>ERZ761607.2463-NODE-2463-length-19994-cov-6.479312_pt1 | contig 19994 bp, 19 predicted proteins | sample MGYA00511164_ERZ761607 | MGnify/ENA primary metagenome ERZ761607 (study PRJEB28899, sample SAMN02445080) | bioreactor sludge metagenome | biome: EBPR sludge | place: Australia: Brisbane, Thorneside Wastewater Treatment Plant | collected 2011-06-22 ... | reverse complement strand
CGGGCACACCGGCAGCGGCGAGGGCGTCGGAGAGCGCCCGGTGCAGGGTCGTCCGTCGGACCCCGCGACCGTCACCGTGCCGGAACGGCGCCTCCGCCGTACGCCCGTTACCGAGGTAGCGGATCCCGGACAGTCGGTGGCCGTCCGGGTCGATACCGAGACCGGCGAGGTCGGCCACGGCTCCGGGCATCAGCCCTTCTCCGCAGGCCTTGTCGACCGGTCCCGGCCGGGGTTCGCGCACGACCACGTCGAGTCCCGCGCGCGCGGCGTAGAGCGCCGTCGCCAGCCCGACCGGACCGCCGCCGGCCACCACCAGGTCAGGCATCAGCGAGAAGCCCCGACAGTGCAGCATTCTCGACACGCACCCGGACGCCGAGCAGCACGGCGTTGAGCACGGTGAACACCACGGCGGTGATCCAGCAGGCGTGCACCAGGGGCAGCGCGATGCCCTCCACGACGACCGCGACGTAGTTGGGATGCCGCATCAGCGCGTAGGGACCCCGCCGCACCGGTGCGAGGCCGGGCACGATGATCACCCGGGTGTTCCACTGCCGACCCAGGGTCGCGATGCACCACCACCGCAGCGCCTGCGTGAGCACGACGACGATCAGCATCGACCAGGCCAACGCCGAGGGGACGTCGGGCCGGCGCACGTACGCCTCGACCAGCGCACCCACCAGCAGCCCGGTGTGCAGGACCACCATGACCGGATAGTGCGAGAAGCCGGTCTCGACCCCGCCGCGCGCGAAGGACCACGCGGCGTTGCGCTTGGAGACGACCAGCTCGGCCAGCCGCTCGAGGCCCACGAGGACGACGAGGACGGTGAACGCCGTCAGCGAGGTCATCGCGCGGCCGCCTGGAGCAGCACCAGTTCGGAGCAGAACCCGGGCCCCATCGCCAGCATCAGCCCGTGGCTGCCCGGGGGCGGTGGCCGCTCGCGCAGCGTGTCCTCCAGGACATGCAGCACCGAGGCCGACGACAGGTTGCCGATCTGCGCCAGCGAGCGCCGGGTCAACGAGACCGCCTCGGGATCGAGCCCGAGCGTGGTCTCCAGCGCCTCGATCACCTTCGGCCCGCCGGGGTGGCAGACCCACCAGCCGATGTCACTGCGGCCCAGCCCGTGGTCGGCCAGGAAGCCATCGACGTCCTCCCGCACATAGCGCCCGATGACGGCCGGCACCTCCGCGTCGAGCACGATCCGCAGCCCGGTCGAGCCGACGTCGAACCCCATCACCCGTTCGGAGTCCGGGTAGAGCCGCGAGCGGGTGGCCAGCACCTGCACTGAGCCCGGGCCGCGACCCCGGCGATCGCCGGCCGCGACGACACACGACGCGCCGTCGCCGAACAGCCCCGACGCGACCAGGTTGGGCACCGACACGTCGTCGCGCTGCACGGTGAGCGAGCACAGCTCCACCGCGACCAGCGCCGCGACCTCGTCGGGGTGCCCGGTGAGGTAGTCGTGCAGCCGAGCCACCCCCGCCGCGCCGGCGACGCAGCCGAGCCCGACCAACGGCACCCGCTTCACGTCCGGACGCAGCCCGACCAGCGCCGCGATCCGCGCGTCGAGGGAGGGTACGGCGAGCCCGGTCACGGTCGCCGACACGATCAGGTCGACGTCGGACGGCGTGAGGTCCGCGGCCTTGAGCGCATCCTGCAGCGCCCGCGCCCCGAGCTCCACCGCGTGCTCGATGAACAGGTCGTTGGCCGCGGTGAAGCCGTCCAGTTCGGCGTACCGATCCAGCGGCAGCACGGTGTGTCGGAACTCGACCCCGGCGTTGGCGTGAAACCGACGCAGCAGCCGCTCGTCGAAGCCCCCACCACCCGCGATGAAGCCGGCGAACGCATCGGTGATCTCGGCCTGGGTGTGGCGGTACGCCGGCAAAGCGCCGCGCACGGTCAGGATCTGCATCGACATCAGCGGTCTCCCTTCAGTCCCGTGACGGCCTTGCGACCGAGGCCGGCGACCAGGCCGCGCACCAACCGGCCGGAGATCCGTCCGTCTCCCAGCCCGAGCTCGACGAGCTCGTCAAAGACTCTTCGGTCGCGCCGCGCCACCCGGATGCCGCCGTCGACGATCACGGCGTGCTCGGCGAGCCGGGAGGCCACGAAGGTGTGCTTGAGATGGGTCCCGAGCTGCTTCCTGACGGCATGGCGGTGCAGTGCCCCCGGGTCGGTGTGCTCACGCAGGGCGCGGACCGCCGAACGGCCGGCGGCGATGCCGGTCGCGATCGCGTAGTAGATACCCTCGCCGGTCATCGGGTTGATCAGCCCCGCCGCGTCTCCAGCGAGCAGGACCCGCCCGTCCGGTTGATGCCAGCGCCAGCCGGACAGGGGCAGGTGGTGGCCCTTCCAGTGTTCGCCCGCCTCGACCGAGCCGGGCAACAACAGTTCGAGCTGGTCGAGCAGCAGCGCCCGGGAGGGCGGAGCATCGGTGCCTGGAGACGGGAGCAGCTCGCCGTAGCCCACGTTGGACAGCCCGTCGCCCCGGTCGAAGGCCCAGGCGTACGCCGGCTGCCGGCGATCGCCGTACCGGATCACTTGAGTCCCGCGCCGACCCGCCGGAGTCGGCGCGTAGCCGCGGATCGCGATCGCACGACGTCCGTACGGCAGTCCGAGGTGTTGGCGGAGCACCGAGTGCGCGCCGTCGGCACCGACCACGACGGCCGCGTCGGGCAGTTGGTCGACCGAGGTGACCCGTTGGCGACGGAACGTGGCGCCGCGATCGACCGCCCGCTCGACCAGTCGGGCGTCGAAGACCTCACGCGGGATCACGTAGACGGGACGGGCCATCGTGCGGGCCACCGACTGCTCTCCCCGGGCCAGCTCCAGCCGGGTGAGCGGCGTCCACCCGGACTCGACGCCGGTCACCCCGATGGCTGCGAGCTGTTCGAAGCAGTGCGGTGCGATGCCGTCGCCACAGGACTTGTCGCGCGGGAAGTCGGCGCGGTCGAGCAGCAGCACTCGCAGTGACGGCTCCGCGTGGAGGGCCGCCAGCGCGGCGGAGGCGCCCGCCGGACCGGCGCCCACGACGACGAGGTCCCAGGACTCGTTCACTTGACCCACACCAACATGGCCACGTCGACCAACGCCATCGCGATCGCGGCCCGGAACGGCGCCCGGCCGTGAGCCAGCAGCGCGACCGCCGCCAAGCCGGCGGTGAGCAGGAGCGCAAGGGCCGCGACGAGTCCGGACTCGACCGGCGCACCGAAGACGATCACGAGCGCCGCGGCGACCAGGACCGCGGCCGCGGCGACCTGGCTCCCGCGAGCGCCGAGCCGGTGCGGCAGTCCGCGGACGCCGGTGGCCGCGTCGTCGCTCAGATCGGGCAGCACGTTGACGAAATGCGCTCCGACCCCGAGCAGTGCGCCCGCGAGCGGCAACCACAGCGGCGGCAGCGCGTCAGGGTTGTCGGTGAGCGACACGAAGACCGGGAGGCCGCCGAAGGCGACGGCGTACGGCACCCACGACCACGGCGTCGACTTGAACCCCAGGTTGTAGGCCCACCCCGCGGCCACGCACACCAGTTGCACGAGCCCGGCCAGGAGGCCGCAGGCCAGCGAGAGCGGGACGGTGGCGACCACGGCGAGCGCACAGGCGATCCGCACGGCTCGTTCACTGATCCGGCCCTCGGCCAGCGGCTTGTCTGTGCGGCCTACCACTCGGTCACGAGCGAGGTCGACCAGGTCGTTGCTCCACCCGATGGAGAGCTGACCCGTCAGCACGGCGGCTACCACCAGCGTCACCTCACCGGGACCCAGGCCGACGGCGACGCCGAGCAGCCCGGCGAGCACCGTGACCGCGAACGCGGGGCCGGGGTGAGCGGCCCCGAGGAGAGCGACGGCCTTAGGCATCACGAGGCCTCACACGAGCCGGATCTCGTGGACCTCGTGGTGCATGACCGGATTCTCGCGCAGCGCGCGACACGTGAGCCGGTGCAGTTCGTCGGGCTGAGTCGTCGTCACGGTCACGGCGTACCTGCGCCCGTCGACCTCGAACAACGCCGACTCGCGGCGCACCTCTGGCCCTGCGTCCCGCACCTCACGGGAAAGGAAACGAACGGCGGCGACGCGACGTTCATCGACGTAGCGGCGCAGCGCCGCCTCGGCGGCCTGGAGCGAGGTCGAGAGCCCGGACCGCCCGCGCAGGTGGTCGAGGTCGAGCTCACCGGCCGCCAGCAGCCGGGCGACACCGCGGGCGCTCGCCGGCTCGAGACGACCGAAGTAGAGGCCGTGCGGAAGCACGAGCATGCTCGCGGCGAACCGGTCGCCGCCGAGGTGCGAGGACTCCCACGTCTCCTCCGGGAACGCCTCCGCCAGGCCCGCCGCCACGGGCCGCCCCCGCTCGGCGCAGCAGGTGTCGTGCCGGCCGTGGGTGCAGACCGCGAGCACCGGCCCCGGGTGTGGCGTGAGGCCGGTGGAGCGCCCGGCCGCGAGCGCCTCCAGGTCGAGGTCGTGCACCTGCGCCAGGTCGTCGAGGAGCGTGGTCTCGAGCCACGGCTCGGCGTGGTGGGCGTACGCCGCGAAGACCCGGATGCCCGCACCGCCCTTCGATCCGCCCGCGGGACGCCGGATCAGCAGCACCTTGGTCTTCGTCGCCGCAGCCCGGGCGCGCAGCTCGGGCCCGATCCCTTCGGGCATCCGGGCGTCGCGCAGCGCATCGACGCCCCACGGCCCCGGGTGCTCGACCATCAGGAACGACCGCACCGTGGACGCCGTACCGGCCATCGACTCCTGGCGCCCCTCGCTGGCAACGGCGCAGCGGAAGGTCACCCCTACATCATTCAGGATCCCGGCCGCACCGTGAGCAGCCCCTCGCGGACCAGCCGGCGGGCCAGGACCAACCGGCTCTGTCCGTCGAGCGGCAGGTCGCGCGGGCGCAGCTCGTCGCTGCCTCGGACCAGCTCGAGCGCCGGTCGGAGCCGCGCCGGTACGTCGAGGGTGCGGTCGCCCAGCAAGACCTCCAGCCGGTCCTCGCGGTCGACCAGCACGCACGCGTGGCCAGGGCGTCGGCGCAGCACCGTGTCGTCGTCGATGGCGTCGAGGGCGAGCACGTCGACCAGCGCACCCTCCAGCCGAGGTGGCCGCGAGGTGAGGAACCGGCGAACCTCCCGCTGCACCTCCACATCCGGGTCGATACCGCGCAGCCGGTCCGCGACGTCGGAGAGGTGCCGGCCGAGCTGGTGCGCGAGCACGTGGGGATCGTCGAGGTAGCCGGCGGGCAGGTGGTCGGCCGGCACCTCCGAGGCCAGGGAGGCGAGGGCGCGCTCGACCAGGCCGCGCCAGGTGAGCTGGTTGATGCCGATCGTGATGTGCAGCGAGACCGTGTCCTGGGCGCGCGCCGCGTGCGGGGTGCCGGTCGGGAGGTACATCACGTGGCCGGGCTCGAGCAGGGGCGCCTCCGCGTCACCGTCAATCGGATGGAGCTCCCACTGCTTGGTGCCTGCGGTCTGCAGGACGAAGACGTCGTGGGTGTCCGCGTGCACCGCGAACCCCTGGGTGCCGGGCGGGGTGAGGTAGGCGTTGGCCTGACACGGGTGGCCGAGCTCCAGTTCGAGCTCTCCGATCAGCTCGACCAGCGGCGGGAAGGAGCGGTGCAGACCTTGGAAGACCACGGTCGCGCCGCGCCGGAACTCATCGACCGCCGTACGCGCGTCGACCAGCCCGGTCAGCTGCCGGCCGGTGATCGTGGCGTGCCGGGTGTAGCCCTTCTCGGGGAGCATGCTGCCGTCGCGGACGAGGCGCACGCTCGGCGTACGGATCGCGGTCGCAGTCAGCAGCCGGTCGGCATCCTCGAGGGAGAGGTACGCCGCCAGCTCGGCCGGATCGACCCGGTGGTGGTGGACCCGCGACGCCCAGACCTTCTCGCGGAAGGTCTGGGCGTCACCGGTCAGCCGGTCGAGTGCGCTCAGGAGGCGTCCCCGTCGGTGCCGTCGGCGTCGCCGCCGTCGCCGTCGGTTGCGTCGGTCGCGTCGCCATCGGTGCCGTCGGCGTCGCCGCCGTCAGTGCCATCCGCGTCCCCACCGTCGGTGCCGTCGGCATCACCGCCACCGAGGTCACCACCGCCGCCCGGCGTGGTGGTCATGTCGTCGTCGTCGAGCACGTCGTCGCTCATCGGTCCTCCAAGTGCTGGGGTGGGTGTGAGGACAGTGAAGTACCCCCGGCCCCTGCCTGTACACACCCCTAGAGGGGCGTCTCAGCCAGCGTCAGTCGAGCAACCCTCTCCGGCGGGCGATGGCGGCCGCCTCGGTGCGCCCCGAGGCGCCGAGCTTGCCGAGGATGTTGGAGACGTGCACGGACACGGTCTTGGCGCTGATGAACAGCAGCTTGCCGATCTCGCCGTTGGAACGACCCTCGGCCACCAGCGCGAGGATCTCGGCCTCGCGAGCGGTGAGCGTGGCCTGCGATCCGGGGCCGGCACCCTCTCCCCGACCCGGCGCGGTCCCTTGCACGCGAAGCCGATCGAGCAGCGGGTCGGCGCCCAACCGATGCGCGACCTCGCGGGCCTGGTCGCCGAGTTCGCGCGCGCCGGCGGCATCACCGGTGCTGCGCAGGATGCCGGAGAGGATCGCGCGGACGGTGGCGAGCTCGTGGACGTGGCCGAAGTCGGCGAACAGCTGCTCGGCCTCGCGCCATACCTCGACGAGGGTCTCCTGCGATGGTGCGTCGATGCCGGCCAGCCAGCGGACCCGGAGGGTCTCGGCATCCAGCCGCTTCACCCACGCCCGTCCCTCCGGCCCCCAGAACCCCGACGGATCGGTGTACTTGTCGAGGACCACGTGCCCCTCGCCGTGCAGCCGCTCGGCCTCCGCGGCGTACGTCGTGCGGTCGGCCGCACTCAGCCGGGGCAGCGCGTCGGCGATCGCGCCGATGGTGATCGCGGCCAGCCGGATGCGGGCGCTGAACCACTCGTGCCAGATCCGGCCGAGCACGCCGACGGCGTCCTGGTAGATCGCGATGACGGAGCCCGGGTCGTCGGCGTGGGTGACGTCGAGCAGCTCGGCCACGACGGAGTTGATGGCGACGCCGCCCTCGAGCTCCCAGAACTTCCGCAGCGCGTGCGCCCGCTCGGCCACCGGCTCGCCGCGCGCGCCCTCGACCAGTAGGGCGACGGCCTCGACCAGGGCCGCCGGGATCGGCGGGACCTGCTCGTCGCGGGTGTCGGTGAGCCGCAGCGCCTCGTCCCAGTCGCCGACGACGTACTTGATCCAGGCCAGCTGCCACCGCGACTCGAAGCCGTAGGGAGCATTGGGGATCCCGGCCGCGCTCGCCGCCTTCATCCCGCCCTTGAACCAGTGCTCGGCCTGCGCCCACTCGCCCCAGTCCTCGTAGGAGCGGCCCAGGAAGAACCGGGCGCGCATCTCGGCGTGGATGGCGCCGGTCTCGACGGCGCGGTCGACCGCCTCGAGCAGTGCGGTGCGCAGGGCGTCCTTCGGGCCGGCCTTCTTGAGCTGGCTCAGCGTGGTGATCACGTCGGAGGCGAGCTCGTGGAGGTCGAGGCGCTCGGCCAGGGCCAGCGCGTCGAGTCCGGCGGCCTGCGCCTCGTCGTACTTGCCGTACGCCGAGAGCACCCGGGCCAGCACCGCCAACACCTTGGCGCGCAGTCCGCCGGCATCTTCGGGAAGCAGTTCGACTGCCTCCCGGGCCAGGTCGAGCGCGCTGACGTCGGTGGCCTCGGTCAACAGCACGGCATCGGCTCGGGCGGCGAGCATGCGGGACCGCCAGGCCGGTGGGGCGTCGGGCGCGAGCTGTTCGAGCTGCTCGCCCAGCAGCGCCGCCGCGCGGGTGGGCTGGCCCGAGGTGGTGAGCGCGTCGGCGGCGCTGACCGCCAGCTTGGAGATGTCGATCTCGCAGCTGGAGCGCCGGCGCGGGTCGGCCAGCAGTTCGAGCGCCTGCTCGTAGTGGCGGGCCGCCTCGTCCGGGCCGGCGACCGCCATCGCCTCGTCGCCCGCCCGGATGCTGGCGTCGAGCGCGGTGTCGAGGTCGTGGGCCAGCCGGGCGTGCCGGGCCAGCTCGGCGGCGGTGCCGCGGCCCATGCCCTCGCGCAGCGCCTCGGCGTACTGCGCGTGGAGGCGGACCCGCTCGCCGGGCAGCAGGTCGTCGTAGACCGCCTCGCCCAGCAGCGCGTGCCGGAAGGAGTAGGTGCCGTCGCCGGGGACGAGCAGGTTCATCTCCACGGCCTGCCGCAGCCCCTCCTCCAGCTCGGCCGAGCCCAGCCCAGACGCGGCGACGAGCAGGTCGTGGGCCACCTTGCGACCCGCCACGCTCGCGACGCGTACGGTCTGGCGCGACGAGTCGCCCAGCCGGTCGAGGCGGACCAGCAGCACGTCGGCCAGGTCGTCGGGCACCCAGCTGCCGGGCTCGGAGGCGGCGCCGACCAACTCCTCGACGAAGAACGCGTTGCCCTCGGCGCGCCGCACGATGGCGCGCAGCTCCTTCTCGCCGATGGCCTCGGCCGTGAGACTCGCGACCAGCAACCGCACCTGGTCGTCACCCAGTGGGCGGAGCTGGAGCCGGCCGACCCCCCGCAGCCGGGACCACTCGGCGACCTGGCGGCGCAGCGGGTGGCGGCGGTGCAGGTCGTCGGAGCGGTACGACGCGACGATCACCACCTGATGGCTGCTCTCGAAGGGCCGGGTGAACAGGAAGCTGAGCAGGTCGCGGGTCGACTGGTCGGCCCAGTGGCAGTCCTCGATGACCAGCAGCAGCGGCGCGACCTCGGCGACCTCGGAGAGAAGTGCGTGTACGGCGCCGAACAGGTCGACGCGGTCGACCATCTCCCCCTCACCCCGGCCCGCGGACGGGTCGCCGGAGCGCGCCATCATCCGACGCCCGGGCTGGAGCCGAGCCAGGGCGGGGTGGGCGTCGGCGACCTGCTGCACCAGCTCGGGCAGGTCGGCCTCCAGGCGGCCGAGCACCTCGGAGAACGGGAGGTAGGCCAGCGCGCTGTCGCCGAAGTCCAGGCAGTGCCCGGCGACCACGCGCCACCCCTCCTCTACTGCCACGTCGCGCAGCTCCTGGAGGAGCCGGGTCTTGCCGACGCCGGCGTCTCCGGACAACACGACGTGCACGGGCTCCTCGGCGAGGTCCCCCGCAGACGACCGAACGCCGAGCTGTGAGGTCAACTCCATCAGCTCGGCGTCTCGGCCGATCAAGGTCCGGCTGGTCGTGTGGGCCACGCCGTCCATGATCCCGTGTTCAGTTGTGTTGTCTCGCACCCCGCCGCCCTGAATTTTCTGGGTTGGTGCCACGTCGACGCTCATGTCGAGCCGGCGTCGCGGGGCGTCAGCTGGTGGTGCGAGTGGCCTGGGCGGACTTGCGCCCGAACGAGCTCCGGCCTCGACGACCCTTGCGGTTGACGTCCTTGCGGAAGCGGTTGGCGCGGTACTCGATCTCGGCCTGGTAGGTGTCGAAGGTGTTGTACATGACTGGTGTGCTCCTCAGTGGTTCCTGGTGCTGCCTGGCGAAGACAACACTCGCTGTCTGAGGTAGACCCCCACATCGGGAAGGTTCCTTATCTGTGCGGGTCCCCGGACACCTAGGCGACGAACGAGATGCCTTAGGTACGACACCTACGGCCGGGATTCACGCTCAATTCGCCCCACCATCCCCAAGAGTCACTCCGGTCACCGTAGTTACGGAGCCTGGGGTGCCTCAGATGGCTCGTCGTCCTAGGCGTGAACGGGGCGACCGGCCACCCAGGTCCCCGCGACCAGGGGTACGCCGGGCCGGTAGGCCAGGTGGAGGTACGACGGGGCATCGAGAAGCGCCAGATCCGCCCGGGCGCCCACCGCGAGCCGGCCGACGTCCTCGCGCAGCAGCGCGCGCGCTCCGCCGTACGTCGCCGCGTGCACGGCCTCGGCGGGGGTCATCCCCATCTCGCGCACCGCGACCGCGATGCAGAACGGCACCGAGCTGGTGAACGACGACCCCGGGTTGCAGTCGCTGGCCAGCGCCACCGTCACGCCCGCGTCGAGCAGCTGCCGGGCGTCCGGATAGGGCTGGCGGGTCGAGAACTCCACCCCGGGAAGCAGAGTGGCCACGGTGCCCGAGTCGCTCAGAGCGTCCACGTCGCCGTCAGTGAGGTAGGTGCAGTGGTCGACCGCGGCGAGGCCGAGCTCAGCCGCGAGCAGGATTCCCGGCCCCGGGCCGAGCTGGCTGGCGTGCAGCCGCCCCGCGAGACCGTGCGCCGCGCCGGCCGCCAGCACCGCGCGAGCCTGGTCGACGTCGAAGGCGCCCCGCTCACAGAAGGCGTCGATCCACCGGGCGTACGGCGCCGCGGCCTCGAGCATCGGGCCGGTGACCAGCTCGACGTAGCCGGCCGGATCCTCGGCGTACTCCGCCGGCACGACGTGCGCCCCGAGGAAGGTGGTCTCGTCGGTGAACTGGCGCGCCACGGCCAGGCTGCGCGCCTCGTCGTGCACGGTCAGGCCGTAGCCGCTCTTGATCTCGACGGTCGTCGTGCCCTGGCGGGTCATCTCCTGCACCAGCCGGGCTACGTGGGCCGTGAGCTGTTCGTCGGTGGCGGCGCGGGTCGCTGCCACGGTCGTGCGGATCCCGCCGGCGGCGTACGACTCACCGGCCATCCGGGCCGCGAACTCGCGCGCCCGGTCGCCGGCGAAGACCAGGTGGCTGTGGCTGTCGACGAACCCCGGCAGCACCGCTCGGCCACCCGCGTCGAACACCTCGTCGGCGGCCGGCGCCTCGGCCGCCGGGCCGACCCACGCGACCCGGGTGCCCTCGACCACCAGCGCCGCGTCGGTGCGGATGCCGAGCAGATCGTCGGCCTCGGTCGACGGTTCGGGGTCGTTGGTAACGAGCTCGCCGATGTTCGTGATCAGGACTGCCACAGTGCTCCGATCGCCTCGTCGAGCTCGCGCCCGATCTCCTCCTCGTCACCGCGGACATGGACGACGCGCCCGCCCGCGACGACCTGCGTGACGTCCGCCGCCGTGGCGGCGAACACGGCCGTGTGCTCGTCGGCACCGGTGCCCGCGGTCCGCAGGCTGGCCGTGTCGAGGGTGACCAGATCGGCGGGTGCACCGACCTCGATCCGCCCCGTGGTACCGACCGCCAGCAGTTCGGCGGCGGTCCAGTGCCCTCGCTCGCCGGTCGCGAGCCGTTCGTCCATCTCGAGGGCGCGTAGCTCCTCGAACGGGTCGACCACCGCATGGCTGTCGCTGCCGATGGTGATCCGGCAGCCGGCCTCGTGGAGCCGTCGGGCCGGGCCGATGCCGTCGGCCAGGTCGCGCTCGGTGGTCGGGGTGATGCAGACGGTCGTGCCGGTGGTCCCCAGCAGCTCGACGTCGTCGTCGGTGAGGTGGGTCGCGTGCACGACGGTCGTGTCCGGGCCGAGCAGGTCGGCCTCGTGCAGCAGCCGGGTCGGGGTGACGCCGTACGCCGCGAGGCAGGCCTGGTTCTCGGCCACCTGTTCGGAGAGGTGCACGTGCAACGTCGTTCGGCCGCGAAAGGTCGCCAGTTGATCGCGCGGCACCGCGCGCACAGAGTGGATCGCCGCCGGGCCGGCGCCGGCGCGCTTGGCCCAGGTCTCCGCGTCCCCGTCCGAGTAGCGCCGTTGCACGCCCTCCGGCGGCGCGCCGAAGCCGCTGCTGACGTAGCAGGTGTCGAGCAGCGTGATCCTGATCCCCGCCTGCCGGGCCGCGTCCTCCAGTGCGTGCCGCATCGCCAGCGGGTCGTCGTACGCCGTGCCGTCGGGCTGGTGATGCAGGTAGTGGAACTCCGTCACCGACGTGTAGCCCGCCGCCACCATCTCGCGATAGGTCGCCCGCGCCAGGGCCAGGTAGCTCTCCGGCGTCAGCTGCTCGGCGACGGCGTACATCTGGTCGCGCCAGGTCCAGAACGTCCCCCGCTCGCGCTGCGTACGTCCGCGCAGGGCTCGATGGAACGCGTGGCTGTGGTCGTTGCTGAGGCCGGGGAGAGTCAGCCCGGCGAGGCGGGGAGCGGGCGAGTTGGCTATGCCGGGTGTGACCTGAGTGAATCGGCCGTCCTCGATCTCGACCAGGACGTCGTCGCGGACGGCACCGGCGACCCAGGCTCGCCCCAGGAGGTACGCCGACCTCGCGGTGGAGGTCATGTGGCCAGCCTCTTGAGCGTCTCGGCCAGCGCGTGGACGCCGGCCAGGCAGTCGGGCAGCTCGGCGAACTCGGTGGGCGAGTGCGAGACGCCTGTCGGGTTGCGTACGAAGAGCATCGCGGTCGGAATCCCTTGTGCAGAAAGGATTCCGGCGTCGTGTCCGGCCGCGGTCGGGATGATCGGCCAGTCGCCTTCCTCGTGGTCGGCGGCGATCCGCGCTGTCAGCGACGGGTCGAAGGCCACCGCGCCGGACACCGACTCGGCCGTCACCGACACCGACGTCCCGTCGCGCTCGGCGCGCTCGGTCGCCTGCCGGGTCACGGTCTCCACGAGCTCGGCGAGCGCGGACTCGGAGGAGCAGCGCGCATCCAGCCAGGCCAGCACCTGGGAGGGCACGGCGTTGGTGCCGTTGGGCGTGACCTCGAGGCGGCCGAACGTCGCCCGCTCGTCGGCCAGCCGGGCCTGCTTGTTCGCGGCCAGCGCGGTCATGGCGTAGGTGAGCATCGGGTCGGCGCGGTCCTCCATCCGGGTGGTCCCGGCGTGGTTGGCCTGGCCGCCGAAGTCGAAGCGGTAGCGCCCGTGCGGCCAGATCTCACTGGCCACCCCGACCGCCGCGCCGCGGTCGACCAGGTCGCGGCCCTGCTCGACGTGCAGCTCGACGAACGTCTCGACGCCGGCCAGCAGCCCCGGCCCGCCTCCCTCGACGACCTCCTCCAGCGCGACACCGTCCCGGTCGCGCAGCACCCTGGCCCGATCCCAGTCGATCGCCCCCATGGCGAGCCGCGACCCGAGGCAGGCCAGCCCGAACCGCGAGCCTTCCTCCTCGACGAACACCGATACCCCGATCGGCCGCGTCGGCCGTACCCCCCGCGCGCGCAACTCGTCGACGGCCGCCAGCGCCGAGACCACCCCCAGCGGCCCGTCGTACGCACCCCCGTCGAGCACCGAGTCGAGGTGCGAGCCGGTGAGCACGGCCCCGGTCCGGGGTAGTCCGTGACCTACGGGCCCCTGTTTGTCCACATGAGGGGCCCAAACGTCACGGACTACCGCACCGTTGTCCACAGGCGCCGGGTCCCACCACGCGACCAGGTTGCCGAAGTCGTCGGCTTCCAGGGTCAGCCCACGGGCCTCTGTTTGACCGCGGAACCAGTCGGCGAGCTCACGTTCGGGTTGGGTGAAGGGCTGGCGGAAGTAGCCGCCCGACGTGCTCGACCGGCCGATCGGCGCCAGGTCGGACCACATCCGCTCGAAGTCATCGGGCACGTCCCCATCCAACGCAGCAGCGCGGCCCGGCGCCACCGCCACGCGGAGTACGAGGTCTCGGATCCGAGATCTACATACTGGACGCGTGGAGTTCCAGGACGTCGTACGCCGCCGCCGGATGGTCCGTGACTACAGCGAGGAGCCGGTCGATCCGGCGGTGATCGACACCGCGCTGGCCAACGCCGTACGCGCACCGAGCGCCGGCTTCAGCCAGGGCTGGGCGTTCCTGGTGCTGGACACACCCGACGACGTACGCCGGTTCTGGGCCGCGGCCGCCGACGACCTCGACCATCCCGACAGCTGGCTGGCCGGGATGATGAAGGCGCCGGTCGTGATCGTGCCCTGCTCGAGCAAGGCGATCTACCTCGAGCGCTACGCCCAGGAGGACAAGGGCTGGGAGGACCAGGACGAGGCGCGTTGGCCGGTGCCGTTCTGGCACATGGACGCCGCCATGGCCAGCCTGCTCATCCTCCAGACCGCGACCGACGCCGGGCTCGGCAGTGCGTTCATCGGCATCCCGCCGGACAAGGAGCCCGCCGTACGCCGCGAGTTCGGCATCCCCGACGACCACGACCCCGTCGGCGTCGTCACCATCGGCCACCGCGCTGAGGCCGAGCGCCCCTCGGGTTCGCCGCGCACCCGCGCCCGACGGCCACTGGCCGAGCTGGTGCACCGCGGACGCTGGTCCGGCTGAGCCCTAAGGTGTCGCCCATGGGTGAAGGAACATTGCAGGTCGGCGTCGTCGGGTGTGGCCTCATGGGGTCGGGCATCGCCGAGGTGAGCGCGCGCACCGGGCATGACGTGGTCGTGGTCGAGTCCAGCGAGGAGTTCGCGAAGGCCGGGCTCGCCCGGTTGGAGAACTCCCTGCACCGGGCCGAGGAGCGCGGCAAGCTCGAGGAGCGGGCCGCCGACGTACTGGCCCGGGTCCAGGTGCTCACCGACCTCGACGCGCTGGCCGACCGCGACGTGGTGGTCGAGGCGATCGTGGAGGACGAGGCCGCGAAGGTCGAGCTGTTCAGGAAGCTCGACGCGATCGTCACCGCCCCCGACGCGATTCTGGCCTCCAACACCTCCTCGATCCCGATCATGAAGCTCGGTGTGGTCACCTCCCGGCCGACCCAGGTGGTCGGCGTCCACTTCTTCAACCCCGTCCCGGTGCTGAAGCTGGTCGAGCTGGTGCCCTCGCTGCTGACCGCCTCCGAGACGACCGAGCGGGCCCGCAACTGGGTCGAGGGCGGCCTGGGCAAGCAGGCCATCGACTGCCAGGACCGCGCCGGGTTCGTGGTCAACTCGCTGCTGGTCCCGTTCATCCTCTCCGCGATCCGGATGTATGAGTCCGGGTTCGCCTCGGCCGAGGACATCGACCGCGGCCTGGTCCTCGGTGCCGCGCACCCGCAGGGGCCGCTGGCCCTGGCCGACCTGATCGGGCTCGACACGACCAAGGCCGTGGCCGAGTCGCTCTACGAGGAGTTCAAGGAGCCGCTGTACGCCGCCCCGCCGCTGCTGCAGCGGATGGTCGACGCCGGCCTGCTCGGCCGCAAGTCCGGCCGCGGCTTCTACACCTACGACCGCCGCTGAGCATCATCTAGTGCCGTGAACGGAAAATACTGAAGCGCTTCGCGCACTGGAGCCACGCACCTCGCGTCGTTGCCGAAGCTAGCTGGACGTACAGGTAGAGCGTCGCTCCGGCGCCTAGCGAATGCACGCAGCTCGAGCACGCGCAACGTTCCATCATTTCCCGTTCACGGCACTAGGTTGCCCTCATGAGGGAGGGCGAGGCCGAGCTGCCGCGTGCGGTGGCCAAGCTGCAGGCGCTGGTCCGGATCCCCACCGTGTCCTACCGCGAGCCGGAGCGGGTCGACACCGCGGCGTTCGACGCCTTCGTCGACGAGCTCGCACGGCAGTTCCCGCTGCTCCACGAGCGGCTCGAGCTGACCAAGGTCCACACGCACGGGCTGCTGTTCCACTGGCCCGGCGCCGCCGCCGACCGGCCGGTGGTGCTGATGGCGCACCTGGATGTGGTGCCGGTGGAAGGGACCTGGCAGCACGACGCCTTCAGCGGTGCGGTGGTGGACGGGAACATCTGGGGGCGCGGCACCCTCGACGACAAGGGCTGCCTGGTCGGGATCTGCGAGGCCGTCGAGACCCTCCTGGAGGAGGGTTTCACTCCCGCTCAGGATGTCTGGCTCTCCTTCGGCTGCGACGAGGAGGTCGCCGGCGTCGCGGCCGCGCTGGCAGTCGAAGAGCTCCGGCGGCGTGACGTACGCCCGTGGTTCGTCATCGATGAGGGCGGCGCGATCGCGCACGACGCGTTCCCCGGCGTGGACAAACCGATGGGCGTGGTGGGGGTGACCGAGAAGGGCATCATGTCGCTCCTGCTCCGCGTCGTCGGTAGAGGTGGCCATGCCTCGACCCCGGCCCGCAACGGACCGACGGCCCGGCTGGCCCGGGCGATCACCCGGCTCGACCGTTCACCGATGCCGACCGCCCTGCCCCCACCGACCGTCGAGCTGTTCCGCCGGCTCGCGCCGCACGCGCCTCGTCCACTCCGGCCGTTGATGGCGAACGCCGGACGACTCGGTCCCGCGGTGGCCCGGGCACTCATCGCGATCGGACCGGAGAGCGCGGCGATGGTGCGGACGACGTTCGCGGTGACCACGCTCCAGGGAAGCCCGGCGCTCAACGTCATCGCCCAGACCGCGACTGCCGGCGTGAACGTCCGGATCATGCTCGGCGACACGTCGCAGAGCGTGGTCGCACATGTGCGCAAGGCGATCGGCGACGACCAGGTGGAGGTCGAGGTCATCGAGGCGCACGAGCCGAGCCCGCTCTCGCCGTACTCCATGCCCGACCGGCCCGATCCGGCGTTCGCGCTGATCGAGGAGATGATCGTCGAGGTCTTCCCCGACGCCGTGCCGGCCCCCTACGTGATGATGGCGGCGACCGACTCGCGCCACTTCGCTGGTCCGCTGGGGATCTCCGACCGGGTCTACCGGTTCGCGCCGTTCCGGATGACCAAGGCGCAGCGGGAGGCGATCCACTCCTACGACGAGCACCTCGGGGTCGACGCGTTCCTCGACGGCGTCCGGTGGTACCGCCGGCTGATCGAGCGGCTTTCGTGAGCACCACCGCCCGAACCGCGAGGCCCATGCACGGCCTGTTCGCAATCGTCGGCTTCCTGGTCTGCGTGGAGCTGGCCAGCGGGGTGCTGCAGGGCTACTACACGCCGATCTTCAGCGACATCGCCGACCACCTCGGCATCGCTGACGCCGACGTCAACTGGTTCGAGGCGGCCCAGCTGATCGTCTCGGCGCTCCTCGTGCCACCGTTGGCCCGGCTCGGCGACCTCGTCGGCCACAAGAAGGTGCTGCTGCTCTCCACCGCGGTCACGGCCCTAGGCAGTTGGACGCTGGCGTTCGCGCCGGGCTTCTGGACCTTTCTGATCGGCTGGGCCCTGCAGGGTGCGTACGTCGTCTGGCTGCCGCTCGAGATCTCGATCATCCACCGCCGTACGGCGGGCACCGGCCGGCAGGGGCTGCTTACCCGGCGCGCCGCCGGCATCCTGGTCGGCGCCCTCGAGCTCGCGGTGATCGTCGGTGCGCTCACCTCCGGCGCCCTCGTCGAGTCCACCTCGATGGGCTTCCTTCTGGCCCTGCCCGCGATCGCCGTGACCACGGTCTTCTTCGTCATCTGGTTCGGCATCGAGGACGCGCCGGGCGAGGCGAGCGGCGGCTACGACTGGGGCGGCCTGATCCTCGTGACCATCGCGCTCGGACTCGTGATGGGCGGCCTGGTCGCGATCCGCGTGCAGGGTCCGGACTCGGTGTTGGCATGGGGGTTGGTGCTCTTGGGCGCGCTCGCGTTCGTGCCGTTCGCCCGCTACGAGGCGGCGCACCCCGAGCCGATGGTCGACGTACGCCTGCTGGCCACGCCGGGGCAATGGCCGGTGCAGTTGACCGCGTTCCTGTTCGGCATGTCGGTGCTCGGCGCGCAGATCCCGCTCTCGACGTTCGCCCGCACCGACCCGGACACCGCGGGCTACGGACTGGGCGCGGACGCGTCGTTCGTATCGACGCTGATCGGCGTCTACGTGATCTTCCTGGCGATCGGCGCCTTCACCCTGCCGCTCACCTCGCGGCTGCTCGGCCCGCGCGGGGCGCTGGTCCTCGGCGCGCTCCTCGTCGCCCTCGGCTATGCGCTGTGGCTGCCGTTCCACGACTCGACCACCCAGGCGATGATCAACATGGCGATCGCGGGCGTCGGCTCGGGGGCCCTGGTCGCCGCGCTGCCGGCGACGGCGGCCGCGGCCGCGCCTCCCGATCGCACCGGCTTCGCGACCGGGATGACCAACGCCACCAAGACCGTGGGCGGGGCCATCGCGTCCTCGATCTTCGCCATCTGCCTCGCCTCGGCCGGCTCGATCGACGACCCGGTCAAGGGTCACGCGCCGCTGTCCGGCTACCTCACCGTGTGGGCGATCTGCGCGGTCGCCGCACTGCTCGCCGCGGTCGCGCTGCTGCTCATGCCGCGGCAGGCGACCGCGCACCCGGTGGGGCTCGATGGGTGAGAACCGCGGCTCCCGCTGGGACGACGAACCCTTCGGCGACCCCGGAGCGGGCCGGCGACGGCGTTGGCGCCGACCGTGGAACGTCTACCTCTCCGCCGTCTTCGGGACCTTCGGCGCATTCATGACGATCGGCGCGGTCAGCGTCCGGCACTGGCCGGGCGTCCTGGCCGGGCTCTGTGTGTTCGCCGTACCGCTCGCGCTGATCCGGGCCGACGGGCCCAAGGCCAAGGCCGGGCACCCCCCGCCGCCTGCGCCCACCCTGGGCATCGAGTTGCTGTGGTACGCCGTGGCCGTCGTACTCGTGGTCGTGGGCGTCCTTCTGACCACCGTCTAGGATCGCGAATGGTCTCGGAACGTCGTGGAAGGCCGCTCATGATCGCTCGTACCACCGCCCTCGCCGGGATCGTCCTCGCCGGGGTCGTCCTCGTCTCTCCGCCCGCCGAAGCGCGCGGCGCTCGCGTCCTTCTCGACAACGGCAAGCTCACCGTGATCGGGACCGACTCGAGCAACACCATCGTCATCACCAGGGCGAAGAAGGCGGTGAAGGTCAAGGTCGACGGCAAGAAGATCCGGATCGGCAAGCCGATCAAGCCCCGCAAGGTCAAGCAGATCGAGGTGCAGGGGCGCGGCGGCAACGACACCGTCCGGCTGGTCGAGAAGGCCGGCCCCCTCCCCAAGGCCACCCTCAACGGCGGCCCGGGCAACGACGACCTCACCGGCGGGTCCGGCAAGACCACGCTGATCGGCGGCCCCGGCAACGACCGACTCGTCGGCGGTCCGGGACAAACGACGATGATCGGCGGCAACGACGACGACGCCCTCGTCGGCGGCGCCGGCGCGGCCACCATGGACGCCGGCGGTGGCAACGACACGGCCCAGGGTGGGAGCGGCAGCGCCACGGTCGACCTCGGCCCCGGCAACGACTCGTTCCAGGGCGGTACCGGTCCGGTGGTCGTGGACGGTGGCGTAGGCAGCGACACCCTCGTCGCCGGTCCCGCGGTGTCGGCCCAACTCTTCGGCGGCGCGGACCCCGACGTCGTGACCGGCGGCACCGGGACGGCCGACCTGCGTGGTGAGGGTGCACCCGACAAGCTCACCGCGGGCACCGGCCCGACGGTGATGAACGGCGGCGACGGTCCCGACCAACTGCGGGCCGGAGCACAGACCTCGCAGGTGACTGGCGAGCTCGGCGATGACACGTTCATGTTCGGCGAGAGCTTCGCTGGTGGCGCGATCGAGTCGTTCGGCCCCTCGTCGATCACCGACTTCGGGATCGGCGCCGACACCGTCAAGCTCTTCACCGGGCTCTCGGTGCACACCGGCCTCGGCACCACGGCGGTCACCGCGTGGGACGGAGCCACCGACCGCGGCACCATCACCGCAGCCAACGGTCACCTCTGGGACGTCGCGAACTTCTCATAGGTCCCTGGTTACCGTGGTGGCGTGACCCGCGAACGGTCGGAAGGTCCGGAGGGCTCGCCGCGTCCGGAGGCGACGCCACGCCCGCGCGCCGAGAGCAAGGCCGCGGCGCGGGCCCGGATGGCCCAACAGCACACCTGGGTCGACCTCCAGGTCCGGCAGGCGATGGACCGCGGCGACTTCGACGATCTGCCGGGCGCCGGGAAGCCGATCCAGGATCTCGGCGACTCCCACGACCCCAACTGGTGGCTCAAGAAGCTCGTCGAACGCGAGCACGTCGCCCTGCTGCCCCCGAGCCTCGCGCTGCGCAAGGAGGACGCCGAACTCGACCAGACCCTCGACCGGTTCAACACCGAGGCAGAGGTACGCCGCCACGTCGACGACTTCAACCAACGCGTCGTCGCGGCCCGTTATCGCCTCCCCGAGGGACCGCCGCTGATCACCATGCCCCGCGACGTCGACGAGACCGTCGCCGCGTGGAGCGAGCGGCGTACGGCCCGGCTGGCCGAGCAGCGCCGCAAGGCGCGTGAGGCCTTGGCCGATCAGGCGGCCGAACCCGAGCCCAAGCGTCGGTGGTGGCGTCGGTGAGAGTTTTGTCGGCCAGCCGATGAAACTCGCGCTTGGACGATGAAGTTTCGTCGTCCAAGGTCGAGTTT
>ERZ761607.2461-NODE-2461-length-20015-cov-5.295090_pt1 | contig 20015 bp, 16 predicted proteins | sample MGYA00511164_ERZ761607 | MGnify/ENA primary metagenome ERZ761607 (study PRJEB28899, sample SAMN02445080) | bioreactor sludge metagenome | biome: EBPR sludge | place: Australia: Brisbane, Thorneside Wastewater Treatment Plant | collected 2011-06-22 ... | reverse complement strand
CCAAAGCATCCCACCTGCTGGATAAGCAGCGAAACTTTGGTGTGGGTAAGGTTCTTGCCTTGGGGTCCTTGCGGGATGCTTCACTTCGTTCAGCATGACAATTTTAGATCAGTTGTCATGCTGAGGTCCTCCGAAGCATCCCGCCCGCTGGATGTCCAGTGAAACTTTGGCTTGGCCAGCACCCTCCTGCTACTCGCCTCTTTACTCCCCAATTCCCGCAAACAAATCCTTCTCGCGGTAGCCCGGTGGCACGGGTGGTTCGGCACGGATGAAGGTATCGCGGGCCAGGAGCATTTTTTGCACCGATTGGGGCAGCCAGCTAAACGCGCCACCGCCGCCCTGGCTGGCGTGGGCGGCGCTGGCGGCAACCTTGACGTCCCAGTAACGGCGATAATCAATGAAGGCATTCAGCTGCCGCCGGTCAACGCCGACGCGGGTCATGTCGATGTCTTTGTTACGGCCGAATTTTGTCGGGTCCTGCCCGCGCAGCTTAAAAAAGAAGATGATTAATTTGACCCAGGTGTTGGGAAAGGCGGTGTAGTAAAGCCGTTCGGGTTGGTAGGGGGCGGGGCCAATTTCGGGGAACTTTTCCGGATCGCCTGCGGCGTGGAAGGCGGGCACGGTGATCTTCCAGCACTGGATGTGGTCGGGGTGAAAGTAGCCGCCCGTCTCGTCGTGGGTGATGATGACCTGCGGCCGTATTTCGCGAATGAGCTTAACCACCCGGCCGATGGCTTCCTGCAGATCGGCCTGGACAAAGGCGTCTGGGTGGTCGTTGGCTGGGTCGCCAATGTAGCCGGAATCGCGATAGCCCAGGTTGTGCAGCGTGGCGCCGAGGAGGGCAACGGCCGTTTCCAGCTCCTTTTCGCGCACCTCGGCCAGCTTTTCCCGCGCATCTTCATACCCGCTGGCCACCGAGCCAGCCGCACCGTCCGTGGCGATGGCGATGTGCACATCTACCCCCTCGGCGGCATACCGGGCAAAGGTGCCGCCCGGGCCAAAAGACTCATCATCGGGATGAGCCAGTACTGCAAGTAAGGTTCGTTTTGCCATAATTTTGAGTGGGAAGTGATAAGTGATAAGTGATAAGTCACCCACTTTTTACTTTTTACTTTTCACTTTTTACTGTTAACTTCTAGTCCGTGTGAAATGCCTGCATCATCGGCAGCAGGGGCACCAGGCGCACGGTTTGCAGCGGGTGGCGTGTGTTGGGCAGCACCAGCAGCTCGCCGTTGGGCAGGGCGCGGCTGAGGCGGAACGCCTCGGGCAGCGGCACCAGCTCATCCCGGTCGCCGACGCTTACCAGCACGGGCAGTTGGGCGTTTATGAGCTGGCGTTCCGCGATGCCTTTCTCCACCAGGCTGGCCGTAAGTTCGGCCGCCTGGCGGACCAGGGTGCGCCACTGCCGCCCGCCGTGGTCTTTCACCAGCTGATCGGCGTAGGTGGGCACTTTTTGGGCCATAATGTCCGGGTCGAGCTGCTGCTGCATCTTGGCTACGGCGTCGGGGGTCCAGTAGAACTTGGTGGCGTGCATGAGCAGGCTGGCCACACGGCGCGGCTGGCCCAGGGCCAGCATCAGACCCAGGTAACCGCCCAGGCTGTACCCGGCGATGTGCAGCCGTTCAACGTTCAGGTGGTCCAGCAGGCCAGAAATATCTTCGGCCATTTGGGTAACGTTGAGGGTAGGAGCGTTGTTTTGCGAACGGCCGTGTCCGCGCAAATCCACCAATATCAGCCGGTACTGCTCGGCAAGGGGTTTGAGAAACGGCCGCCATTGGCTGCTAATCGCCCCTAAAAGACCAGGGAGCAGCAGTAAATAAGGCTTGCTGCCGCTGCCGAACTGTTCATAATTGATGTCAGAGCCATCAGGGGCTGTCCAGGTTGTCATGATGTGTGTCCTCCTGAAAAGACCCCCACCCTGGCCCTCCCCCTAGGAGGGGGAGGGAAGCTGACTCCCTCTCCCTGTGGGAGAGGGTTAGGGTGAGGGTGAAATTTTAGCTACCCAGCGCCACCACAAAGCCAATGGCGTGGGTGTCGGTGTGGGAGAGGCTGATGTCCCACTGAGTTAGCCCCTGGCTGGCAGCCAGGGTGCTGGCCCGGTTGTGCAGCACCAGGTGGGGCTTGCCACGGCCGTCGCACACCACCTCCACATCGGTCCAGCTGATGTCGCCAATGCCGGTGCCCAGGGCCTTGCCCACCGCTTCCTTAATGGCAAACCGACCGGCCAGGCTGGGGATACGGCCGTTACAATACGCAATCTCCTGCCCGGTAAAAAAGCGCTGCAAAAACCGGTCGCCGTGGCGCTGAATGCCCCGTTTAATGCGGGCTATTTCGATCATGTCTACACCAACGGCGAGCATAATTACCCCAATTACTCACTCTTCGGTCCGGCCACGGCGATGCCCAATTTTTCCGTGCTCAGGTATTTTTGGGCGGCGGCCTGCACCCGCTCCGGGGTGATGGCCCGCACCAGGTCGGGATACTCCAGCAGGTAATCCAGCCCCCAGTTGTACAGCTCCATGTCGGCCAGGACGCTGGCGATGCCGCTGTTGGTTTCCAGCCCGACGGGCAGCGAGCCGATGCGGTACGCCTGGCTGTCGGCCAGTTCGGCGACGGGCACGGGCTCGTTTTGGATGCGGGCAATTTCGTCCAGGATGCTGCTGGTGGCCTGCTCGACCTTGTCGGGGCTGACGCCTGCGGCGGCCGACCAGGCACCTGGACCGAGGCCGCCCTGCAGGCTGCTGTAGGCGTAGTAGGCCAGCCCCTGCGCCTCGCGCACGTTTTTGCCGATGCGCCCCATCATGCCAAAGACGCCCAGGACGGTGTTCATGATGCTGGCATCGAGGTAGTCGGGGGCGCTGCGCGGCGGGCCGGGACGGCCGAGAGCGATGTCGCTCTGGTATTTGTCGGGCATGACGTGGTGGTGGTAGAGACGGCCGTCTGGCAGCACCAATTCAGGCAGGATGGGCATCGGCTGTTGGTTGGGTTTGCCCCAATCGCCCAGTACCTGGCTCACTTTGGCCATGGCCTGGGCGGGCGTCAGCGCCCCTACCAGGCAAATAACCATGCCGCGCGGCCCGTAAAAATCGGTGTGAAAGTTCTGCACGTCGGCGGCGGTGAGGCTGGGCACGGTTTGCAGCGTGCCATTTTGGGAACGGCCGTAGGGATGGTTGGGGTAAATCAGTTGGCGAAACGCCTCGCTGGCCATCTGCTGCGTGTCGTTGGCCCGCATTTGCAGCCCGGTGATGATCTGCCCTTTGAGCTGGTTCAGCAGCGGTTCGGGGAAGACGGGCTGGCGCACCACGTCGGCCAGCAGGTTGAGCACCAGGTCGGCGTCTTCGGCCAGGGATTGGGCCGAGAAGGAGGTGAGGTGGTAGCCGCTGCTGAAGCCCAGCTCGGCGCCAACCGCTTCCAGCTTCTCGTAGATGTCGTCGAAGGTGAACTGTTGGCTGCCGCGCATGAGGGAAACGGCCGTAAAGTTGGCCAATCCGCCCTGTTCCGGCACTTCAGCCAGCGCCCCGGCGCGCAAATACCCCTCAATCACCACCGATTGGGAGCCAGGCCGTTCATACACCAGCACCGTAATGCCGTTGGGCAGCGTTTCCCGGTGAATGGTGGCGCTGCTGGGATAGTTATGAGAATCAGTCATAGTTTTAGTTTGCTAGTTTGTTCGTGGCGAGTTTGCCAGTTTGCAAGTGGTCTTTCTTTCTACTTATCACTTTTTACTTTTCACTTATTCGCTCGCTCACTGGATAATAACATTCACACCGTTCCCCACCAAATGCCGGTGCATTCCGGCAAAATAGTCATTCGGTTGGCCAGGATGCGGTCGGCCAGCTCGTCGCCGAAGAAGAAGCGGGTGAGGTGGGCGGCTTCTTCGGGGGATTGGAACTGGTAGTCGGTGCGAATCCAGGCGTGGTTGAGCTGGTAGGTTTGGGTCCACCAGTTGTACAGCTCGGCCAGGTAGTCGGTTGGCGGCGTGGGTTGTTCAAACCCGGTGCCCAGCGTTTCCAGCAGGATGAAGGTGCCGCCGGGCTTGAGAATGCGCTGCATCTCGGCAATCATTTGGCCAACTTCGTGCCGCCAGGTGTCGGGGAACCAGCCGCAGGCGTGGGCAAAGCTCCAGCCTTCGATGGCGATGTCGGCGCGGTGGTCGGGCAGGGGCAGATGGGCGTTGTCGGCATGGTGCAGCTGCCAGTTGTGCCAGCCACCGGCCCGCAGCTTGCGCTCGGCCACGCTGAGCATGTGGGCAGATCCATCGCAGGCGTCGATATGGGCCACCAGCGGGGCCAGCAGGCAAGTGAGCCGCCCGGTGCCTGCGCCAAATTCGACGATGTTGGTGTGGGTGAACGGCCGTATCCGTTCCAGCGCGGGCAGCAAATTCCCCTGGTAATCTTCCGGGACAATCATTGCTTCGTACGCTTCGGCTTTGGTGGCGTAAATGGTTTTGAAATCCATATGTTGAGTAACTGGGTAACTGGGTAATTGGGTAATTGGATGGGTCAATCAATTACTCAATTGCATAATTACTCAATTACCTTCCTCCTTTCTTCGCATATTCAATTTCTAAAAATGAGTCCAGCTCGGCTAACTTTTCGTCGCGGCCCAGGACGACCAGGGTGTCACCTTCTTCCAGGACGGTGGAGGAAGCGGTACCGAGGCGCATGCGGGGACGGCCGTCGTCGCTGCGACACTCTACCAGGCCAATCACGTTCAGGTCAAAGTGGCGGCGAAAGTCGATGTCGATCAGCGTCTGGTTGGTCCAGCCGGCCGGAATCGACACGCGGCGCACGCTGACGCCGGGCAAAATCTGGCGGCTCTCATAGGTGTCGCGCTGCGTGCGGTAAATCGTTTGCTCGTGGGCCAAAATGGTGCCAATGACCATCATAAACAGCGCTGGTACCATGTAGACCGAGCCAAACGCCTCGACGGCAAATAAAATGGCGGCCAGCGGCACGTTGGCAATAGACACCAGGCTGGCCACCATCGCCGGAACAATGAGGACCATTGGTTCATAGGCAAAGACGTTGGCCAGGGCGGAGGCGACCATGGTGCCAAAAAAGAGGGTGGGCACCAGCAGCCCGGCAGAGCCGCCGGAGGTAATTGTGGCCAGCGTGGCGACCATCTTAGCCACCAGGGCAATGAGGGCCACGGCCACGGTCAGTTCCCCGGCAAAGGCCATGTTCACTACCGATTCACCCGGCCCCAGCACCAGCTCCAGACCGTGGTCCGTGAGGTCAAAATATTCGGTGACGTAATGCACGGTCAGGGCCACCACGCCGGTGACAAACGCGCCCAACAGGTGCCGCCGCCAGATGTTGGGCTGCCGATCATGAAAGCCATGTTCAAAGCTGATGCGCAGCTGCTTAAAATAGTGGCTGACCAGGGAAACACAGATGCCCAGCAGCAGCAGTACGGCAAAGTAGCGTCCGGACGTGGGCGGCACGTAAAGCAGCTCTGTCTCAAAGGTCGCCGGGTGCCCGGCGGTAACCAGGTCGCTGAGAAAAAAGGCGACCATGGCGGAAATGAGGGCGTAGACGAGCTTCTCGATGACGGGGCGGTAGCGGTACATCACCTCGGAGGCAAAGAAGGCGGCGGCGAAGGGGGTGCCCAGCAGCACGGCCACGGCGGCAGCGATGCCGCTCAGCTGGGCTGTTTGCAAATGGTCCGTTTTGTCGGCGTACCACCAATTCCAGAAACGGCCGATCAGCAAAGGATGGCGCTGGCTGTCTTGAGTCACGCTGCGGGGTTTAAACAGCCCGGCGGCCACACTCTCGCCAATCAAGGTGACGCTGGCTTCCAGGCCGCCGCTGCCGCCGCTGCCCAGGGTCACCAGCGTGGCCAGAAATTTGCGGATGGCCAGGGAAAAGGTGGGCAGCTGCCAGCGCACCTCCACCCCTTCCTGCCCGGTGAGGGCCTGCTCAAACGACGGTTCCGAGGTGTAGTAGAGGGAGATGGCGCGTTCCAGGCCATCGCCTTCGATGTCGTTGAGTTCGTGCACGTAGCCGCGTTTGTCGCGATAGTAAAGCACGGACGGCCGAAATCGGGCCAGCCAGGCTACTGCCAGGGCACCCAACAGCAGTGGAAAAAAAAGCAGCCAGGGAGAAGGCCCGGCTTCGATAAAGTGCAAGACGGTTTCAAACAGCCAGTGAACGGCCGTTTTTAAGCTGGTAACAATCGCCCACACCACCACCCCAATGATGACCGACTGTACAACAAGGCGTTGTTCCTCTTCGTTGAAGTTCTTAGGCAGATTACGGACGATGTTTAAATGTTTAATGGCGTCCAGGAGGGCGCTGCCGATGGATTTCATACCGGTTCATACCAACCAACCGTGCGCTGTGACGGCCGTAAATACGTCGCCCGCACCCGCTCAATATCGTCCAGGGTGATGCTGTTCAGGCGAGACAGCACCGTCTCGTACCAGGTGTAATCGCCAATGACCGCCTCGGTCATGCCCAGCAGCTGCGCCTGCCCGGTGATGCTTTCCCCAGCCAGCACAAATTCAGCCTTGGCCCGCTTGAGCGCCTTGGCCAGCTCCTGCTCGGTGATGGGCGTCTTTTCCAGTCGGGCCAGCTCGGCATCCAGCGCCGCTTCCACTTCGGACAGCGTATGGCCTGCCTGCACCACGGCGTTGATGGTGTACAGGAAGGGATCGCTGGTGGGCGTCAGGCTGCCGTAGGCGCTGGCGGCCAGCTCAGTGTTGACCAGCGCTTTGTAGAGCCGCGAGCTTTTGTTGCTGCCACCGCCACCAAACATGCCCAGGCTGCTGCCCCCGGCAAAGGCGGCGTTGAGCAGAACCAGCGGCAAATAGTCGGGATGGGCGGCGGCGGGGGCGCGGTAGGCGACGGTGAGATAAGCCGTATCGCCGGGCCCTTGTACCACCACACGCCGTTCCCCTTTTTGTGGCGGTTCCGGCCGGGTTACCAGGTTGGTTGGCTCGCCCGAGGGCAGGTGGCCAAACTGCGCCTCAATGCGCCGCAGCATGTCGTCCGTGGCAAAATCGCCAACGGCCACGACGATGGCGTTGTTGGGCACATAGTGCCGCCGGTAATGGTGGTACAAATCGTCGCGGGTCATCGTGGTCAGATCGGCCACATCGCCAATAACTTCGTGGTGGTAAGGATGCACCCGGAAAGCGACCGAGGTCAACTCTTCGCTGAGCTGGAAGTTGGGATCGTTTTCATACATTTGCCGCTCGGAAATGATGACGGTGCGTTCCGATTCGATCTCTTCCGGGGTCATGATGGTGTTGACCATGCGGTCAGCTTCCAGCTGAAGGGCCAGGTCGATTTTGCTGGTGGGCATCGTTTCGTAGTAGGCGGTGAAATCAATCCAGGTGAAGGCATTCCAAAAGCCTCCCTCGCGGGAAACCATGCTGTCCAACGTGCCGTTGGGGAAGGTGGGTGTGCCTTTAAACATCATGTGCTCCACCCAGTGGGAAATGCCGGTAATGCCGGGCTTTTCGTGTCGGCTGCCGACGCGGTACCAGACCATGAAGCTGGCGACGGGGGCATGGTGCATCTCTTTCAGCACGACGGTGAGGTTGTTGTTGAGGGTTGTTTTGTAAACCGAGTTTGTCATGAAGAATCCTTTACCGTTGTTGAATGCAAGGGTTTGGATTATAGCAATGGATGGGGAATGGGGAAACGGCCGTTCACAATTGTCGGCATGACAAACAGCGGCTCTTTGCGAAGTGGTTCTTTGGGAATTCAGGGAGTTTACAGCCCGTGAAGCGTGAAACGTGACCAGAGGGTCATCACGCTTCACGCCAAACCCTACGAAATCTTGAAGACCCTGGGAATTCAAAGGGATTAACGGCCGTTCTCCTCAGCCATCATCCCCAAAGCAATTGCACCCAGTACACCCGCCTGGTTGCCCAGGGCCGGGGGCACAATGTAGGTGTTGATGTTGTCCAGGATGGTGGGCGATTGCACGTAGCCGTTCAGCGCTGCCAGCGTTTTTTGGCGCACCAGGGGGAAGAGCTGCGGCTGTTCCATCACGCCGCCGCCCAAAATGATGCGCTGCGGCGACAGGGTGCAGATGATGCTGCGCATCGCCTGGCCAATGTAGTGGGCTTCCAGTTCCCAGGCGGGATGATTTTCAGGCAGATCTTGGCCTTTGGTTTGCCAGCGTGCTTCGATGGCGGGGCCAGCGGCCATGCCTTCGAAGCAGTCGCCGTGGTAGGGGCATTTGCCGGGGTAGGGGTCGGCCTGCCAGTCGTGGGGCAGGCTGATGTGGCCCATTTCGGGGTGAAGCAGGCCATGGAGGAGACGGCCGTTTACCACCGCCCCGCCGCCAATGCCTGTGCCTATCGTGAAATAAACAAACGTGTCCAGCCCTTGGGCCGCGCCCCAGCGCCCTTCGCTGAGGGCCGCGCCATTGACGTCCGTATCGAAGCCGATGGGCACGTTGAAGGTGCGCTGGATGGGGCCAGCCAGGTCGGCATTGGCCCAGCCGGGCTTGGGCGTGGTGGTGATGTGGCCAAAGGCGGGCGAATCGCGGTGGGGGTCCAGCGGCCCGAACGAGGCAATGCCGATGGTCGCCAGCGGGCCGCGCTCGCTAATTTGCGCCTGGAAGAAGTCGATGGCGCGTTGGATCGTTTCTGCCGGGGTGGTAGTGGGGAAGCGCACCTCGGCCTGGATGTCGCCGGGGCCAGTGCCGACGGCGCAGACAATTTTGGTGCCGCCTGCTTCGATTCCGCCGTAGAGAGTCATGAGAATCCTCCTGAGTTTACTTTTTTCTCGTGCCAACGGTCTCCGTTGGCATGCATTTTGGGACGCTCTGCGTCCCGTCGACGCGGAGCGCCGGTTAGCGCATTCCACGCGGAGCGTGGAACGAGAGCTGGTTAAGGTGCTTGCTGCAGCCAGACGGCCTGGTAAGGCTCCAAGGTGAGGTCTTGCCACATGTCGATGGGGTGTTCGGTGAGGCGGTTGATGAGCAGGCCGGTGAAGCCCAACTCGCGCAGCCGGTGGCGGCTGACGGTTTGATGGGCTTCGGTGACGTTGGCCAGGATGAGCAGCCGCCCGCGCGGATTGTCGCGCAGCAGGCCAAAGACGTGGTCGTTATAGGTCCAGATGGGGTAAACGGCCGTTTCCGCATGCAGCACCGCTGTCCGTTTTCGCGCGGCAACCAGTTGACATAATCCCTGGTAGATGCGCCCGGTGATGGTGTGGGGATCGTGCCGTTCGGCGGCTTTGTCCCAGTTCATAAACGGCCGATGAATCCAGCGGCTGTCGTTGGCCAGGTCCGGGTTGTCCAGGTAACTGTGATCATTGAGCAGGCCGATTTCGTCGCCCATGTAGAGGAGCGGGATGCCGCCGTAGGCAAAGATGAGGTTGTGCAGCAGCAGAATGCGGCGGATGGCGAGTTCGACTTCGGACCAGTTGGTGTTGGTAACGGCCGTTTCCAACCCCGCCAACGACGCCAGTGAACCATTGACCCGCCGGTCGTTGTTTTTGGGGTTAAATTGGAAGGTGGTGCCTGCGGCAAAGCTGCCCTCGAACCGCCCCGTGTAAAAATCGCTGAGGAAGGTGCGATGGGCGTAGCCATCCAGCCCCACCTGCGCCGCGTCCTCCTCCGTGATGGCCCAGCCGATGTCGTCGTGGCAGCGCACATAGGTAACCCAGCTGGCCCCCGACGGAATAAGCGGCATGTTTTGCAGCGCCTTAGTGGCCAGGACTGCTTTGCGCTCCGCCAGGCAGCTCCACAAAACAACCATCAGCACGTTGTGGTAGGCCAGGTGGCACTCCTTGTTGGCCGCCACGCCGCGCCCCAGGTAGGGGATGAGCTGCGGCGGCGAGACAATCGCTTCGGCCTTGAGCAGCAGGCCGGGCGCGGCCAACCGGCTGAGGGCACGGAAGGCTTGCAGCAGGAGGTGGGCTTCCGGCTGGTTTTCGCAGTCGGTGCCCAGGCGCTTCCACATGAAGGCGACAGCATCCAGCCGCAAAATCTCGACGCCCTGGTTGGCCAGGTAGAGCATAATTTCCAGCATCTCGGTGAAAACGGCCGGATTTTGGTAATTTAAATCCCACTGGTATTCGTTAAAAGTGGTCCAGACCCATTTTTGCAGGTCGTCGTAGTAGGTGAAGCTGCCGGACTTGAAGTCGGGGAAGATTTCGCGCAGGGTGGCTTCGTAGGCGTCGGGCAGGGTGCGGTCGGGGAACATGAAGAAGTAGTTTTGGTAGGTGGGGTCTCCGGCGCGGGCTTTGTTGGCCCAGTCGTGTTCTTTGGCGGTGTGGTTGCACACCAGGTCGATGCACAGGCTGATGTTGTTGTGGCGCAGCTGGCTGGCCAGGTGAGCCAGATCGGCCATGCTGCCCAGCCGGGCATCCACCTGTCGATAATCCATGACGGCATAGCCGCCGTCGTTGGCGGCGGGGCGGGGCTGGAGCAGGGGCATGAGGTGCAGGTAGGTGACGCCCAGCTCGTTGAGATACTCAATTTTGCTGGCCACGCCGTTGAGATCCCCGGCGAAGCGGTCGGTGTAGGCGACGTAGCCGAGCATCGCTGGTTTTTGGTACCAGTCGGGCTGGAGCAGCCGCTTTTCGTCGAGCAGGTGCAGGTCGTTGGGCCGTTCGGCGTAGGCCCGGCCGATGCGGGTGATGGTGTCGGCCAGCCACGGTTCGAAGGTAGGTAGGTGGCCGTAGAGGTGTGTTAACGGCCGTATCACATCCTCCCAATACACGTCCAGCCGCTGAAAAAACTGGTTTTGCCGGTATTTGTACAGTTTGGCAAAAGTGGGGTCTTGGGAAAGTTGTTGTTTGATTTGGTTTTGGATGGAAGTCGCGATCATAGTTGTAATTGGTTGATTTACCCTCACCCCAGCCCTCTCCCTACAAGGGAGAGGGAGCCAGATTCCCTCCCCCTGAGAGGGGGAGGGTTAGGGTGGGGTAGATTTTTACACTAGCCAATGGGCGGCAAACGGCCGTAATTCCACCGTCTGCCCCTCTGTCTCTAATTGATACTTGAATGCCGGGTTTGCGGCAAGTAAATCGGTGAATGTTTGCGGCAAATTGAGCTGCGCCGCTTGCGGTTGGTCGCTCAGGTTAAACAGGCACAGCACGGTTTGGTTGTTGGTGTTGCGGGTGTAGGCGAGAACGGCCGTGTTTCCAGTCCCTACAAAGTCAAACGCCCCATCCCCAAAGGCAGGAATGTTCCCCCGCGTCTGGATCAAAAAGCGCATCAGGTTCAGGTAAGATGCCGGGTCTTTTTCTTGAGCGGCCACATTGCGTACCTGGTAGCCATACACCGGATCGGTGTGCGCGGGGAAGTAGGTTTCTTTTGCATTTGAGAAGCCGCCGTGTGGCTCGTCGTTCCACTGCATTGGCGTGCGGCAGCCGTGCCGGTCCGGCAGCCAGATGTTGTCGCCCATGCCAATCTCATCGCCGTAATACACAATCGGCGTGCCCGGCAATGACAAAAAGAGGGCGTGCAGCAGGAACCATTTCGCTTTGTTGTCGTCTAGCAGGGGGGCCAGCCGCCGCCGGATGCCCAAATTGAGCTTCATGCGCGGGTCGGGCGCGTACTGCTCCCACATCCATTGGCGCACTTCGGGGGTCACCATTTCCAGCGTCAGCTCGTCGTGGTTGCGCAAAAAGGTCATCCACTGCGCGTTGGCAGGAATGTCTGGGGTGCGCGCCCAAATTTCCTCGATGGGCGTTTTGTCGCCCGCTTTCACCGATTGGTACAGCCGGGGCATGATGGGGAAATGAAAACAAACCTGGAATTCTGGGTTTTCTTCCGTGCCGAAGTAGGGTAGCAAATCTTCGGGCCACTGGTTGGCCTCGGCGATGAGGACGCGGCCAGGATATTCGGCGTCCACCATGCGGCGCATTTTTTGCAGGAAGGCGTGGGTTTCGGGCAGATTTTCGCAGTTGGTGCCTTCGCGCTCATACAGGTAGGGGATCGCGTCTACGCGGAAGCCGTCCAGCCCCATGTCCAGCCAGTGGCGGATGACGTTGAACATCTCTTCATGCACCTGGGGATTGTCATAGTTGAGGTCGGGCTGGCTGCTGTAGAAGCGGTGCCAGAAATATTGCCCGGCCACCTTGTCGAAGGTCCAGTTGGACGGTTCGGTGTCCAGGAAGATGATGCGGGTGTCGCTGTATTCGGTGCCGGTGTCGCTCCAGACGTAGTAGTCGCGGTAGGGGGAATTTTTGTCTTTGCGCGCTTCCTGGAACCAGTGATGCTGGTCCGAGGTGTGGTTGGTTACCAAATCGGTGACGACTTTGAGACCGCGCTCGTGGGCGGCGGCGACAAATGCTTTGAAGTCATCCAGGGTGCCGTAGGCGGGGTACACTTCGTAGTAGTCGGCGATGTCGTAGCCGTCGTCTTTGAGCGGCGAGGCGTAGTGGGGCATGATCCAGATGCAGTTTACGCCAAGTGACTGGATATGGTCCAGGTGCTGAATGGCCCCGCGAAAGTCGCCGATGCCATCACCGTTGCTGTCCTGGTAGGCGCGGATATTGAGTTCGTAGAAGACGGCCGTTTTATACCAAAGATCATTCATGGGTCACTTCCTTTAACCAAGCTGGAGCAAAATGCTCTCGTGCGGTTGCAGCATGAAGGTGGTGCCGCTTTGTTGGGTAAAATGAGTGGAAAGCAGCGTGGCGGCACGGCTGGTCAGGTGGCTCAGGTCAATTGTGCGGGTCTGGTCGCCAAAATTGAGGCAGACCAGCAGGCGCTGGCCGTCGGCTTCACGCCGGTAAGCCAGCAGGTCGTCGCCCAGGCCATCGACAAAGGTGAACGCGCCATTGTGCAGCGCCGGGCGGCTGCGGCGCAGTTGGATCAGCGTTTTGTAAAAGTTCAGCGTCGAGTGCGCATCGGCTAGCTGGCTGGCAACGTTGCGCTGTGCGTAATCGTTGGCCACGGGCAGCCACGGCTGGCCGCTGGTGAAACCGGCGTTGGGCGAGCTGTCCCACTGCATTGGCGTGCGCTCCGGGTCGCGGCCAAAATCACCTTCCGGCATCTTGATGCCCCACGGGTCTACGCGCTGCGCCAGGGGGATGAAGACGTCTTCCAGGCCCAACTCGTCGCCGTAATAGAGCGTGGGAATGCCCCACAGGGTCAGCAGCAGCATGGCCACGGAACGATGGTTCTGGTAGCCGTAGCGGGTGGCGAAGCGGTGAATGTCGTGGTTGCCAAAGACGAAGTTGGGCCAGCCGCCAGCGGGCAAAATGTCATAATAAGCTTCAACGATCTGGCGCACGGTGGCGGCGTGCCAGTTGGCGTGAAGCAGTTTGAAGTTGAAAGGGATGTCGTAGCCGTCGAGCGGACGGCCGTAGTAGGGAATCAGCCCGGCCACATCCACTGTGCCCGTTTCGCCGATGTGGACGCGTTCTTCAAATTCGTCAAACACGCGGCGCATCAGGCGGACGTGCTCGAACATTTCTGGCTGTTCGACGGTGTAGCGCGGTTCAAATTGGTGGCCCCATCGTTCCCAATAGCTGCCTGGCGTGACGGGTGGGTTGTCCTGGAACGATTCGTGTTTGATGAGGCACAGAATGGCGTCCACGCGAAAGCCATCCACGCCGCGCTGGAGCCAGAAGCGCAGGGCATTGTGCATGGCGTTTACCACGTCGGGATTGCGCCAGTTGAGGTCGGGTTGTTCGGGCAAGAAGCTGTGCAGGTAATATTGCCCGGTCGTTGCGTCCCAGGTCCAGGCGGGGCCGCCAAACATGGAAATCCAGTTATTGGGCGGCGAGCCGTCGGGTTTGGCATCGCGCCAGATGTACCAATCGCGTTTGGCATTATCGCGGGAAGTGCGTGATTCCAAGAACCAGGGGTGCTGGTTGGAGGAGTGGTTGGGCACAAAGTCGAGGATGATTTTGAGGCTGCGCGCATGGGCTTCAGCCAGCAGCCGGTCGAAGGTGGCCAGGTCGCCAAACATGGGGTGGATGTCGCAGTAGTCGGCGACATCGTAGCCGAAGTCGGCCATGGGGCTGGGGAAGATGGGCGAAATCCAGATGGCGTTGATGCCCAGGTCTACCAGGTAGTCGAGCCGGTTGATGATGCCCTGCAGGTCGCCAATGCCGTCGCCGGTGCTGTCCTGGAAGCTGCGCGGGTAGATTTGGTAGAAGACGGCCGTTTGCCACCATTTCAAGTTGTGTGTACCGTGGAGATGATAAGTTTTCATGTCGTTTTAAGTGTCGTATGGTTTTATAGGCGTAAGGCTGTGAGCCGCCGAAGCATCTGATCCTATAAGTTCTTGTGAGTCGGATGATAGACGATATGTTAAAAAAAGTTCTGCTTTTGCTGGCAATATGTGTGGGCTTGTCGTCGTGCGGGGCGGCGGGGGTAGCTACGGCCGTACCGGCCACAACCCAACCACCGGCGCAGGAAACGGCCGTTGCCTGGATTGCCGCCCACCGTGACCCCGATGTCCCACCTTTGCCCTTTGCCGACAACCCGGATCCCAACCAGTGCGGCATCCCGACGCCCTGGGGCGAAGACAGCCCGGCCTGGCTCAACGGCATCTATGAAGGGGAATTGGTCCAGCCCACCGTCTTGTTGTACGACAGCCACTCGCGGCTCAGCATTACCACCCAGGCCGCCCACGGCACCCCGGTCAGCGTAATTCTTTACCAGCAGAATCCGGTTTTAGACTATTACCTTGTAAAAATAGAAGGGGCACCAAAACCCAATGAAGGCTGGGTCCCAGGCCCCTTTCTTTCTTTTAATCCCGTTACAGAGCTGCAAGAGCTGCCAAACAGCGAATAAAAACCGCTCCAGACAAATCGGATGAGAATTTCTAGCACCAAATTAACGTGAATGAACGCTAATTTTCGTGTAAATTCGCGTCAATTCGTTGCGAAAATCACCAAGTCCGTAAGATCCTCGAAGATTTAGCCTTTTACCGCGCCAGCCGTCAATCCTTCCACAATCTTTTGTTGGAAAATCAACACCAAAATCAGCAGGGGAATGGTGATGAGGATGGCCGCCGCCATAATTTCGCCAAACGGCTCCTGGCGCGCAATTTGACCCGTAAACAAGGCCATGACCACCGGCACCGTGCGGGCGCTGGCTTCAATGGTGGTAAAGGTCAACGCAAACAGGTACTCGTTCCAGGCGTTAATGAAGGCCAACAAACCGGTGGTTACCAGCGCGGGCAGGGTGAGGGGCAGCAAAATTTTGTAAAAGGTCTGGAAGGGCGTCGCACCGTCTACCTGGGCCGATTGCATGAGCTCATCGGGCAAGCCCTTGAAGAATGAAGTCATTACCCAGGTGGTGAAAGGCAGCGTAAAGATCATGTATGACAAAATCATACTGGGTAGGGCCGGAATTTGCAGCTCACGAATCACCGCGTACAGCCCCGTTAGCACGGCCACCTGAGGGAACATCGTCATTGACAGAATCAGGTAGAGTGACGGTGTTTTGCCTCTGAAGCGCAGCTTGCCCAGGGCAAAAGCCGCAAATGAGCCAAAAACCAGGGAGAGAATTGTGGTAGAAATGGCGACTATGGTGCTGTTAATGAGGCCGCGACCAAAGTCGGCATTTTGTAAAACACCCTCGTAATTTCTCAGGCTAAAGGCAACGTTATCAGTGGTCGGATCACGCGGCACAAACGTGGCGGGTGTCATTTGCAGCTGATTTTCGGTTTTGAAGGAGGAATTAACTGCCCAATAAAAGGGGAACAACAGGTAGATGGACACCAGGGCCAATACAGCATAGAACAAGACGCGATTAATGATGTGTTTGGTTTCCTTAGTCATTGTCCACTCCTAATAATCTGATGTAGCCAATTGCAAAGACGGTAATGATCACAAAAATGATCACGCTGCTGGCAGAGGAGTAACCCATGCGCTGGCCGTTGATGAGCTCGTAGTAAGCGTAGCTGGCCATGGAATACCGTTTTTGCGCCAGCACAATTTGGAAGAGGTCAAAAACGCGCACGGCGTCCAGGGTGCGGAAGACCAGGGCGACGGCAATGGTGGGGCGCAGCAGCGGCAGGGTGACAGACCAGAACTGGCGTATTTTGCTCGCGCCATCCACATCGGCTGCTTCGTACAAATCTTTGGGAATGAGTTGTAAGCCAGCCAGGAGTAACAGGGCCATAAACGGGGTCGTTTTCCAGACGTCGATCATAATCATGGCTGGTACTTGCCACGCTTCACTGGCCAGGAAGGGGATTTGCCCATCACCAATGCCCAGCCTTTGGAAGATAACGTTTATGAAGCCGACGCGGGTAGAGGCAAACATCCACTCCCAAATGCGGGAGGAAACGGCCGTAGGAATCACCCACGGTACCAGCATAAACACCCGCATCATGCCCCGGCCCTTGAAATTCATGTTCACCACCATGGCAATGGCCAGGCCGAGCACCGTCTCAATGGCAACCGAAATAACTGTAAATCTTAATGAATCCCCAATTGAACGGATAAAATCTGCGTCCGTTGCGCCAACGACATACTGCGTACCAAACAGGTTAAACTGGCTCAGTTCCCGGTAGCGGCGCGGCTCGCGCGGCAGCACGCTGACGGCCGATTGATATTCCGTTTCCCCGGTTTCTGGATCAATCACCACGTTGCCCGCCTCATCCACTTCTGGCGGCGCTTCGACGATGGTCATGCTCAATAAATTGGCGAAATTTTCTGCACCAACAAATTCGACTTCTTGCCCACTGGCAAACACCCGATTTGTCAAGCTGTTATAAAAAACCGTTCCCAGGGGGTAGAAGGCAATTAGCAGCAGAATGACAAAAGTTGGTATCATTAAGTAATAAGCAAGGCGTGCTTCACGCTTTGCCAGATCGCTGCCTCCACTCCCCTTCTTCGGCACAGATGCTGCACTCATACTTTTCCTCCCAACTCTTCAAGATAATCGGTAGATAATCATGTAATTGGCAGATTGCACGCTACTGTTTTGACAAGCTCTCTGCCAATTACATAAGAGGCGAGAGAAACCTTCTCTCGCCTCTTGTTGCCCATGTTGGCTAGCCAATCATGCGCCTAAGGAGTTGTTTACTGGTCCAGAATGTCTTGCAGGTCCAGCTCCAGAACTTCGAAAGCGGTAGCTGCATCCTGCTCGCCGGTCAACACGGAGTGAACCGAGTTGAAGAAGGCGGCAGAGACATCGGAATATTGGGGTGCCGTAGCGGTAGACGGCCGTGCGACAGCATTGATAAACACGTCATACAGGCTGCCAAAGAACGGGGCGGCTTCCAATACTTCCGGATCGTCGTACAGAGCTTTGATCGTGGGGTTCAAGCTGCCTTCGATGGCGCGGTATTTCTGTTCATCGTAGGAGGCCATAAACAGAGCCAAACGAGCCGCTTCTTCGGGATGTTCGCTGTATTTGGAAACAGCTAACTGCCAGCCACCCAATGTGGCCGCACCAGCGCCAGAGTCACCAGCGGGCAGCGGGGAGACGTCGAACAGACCAGCAATCACGCTATCTTCAGCATTACCCAGGGAGTAGGCATAGGGCCAGTTGCGCATGAAGGCAGCGTTGCCAGCTTGCCACATGTTACGGGCATCTTCTTCACCAAAGGCGGTCACGCCTTCGGGGGAGATGGTGCCAACCCAGCCAGCAGCCTGGTCAACAATGGCCGCAGCCTGCGGGTTGTTGATGCTGATGGTGCCATCGGGCTCCACAATCGAACCACCGTCGTTAGAGGCGATCCATTCCAAAGCGTCACAGGTCAGACCTTCATAGGCGTTGCCTTGCCAGACATAACCCCAGAAGTCCGGGTTGCCTTCGGCACGTTCGCCTTCCTGAATCGTCATGGCCATTTCTTCCAGCTCAGCCCAGGTCGCGGGCGGGCCATCGTAGCCATATTTTTCCAGCAGGTCCGTGCGATAGTACAGCAGACCAGCATCGGTGAACCACGGGATACCAATCAGTTTGCCGTCAACGGTGTTGTTTTCGATGATGGCGTCGAAATGATCACCGGCCACGTCAGCCGCGCCATACTCATACAGGTCAACGAAGTGCTCGGCCAGGTCACCAGGCCAGATTACGTCGATCTGGAAGACATCGCCTTCGGGGGATTGGGCTTCAAAGATTTGCAGGTAGGTGCCCAGACGATCTTCAACAAAGTCGGGGGTCTCGATGACCTCAACGCGGATACCAGGATTGGCTTCCATGAAGCGATTGGCAACCGCCTCAGTCAGTTCTTTTTCCTGGCCCACGTTACCACCAAAGATGCGCAAAACGATCTCTTCGCCTTCGGCTGCTTCTTCAGTCGTTTCTTCTTCGGCGGCGGGTTCTTCATCGGTGGTGTCGGCGGTATCGGTCGTGTCGGTTTCTGTCGTGTCGGCTTCTTCGCCACCGCCACCACAGGCAACCATCATCAGAACGAGTGCCAGCAGGAGTGCCAGCAATTTAAAAGACTTTTGGTTTAACATGTTTTCTTGTCCTCCTAGGATTTTGTGTCTAAACCAATTTTGTAAAGGAATTCACACAGGTTCATGTTTGATTTGATCTCTTGTTTGCTTACCTCCTTTTTAAGAATTTTCCGGTTGTTTCTATGAATAAGGATGATGATGACACAGCCCAAATCTGGTTAGCGTGGCTACCTGTTTGACAGGCTACGAGGTAGCCAGTGGGGCGGTTGTCTTGCGCAGAACCAGTTCGGTGGGCAAGACAATTTCGCGTGGCTCAGGATGCTGGATATCGATTTCCTCCAGAAGCAGCTTGGCACCCTCAACGCCGGATTGGAACAGTTGTTGGCGAATGGTGGTCAGATGCAGGTATTCGGTAATCTCAATGTCGTCGTAACCAATTACCGACAAATCCTCCGGCACGGTGATGCCCAACTCCTCGGCGGCGCGCAGCACACCAAAGGCCTGTGTGTCTGAATAGGCAAAGATGGCGGTCGGTGGATCGGGCAGGGTGAGCATTTCTTTGGCAACTTTTTTAGCAACACGCCGACTGAGTTCACTCTGACGGTGGTATTCGGGATGAAAGGGAATATCTGCCTCTTCCAACGCTTGCCGGTATCCTTTGTACCGGTCGATTACTGGCTGGAAGTTAAACGGATTTTCATACATATGGTCACTCAGATAGCCAATTTTGTGGTGACCTAAATCAATGAGATGTTTGGTGGCTTTGTAGCCACCTTTTTGGTCGTCAATAATGATATGGCTGAGGCGTGGGTGAACGGCGTCTACCAGAACAGTGGGAATTCCGGCATTCATGAAGCTTTCCACGGTATTGTCTGTTGGTACGAGGGACATAATCAACAAGCCATCGACTCGGTCACTACGCACTATTTCACGAAAGTAGCGGTCGCGCCTGGCGGTTGTTTCCACATTGTAGAGGATAAAGTCATACTCGCTTTCAGCGAAGACGGTGTCTAACCCGCGCAATCGTTCTACGTAAGACGGCCGTACAAAAAAAGGTGCAATCACTGCCACAGTCATCGTCTTGCCCAATGACAGGCGTCGGGCAATCGGGCTGGGCGTAAATTCCAACTCCTCTATTGCTGCTAATACCTTGCGGCGCGTGGCCTCACGTACGGCCGGATTCCGGTTGAGCACCCGAGATACCGTACCAACGCCAACACCTGCTTTTTTAGCGACATCCCTGATGGTTACACTGGCCATCAGTCTTCCCTTGCTAGTTGCTTATATTGTTTTTGGTATGAGGATTTTTGCTAAATGTTTTGATTCTTCTCTTCCTAGAGAATCCTATGGAACAATGGAACCGGTTCCATATAGGCGTCACTATACAATAAAGCCCAATGGATGTCAAGGATTTTGGGCAAAATATCTAAAAAATGGTACCTCCCCTCTGTGGGATGGGCAACTTTCCCCTTTCAGGGCGCAGCGTCAATTTGGGTACTTCGAGAATACACAAGCAAAAATTGGGTCGGCTTTTTTACCCTTGCTGCCGACGCAATCTTGGGAATGTTTGTTTCAGTTTTCCAACCTTTCAGGTTCCCGGAAGGGCACCCGGATTGGGGAAGGGCCATTCGCGAAAGTCCACGGCGCAGTTGTCGGTGTCGCGATCGTAGGGAAAGCGCTCCAGACTGTAGTTGCTGGTGGCCACCAGGGCACAGGCCACCACGCCGG
>ERZ761607.2459-NODE-2459-length-20033-cov-11.577285_pt1 | contig 20033 bp, 13 predicted proteins | sample MGYA00511164_ERZ761607 | MGnify/ENA primary metagenome ERZ761607 (study PRJEB28899, sample SAMN02445080) | bioreactor sludge metagenome | biome: EBPR sludge | place: Australia: Brisbane, Thorneside Wastewater Treatment Plant | collected 2011-06-22 ... | reverse complement strand
GCAGCACCTTCACGGCGGCAGCCCTTGGACTGCGGCAGCCTGCTGCCGCTTTCGGAGGAAGACGTGAGTCTTCCCGGATTGGAGGCGCGGGCGGAATGGAGAGTCTGCGCCGGGGGCGGGGCAGACTGACGTTTGCCTCTACGCGGGCGGCGCGGGTAGAGGAAGACGTGAGTCTTCCCCGGATGGGAGGCGCGGGCGGGGGCGGCGGGGCGTCAGAGGCGCACGGTTTCGAGGACCTCGAGCGCGGTGATTTTCCAGGCTCCTTCGACGGGGGAGACGGTGACGCGGGCGGTGTAGCGGTTCACGCGGGTGTGGGTGTGGCCCCAGTGGCCGACGGTGCCGAGGGCGGTCCACTGGCAGTCGGCGGTGAAGCCCGCGTCTGCGGGCGTGACCTTGTCCACATCGGCGCTGAACTCCTGGATGGTGACGCGCGCGCCTTCGCGCCCCTCAAGGCTGAGGGCCTGGAGGGTTTCGAGGTAAAGGCGGCGCAGGAGCTCGCCATGCACGCTGCGGGCCAGCACATCGTAGATGGCGGACTCGCCGCGCTGGTCGAAGGCGCGGTAGGCGTTGAGCAGGAGGGGCTCGAGGATGGGCGCGGCCTGCTCCGGGCGGGTGATGCCGGAGGCGGGGCCGCCGATGCCGGGCAGGGAGAGGGGCAGCCGGGGCCAGAGCGGGACGGCGCTGGCTGCCCAGACGATGAGCCAGGGGGCGATGCCGCCGGGCAGGCGGTGGTGGCGGTGACGGTGGCGTTTTCTGGCGGCCAGCCAGAGTAGGAGGCCGGCCAGCAGCCAGAGGAGGAAGCCGAGGGGCAGGCGGAAGCCGCCGGTGGCGTGGATGGCGGGGATTTCGACAAGCGGCGCGGGGGCCGGCAGCCGGCCGAGGTTTTTCCAGGCGAGGGTGGCGGACTCGCGGGTGAGGGGTGTGGAGGCCTCGCTCCTGGGGCCGTAAAAGAGGGTGACGGGCAGGCTGCCGCCGCCGGGCAGGTGCCCCTGCCAGTGTGTCTCGATCTCCTCCGGCGACGGCGGCAGGTCGAAGACCCAGGTGAGGCCGACGATGACCCCGCCCAACGGCGGCTCCTGGCCGGGCTCAAGGGGGAGGGTGGCGCCGGGTCTGCCGGTGAGAAGGGCGGGGGCGGGCATGGCGCGGCGGAGGAGGACGCCGCTCTCGGAGACCTGGCACCACGCTTCGGCGCGCTGGGCCAGGGCTGCGAGCAGGCGCTGGCCGGATGCGGCGTCGAGCGCAGGCGGCAGCGGGGCGGATGGGTCGAGCATGCGCATGAGGCTGGCCGCGTCGAAGAGGGCCTCGAAGCGCGCCTGCCCCGGCTCAAGGTAGAGGTAGGCCTGGGCGACGGGTTCGATGACTGGAGCGGGGGGCTTTTCCGGCTGCTGCCCGGCCTTGGGGGCGGCGCGCGCGGGCGCGGGCTGCCCTGGCACGGCGCGGCGGAGCATGTCTGCGGGAGTGAGCTGCAAGGTCTGCGCCCGGAGCGCGGGGAGGTGGAAGCCCGCGAGGAGAAGCAGAAGGATGCGGCAAAGTGTGGCGCGCGAAGGCATGAGCGGAATAAGCGGGCGGAGCGGGGGCGCGGCAACCGGAAGTAAGGCGCGGGGGAGCGGATTCCCCGCGCGCGGCGCTTGTGCGGACGGGCTGGCCGGGCTAGGTGGAGGGTTCATGTTTGTAGATCAAATCAAAGTCTATGCCCGCGCCGGCAAGGGTGGTGACGGGAACGCGCACTTCCACCGCGGCAAGTTCCGCCCCAAAGGCGGCCCCGACGGCGGGGACGGCGGGCGCGGCGGGGACGTGGTGCTGGAGGCGGATCCGAGCACGGACAGCCTGCGGCCGTTTTTCTTCAATCCGAAGCTCGTCGCCAAGGACGGCGACAAAGGCGGGGCGAACCTGTGCACGGGGCGCAGCGCGGAGGCGGTGGTCTTCAAGGTGCCGTGCGGGACGCTGGTGTCGCGGATCGTGGAGAGCGAGGACGCTGAGACCGGGGAGGTGGTGGAAAGCTATGAGCCGTTCGCGGACCTGACGCAGGCGGGGCAGAGGTTCGTGCTGTGCAAGGGCGGCAAGGGCGGCAAGGGCAATGTGCATTTCACCACCAGCACGCACCAGGCGCCGCGCGAGTTCACACCGGGGGAGCCGGGCGAGGAGGGGCGCTTTCACTTCGAGCTGCGCAGCATCGCCGACGCGGGCTTTGTGGGTTTCCCGAACGCGGGGAAATCCACGCTGCTGTCGAAGCTGAGCGCGGCGCGGCCGAAGATCGCCAACTACCCGTTCACCACGCTGCAGCCGAACATCGGCGTCATTCACTTCGGCCCGAACCGGCGCGGCACTCTGGCGGACATCCCCGGCCTGATCGAGGGGGCGCATGACAATGTGGGCCTGGGCCATGACTTCCTGCGCCACATCATGCGCTGCCGGATCCTGCTCTTTGTGGTGGATGCGGCGGGCAGCGAGGGGCGCGACCCCGTGCATGACCTGGAGACGGTGCGCACGGAGGTGTCTCTTTATTCCAAGGAGCTGGCCAGACGCTCGTGGCACATCATCGCCAACAAAATGGACATGCCCGGCGCGGAGGAGAACCTGGAGAGGATCAAGGACCGCTTCAAAAAAATCCGCGTGCTGCCCGTCTCCGCCGAGACGGGCGAGGGGCTGGACAAGCTGCGCGCCTTTCTGGACCAGAAGATCGGGCAGGATCACGGGATTGATTTTTGATCCGGCAGGGAGCTGAAACGACGGGCCGCCGCCGAGCCGCCGAGGAAAGGGCAATTCGTGATTGCCACGCCGCCGGAAGTGTTTCAAGCTCGCCGCTCCATGAACCAGCTCAGCCCTGCTCCCGCGTCCCTCGCCCCTTGGTGGAAGGAACTCTCCGGTTATCATTGGTTTGTCTTCACCATGGCCTCGCTGGCCTGGCTGTTTGACTGCCTGGACCAGCAGCTTTTTCTCGTGGCGCGTCCCGCTGCCATGGCCTCCCTGCTGACCGAGGGCATGGACCCGAAATTCTACGGCGGACTTTCGACGACTTTCTTTGTGGCGGGCTGGGCCATTGGCGGCCTGGTGTTTGGAGCGGTGGGCGACCGCATCGGCCGTGCAAAAACACTGGCGCTGACGGTGCTGATCTACTCCGTCTGCACTGGTCTCTCCGCCTTTTCCGTGGGTTTCTGGGACTTTGCGGCCTACCGTCTGGTCACCGGCTTTGGTGTGGGTGGTGTTTTCGGCCTGGCGGTGGCTCTCGTGGCGGACTCGCTGCCGGACCGCGCCCGGCCTCATGCGCTCGGCCTGCTCCAGGCGCTGTCGGCGGTGGGGAACATCACCGCCGCGACGATCGCCATCATCGTGGGCTATCTTCAGATTCAGGCCATCGAGAGCGGCTCCGCCGCCAAGACGGAGATGTGGCGGACCATGTTCCTCATCGGCGCGCTGCCCGCATTCATGGTCGTGTTCATTCAGATCAAGCTCAAGGAACCCGAGAAATGGGTCAAGGCCCGCGCCGAGGGCAAGGCCACGGGTGTGAAGTTCGGCAGCTACAGCTCGCTGCTGGGCAAGCCGAAGTGGCGCAAAAACGCCATAGTCGGAATGACTCTCTGCATCTCGGGTGTCATCGGCCTGTGGGGCATCGGCTTCTTCAGCCCTGAGTTGATCAACGACGTGCTCGGCAAGGCGCTGGTGGCTGACAAGGTGCCCGAGGCGCTGATCCCCGGCTGGAAGATGATCTGGACCGGCATCAACATGATCATGCAGAACATCGGCTCCTTCTTTGGAATGATGGTCTTCACCTGGGCGGCCAGCAAATACGGGCGCAAGCCTGTCTTTGCCGTCGCCTACGTCTGCGCCATGGCCAGCACGATCCTGGTGTTCCGGTATCTGGACGATCGCAGCGACATTTTCTGGATGGTGCCGCTGATGGGCTTCTTCCAGCTCTCGCTCTTCGCTGGCTACGCCATTTACCTGCCCGAGCTGTTCCCGACCAGCCTGCGCAGCACGGGGACGAGTTTCTGCTACAACGTCGGACGCTTCATTGCGGCCGCAGGCCCGTTCCTTCAGGGCAGCTTGACGGCGATTTTCGCCGCGCACGCCGCCACGGCGGATGAAAAACTGGACGCCTTTCGCGACGCCTGCACATGGATGAGCCTCATCTTCCTGCTCGGCCTTGTCATCCTGCCTTTCGCGCCCGAGACCAAGGGACGCGACCTGCCGGAGGAATGAGCCGGCGCGCAATGGTTCACAGCTTCGCCATGTCTCCTGCGGAACTCGCATCCTTGAAGGATCCCTCCGGACTTGCGCCGGAGGCCCGCGCGCTGTGGCTGGTGAAAAACGGCGCCTGGGATGACGCGCACAATGCCGCCCAGGAGATTCACACGCGGACAGGTTCCTGGATCCACGCGCTGTTGCATGTCATCGAGGGGGACCAGTGGAACGCCGACTACTGGTTTGCCAAAGCGGGCAAGCCATCGCGGGGGCCGGCGGATGTTGACGCTCTGTGGAATGAAATCGCCGGATCGCTGCCGGGTCAGTGAGGTTTTCCCGAGGCGTCAGCGGCGCGGCGGACGCTTCAGCTTGCAGGCATGGTCAAAAACATAGTCGCCCACCTGGCGGCCAAGTTTGACACCCTGATAAGCGTCGAAATCCCAATGGATGCCCAGGTAGATGCGGCTGCGCGCGTTTTCCTCCTCGGCTTGTGAGAGGCTGGAGAAGGTGCGCGGGCGCAGAGGACGCGGCTGGCCGTTGTTGTCGAGGGTCACGCCGTTGAACTCATCCGAGACAAAAGTGAAGGGAATCTGGTCGGTGCCGTAAAAACGCCGCAAGACCTGAAACAGCGCGCCGCCAAAGGTGGCGTGTCCTGACGGGTAAGCGGGGAAGGGCGGGGTGAAATTCGGTCCGGTGAGGTTGCTGGCGGGCGCGCCGAGAGGCATGAAGGAGGGATTGCCCACGGTGTCCTCGTTGCCATCATCGGGCGCGTCCGGGCCGCCCTCGCGGATGCCGGTGACGGGGCGCCAGAAATCATGGTGGTATTTGGAGTCCCAGGCGGCAATGGCGGCATCGGCCATGGCAAGATTGACCAGCGCCAGCAGGCGGGCGAGTTCCATTTCGGTGGTTCGTTTTTCAGCGGCGACAGCGAGGGCGATCTGATTGTACAGGCGCGGTGGCGCGCACAGGCTGGGCGTGCCGTCGTAAGCCCAGAAAACGCCGATGAAGGATTCCTCCTCGGTGCGCTCCGTGGGCGTGGTGACGCCGTCGCCGCCGAGACGCTTCACCTCGACATAGGCCATCGAGTACTCCAAAGAGTCGAGCGCGGGCGGCGGAGGCAGACGGAACTGGCTGCCGCTGGACAAAACAAACGGCGTGACCTGCGGCCATGACGCGCCAAGCGCCAGAGGATGGCCGCTGACGGGGTCCTGACGCCAGCGGCCGGGGGCGTTTGCGGTGATGTGTTCGATCCCGACACGGGGTTCATCATGATCGGAGCCGTCATTTTCACGCAAGGCAAGCACAGCGGCAGCGATGGACTGGCCGAGATCAATGCCCTGGATCTTGGCCGGCCCAGGACGCATGAGGGCGAGGTCTTCGGCCAGATAGCCGGCAAAAAGGGAACTCTGGGCGGGAAACAAGGCTGCAAGGCAGTCATGGGCGGCCTGGGCGATGCCGGCATCCAGTGAAATGACGGTGCCAACCTGCGGGCGCCCCAGATAGCTCTCACTTGTGGCGCGCGCGCAGTTGACCACTTCGAAGATGGCAAGATGGACGATTGCCATGGCGCGCGCTGCGCGGCAGGGGCCGAGTTGCTCGCCATGGGTCCGGTTTTCACCTTGCTGTGGCGGGGTGTGGTCGAGTCCGCTGGCATTGATCGCGATCTCGTTCCAGCGCCTGACTGGCGTTCCCAGCATGGCCCGGTGGCGAACTACGGCGCGCGGGGCAATCTCAGCCGCGGGAGTGTAAGGCGCGCGGAAAGCGGCGCTGTGCCTGCCAGGCAGCACCTGGGCCACTCCCGGCGAGGCAAATTGCACCGCCAGAAAGACTGCGAGAACTCGGACGAAGACGCTCATGGCAATTCCAGATCATCAACCCGCGTGGAATTTCATCAGTGATCATCCAGCCGGGAATATTGGCATTTCAAAACCAGCGCCACGGTTTGTCGAGACGATTCACGAGCCAATTATTGCGGTTTGGCAGGCGGCGGATGAATTTTCTCAACGGGGAAGGCCTGGCTCCATCGCGGAAAGCGCGGGTTTGGCGGCCCGCCGCGCCAGGAATTCCTGGGCCAGCGCGCGGTAGGCCTGGGCTCCGCGCCCGGAGGGTTCATACTCAATGATGGCCTTGCCAAAGCTGGGGGCCTCCCCAAGGCGGACGGTGCGCGGGATGATGGTCTCGTAAACCATCTCGGCGAGGTTGCTTTTCACGTCGTTGACCACCTGGTTGGCCAGGTTAGCGCGCTGGTCGAACATGGTCATGACGATGCCCTCCAGAAGCAGGTTGGGATTGGCGCCGCAGTCGCGGATTTGATGGACGATCTGAACAATGCTGGAGAGTCCTTCCAGGCCAAAGTACTCGCATTGCAGCGGCACGAGCATCTCATCGGCGGCGGCCAGCGCCGAGGTCATCAGCACTCCGAGGGAAGGCGGGCAGTCGAGAAACACGAAATCGAAATGCCCCGAGGCGCGGATTTGGTCGAGCACCTCGCGCAGGCGGGTGAGGTGGTTGCCGCGCTGGGCCAGCTCGATCTCGCAGCCGGCCAGCTCCTGATGGGCGCGAATGATGGACAGATTCGGCAGGCGGGTGGCGCGGATGGCCTCATGCGGGTCGGCCCCCTCCACCAAAGCCGCATAAATGCTGCCTCCCTCCTCCTTGGCCAGTCCGAGACCGCTGGTGGCGTTGCCCTGCGAGTCCATGTCAATGAGCAGCACGCGGTGGCCGAGGTGGGCCAGGCACGCGGAGAGATTGATGGCCGTGGTAGTTTTCCCCACGCCGCCCTTTTGATTGGTGATGGCAACGATCCGCATAAGTTGTCTTGACCGCGGACTGTGAACGGTAACGATGTGCCGCGCCAAGAAAAAATGGAAATCACGGAGAAATGGCTCGGAGAGATCGGCGGCTGGGCGGCGATGAAAGCCGCGCGCGGGCTGGCGGACGCGGGGCTGGCCGCGCTGAAAAGCGCCGACGGCGAGTTCATCCGCGGCCTGGCAGGCGGGGGCAAAACAAAATTCGCCTGCGGACTCCGCATCCGCTCCCGCACGGATGTGGACAACCTCTGCACCTGCCCGTCCGCCCGGCGCGGCATGATCTGCGAGCATTCGCTGGCTGTGGCCTTGCTCGGCATCCGGCAGGCTCAGGAAGCGGCGAAGCCCGAAAGCAAAGCCCGTATCTCAAACTCGCGCGCGGAGCCTGCCCTCAAAGAGGCGGCTTTGTCGGTGCCGGGCCGCTATAGCGTGTTCCTGCCGGATCATTTGCTGGCCGGTGGTTTGAGGGACGGACTGGCCGCTTATGTGAAATATGAGCCGGATGGGGAAGGGGAGACCAGCAGGTTAGCGGCCTGGTTGGATGCCCAAGGCGTGAAAGGCCGGAGCGCGCCCCTTTCATTGCGCGGAGAGATCCTCGATCAATTTCTGCACGCGCTGGCCGGGCATCCGCGTGTGCTGTGCGGCAAGCCTTCCGGCGGAGGCATCCCCATCTATTTGGCTGACGCGCCGGTGCGCCTGCCCCTGCGAGCCACTGCCGAGGGTGAGAATGTGCTGTTCAAGATTCCGGCAGAGACAGGCAGACCGCTCCTGGGCGCGTGTCCGGAACGCTGGTGGGTCTGTCAGCAGACCTCCACCTTGTTTGCTCTTCCAGCTTCGGAGGGGGAAGTCGCCAATCTCATCCGCGAAACCGCCATGGGAACTGCCCGGCGGCCTTTGCTCTGGCTGGTGGCGCGGCGAGTGGAATTGGACTCGGTGTTTCAATTGGAACTGACAGGCGGCGTGCTGGAAAATTTTCATGTCGCACCTGTGCCTTGCCAGCATGAACTGGCTTTGGAGGGTTCCCTGCAAGTGCTGGAAGCAAGACTCAGCGCGGAGTTTCAGGGGATGAGGTGGCGGTTGGAGAGCAATTCTTCAAATTGCAAATATGACAATTTGTTTCCAATTCAGGATAAATCATCTCCTTGTGTTTTTTATGTGGATGACGAGATAAATAAGCAGCGGCTTTTTACCCGCCTGCGAGCTCTGGGATTCAGTCCCATGTCCGGCATGGATGGGGAATTCTGGCGGCTTACTGGTGGAGAAAAAATCCTGGCCTTTCACGCCTCCGAGTTGCCGCGTCTGCACCAGGAAGTGAAGGTGCTGGAGGGAGAGCGCTGGCGGACGGTGACACGCGGTTTGGCGCGGATTTCCCCTGTGATCAAACCGCTCGAAGCGCCGTCCGATACGCCTCCAGGCGGCAGCGGCAGGGATTGGCTGGCGATGGAGTTCGCCTACACGGCGCCAGACGGGTTCAACTTGTCCAGATCCGAAGTACTACGTCTGGTACGCTCCGGTCAGCGTTCGGTGCTGGGGGCTGCCGGGAAGCGTTATGTGCTGGATTTGAGGGGCGTGGAAGAGCTGGAGGAAACTCTGAAGGATGTGCCTGTGCAGATCACTCAGGACGGAGCCCTAATCCATGCCTTCCATGCGCCATATTTGACTGGAGACATTTTGGCTGAGAGGATTGGACTGATACCCGAGAATACAATCACTGAGCAGATCGGTGATCTGGCTGCCAAACTCCGCCCCTATCAAATGCTCGGTGTTCGCTGGATGTTCTCTCTGGTTTTGAAGGGGGCGGGCGGAGTCCTGGGCGATGAGATGGGCTTGGGCAAAACGGTGCAGAGCATCGCAGCAATCCGCGCCCTCAAACACTCGTCGGGAGACGCTGACCTGCCTGTTCTGATTGTTTGTCCGAAGTCACTGACAGGCAACTGGCGGGATGAATTTAAGCGCTTCGCTCCGGAGCTGAAAGTGGCGGTGTGCCAGGGTGAGAAGCGTGAAGATGTGCTGAATTCAACTTCCGCTTATGATGTGATAATCACTACTTATCAACTCATTGTCAGAGATTTGAAATACCATTTCACTCGGAAATGGTGGTTCGTCCTGCTGGATGAGGCCAGCCACATTCGCAACCCGGATACCGAGGCCGCAAAAGCCCTGGGCAAGCTCGAATCTGGCGCTCGGTTAGCCCTCACAGGCACTCCTGTGGAAAACAGTGTCCGGGATTTATGGTCCATCTACCACTTTGCTTTGCCCGGTTATTTGGGGAGCAGGGAAAATTTCAAAGAGCGCTTCGAGGTTCCGCTGGTGGGAGGTCTCGACACGCCAGCGGCGCAGGCAGCGAGCGAGCGCCTCAAAAAACTGGTCCGGCCCTACTTTATCCGTCGCACAAAGAGAGAGGTCCTCCGGGATCTGCCGGAGAAGATTGAGCAAATTCTCTGGTGTGACCCCACCCCGGCGCAAGCGGAGGTTTACCGCCGACTGCTTGAGGAAGGGCGGGATGAGATCAAGGCGGCGCGGAAACGCTCCGGTCAGTCCGGGGCTAAGATGACCATGTTCACTGTGCTGTTGAGACTGCGTCAGGTGTGTTGTGATCTGCGTCTGACAGGGCTGGGAGGCGAGACTTTGGCGGGTCTATCAAACGAGGAAATCTCCGGCAAGTGGGGAGTTCTTGGCGAGCGACTCGATGAAATCATCGAGGGCGGTGGAAAGGTTCTTATATTCAGTCAGTTCGTGCAATATTTACGCCTGGTTCGTGCTGAATTGGAAGGTCAAAATCTGGCCCTCTGCTACCTGGACGGAAGCAGTCAGGATCGGGAGGCGCAGGTCAAAACCTTCCAAACCGATCCGCGGAAACGCATTTTTCTCATCAGTCTCAAAGCAGGGGGCTATGGTCTCAACCTCACGGCGGCGGATCACGTCATCTTGCTTGATCCCTGGTGGAATCCGGCGGTCGAGGCGCAGGCAATTGACCGCGCCCACCGAATCGGGCAGGAGCGCGTCGTCACTGCCACCCGCCTTGCCATGCGTGGAACGGTGGAGGAGAGGATTCTAGCGCTTCAGGCCAGGAAACGGGGGTTGGTCGAGGCGGCTTTGGATGACGAGTCACCGCTGATGAGCGGTCTGCATACCGCCGATCTGGAGGGACTGCTGGAGTAGCGCCGGTTGGATCAAGGGGCTGCGGATAGCGCCGCAGCCTGGGCGCATGGGGGGCGGCCCTCCCAGTAAAAGTAGTCCAAATACCCTTCTTGCAGGGCCAGTTGGCGCTGGCAATGGCCGGGGTCTTCGAGATTGAGGCGGATGAGCCGGACGAGGCTGGGCGTGTCCACGGCCACTTGCATGACTCCCATGGCGTTCATGCGCGGATACAAGCCCTCCTCATCCCACGGTTGGACATAAATGACCGGAATGCGCAGGGCAAAGGCCTCCAGGCCGGCGTAGGACTGGATGTTCAACAGCACGTCCATGCCGGGCAACCAGTCGGAAAGGCGCTCCTCCGGGGCCAGGATGGCCACATTGGGTGGCGGTTTCAGACTGCGAATGTTGCGCTCGCGCTGCCAGAGGTGCAGATGGTGCTGGCCGCTGAGATGGAAAACCGGGTCCGGACGTTCGCGGACGGGATGCAGTTTGATGAAAAAATCATGTCCTGGCAGTGAGCGCGCGGCCTCAATGACACGCTGGTAGGCCCACGCGCTGAGCAGAGGCGAGCTGGATGCGACCATGCCGGAGTAATAGGTGTCCGCCAGCAGCAGGCGGGGGCGGGCCGCGCGCGTGTGAGCCTGCGCGGCGGAGCGGGCGGGCGGTCTGCGGTGGGAGCTGACCTGGATGACTTGATGCGCGGGCAGCTTTGCTTCCTGGGTGGCAACTTCGAACTGACGCGCGTCATCACAGAGGACGAGGTCGGGCCGGAAAACGAGACGCGGGTAGATGCTGCAATCCACGGTGTATACCACGGAGGGGATGCCCAGCTCGCGGGCGGCCAGGCCCCACAAAAACTCCCTCCGTCCGCGCATGGAGCCGATGAGCACGCGCGCGGGCTTTTCTTCGGCGATGATCCGGCGTGCCTGCTGGAGGTGGCAGGCATGCAAAGGATAACGCTCGCGGCTGAACCAGCGTCCGAGATCGCCGAGAATATGGCGCGGGCTGAGGGCGTCCTCGTCGGGGTGGCTTTTTTTCCAGTCCGCCCACCATTGCTCCCACCATGCCAGGTAGAGTTGGCGCAGTGCCTCGACCTCGCTGGCGGCGGGTTCGGTGAAGCGCGGACCGGCCACCCAGCGCCCTTCGCGGTCGTCCCGGGCGACGATTGATTCCAGGCGCGGGTCGGCGCACCAGAGCTGGCCGGGCCGCGTGCGCGCGGGCAGCCGGGGCGGGGGAGGCGGAGCGGCCTGCGCCTTGAGCCGGGCGCGCTGCCATCGGCGTTTGAGCATCCAGAGCAGGGGCGGCTTTTGCCGGTCATGCGGCAGCACACGCAGGGGCGCTCCGAGCGCGCCGGCGAGCTGCTTGAAGGCTTGCAGACTGACGCCCGCTCCGGGCGCGACGATGATTTCGGCAAATGGGCCGTGCTCCAGGGCGCGGCTGGCATATTCCAGGCAGACGATGTGCGGAATCACAATTCGCCAGGCTTCAATGCTCAGGCAGGAGGCGCGGAACGGGCGGCTTGTTTCCAGGCCGGACTGCGGCGCGCGCTCATCAAGAAATTCGTCGAGCAAGTCCTCGGCGCGGTTTTGCAGCCGCATCGCCTCGGCTTCCGGCAGCAAGGGCGGCACGGTGACGATGGCGGCGCATTGTTCCCGCTGCGGAGACGGCAAAAAGGCGTCCACTTCCAGGACGACGGCGCGGCTCCAGTCGGTCACTGCTTTCAAGGCGCCTTCCCGGGCGAAGGCGCCGAACACGAGGAGGATCCGTGGCTGCGGCATCAGCGGGAAGTGGAGTGTCCGCGCATCCGGCGCAGGGCTTTGTCCAGACTGGCGGCCAGGCGGACGAGCCGCGAGCCGCGCTGGGTTTGGTGGAGATCGAGCAGCATCTTGACCAGGATGACGGTCAGCGGCACAACGTCACTGGGAGGGTCGGTGTCCGGAGCTGCTTCAGGCGGCGGAAAAAGCGCGCCGCCGGTGCCGCCGCCGAAGTAATCACGGAGGACGGCGGCATTTCCCGCGGCGAAGGTCTCCAGCAGGCGCTGGCGCGCGGGCAGGTCGAGATAGGAGTAGTTTTGGAAAACAGGCTTGGGGCTGATTTTTTGCAGCAGGGAGCGGAGCGCTTTGCGGTCGTCCGCGTCGAGATGTGCGTTGCACAGCAGGGCGATCTCCTGGGCTTCGCGCGAGTAGCCCTGGTTCGGGGTGGCGGAGGCTTTTTTCTTTTCCAATGAGGCGGGGCTGACGCCGAGGATGGAGCAAAAGTCCTCCAGCAGGCTCTCCGGCTTCGGATAAAAATCGTGGTGATAACGCCGGACGATGAGGCGCTCCCTGCCAAACTCGGCGGCATAGGTCTCCAGGAGACGGTGCCAGTCCAGTCCACCGGGGGGCAGTGATCGCAGAAAAGCGTCAAAACTCAGCGAGCCGCCCTGGTGAATGAGCTGGGTGTAAATGGACTCAATGAAGTCATCCTGCCGGCGCAGGAAGATGACGATGCTCACATCGAAATCCAGGGTGGCCGCGCGCAGCCGTGAGGCGATGAGCGGCGCTCCGGCGTAGCCCTGGTAGGGATCGCCGCAGAAGCCCTCGCAGGTGAGGAGGTAACGTGCGGGACGCTCCAGCATCTGCCGGCGGAAACCGGACGCAAGCGCCTCGGCGTCAGAGTCAGTCCAGTTGGCGCGGGAAATGTCACCATGATGATCGAGGCGCACCAATCCCTCCTTCAAAGCAGCGGCGCCGCCGACGGGCAGGGCGCGCTGAATGGCGGTGGAGCCGGTCTTGTGGGTGCCGATGTGGATGAAGAGGGGAGGTTTCAAATCGAGAGCGTGAATGGCCGGAGGTAAGCGGCGGGGAAGGATGATGTCACCGCGTCCAGCCCGGCTCAACCGGCAAATGGCGGCGGTGTTTGAAGGTGGGGCAATCTTCCCGATGGTCCGTGGCTGCGGGGTGAATGAGCGGGCGCGTCGGCCCGCATCATCCTCGCCCGGCTTCTGGGAGGTTGGAAAAAACCGCCCTTGGGCAGGCGCGCCGGTGGTCGCGAGAACGCGGACGCCGCCCGCGTAGGTGTGCCATGCGCACTCTACCGTTAGCCTGCATCCCCGCCCTTTTCACCGTCATGCTCCAGGCCGCCGCTCCGGTGCCGCTTTATATAGACGGCTATGCCGGAAAAATCAGCGTGGCGCAGGGGGAGAAGGTGCCTGTGCATGTCAGCACGACGGCGGAGAAGTATGACATCGAGGTGGCGCGCCTGGGCAGGGAGCGCGTGGTGGTGTGGAAGCAGGCGGGCGTGCCGGGCGCGGAGCATCCGGTGCCGGAGGATGCCTCGGCGCAGGGCTGCCGCTGGCCTGTGTCCGCGGAGGTGCCGGTGGGCGCGGACTGGCGGAGCGGATATTATGAGATCAGCCTGCGCGCTGCGGACCGGGGCGGGAAGTGGACGGCGCGCGGCGCGCGCACCGCGTCGGGCGGCGCGTTCTTCATCGTGCGCCAGGCCGCGCCGGGCAGCGCGTCGAAGATCCTGCTGCAACTGGCCACGAACACCTACAACGCCTACAACAACTGGGGCGGCTTCAGCGTGTACGCTTACAACAGCCGCGGCAACAACCAGGGCAGCCGCGTCTCCTTCGAGCGTCCGCCGGCCTCGCAGTTCAGCCGCTGGGAGCTGCCTTTCGTGCAGTGGGCGGAGTCTGCGGGACACACCCTGGAGTTCGCTGCCAACGCGGATTTGGAGTTCCATCCCGGGATGCTGCAAAGTTACAAGCTCGTGCTCAGCGTCGGTCACGACGAATACTGGTCCACACCGATGCGCGACCATTTGGAGGACTTCATCGGCAAAGGCGGCAACGTCTGCTTTTTCAGCGGCAACACCTGCTGCTGGCAGGTGCGCGCTGAGGATGACGGGCGCGCTTTCACCTGTTGGAAGCAAAACTACTTTCAAGATCCGGTCTTCAAAACCAGGGACCACCGCACCCTGAGCACACTCTGGAGTCATCATCTGCTCAAGCGGCCGGAGACTCAGCTCACCGGCGTCGGCTTTCTATGGGGCGGCTACCACCGCAGCCACGGCCAGTTCATGGATGGCAAGGCCGCCTTCACCGTCCACAGGCCCGAGCATTGGATCTTCGAAGGCACCGGCCTCAAGCGCGGGGACGAGTTTGGCGGCAAGGACAGCATCGTCGGTTACGAGTGCGATGGCTGCGAGCTGGAGTGGCGGGACGGCCTGCCTTTCCCCACGCACCGCGACGGCAGCCCGGCCACCTTCGAAGTGCTCGGCACCTGCGAGGCTCGCTGGCATCCCGATGACGCTGAGTGGTATGAGAAATGGGAGCAGGGCCGCACCGGCGCGGCCTGCATGGGCGTGCATGAGCGCGGCGGCATCGTCTTCACCGCCGGCACCACCGACTGGGCGCACGGACTCTCCGGCGGAGACGCGACGGTCACGCGCATCACGCGCAACCTGCTGGACCGGCTCTCGAAGTGAAATGACCTCCCTCGCCCGCGGGACGGGCGGCATTTTTCCAGGGTTGCCCCCCGGCGAAGCGGTGCTAAGGGACGGCCTGCCATGCAGCCCCCCCTCTGGATGAAGTCCCCCGCCTTGCGCCCTCTGCTCCGTCTTTGCGCCGTGCTGGCGCTCCTCGCCGCGCCCGCCCTCGCCCAGGCGCAGTCCGCCGTGCTTTCCGCGGACACTTTCAACCGCAAAGTCCATGTCGCCTCCGGTGGCAACACCCGCCGCGCCGTCGGCGGCCTGGCCAAGATCGCCACCGCCATGGTCACGCTCGACTGGGCCGAGGCCTCCCGCCAGGGCGTCAATGTCCTCGCCACCGTGCCGGACTACGCCCCGCGCGTGGCCGGGCACAACACCCTCGGCCTCCAGCCCGGTGACAAGGCCACCTTGCGCGACCTCATCTGCGCCACCCTCATGACCAGTGACGACATCGCCGCCATCACGCTCGGCGAGTTCGTCGGGCGCGACCATCTGCAGCGTCTCGGCAGGGGCGGCGTGCCGCTCGACGAGTTCGCCCGCCAGATGAACCAGCTCGCCGCGCGCGAGGGGGCGACGAACACCCGCTTCACCAACCCCCACGGCTATGAAAACACCCGCGCCGCCTCCTATTCCACCGCGGCGGACATCGCCCGCCTCGCGCTCTATGCCGTCTCCCGCCCGGCGCTGAAGTTCTACACCAGCCAGCGCAGCCGCGGCATCAGCGTCTATCGTTCCGGCGGCCAGGTCAGCATTCCGATCACCAACACCAACCCGCTGCTCGGCGTGTCCGGCATTGACGGCCTCAAATACACCAGCACACCCCGCTCCGGCGGCTGCATCGTCGTCACCGCCGAGCGCCCCTCCTCCGTCATCCGGCAGGCCGACGGCAGCAGCCTCATCTACCGCCACCGCATGGTCGTCGTCGTCCTCGGCTCGCGCGATCCCGGAGCCGAGGCGCACGCCATCCTCCAGCAAAGCTGGGGCGCCTATGACCGCTGGCTGGCCGCGGGCAGGCCCATCACCGACACGCGCCAGCTTCTCAATCATTACTGACCCGCTTGGCATCCTTTGTGCGGCCTTCACCACGGGAGGAGCGCCCACACCTTTTCCAATAAACACCACCCACACAGACACATGCGCATCGGCATCTTGAACAGCGGCGGGGACTGCCCCGGACTCAACGCGGTCATCCACGGCGTCGTAGGCGCCGCCCACACCCTCGGCTGGGAGGTCGTCGGCTTTCGCGACGGCTTCGAGGGGCTGCTCCCGCCCGGCGACTACATGATGCTCGACCCCAGCAAAACCGTCGGCATCATGAAGCTTGGCGGCACCATCCTCGGCACCACGAACAAGGGCCACTTTGTCGCCAAAGTCGGCGAGGGCAACGTGGCCGAGGTGCCCGCCGAAATCGTCGAGAAGGCGCGCAAAATCCTCGACCAGCTCGAGATCCGCGCCCTCATCGTCGTCGGCGGCGACGGCTCCCTCACCACCGGCCTGCAGCTTTATAAAATGGGCATCCCCGTCATCGGCGTGCCCAAGACCATAGACAATGACATCCAGGCCACCGCCATGACCTTCGGCTTCGACTCCGCCTGCCACTCCGTGGTGGACGCGCTCGACCGTCTGCACACCACCGCCGAGAGCCACAAGCGCGTCATCGTCCTCGAGGTCATGGGGCGCCACGCCGGCTGGATCGCCCTTTACGGCGGCATCTCCGGCGGCGCGGATGTCATCCTGCTGCCGGAAATCCCCTTCCACATGGAGCATGTGGCTGACGCCATCCGCAAGCGCGACGCGCGCGGCCTGCACAGCACTCTCGTCGTCGTCGCCGAGGGCGCGCGCATGGAGTCCGGCGAGCTTTTGAAAAAAGAGGACGTCGGCGGCAAGGGCGAGGACCGCCTCGGCGGCATCGGCGAGCATGTGGCCAAGCGCATCCAGGAGCTCACGGGCAAGGAAACCCGCGCCTGCACCCTCGGCCACCTCCAGCGCGGCGGCGCGCCCACCGCGCTGGACCGCATCCTCGGCGTTCGTTTCGGCGCCAAGGCCGTGCATCTCATCGAGGAGGGCAAGTTCGGCCGCATGGTCAGCTACCAGCACTACAACGTGGGCGATGTCAGCATCGAGGAAGCCGTCAACCAGCTCCGCCTCGTGGACCCTGGCAGCGAGATCATCCGCGCCGGCCGCAGCATCGGCGTCTGCTTCGGCGACCGCGCCGTCGGCGCGTGAACGGCGCCGTGTTCCGGGGAGCTGGCGCGCGGGTGAGTTCCCGCGCTTCCCGCGCTTCCCGCGAAAAGCCGCCGCCGCCGCCGCGTTCCCCTGGCACGCATGAACCGTCTCCTCTCCGCGCTCCTCCTCCTTCTCCCCGCCGCCGTACAGACGCCCGCCGCCGCCGCGCCGCCGCCGAACATCCTCTTCGCCATCGCCGACGACTGGGGGCCTCATGCCGGCGTCTATGGCACGCCCTGGGTGCGCACCCCGGCCTTCGACCGCATCGCCAAAGAAGGGCTGCTTTTCCGCAACGCCTACACCCCCGTGGCCAAGTGCGCGCCCTCCCGCGCCATCGTCCTCACCGGCCGCCACGCCTGGCAGAACGAGGAGGCCGGCAACCACATGGCCGTCTTCCCGCCCAAGCTCAAAAGCTGGCCGGAAGTCTTCGCCGAAAAAGGCTGGCACATGGGCATCACCGGCAAGGGCTGGGGGCCCGGCATCGCCAATGACAAGGACGGCAGGCCGCGCCTCATCACCGGCCGGCCCTTCAACAAGCGCAAGGCCCCGCCGCCCGCCACCGCCATGGGGAACAACGACTACGCCGCCAACTTCCAGGACTTCCTCCACGCCGCGCCCAAGGACGCGCCCTGGTGCTTCTGGTACGGCTGCACCGAGCCCCACCGCGCCTACGAGTTCCAGTCCGGCGTCAGCAAGGGCGGCAAAAAGCTCGCCGACATAGACCGCGTCCCCGCCTACTGGCCCGACCACGAGACCGTCCGCCACGACATGCTCGACTACGCCTTCGAAGTCGAGCACATGGACGCGCACCTCGGGCGCATGGTGGCCGAACTGGAAAAGCGAGGGCAATTGGAAAACACCCTCATCATCGTCACCAGCGACCACGGCATGCCCTTCCCGCGCGTCAAAGGCTACGCCTACCATGACTCGAACCACATCCCCCTCGCCATCCGCTGGCCCGCCGGCGTCAAAAATCCCGGCCGCGTCATCGAGGACTTCGTGGACTTCACCGACATCGCCGCCACCCTCCTTGACGCCGCCGGCATCCCGCATCAGGACAGCGGCATGATGCCCCTCACCGGGCGCAGTTGGCGCCCCATCTGGGAGAGCGGGAAAAGCGGCCAGGTCATCCCGGAGCGCGACCACGCCCTCATCGGCAAGGAGCGCACCGACGTGGGCCGCCCGCGCAACGCGGGCTACCCCATCCGCGGCATCGTCACCCGCGACATGCTCTACCTGAAAAACTACGAGCCCACCCGCTGGCCCGCCGGCAACCCCGAGACCGGCTACCTGGACACCGACGGCAGCCCCACCAAGAGCCTCATCCTCGAGATGGGCCGCAAGGATCGCGCCGACAAATACTGGCGGCTGAACTTCGGCATGAGGCCCGCCGAGGAACTCTACGACATCACCCTCGACCCCGGCTGCGCGCACAACCTCGCCGGCGAGTCCGTCCACGCCGGGCGCGCCGCCGCCCTGCGCGCCCGCATGGAGACCCTGCTCAAAGCCCAGGGCGACCCGCGCATGGACGGGCGCGGCCACATTTTCGACGCCTACACCCCCACCAGCGGCGACGGCTTTTATGAGCAGTTCATGCGCGGGGAAAAGCCCAAAGCCGGCTGGGTCAGCGACACCGACTTCGAGCCCGCCCCCCTCCAGCCCTGAGCCACCGGGGGTGGGGAGGGCGCCGCGCTTGTCGTGTTGGAGACTCGCCAAGCAGGCTGGCCAGTGTGATGTCGCAGGGTGTGGGCAGTGAGCGCATGAAATCCTCAAGAGGCATGTTTATCTCGTCGGTGGGACAAGGAAGTTCTCGAAATCCTGCGCGGGAAGGTGGGAGGCCAGCGAGGGAGGGACCGCGCTCCGGCCCGTAGAGGCAAACGTGAGTTTGCCTCTGGTCTTGGGCGGCACGCCTCTTTGGGTGGAAGATGGTGTGGCGGGGCGGGTGTTTTGGTGGAGATTGGGGGCATGACTGGATGCAACCCCGACTCCCGCGCGTGATGGCGCCTGTGACTGCCATGCCGCCGGGCCTGCCCGGCACGCCTGTGATGCGGGCTCCGCCGCGCGCGGATCCGCTGTCCACGCGCCTGGTGGTGTGGGGCTGCGGGGCGGTGCTGGGGCTGCTGGCGGCGGATGCGGTGCTGGGGGCGTATGAGGCGGGGTTGTCGCCGTTCAAGCCTTCGTGGTTCGCGCTGCTGGCGGTGGTTTTCTGCGCGGGGGCCACGCTGCTGAGCGGGCCGCGTTTTGCGCCGGCGGCGCTGCTGGTGCTGGCGCTGCCGCTGGCGCGGCTCTTCGACGCGGCGGTGCTGGCGCGGGTGGAGGCGAGCGCGCTGGACCAGATCGCGATGGACCTGCTGCGCATGACGGTGGTGCTTTTTTCGATCCTGGCGGTGCTGTCCACGGACGCGGGGCTGCGCGCGGCGCGGGTGGCGGCGGTGCTGGCGATCCTGCTGACGGTGGGGTCGGAGGTCTATGAGATGCTGGGCTTTGCGAAGTTCACGACGATCGAGGGCCGCTACGCGGGCTTCAACGGGCATCCGAACTTCCCGCCTATCCTGCTGTGCGAGATGCTGGGGGTGTGCTTCGCGCTGGTGCGCAGCTTTCGGGTGAACTGCCTGCTCATCGCACTGTCGTTCGTGGGGGTGGCGCTGACTTACGGGCGCAGCGGCTTCATCGTGCTGACGCTGATGGCGGGGGCGTATGTGCTGCTGAACCTGCGGCGGAACCTGGGCTTTGTGCTGCTGATGGCGCTGCTGGCTGCGCCGGCGGCGGGGGTGCTCTTCGCGGTGCTGGAAAGCCGCACGCAGCACGGCATCCTGAGGGATCAGAACACGGCGGAGCGGCTGGAGGCGATCCTGACGCTGGACTTCGAGAAGCTGAAGTCGCCGGAGCGCGCGCAGGATCTTTCGGATGCGTGGGAGGCGGTGCTGGAGAAGCCGCTTCTGGGCCACGGCACGGGTGTCTCGGGCACGATCTGGGCGCCGCACAATGAGTGGGTCTCGATCTGGCTGGAGATGGGCATCCCGGGGCTGCTGCTGTTCGGCGGCACCTTCGCGCTGCTGGTGCTGCGCTGCGCGCTGACGGGGGGGCGCGCGGGTTTCCTGGTGTTTGCGATGCTGGCGTTCACGCCGGCGGGGCAGGGGAGGCTGGAGACGCCGCACTTCATGCTGGCGCTGGCGACCGCCGCGCACCTGCTCTGGCCGGCGC
>ERZ761607.2457-NODE-2457-length-20041-cov-6.180476_pt1 | contig 20041 bp, 18 predicted proteins | sample MGYA00511164_ERZ761607 | MGnify/ENA primary metagenome ERZ761607 (study PRJEB28899, sample SAMN02445080) | bioreactor sludge metagenome | biome: EBPR sludge | place: Australia: Brisbane, Thorneside Wastewater Treatment Plant | collected 2011-06-22 ... | reverse complement strand
TAAGCCTGCCGCTAGCGTTCATCCTGAGCCAGGATCAAACTCTCCATTGTAAATGTTCGTTCGATCTGGTTCGTTGACGAGGTCTCTCATGTTGATCTGTCGATCACAAGGACACCTGCTGTTCTCAGAATGGACAATATGTCAAAGAACTCTATGGGTCTGGGCCTTAGCCCTTTACCAGTCTTGTTCCAGCGCCGTGGCGCCTCCCTTTCGTGGACATTTCCGCGATCGGGGCTGCAAATCTAGTGGGGCTTTTCATTCCGGCAAGCATTGTGGAAAAACTTTTTCCACCCTGACCGTCAAACGGTCCACTTGCCCCCACCATCACCCGCATCAAAGAACGTCTCTCGGAAAGCGGCTGCAAATGTAAAGGGAACTTCATCAGTTGCAACACCAGGCCTTGAAAATTTCCTCCGCCGCCCCTCAGGGCGAACTCAGTGAGACGGGCAAGACCTTGCCGTTGAACGACTTATGCCCCTGCCGGACGAACCACGCCACGAAGCGCCCCATCTCCATGGCGGAAACAGGGGCCTGGTATCCGGGAAAGGCCGCACGCAGCATGCCGGTGTCTACGGCGCCCAGGGCCAATGCGTTGCTCCGTATGCCCCGGTCCTTGAATTCCTCGGCCAGGCATTGCGCCATGCATGCCAGCGCCGCTTTGCTCGCGCTGTAGGCCACGAGCCCCGGGAACTTGGCGCTATCCTGGAACCCGCCCATGCTGCTGATGTGCAGAACGTGCCCGGGTGGGTCACCGGCAAGGCGGTCGGCCAGAGCCTGCGTCAGCAGCAGTGGGACGGCCGCATTGATGTCGAATACCTCCAGGATGCGGGCACGCTGGTGCGCGCCCATTGCCGTGCGGTCGAGCACCCCGGCATTATGGATCAGCCCGGTGAGGCGTCCCGGGCCGATGGCCGACGCAATGCGCTCGATGGCATCCGGGGAGGAGAGGTCAGCGTCGATCGGCCGCAGGCGATCGGATCCATGCCTGTGCACCGCATCGCTGAGCCGATGACCGGCATCGCGGGCGACCGCGATGACCCGGACCGCTGCGTCATGGAGCAACGCGTTGACCGTGGCGAGGCCGATGCCGCCGCCGGCACCGGTGATCAGGATGGTCTCATGCTGCATGGCGGTAGATTAGCCGGCGGCCTGCGCGGCCAGCCAAAGAAAGGAATATGCCCTTGGACCCATCGATGAGCGGACTCCACGCGAACGGATTGAACGACTGGCTCTCGGCGGTGGCCATCGCAGCCGGGGGCTGGGTGCTCGGGCAGGTGGTGTACCGGGTTGCGGGACGCGTCCTGGGGCGGATGGCGCGCCGAACGGCCACCGGCCTGGATGATGCGCTCGTGGAGGGGCTGCGCGCTCCGGTGGTGGTGCTCATCACCGTGCTGGGCGTCGTGGCCGCATTCCAGCGCCTCACCTTCTCAGAGCGTGCCGCGCTCTGGATGGACAGGGTCTTCCATGTGGCAGTCGCGCTCTCGGTCACCTGGATCGCCGCGCGCGCACTGGATGCCTTGGTCCGCGAGTTCCTGCTCTCGCGCGAGCGGTCAGGGGACGGCGCTGGCAGCGCGCGGCTGCTGCCATCGGTGCGCACCGCGCTCCGTGTGCTGGTCTGGGGCCTGGGAACGGTGGTGGCCCTGAACAACGCCGGCTATGACGTCGGCGCGCTCCTGGCCGGAATCGGTATCGGCGGCCTGGCCTTGGCGCTGGCGGCGCAGGAGACGGTGGCCAACATCTTCGGCGGCATCACGATCTATGCGGACAAGCCCTTCGAGGTGGGCGACCGCGTGCGGGTGGACGCCTATGACGGGATCGTGGAGCAGGTGGGCATCCGCAGCACCCGCATCCGCTCGCTCGAAGGGCCGATCGTGGTGATCCCGAACAAGAAGTTCACGGAGAGCATCGTGGAGAACGTGACCCAGGAGCCCGCGCGCAGGGTGCGGCACGAACTGGGTCTGGTCTATGAGACCTCGCCCGACCGCATGCAGCGCGCACTGGAAGTGCTGCGTGAGGTGGTCATGGCGAACCAGCAGGTCCTGGAGGAGGAGCATCTGGTCTGCTTCAATGCCTTCAAGGAGTATTCCCTGAACATCCTCTTCATCTATTACGTCCGCAAGGGCGCGGACATCTTCGAGACCCAATCGCGGGTGCACCTGGAGGTGCTGCGCCGGTTCAACGACGAGCGCCTCTCCTTCGCTTATCCAACGGCCGTTGAGCTGGCTGGCGAGTACAAGCCGTAACGGCGGCGGGGAGCCCGTTCGGGCTCGTGGCAACGGCTATCGTCCTTCGCGTTTCCTGCGGCGCCGTGCCTCGCGTTCTGCCTCGCGGGCCTCTTCCTGTTCGATTTTCTCCTTGCGGCGGCGCAGCACTTCCGGGTCGAGCACATCGCCCACATTCCGCATCTGCCGCAGCACCCATTGCTGCCGGCCCTGGACGTAACCGGATGGCGCCCCGCAGCTGAAGCGCCTCGGCGCCGGCAGGGTGGCGGTGATGAGGGCGGCCTGCGCGGGGCTCAGCTTGGCGGCGGAGCGACCGAAGCAGCGTTGAGCCGCCGCTTCCGCGCCGAATGTGCCCTTGCCCGTCTCGGCCACGTTCAGGTACACCTCCAGGATCCGCTCCTTGGTCCAGAGTGCCTCGATCAGCACGGTGAACCATGCCTCGAGCGCCTTGCGCAGCCTGGTGCGGCCGGGCCAGAGGAAGACATTCTTCGCCGTTTGCTGGCTGATCGTGCTGGCTCCCTTCAATCCCCGCCCCCGTTTGCTCTTCCGTTCATCGTCGAAGAGGGCCTGGAGGAACTCGATGAGGGAGAAGCCCGGTTCCTTCATTCCCAGTGCGCGCTTGATCTGCTCGGTGGAGAAGCCGTAGTGCGTCATGAAGCGCTGATCCTCACTGCTGATCACTGCCAGGGGCATGGCCCTGGCCATTTCCTCGAGCGCGCGGTCGGTGCGCTGGATGCCGCCCAGCTCGCGCGCCTGGGCCGCCATCACCCAGGTGACCGGCGGGTTCACCAGCCCCATCAGGCCGACCCAGGAGGCGGTGATGACGACGAACCAGAGGACGGCAGCGGCGAGGAGGGCCATCGCCGAGCGGAAGCGCTTGATCACGGCCCGAGTGGGTTGAGGCGGGGCGAAAGTAGGAGGGCCGGCCCAACGGACCAGCCCTCCAGCAAGGCCGAATCGACGCCTACCCCTCGTGCTTGCGGCCGTAGAACTGGTAGTACGCCATTTGGGAGAGGCCGCCGCACACGGCCACGCCGATGAAGTAGGGCAGGGGATTGTCGTCCTCGGGGCCGAGGAGGGCGGCGGCCGCCACCCAGCCCAGCAGGAGGCCCAGGCCGATGCCCAGCAGGAGCAGGCCGTTCTTCATTGCCCGGCGGCCATCGGGGGCGGGCTTGGCCATGTGCGGATCCATGCCCCGCTCGATCATGGCCATGCGCTCGCGGTTTCGGGTGCTGAACACGAGGTAGACGATGCCGAAGGCCGTGAGGAATGGGATGATGATGCCGAAGAGGGGGATGAGGTCTTCCATGGTCGGTTGCTGGTTTTCGTGGATCGGGATGGAGCGCCCGTTTCCCGGTGCGCACTCATCTGACGCGCCTCCCGGAAGGCCGGTTACGATCCGGTCGCCGAACGCTGGCCTGCCGCCGGTGAGCGGCAGTGGCCGTTCATCCCAAGCCCGCTCCCGGTTCGGTGAAGAGGGAGTGACTTTGTAACCGATGGGGCCATCCGGTTCGTCCCATCGGCGCCGGTGGAGCACGCCAACCTCATCACACGCATCCTGGAAGGCGATTCCCGCGCCTACGGGGAGATCGTGCGCCTGTACCAGCACATGGTGCACACCGTGTGCATGCGGGTGCTTCGCAATGCGGAGGATGCTGAGGAAGCCACCCAGGATGCCTTCGTGAAGGCCTACCAGAACCTGGACGGATTCGGCGGGTCGGCCAAGTTCAGCACCTGGCTGTTCAGCATCGCCTACCGCACCGCCATCAGTCACGGCCGGCGGCGACGGACGGACGGCGGTTCGCTCGAGGACCTGGCGCATCACCCTCCCGCAGCAGCAAATCCGGCTGATGCGCGCCATATGCTGCGCGAACAGCTGGACCGTGCCTTGGCGCTGCTTCCGGCCGATGATGCCTCGATACTGAGCTTCTACTACCTTGAGGAACTCAGCGTGGAGGAGATCGTAACCATCACCGGGCTGGGGGCGTCGAATGTGAAAGTGCGGTTGCACCGGGCCCGGAAGAAGCTTTCCGAGGCATTGGAAAGGCACCTTGGCCCCGAAGTGCAGACGTTACTTTTGAACGATGCCTGAACTGAGCGACAAGCAACTGAGGAAGCTGTTCCACGCAGCTGGGCACTCCAGCCCTGGATTTGACCTCACGGCACGGATCCTGGCGCGGGCCGCAGTGACGCCCATCGCCCGCCGGGTGAAGGAGCAACCGCTCATCGGGCGGTGGGGTTGGGCCGGCATCGCGGGATTGGTGGCGGCCCTGCTCATCGTGGCGCGATTCGCTGCGGCTGGAGGCCAAGCCACAGAACCCGCTGTGCCATCCGGATTCACGGCTTACCTCCAGCATCTGCAGCTGCCGGCAGGCCAATGGCCGCTGTGGGCCATCGGCTGTTCGGCCTGTGCGCTGCTCCTGGTGCTGTTGGACCGCGCCTTGCAGCGCCGCGCAGCATAGGGTCGGCTCAGAGCAGCGCCTTCGCGGCATTGAGGGCGGCCTCGTAGTCGGGCTCAGCACCCAGCTCGGGCGTCACCTCGCAGTAGCGCACGATACCCTCCTTGTCGATCACGAAGGTGACGCGGCCGAGCACACCGGCCATGGGCCCCTCAGCGATGCGCGTGCCCCAGGCATCCGCATCGCGGTGCCGGAAATCGCTGCCGGTCTCCACGTTGGCGATCCCTTCAGCAGCGCAGAAGCGGTTGAGCGCGAAGGGGAGGTCGGCAGAGACGGAGAGCACCTTGGCGCCGAGGCCGGTGGCCTTCTGGTTGAAGGTGCGCGTCTCGGTGGCGCAGACCCCGGTATCGACGCTCGGGAACATCAGCAGCACAACAACATGGCCCTTGTGGTCGGCGAGGCTGGCTTCGGTGCGGTCGTTCTTCACATAGCGGAGGGCAGGGGCGGACGCTCCGATGGACGGCAGTTGGCCGCTGAATCTGGGTTGGGGCATTGGGGAAGATGAGGGTTCGTTGAAATCCGTTCGTTGGTGGGCGGCGGGTCGGGCACCTGCTCAGGCGCCCTTCCGGGTGAGCCATGAAACGCTGATGCCTTGCGCTAAACCCCTGATCGCGGCCTATGGTTCGCGCATGATCCGGGGAATGGCCTCCTCGTAGGTGCGGATGGCATCGGCCACGGCACCGAAAGAACTGCCATCGACCATGAGCTTGCCCTGGGTCACGTGGCCGAGCAGCATGCTGGGCACACGGCTCTGCGCCATGAGGTCGAGGAAGGCATCCTCGTGCTCCTGCGGCACGGTCACCACGGCGCGGCCCTGCGCCTCGCCGAAGAGGAAGGCATCCTCCCTGACCACGCTGTCGGTGACGATGTCGAAGCCGAGGCTGCGCGGCATGGCCATCTCGGCGAGGGTCACCCACAGGCCGCCGTCGCTCACGTCGTGGGCGGCGTTGATCAGGCCCTTGCGGATGAGCATGAGCAGCATGGTGTGCAGGCGCTTCTCCTCGTCGATGCTGAAGTAGGGCGCCGGCGAGCGCTCGATGCCGTGGATGCGGACGAGGTACTCGCTGCTGGCGATGTCGTCCACCACCTTCCCGAGCAGGAAGATGAGGTCGCCCTTGGCCTTGAAGTCGAGGCTCATGCGCTTGTTGACATCGGGCACGATGCCGACCATGCCGATGGTGGGCGTGGGGAAGACGGGGATGTTGCTCTTCTCCGTCACCGTATGGTTGTAGAAGCTCACATTGCCTCCGGTGACGGGCGTATCGAGCGCGCGGCAGGCATCGCCCATGCCCTTGATGGCCTGCGCGAACTGCCAGTACACCTCGGGGTCGTAGGGATTGCCGAAGTTGAGGCAGTTGGTGACGCCGCAGGGCTCACCGCCGGTGCAGGCGATGTTGCGCGCAGCCTCGCTCACGGCGATCATGGCGCCGGTGCAGGGGTCGGCGTGCACGTAGCGGCCGTTGCAATCAACCGTGACGGCGAGGCCCTTGCCGGTCTCGCGCACCAGCACCAGGCCCGCATCGCTGGGGGCGTTGGTGCTCATGTTGTTGGTGCGCACCATGGTGTCGTACTGCTCGCTCACCCAGCGCTTGCTGGCGATGTTGGGGCTGGCCAGGAGCGCAAAGGCCACCGACTTCAGGTCAGCGGGCTCATCCACGTCCTCGATCCTGAACTTCCTGTTCTCCGCGATGTAGGCCGGCTCCTTCTGCTCGCGGGTGTACACCGGAGCGCCGCCGCCCAGCACCAGGCTCTCGGCGGGCACTTCGGCGATGAGCTCGCCGTGCATGTAGTAGCGCAGGGTGCCGCCCTCGGTCACGGTGCCGATCTCCACGCAGTTCAGGTCCCACTTGTCGAAGATGGCCTTCACCTCGGCCTCGCGGCCCTTCTTCACCACCACCAGCATGCGCTCCTGGCTCTCGCTGAGGAGGATTTCCCACGCGCGCATGCCTTCCTGCCGGGTGGGCACGCGGTCCAGGTGGATGTCCATGCCCGCCTCGCCCTTGGCGCTCATCTCACTGGTGCTGCAGGTGATGCCCGCCGCGCCCATGTCCTGCATGCCGATGATGGCATCGGTCTGCGCCAGTTCCAGGGAGGCCTCCAAAAGCAGCTTCTCCATGAAGGGGTCGCCCACCTGCACCGCCGGCAGGTCGTCCATGCTGGTCTCGGTGATGTCCTTGCTGGCGAAGCTGGCGCCATGGATGCCGTCCTTGCCTGTGCTGCTGCCCACGATGAACACGGGGTTGCCGGCGCCGTGGCTGGTGGCGCTGATCACGCGGTCGGTGCGGACGATGCCCACGCTCATGGCGTTCACCAGCGGGTTGGTGGTGTAGCAGGGGTCGAAGTAGACCTCGCCGCCGAGCACCGGCACGCCGAAGGCATTGCCGTAGTCGCCGATGCCCTTCACCACGCCGCGCATGTGCCAGCGGCTGCGGCTTTCCTTGCTGATGTCGCCGAAGCGCAGGCTGTTGAGCTGCGCGATGGGCCGGGCGCCCATGGTAAAAATGTCGCGGTTGATGCCGCCCACGCCGGTGGCCGCACCTTGGTAGGGCTCGATGGCGCTGGGGTGGTTGTGGCTCTCGATCTTGAAGGCGCAGGCCCAGCCGTCGCCGATGTCCACCAGGCCGGCATTCTCCTGGCCCGCCTCGGCCAGCAGCTTCGGTCCGCTGCGGGGCAGGGTCTTGAGCTGCTTGATGGAATTCTTGTAGGAGCAGTGCTCGCTCCACATGGCACTGTAGATGCTCAGCTCGGTGAAGTTGGGCTGCCGGCCCAGGATCGCGGTGATCTTGTCGTACTCCTCGGGCAGGAGGCCGAGCTTCTTCGCCGTGTCGACGCCGGCGGGCGCGGTGTCGGGATTGTGGGTGGTGGTGGCCATCGGGCGGCGAAGTTATTCGCGCCGCCTTGGCGGCAAGGACCGCCGGTCAGGACTTCGGCAGGGCTTCGAGGCGCTGCAGCACCGCCTCCGCCTCGGCGCGCTTCAGGTCGCTGGCCCGGCGGTCGGTGGTGCTCAGGCGGAACGACTCTTCCAGCAGCTTCCGGTACTCGGCCTGCAAGCGCTCGCGCGCGGTCCTCTTCCTGAATGGATTGAACATGTGACGAAAACACCTGAGCGGGCATCCGGTTCGCTGGCCGCATACCAAGGCAAGTGGCGGTCCGTTACTTTGCCGCCCTTCGATGCGCGCGCTCCTGCTGCTTCTTTGCCTTCTGCCGGCACTGGTCTCCTTCGGCCAGGCCACGGGCACGGTGCAGGGCACGGTGCGCGACGAGACCGGTGCAGCGCTGCCGATGGCCACGGTATCGGTACCGGGCACCACCATGGGCACGGTGTGCAATGACCGCGGTGAGTTCCGCTTGGAGCTCCCGGCCGGCCTGCCGCACCGCGTGATGTGGAGCTATTCGGGCACCACGCCCGTCACGGAGGAGGTGGTGGTGAATACGGGCGAGGTGCGCACCATCAACGTGCGGCTGCGCTTCATCACGCTGGCGCCGGTTGATGTGGAGGGCTCCCGGCGGCTCCGGGAGCTGGGCGTGGAGCGCATCGACCCCAAGCTGGCGCGCATCAATCCCAGCCCGCTGGGCGGCGTGGAAGCCCTGCTGGTGGGCCAGCTGGGCGTGGTGAGCCGCAACGAGCTGAGCAGCGGCTACAGCGTGCGGGGCGGCAATTTCGACGAGAACCTGGTCTATGTGAACGACATCGAGGTGTACCGTCCATTCCTTGTGCGGGCCGGTCAGCAGGAGGGGTTGAGCTTCCCGAACCCCGACATGATCGACCGGATCCAGTTCAGCGCGGGCGGCTTCGAGGCGCGCTATGGCGACAAGATGAGCAGCGTGCTCGATATCCGCTACCGCCGCCCGCGGGAGTTCGCCGGCACGGCCATGGCCAGCATCCTGGGCGGCTCCCTGCACATCGAGAACGCCATGCTCGGCCTCCGGCTGCGGCAGACCACCGGGGTGCGCTACCGCACCAACCGCTTCCTGCTCAGCGGGCTCGACACCAAGGGCGAGTACCGCCCCGTGTACACCGATGTGCAGACCTACTGGACCTACGACCTCACCGACCGGCTGGAGCTCGGCTTCCTCGGCCTGTACTCACGCAACCAGTACAATGTGGTGCCCGACGACCGCGAGACGGAATTCGGGCCCTTCAACCAGGCGCTGCGGTTCACGGTGTACTTCGATGGGCAGGAGCGCACGCAGTTCGAGACCTGGTTCGGCGCGCTCAACCTGAACTACCAGGTGAACAAGGACCTCCTCCTGAAATTCACGGGCAGCACCTACCGCACCTTCGAGAGCGAGCGCTTCACCATCCAGGGGCAGTATCGGCTCGGCGAGCTGGAGCGTGACCTGGGGAGCGACCAATTCGGCGAAGTGGTGCGCGACCTGGGCATCGGCACCTACCTGGACCATGCCCGCAACGACCTGGATGCCACCGTGCACACCCTGGCGCACAAGGGCTATCTGCAGCTGCCGAAGAGCTACCTGCAATGGGGCGTGGATGCCCGCCTGGAGTCGATCAACGACCGGCTGAACGAGTGGTACCTGCTGGATTCGGCGGATTACAGCGTGCCGCTGAACACGGGCGAGGACCTCTTCCTCAACAATAGCTTGCGCGCCAGCCTGAGCATGGAGAGCCTGCGCGCCAGCGGCTACCTGCAGAACACCTGGCGCTGGGACTCGGGCAGCGACCGCTGGTGGACCCTGGTGGCCGGCGTGCGCGCGCAGCACTGGACCTACAACGGGCAGACGGTGGCCAGTCCGCGCGCGCGGCTCACCTGGCATCCCGGCTGGAAGCGGATCATCCGGCCAGATTCGGTCATCGACCGCGACTACAGCTTCTGGCTGGCCGGCGGGCTCTACTACCAGCCGCCCTTCTACCGCGAAGTGCGCCGGCTCGACGGCACGCTGAATCCCGACATCCGCGCGCAGCGCAGCATCCACGCGCTGCTCGGCATGGACCGTTGGTTCGACATCTGGGACCGTCCCTTCAAGTTCACCGCGGAGGCCTACTACAAGCATATGGACGACCTGATCCCCTATGAGGTCGACAACATCCGCATCCGGTACTACGGCACCAACAACGCCAAGGGCTACGCCACGGGGCTCGACGTGAAGCTTGCCGGCCAGTTCATCGAGGGCATCGACAGCTGGATGAGCATCGGCGTGCTGAGCGCGCGCGAGGACCTGAAGGATGACTTCTTCTACTGGCGCTTCAATGCCGCGGGCGACACCATCTACCCGGGCTACACGCGCGACAACGTGGCGGTGGACAGCGCACGGGTGGAGCCCGGCTTCATCCCTCGCCCCACCGACCAGCGGGTGAACGTGGCCATGTTCTTCCAGGATGAGATGCCGCGCTGGCCCAGCTGGAAGGTGCATGTGAACCTGGTCTTCGGCACCGGCCTGCCTTTCGGCCCGCCCAACAGCAACCGGTACGCCGATACGCTCCGCACGAGCCTCTACCGGCGGGTGGACATCGGCTTCAGCAAGCAGTTCCTGGGTGCCGAGGGCCAGAGCCGGCATGGCTGGCGCAAGCACGTGGACGACCTTTGGCTGAGCGCGGAGGTCTTCAACCTGCTCAACATCAACAACGTCGCCAACCATACCTGGATCACCGACGTCACCGGCCGCCAGTACTCCATCCCGGACTTCCTCACCCCGCGCCGCTTCAACCTGAAGCTGATCGCGTGGTTCTGAGCGGGCCGGAGGCCCATCCCGCCCTGCTTGGCGCGTCGCGGACTCATCCGGCCGACCGGCGCACGAAGAACATGGCCAGCTCGCCCTTGCCCTTGGCGCCGATGCGGCCGCGCGGCGAGAATGCAAGGCCCGGTTCGTCCTTCACCACCTGAAGCGTCGCCTCGCTGATGTTCACCTCGTCCACGGCGCCAGCCGACTCCATCCGGGCGGCAGTGTTCACCGTATCGCCCCATACATCGTACTGGAACTTGCTCTCGCCCACGATGCCCGCCACCACGGGGCCGGTGTGGATTCCGGCCCGCATGCGGAAGGCCGGCAGTCCCTGGGCTCGCCGGTCAGCGGCCCGCTGCTGAAGCCACTCCTGCATCTCCAGCGCTGCACGCAAGGTATCGGCGGCGCTGCCCGGGCGCGGGTGGGGCAGGCCGCCGGCGCACATGTAGGCATCGCCGATGGTCTTGATCTTCTCCAGTCCGTGGCGTGCCACCACGGCATCGAAGGCGCGGAAACAGGTGTCGATCTCCGCCACGAGCTCGTTCGGGCTCAGGCGCTCGCCTAGGGCGGTGAAGTCGTGGAAGTCGGTGAAGAGGATGGACACCCCATCCACTTCACGGGCCTGCGCCCGGCCGTGCAACTTGAGTTCGGCGGCGATGGGGGCCGGCAGGATGTTGAGCAGGAGCCTGTCGCTCCGGTCGCGCTCCTGCTTGATGAGGTTGCGCGAGCGCTGGATGTGCCGCAACCGGCTCCAGAGGCCGCCGGCGATGAGGAGCACGCCGATGGAGCTGAACAGGAAGACGCGCTTCTGGTCGCGCTCGCGTGCCAGGCGCTGCTGGTAGGCGAAGTCTGCCTGTCGCTGCTCGTCCACGCGGCGGAGGCTGTCGGCGAGCCGCGTGCGCTCGAAATCGTAGGTGAGCTCGATCCGCACGATCTCCTTGGCCCGCTTCTCGCCGGAGATGCTGTCGCGCACAGCGATGTAGCGCTTGTGCATCTGCAGCGCCCGATGGGCGTCCCCCAGCGCCTGGTAGGTCTGGTACAGGCAGCTGTAGCACTGCTCCTTGATCGGCAGGTCGCCTGTTTCGTTGGCGAGGGCGAGTGCCTCGCTGCAGGTGGCGATGGCCGACCGCAGGCGCCCGGCATGCAGGCGGACCAGTCCGAGCGAGCTCATGGCGTAGGCGTGGGCATGGCTGCCCCGGTCGTCGGGCTTGAAGAGGGCGAGGCCCCGCTCCAGGTAATGGAGCGCGCTGTCGGTGCGGCCCATCTTGTCGTGACAGACGCCCAGGTTCGTGAAGCACACGGGAATCCACCAATGGTGCCCCTCGGCCCTGCGGATGCTGAGGTGGCGCCTGTGGTAGACCAGCGCACTGTCGGTGCGGCCCATCTCCTCCAGCACGGATCCTATGTTGCCGTAAAGGGTGGCCACCTCCGACCGGATGCCCTGGCGCTGACGGATCATCAGGCTCTTGAGGTAGTAGTAGTGGGCCCGCGGATAGTTCCTGTCGAAATAGTGGATGGAGCCGATGGCGTTGAGGACCGTGGCGATGCCGGAATCATCGCCCAGCGCCTCGTAGATGGGCAGCGCGGCCTGCAACTCGGTGAGGGAGCTGTTGTAGTCGCCCTTCATCATCCAGATGGTGCTGCGCTTCACCAGCACATCGGCGATCGCAGCGCTGTCCTGCAGCGCCACGGCGATGGCCATGGCTTCCTCCGCCTGATTCATTGCATCGGCATAGGCGCCATCGGAGAGGGCGGATTCGCAGCTGTCCACGCAAGCCTGCATCCTTGTGCGATCCTGTGCGGACGTGTCCGCGGACCACGCGCAGGCCGCCGCGAGGAGGAGTCGGTGCAAACCGCGCAATGAGACCCCGGCTGCCATGAATGAAAGGTAGGATGCAGCGGCTTGCTGGTAACCATGATGTCAGTTAGCTTTCCATGACCAAACCCTACCCCCATGGCCACCGACCCCAAGAAGTACTCCTCCTCATGGCTCTATGGAACGCTCCTGGTCGGAGCGGCCATGGGTGCAGTGATTTACTATTTCGCATTGCCCAAGGAGCCGTGCCCGCCCTGCCCTGTGCCCGCCGTGAAATGGGCCTCTTGCTTCGACCTGGAGAATGTCGAGGCCTTGTTGGGGGCTACGGATGGCTGGGGCGCGCGCTTCTACCTGGCCAAGGCCGAAGGCGGCGGCTACGCGGTGCTGGGCGCCCCTATCAAGGAGGAGGGCAGCCACATCCCTGAAGCGGATGGAACCCTCCGCTTCCGCCTGTACAAGGGCATCTCCGGCGAGCGCACCGACATGCTGCTGCTGGACGAGACGGCTGCGGTGGAGGCGGTGAAGGCGGTCGTCCATTCAGGCAGGCCGACCTGGTCGGTGGAGGTGAAGGGGGATGTCCTGCGCGGGCTGCTGTCCATCAGCGGTGCCAATGGCATCGGCTTCCTGGAGCGGCGGTCGACGGACGGGAGCTGGACCTTCGAGCTGGCGCCGGTGAGGTTGGCCGGTGGCGCAGCCGAGGTCACAGGATCGCCGGGTGACATCCTCGTGGGCGCCTCGCCGTGCCCGGTGAACTGCCCCCGGCCGCCGGAGTACTACCTGCACCTGCGTTGAGTACCGGCACCAAGGGGATTGCCCGCAGATGGCGCACATGACCGGATTCCTTTTGCGTCCCTTCCGCGGGGCGGATCTCCCCGCCCTGGTGCGGCATGCCAACGACCCCACCGTGGCGGCCCACCTCACGGATGCCTTTCCGCACCCGTACACGGAGGAGCACGGCCGCGCCTTCATCGCGGAAGCTTTGACGAGCCCGCCGCTCCGGCGGTGCATCGAGGTGGAAGGCGAATGCGCGGGCGCCATCGGCCTTCATCCGAAGCCAGACCTCTGGCGTCGCAACCTGGAGCTGGGGTATTGGCTTGCGAAGGAGCACCGTGGCAAGGGCATCATGACGGAGGCCATCCGGCAGATGGTGGAGCTGGGCTTCGCCGGATTCCCGGAGGTGACACGCATCTACGCCACGCCCTTCGGCAGCAACACCGCTTCGCAGAAGGCGCTGGAAAAGGCCGGATTCAAGCTGGAGGCGAAGCTGGAAGGCACCTTGGTGAAGAACGGCAGGGTGGAGGATGAGTGGATCTATGCGGTGAGGCGATGAGCGGGCTGCAGAGCTGCGGAGGCGCAGCGCAACCGGGAATGGTCTGGTTCGAGCGCATGAGGCGTTTCCTGACAGCCTTTTGGCCCCTGCTTTCCATCGGTAACGCGTGCGCTACCGCGTGGACCGTCGGCCCTGGCCACACCTACACCATGCCGAGCCAGGTCTCCACGCTCGTTGGCGATGGCGATACCGTGAACATCGAAGCGGGCGTGTACCCGAGCGACGTGGCGCGCTGGCAGGCCGACAACCTCGTGCTGCGCGGCGTGGGAGGCTTCGCGCACCTGGAGAGCAACGGATTGAGCTGGGGGGACAAGGCGATCTGGGTGATCCAGGGCGACAACACCACGGTGGAGTGGATCGAGTTCAGCGAGTGCCAGGTGCCGGACCACAACGGTGCCGGCATCCGGCTGGAGGGACTGAACCTCACCGTGCGCCATTGCTGGTTCCATCACAACGAGAACGGGATCCTCTGCGGCGAGTACCACCCGAGCACCGTGCGCATCGAATACAGCGAGTTCGGTCATCATGGTTATGGCGACGGCTATTCGCACAACCTCTACATCGGCCAGGTGGATTCGCTGATCTTCCGCTACAACTACAGCCACCACGCCGATGTGGGCCACGAGCTGAAGAGCCGCGCCTGGGTGAACGTGATCGAGTACAACCGCTTCAGCAACGAGGCCGATGGCACCGCCAGCCGCGAGATCGACCTGCCGAACGGCGGACAGGCCTACCTGATCGGCAACGTTATCCAGCAAGGCCTGCAGAGCCAGAACAGCAACCTGGTCGGCTTCGGCATGGAGGGCACGAGCAATCCGGGTCCGCACGAGCTGTATGCCGTGAACAACACCCTGGTGAACGAGAAGGCGAACGGCAGCTTCTTCCAGGCGCCGGCTAACGCGTTCTTCAAGGCCTACGGCAACATCCTCGCCGGTGGCGGCAGCTTCATGAGCGCATGGCCAACCAGCATCGATACGCTCGGGAACCTGCAGGCCACGAGCATCGCGTCTGTTGGCTTCGCCGATGCAGCGAACTACGACTATCGCATCACCGCTTCATCACCCGCGCATGCCATCGCTTATCCCGCAGGAGTTGCTACGAGTGGTTATCCGCTCGTGGCGTGGTACGAGTACGTGCATCCGGTGAATGGGACGCTGCGTTGCCAGCATGCCACGCTGGATGCCGGCGCCTTCGAGACCTGCACCACGGACCTGAGCGGGTGGGCGCCCGATGGGGGCCTCCTGCTACCGAACCCGGTGTCGGATCATGCGCGGTACATCAGTGGGCGCCCCATTGACCGCTTGGAGGTGCTTGATGCGCATGGACGGATCCTGCGGGCCTGGCCGATCAACGGGAAGCGCGCGGTGGACCTCGACCTCACCGGATACCCGGCAGGCGTGTACGTGCTGCATTCCCTTGGCGCATCCGGTGCAACGAGCCTGCGCTTCGTGAAGCAGTGATGCGGGCGGGATCCGAGCGTTTTGGGTAGATTGGGGCGGATCCAAACCGACCGGCACCCGCCGAACGACCACCATGAGCCACACCATATGGACCGCCGCAGCACTGCTCCTCGCCGCAGGCCTCGCGGTTGAGCACGCCTCCGCCCAGAGCACCTTCGAGATCACCATCCCGGTGCCGGGCCTCACGAATGTGGCCGGTGGCCATCCCCTGCCCGATGGCGGCTTCGTCTTCGGCGGTGAGCTCAACGACGGGGTGGTGGTGGTGCGCACCGACAGCACCGGCGCTGTGCTGTGGACACGCGCGCTGGCCGAAGCCGCGAATGAGGAGGGCCTCTACGACCGAAGCATCGCTGTGAGCGGCGACCGCATCTTCATGGGCGGCTATGCCATGGGACCGGGCACGTCCTCGCGCGATGGCATCCTGCATGTGCTCGACTTCGATGGCAACGTGATCGGCCAGCGGCTCATCGATGTGGCTGGCGGATCGAACGCGGTGCATGGCCTCACGGCGATCCCCGGCGGAGCGCTCATTGCCGGACGCCGTGATGGCGCGGGCAGCTACGACATGCTGCTGCAACAGGTGGACATGAGCGGCAACGTCACCGGCTCCTGGGGCTATGGCAGCACGGGCTGGGACTGGGCCTACGAGGCCATTCAGCTATCCGGCGGCGGCAGGGCATTGGTGGGCTATGGCGACAATGTGGGAGGCACAGCACCCAGCGCCTACCTGGTGAAGACCGATGCGGCGGGGCTGGAGCTCTGGGCCCGCGGCCTCGACGGCGCCAGCGCGGACGAGGCCTATTGCGTGCTGGAGGATGCCGCCACCGGCGACCTCTACATCGGCGGCAACAGCCTGGGCATGGGTGCGCCGGGCATGCGCGGCTTCATCACCAAGTTCAACAGCAGCGGCGATCACCAATGGACGCGCGTGATCAACAATGCCTTTGACGTAATCGGCATCACGGCCTCGGCCGGCCGGCTCATCGCTTTGGCGCGCGCCCAGAACATCCCGCTGGGCCACGGCAATTACGATGCGCTGCTGATCGCCTTCAACCCGGACGGCCAGATCGTGGAGAACCGCCTGTACGGCAGCACGGCAAGCGAGTACCCGGTATCCCTCTCGCGCACAGCCCAGGATGGCTTGCTCGTCACCTCGTTCAAGGGCACGCCGGGCAATGGGGCAATCCATGCCGTGCTCACCGACGGACTCTTCAATGGGGCATGCACGGGCATCAGCGTGCAGGAGGGATGGGGCTCGTACCAGCCTAATGTGTTCCCGCATAGCTCCACGCAGCAGAGCGGGCAGAGCATGAGCTCATGGGTGACGCCCTTCACCCAGCCCGTGGCCCAGCGCGGCTTCGTTTGCTGCACCTTCCCGGTGGATGCGGCATTCACCATGGTGCCCGCCGGCGACCCGCTCACGTGGACCTTCACCAGCACATCGCCCGTTGCGCTCACGCATGAGTGGAACCTTGATGGGACCACGTACACGTCCCCGAGTATCACGCACACCTTCAGCGCGCCCGGCGTGCAGCTCGTCTGCCTGGCCGTGCAGGGCATCTGCGACGACGCCAGCGACTGCGAGGTGCTGAATGTGAGCAGCACCGGGATCAGCGATGTCGGATCGTCCGCCGCGCTGAGCCTGACCCCCAACCCGACGAGCGGATCGCTGCGGATCTCGCTGGAAGGCGAGGAGCGCATCACGCGCGTGCAGGTCTGCGATGCCGTGGGTCGCGTCGTGATGGACCTCGCCGTGAATGCGAGTCGCGCATTCGAGTTGGATGCGGAAAGGCTTCAGCCCGGACCTCACCTGCTCCGGGTGCAGGGCCCGAACGTTCGGTTGGAGCGTCGTTTCGTGAAGCTGTAGCGTCGTGGGCTGAAAGGTGGGGCGTGTGGCCGACCGCGGCAGCACGCTCACCCTGCTCAACTAGCTTCACCCCGTGCGCTTCACACTCCTCTTCCCCATGCTCCTGGCCGGTGCGCTGCACGCCCAGCAGACCACCGTGCTCTTCATCGGCAACAGCTACACCTACGTGAACGACCTGCCCAACACCCTGCGGCAGCTCGCGCTCTCGCTGGGCGATACCGTCACCGTGGCCTCCTCCGCACCCGGTGGCTACACGCTGTTCCAGCACAGCACCTACGCGCCCACGCTCGATGCCATCGCTTCGCAGGACTGGGACTATGTGGTGATGCAGGAGCAGAGCCAGCTCGGCGCGCTGCCCTTCGATGTCACCACGACCGAGCTCGGTGCGATTGCGCTCATTGAGGCGATCAAGGACAACTATGAGTGCACTTGGCCGGTGTTCTACATGACCTGGGGGCGGCAGAGCGGCGACGCGCAGAACTGCGCCAACTTCCCTTTCATGTGCACCTACGATGGCATGCAGCAGGGCCTGCGCACCAACTACATCGCGCTGGCGGAAGGGAACGACAGCTACACCGCGCCGGTGGGCGCCGCCTGGAAAGTGGTGCGCGACACGCAGCCTTCCATCAACCTCTACGATGCCGATGGCAGTCATCCTTCACCAGCGGGCACCTACCTCGCCGCGTGCGTGTTCTATTGCACGCTCTTCGAGGAGAGCTGCGTCGGGGCCACCTTCAATGGGTCCATCGACGCGGCCACGGCGGCCATCCTGCGCGACATCGCCAGCACGGTGGTGCTGGGCGAGCTGCCCACGTGGAACCTGGATTTCGAAGGAAGCACCAGCGCGTTGCTCGATGGCTTCAGCAGCGGATGGAACTGGATCACCTTGATCCACAACGGCGAGGGCGAGCACCTGTGGGTGTGCAGCGATGGGCAGACCTCCACCGAGGCATCTCCCACCTTCACATTCTCCACTTCCGATACCTACATCATCACGCACACCTACACCGACCCCTGCGGCAACACCGATACCGTGACGCTCACCTTCGATGTGGTCGTCGGGGTGGAAGAGCAGGAGCGGGGCATGGGTTGCCAGGTGCTCTCCGCTTCGCCGGGCGTGCTGGAAGTGCGCGGGGCCGAAGGCGGGGAGACGATCACGCTCTTCGATGCGCAAGGGCGATTGCTCCGGAGCGAGCGCATCGTGCAAGGCGCAACGCGGATCGCGTGCGCGCCGGGACTTCACCTCTGGCGCATCGACGATGGGCGAGGAGGGCAGTGGAGGGGGAAGGTGGTGGTGGAATGAAGCCGATATGACCCTGCTCACTGCCAACGTTCCATCGCTGCGCTCGTCCGTTTGTCGAGCTCCGCGAAGAGCGCCTCTTCCAAGCCCTCCGTCGCGCCGCGCTCGAACACGCGCGTGAAACGGCCGTGCTGGAGCAAGTGGATCCAATCGCACATCGTCACGAGCGGGCCCAGCACATGCGAGGTGATGAGCACCGTTCGGCCGCGCTCCGCCAAGCGCTTGATGATGGCCTCCAGCACGCGCACCGAGGCGAGGTCCAGGCCGTTCATCGGCTCATCGAGCATCACCACGGGGCGGTCCAGGTGCAGCGCGCCGAGGATGGCGAGCTTGCGCCGCATGCCGGTGGAATAAGTGGTGATGAGCGCATCGAGCGGCACTTCGAGCAATTCGTTCAAGCCCGCCATGCCGCTCCGTTCCTTGCCGCCCGCGAAGAGTTCCAGGTACTCGCGGCCGGTGATGCCCGGGTGGAAATAGCTCTCCGCTTCCTGGAAGGCCGTGTTGCGGTGGTCCATGGGTGCGCCCGCGAAGAGCACATGTGCTTCCGCATTCCGACCGAAGCCGTGGAGCGCGTTGAGCAGCGTGGTCTTGCCCGCGCCGTTGAGGCCGACGATGCCATGCACGCCGGGCGATAGCTCGCAGCGCGCGATGTCGAGCACCGGCTTGTCGCCGTAGGCGCAACGGAGGTCAGCGAGGGTGATCATGGAAGTAGGCGTTGAGGTTGGCGCGGGCCTTGGGTACTTCGGTGAGGAGCATGAGGAGCGGCACCAGGCTGAGCCCGGGCAGGATGGCGAAGAGCGCGGCGATGGACACATTGGCGCCATTGGCGGACAGGCGCTCGTTGGGCTGGTAGTGGGCGTACTTCAGCACCACGGCGTAGGCCACCAGCGTGAGCAGGCCCAGGCCGAAGCCCGCGTGCACCCACCACCAGTCAGGCTGGAAGAGCGTGGCTGCGAAGAGCACCGGCAGTTCCAGCACGAGCATGAGGCGCAATGCACCGAACACCTTCGTCCGCAGTAGCGCACGGGCATCGGGTGCGGTGGCCAGGAGCATCGCGCGCGGCTCGCACTGTTCCTGCGCTCCGGCGGCCATCAGGGCCACGATGCCCAGCAGGAAGAGCGGCAGCACCGGCAACCAGCAGAAGGCCAGGGCTGCCAGCCACGCGAGCAGTCCCCACGGGTGTGTACCCTGCACCAGGCCGCACCACTCGAAGAGCCGCGCCGGTATCCAACGCCGGAGCCAGCTACCACGGACACCGGAGGTGCGCACCACGGGCAGCCAGGGCAAAGCGACCGCCGCCAAGAGCACCAGCGCCGAGGCCCACGCCCCGGTCAGGCCGAGCACGACCAGCACCGGAAGCACCAGCACACCGTACTCCACGGCCATCGCAAGACGGGCCTGCGGCACATGACGATGCAGGAAGTGCAGGTCGGGCCGCCGCTGGTGCAGGCCCCAGACCGTGAGCAGTGCGCCGCCCGCGATGTAGGCCGCATAGGAGGCGTCCTGCAGCACGGCGCGATGCATCAGCCCCAGCGCGAGGACCATACCCAGCGCCAACAGCACGATACCGTAAAGCGGGAACGCCCGGCGCAGCTGCAGCCAGCGGAGGCGGAGGAGCACGGTGGGAGCAGGTGGCGCCCGCATTGAACGCAAGGTGCATCATCCCCCGGAATCGGAAAGAGTGCGTTTACACGACCGGTCGGGTCAAGGGGCGGGAGGTTGTTCACCACGCAAGGCTGTGCCCTGCACTTGCTCCATGGACAAGGCAATGGACGAGATGGACGCTGCCGATGCCGGGCAGCGTCCATCCCCGTCCATTCGGGTCCAGTAAAAAGCCACCGGCCGCTACCTTAGCACACCCACCGATATGATGGGCTGAAGAACATGCAATTAGCGAACTACGCC
>ERZ761607.2456-NODE-2456-length-20055-cov-33.820450_pt1 | contig 20055 bp, 14 predicted proteins | sample MGYA00511164_ERZ761607 | MGnify/ENA primary metagenome ERZ761607 (study PRJEB28899, sample SAMN02445080) | bioreactor sludge metagenome | biome: EBPR sludge | place: Australia: Brisbane, Thorneside Wastewater Treatment Plant | collected 2011-06-22 ... | reverse complement strand
TCGCTTGTATCGGCAATAGCAATTGTACAAGCCCAGTCCGCTACACTTCAATGGACGACGGTGCAAGAAATAAACAATGACCGTTTTGTGATCGAGCAACAAACAGGGCAAGGCTGGAAGCCTGTGGGCGAGCTTAAAGGACAAGGGAATGCTATTGGACAAAATAATTATGCATTTACGGTATCAAACTTGCCTTACGGACAACATGTTTTCCGTATTGCCCAATACGACCGCACTGGTAGTGTAAGCCATAGCCGCCCAATTTCTGTATATGTGGAATTAACTGAGGCGTTTATGCTCTCGGAGGCATATCCCAACCCGTTTAATCCCCAAACTAACTTCACCCTTGCGGTTGCACAAACTCAGTTGGTGCAGATCCGTTTGTTCGACCTACAGGGCAGGGAGGTGGTCATGCTTTATAATGGGTCATTAGCGGGGCAAACCACACACACGTTTTCCTTTAATGGGCATGGCTTGGCTTCGGGTAAGTATTTTGTACGGGTGCAAGGAGAGAACTTCGTTGCCCATAAGCAGATGGTGTTGATGAAGTAAATTTTCTCAATCTTAAAGAGAATGAAGGCAAATTTCTAAAAAAGAGTTTGCCTTTTTTGTCTTAAACATTTTTTAACCTTTAGACTTTTAATTCATCCCACCAAATAGGGGTTTCGTCCCAAATAATTTTTTATTTCCTTTTCCAATTTTTATTTTCTGAATTTTAAAGACCTAAATGTTCAAGAAATTCCTGTCTTGATCAAGGTAGCTCTAAGACGAGCCGACTCTTTTAACCCTAAAACAAAATGTATATGACTTCCTTAACTCGCTTGCTGTTTGTTTCGGCAATCATGTTCTTGGTGAATGCTTCCAGTGCTATGGCACAGTCCATCCCAAATGCCAGATCCTGCAATCCAATGGCGCAACAGCGATTTTCTAAACTTTTGGACCGATGTGTAGTTTTGAACAGAGATGGCATCCCCTTACAAGCCCGTGTAAGTGGTTATTCTCCAAAAGCTTTTGTGATTGAAGACAATGCCTCGGAAGAGGACATGAACAATCCAGACTATGTAAATCGTGTGGAAGTATTTATGTCTATCAATGGTGTAATCCAATCGTTTTTGTTCACTCGAACAGATGACCCTGATACTGCTTCATGGAAAAACGGTCCTTATTTATTGTATATGGTTGCTAATGACGATGACAGCTACTCTTATCAGCTTGAGAAGACAATAAATAACCGTGCTGTCTTGATTTATGCACAATAAAAAGATCTAAAAAAAGAAAAACGCATTTTTCGGTTGGACAATGCGTTTTTCTTTTTTTATGTTTTAAAATTATTGGGTAAACTATCTATCAGGTGCATTTCAAAAATGCCACTCTAAGGGCTTCGTTTAACAAGCATATGACGGAAGTAGGAATGTATAAAAATCCATTAGGGGCGGCATCTTACTAGAAAACCCAGTCAAATACCTCTCCGCAAGTCCCATCAAAGCGGCATAAAATCAACAGGCTTGGATCATATCGCTCCTACGGAGCTTTCCTTAACGGTCACCGAATCTAAAGTGCGTCGTTATGTCTTTTAGCATTTTTGAAATACACCCCCGTTGCTTACTCTTTGTGTTTATTCAGACAATTTGGAAACCATATGGAAGGCAGAGGCTGATATACAAGTTTTTTCGTCGTACATCAGCCTCCCCTGTCTTCCATAAGAAATGTTATTTGGTCAGAACGATGTTTCTGGTTTGAGAAATACCCTCCATGGTCAGGCGCACGAAGTACACACCGCTGGAGAGATCCGAGGCATCCAATCGGGCTTGGTATCGTCCGGCTGTTTGAAAACCTTTCGAGAGGGTGCGTACAATCCGGCCCGTAACATCATAAACCGAAAGAGTGACTTCCCCTGCTTTTTGAAGGCTATATGCAATGGTTGTTGTTGGGTTAAATGGATTAGGATAGTTAGACCCCAAGAAAAAGGCCATAGGAACTACAGCTTCATTTTCCTGATGGGTCGCTGTAGCAAGAGTGAATTCCACCCATTCGGTTGCATCTACATTTCCATCACCATTTCCGGCAGGTGCTTGCGTGGAAAGCGAGCCTGCATTGGAGTTTCCAAACTTTGCAACCGCCAAATAAATCTTCGAGGGGACATTGCCAAGTTCGGTGGCAATATCTATGCTACCTTCCAAAATTGTTCCTGAAGATTGCTTTAATGCAGCCCCTGTCTTGGTGTTTCCAGCGGCATCAAACCAACCTGCCCAGTTATTGTCTTGTTCGTTTGCCAAAAACCGCGACCAAGTAGCCACTTGGCCACTCTTACTCCAAGGGCTTGCCTTAAGAGCACCAGGGCTATCTGCAACAAAAATAAAGACATCCCCACCCACTGTTTCAGCCTTTGTGGATGCCAAATATAGCGTGGTACCGTTCCAGTGTGCGTGAAGATCTAAGCCGCCATTGGAGGCTATTTGGGTAGCTACGGCATCTTTTGTTCCATCCATGGTATAAGTAATCGTTGGGGGGGGGGCACCATTTCCGGAAATTGTTACCGCGAAGTCCTGACCACCATTGTTGTTCCATGTGTTGTCATTGTAATTTAGGACAAATGCTAAACGCTCTACCACTTGTGCCGCATGGTTAAATGGCCCGATGGAGAGGGTGAGTTTCTTCTCGGCATCTGGGCCATTAAAGGGCGTTTGTACCGCTGGTCCTGTACCGCCGAATAGCGTAGAACCAATAGGTTGATAAGCGCTATGGGGCGTTTGCCAGGTGGAACCGACCGGGTTTACACCCCAATGTAATTTTGCCCCTTGGGTGGCATTGGTAATGGTAATGGTGATGATGTCATCTTTGGTAGGGTTTTGCGGACTCCATGTAACCGAACTGTTTCCTGTATCACCCCCGCCTGAACTACTCTCCCCAATCCATACATGTTGGATATCGGTTTTCTTTATAGATCCTTTGGTATCGGTGGCTTCTACATAATAATCAACCAAAACATCCGTCAGACCTGTAATGGTTACCGCATAACGTTGTGCGCGTAACAGTGGAGCAGGATTTGTTTTGGCCTCTGGCATATTAACAATGCTCATGTTCAATACCTGCCACTCATTCACGTCTCCTCCACCTGCATAGGTTTCGTTATGCTTGGTGGAGAGGTTATTGATCCCATCTTTATCGGTTCGATAGTAAAGCTTAACCGATGAAATCCCACTCATATCATAAGCAAATGTCCAGATTTCGGGATTACTGGCTTGGGTCTTTTCCCATTCTTTACCACCCGGATTATAGGCTTCGCGCTGAGGAATCCAGATAGTGGGTGGTGTGGTATCTGTTCCACTTTTTGCAATGGGATCTGCAAGTTGAATGGCCAAGTTTGTTCCACGAGTAGGGGCCGAGTCCCAGATTTCTGTCCCATCCCAATACCAATAGTCAGATGCTTGAGCAGTCATCATATGCCGCCATGCTTCATTCAGGTTGGGGTGGGTGTTATTAACCTGCTGCGCGGTTTCGAGGACGTTTTTGGCAGCCGTAATAACCGCCCATGAATTCCGGTCGTGGCTATACCCCGTGCCGTCCCAATCGGCGTTCCACTTTTTAAACTCCGGATCACCATTATCGGCACCGCTCCAACTTCCATCTTCCACATGGATTACATCGCTGGGGTTTGGGGGGAATTGTTCTAAATAATCCTGAATGGTTGTACATTGAAATCGCCCCGGATTGGCCTTCGCCCAGTCCACAAATGATTGGAAATTACCGCCATAATATCCTTCCGAGCCACCTCCATAGTTGTCTCCGTCGTGGTGTAGAACCACTAAAATTGGGTGATTAGGGTCGGTATTATAAGGAGCCAATTGACTCATCACAAGGTCATAGTTTAATGCTCCAAAACCACCACGGCCATCTTCATTACCCAGATAACGGCTGGTTGGTACTACAATCAAACGTGTACTTTGTCCTGTTGATGGGTTGACATACTCGGCGAAGTGTGGGCGATGCCCCCAAGCTGCGGATATTTTGGTGGGGGCCCACAGCCCATTTAATTGTGCCCAGTCTCTCGGATCAGCGTTTACTTGGTCGGCTTTATTTACTTCGTAAAGGTTTCCATTCTTCGTCCAAGGATAACCTATGGCTGCGCGGTCAAAATGCACATTATCCACTAATGCCCATTGAATACCCTCGTCCACCAATGCAGGAATCATACGTTTAGAGAAGGCGTTTTCGGGTGGAAAGATTCCTTTAGAATAAGTTCCACCAAAGGCGGAGGCGGAGATGTTTTTGTGTAATTGTATTTGACGGCGAATATCTTCATATTCAATGAGGCCCATGAGCGGATGGTAGTACCCAAAACCAATCATATCTAAGCGAGGGTTACCGCGGATGGTCTTGAGTTGAACCCCATTGCGGTATGGCGTTTTCCAATTCGAGAAATTGCCATTTCCGGCGGCCTCAAGTCCGTTTAAGTTCTCTATGAGCGAACCCGAAAAACTAACCGAGGCACCACAATTTGCGAGGCCGGCATCTACGGCTTTCTGGATGGCATTCTTGGGCCACCAAGTATAAGGTCCTGTACGCTGATTATGGATGTCTTCCACGCGGTAGCTGTATCTGTTCGCTGCGTCTGTTTGTCTCACGGTTTCTCCCGGCCAATAAATCGGCTGGTGCATATGCCATAAAAAGGCAATATATATGGGTGGGTTTGAATTTGTTTGAGTAGCTTTCTCTGAGTCATTTTGGCCCCATGCGATGTAGGGCAATAACACAAATAGGAGCAGGAGTAATAATTTATTCATGTGAAAGCGCTTACATTTTGATTGAAAAAAGAAGGGGAATTTCACCCCTAATTTTTTTGTGCGGGTAGAGGGACTCGAACCCCCACGGGTCTCCCCACCAGATCCTAAGTCTGGCGCGTATACCAATTCCGCCATACCCGCTTTATATCTGTAACAATATAGGAACACAGATCGTTTTTTTCCAAATGATCGTTGGCGCAAAAGATGGTTTTCAGCATTTCTAAACAGTGTGGCGTTTTGTCTGAGCAGAAACGGATTGGCTCCTTCGTGGTTGCACATACAATTCGCCTAAAACCTAAAAGCGCTTTCTGTTTCTTGTCTTACCTTTAATAAACCGTTTCTTTAACCAATTAACAATGTATATGGAAACCAACGTCAAAAAGTTCTTCATCGTTCTCGTGGCCCTTCTTGGTTTTACGGGAATCTTACAAGCCCAAAGCCCATACGCCGAAAGCAACAAGGCTGGCCTGTTGGATGGTGGGAAAATGTGGACCTTCGACAATCCGCCACTTGCTTATTTTCGAGATACCTATGGGTTTAATCCTGATGCCGCTTGGTTCGAAAAGGCAAGGCTTGGTGCGCTACGTTTCGCTACCTATTGTTCCGCCTCGTTTGTTTCGCCCAATGGCCTCGTGATGACCAATCATCACTGCGCCCGCGAGAGTCTCGTCAAAGTTAGTGGAGGGTCGGGTATGGTTGAAAAAGGATTCGTTGCAAAAACCGGTAAAGAAGAGATAAAAGTCCCCGATCTATTTGTCGAACAACTGATTGAAATTAAGGACGTTACTGATCGGGTTAATACTGCGGGCGCCAATGCACCCAATGACGCCGCACGCGATCAGGCAAAATCACAAGCGGCCCTACAATTGGAAAAAGACCTGAGTGCAAGTGCAGGAGACGGACGTCGTGTTCAGGTAATCCGTATGTATAGTGGGGCAAAATATGCCGCATATACGTTCCAAAAATATGATGACATTCGTCTCGTGATGGCACCAGAATTGGATATCGCATATTTTGGAGGAGACGCTGATAACTTCACCTTCCCAAGATTCAACTTGGACATGGCATTTTTCCGAGCTTATGGAAAAGACGGGAAGCCTTTAGCTACGCCTAACCATTTCCCCTTCTCGAAAAATGGCACAAAAGCCGGGGATGCCGTTTTTACGCTTGGTAATCCGGGAACCACAAATCGCTTACAAACGGTTTCCATCTTGGAATACCGCCGCGACATTGCCATGCCTGCACAAGTAGGTCTCTTCAAAGATGGTCTTGCCGTGCTGAAAAAATATTGGGATCCAAAAGACGAAGAAAAAATGGACGAATATTTTGGATATTCGAATAGTTGGAAAGCAATTAATGGCCGCCTCGCTGGTATGCGGGATCCGGTGCTTTTAGACCGTAAGCGAGATGCGGAAGCCCAAATGGTAGCAGCCATCAATAATTCGGAGGCACTTAAAGCGAAGTATGGATCTCTTATCTCCGATATTGCGGCCATTCAGCAACAAAAGCGTGAGCAAGGCCCATATATTGCCGGATTATATGGTGTCTCAAACGGGTTCCCCTTTGAGTCTAATCTTATAAAACGGGCATTCTTAGGCAATATGTACAAGACCAACAACAATCCACAACTCAAAGCGGCATTGGATGCGTTGAAAGATGAAAGCCCTAAAATGGAAGAAGAATTACTGACTATTCGGTTTGCGATGATGGAAAAATGGCTTGGTCGGGATCATGCACTGGTGAAAGCTGCTGGCATGACGGCGGGTGTTTCTCCTGCCGAGGCCGCTCGCAAAATGCTGGCGGCTTCTAAATTGGCCAACAGTGCGGGATTTTCCGAAGAATTGAGTGGAGACTGGGCAAAAAGCGGTGATCCGGCGGTGGCTTTGGGGCGTGCAATGGGAGAGGCATTTATGACCTTTACTGGTAAGTTAGGCCCGCTCAATGCGCGTGAACGTGAACTTCTTGGTCAACTTGCGAACGCCAAATTTGGTATCTACGGTACCGCAATCCCGCCAGATGCTACGTTTTCATTGCGGATTTCCGATGGGGTGGTATCGAGCTATGAATACAATGGAACCACTGCTGCCCCCTATACAACATTTTACGGATTGATGGACCGTTACCACAGCATGGACGGTAAAGGTGAATGGAAACTTCCAATGCGGTGGCAAAAACTTCCTGCCGATCTGGATCTGGCTACACCGTTTAACTTTGTTTCTACCAACGACATTATTGGCGGGAATTCTGGTTCTCCTTTGGTGAACACAAACTTGGAAGTTGTAGGTTTGGCTTTTGACAGCAATATAGAAGGTCTTCCGGGTGAATTTATCTATGTGGACACCTCCAATCGGACGGTCTCGGTGGATTCCCGCGCCATGGTTGAGTCTTTAGACAAAATCTTTGATCTGGACCGGATTGCACAAGAGCTTCGTACCGGAAAATATTTCGATACAGAAGCCGCTGCGGATGCTACAATGCGTACAGGTGTAAAACAAACACCAAAGAGTAAAAAGAAATAATAAACGACTATACATGGCTTCTTAGCCTCCCCAAAGGAGATTAAGGCGGGTGTTATCCAACATCCGCCTTATATTTTTAGGGCAGCTTGTATACTCGGAAAATCATCTTCCGAGGCAATAGGTTGTACTCCTTCAATTTCTTGATGCATGATGCCAAATACTGGTTTATTGAGCTGTACGGCCAGTTCCAGTGCGTGGTATTCAGGGGTGCGCGCTTCTGGTTGGGTGAACAAACAAACCTGTGCGGCGGCAGCAACCAATTTGGCCCGTTCAAATTCGTCGTGTTTATAAAGTCCATGTTGCATGGGGAACGAAGAAACCATCACCCCGCCTTGACGAACCGATGCCATTGCCTGAGACCGTATGTTGTTGCTGATACGTGCCAAGCCACTGCTCGCCCACATAACCGACGGACGGCCAGATGTTGAACAAATTTTATGAACAACGGTATCAAAACCCGTCTCAAGGCCAGTCATAAGGGTGAGGTCTTCTTGAAGTAAAAAGCGAACCACATCTTGTGCTAACTCAAAATGATTTGCTTCAAGATTAGGGCGGCCAAAAAGTCCGATAAGGGGTTGATTTAGCAATGCGATATTGCCATATCCATATAAAATATTAGGCTTAGGGTTACCTTCTATGGCTTCAAGCCGTACTGGCCAAGTGGGGGTATCCCAAGATACCACATCCACCCGCATCTCAAAAAGCCGAGAAACGTGATCATAGACAGCCGCAAGTACTGGTTCAAAAAAGGCACGGTCTTTAAGCTTGCGAATCAGATTTTCTCGGTTAGCAACTCCTTTTAATCGGATGAATGCTTGTTCGTATGGCATGTTTAAAAGTGCCGAATACGTAGGAAAAGCCTTCACTACTTTTCGGGTGCTTATCCGACCAATGCCCTCTAAGCCTTCTAACGACAATATCCACGAAAGCCGATTCTTTTTATCTTCAAGACTTGATTCGTTCATTGTATATTCATATTTTAGTAAACATCTTGTTTTTAAACCTCATCCAATCCCATTGAAAACGATCCTATTATTCGATCAACTTGAGGGCAACTACCTGTTCCTTAAAGATTTGGTGTCTTCGTCTGACGCTGAAGAAATCAAACTTGACTGGACTCCTTCTTTTCGTGAAGCCTTGAATGCGCTGGAACAAGGTCTTTATGACCTCTATCTGCTCAGTTATGAAAGTGGGGGGTTGCAACTGCTTCATGCAACACGTAAAGATAAAGAAAGAATCCCTGCTTTGCTAATCCAGCGCTACAACGACGAAAGGTTGGTACAGCGGGTACATGACTTAGGCGCGCTGGGGTGTTTGTCTATGGATGGCATCAGGTTACAACCGCTACGTTCCTTGCTCTACACCAGTTTGCGTCAGGCGGATGCGATTAGGGCGATGTCGGAAGGGGACGAACGACTACGTATTGCACTGAAAGCGGCGAGAATGGTGGCTTGGGATTGGGATGTGCCGAAAGATGAATTACGCTACTCATCGGAGCCATCTATGGTAACAGGACGTATTTCTTATGGACTAAGGCACAAGTTTATGACTTTTTTATCTTATGTCCATGAAGATGATCGTGAGGCTGTAAACCAATCTATCCAAAATATACTCGTTTGGGGTTCGGATTATGATTTTGAATACCGCATCCGAGCGTCGGATGGCAAAGTGCGATGGGTTCGTTCCGTTGCCAAGGTTTTCAGAAGTACAGAAGGCGATCCGCTGCGAATGACAGGAGTTGTAATGGATGTGACGGAGAAGAGGGAAGCGGCAGACCAGATTTTGCGGATGAATGAGCTTCTCGAAGTGCGTGTACAGTCGCGTACTGCTGAATTAGAAGCCTCGAATAAAGAATTAGAGGCCTTTGCCTACTCTGTTTCACATGATTTAAGGGTGCCACTTCAGGCAATTTATGGTTTTCTTGAAATTTTGTTACAAGGGCGAGTGAGTGCGGAAAAACAGGTGGAATATCTGCAAAAAGTAAAACGGAATGCGGAACGCATGAATGCTTTAATTGATGACTTACTTGCTCTTTCGCGGGTTACGCGAACTAAATTGGAGCAAGATTGGATTGATCTAACCGAAATGGTGAAGAGTATCCATCGAGATATTCAATTCTCGGCCAAAGGGCGTTGGGTTCACTTGGATATTGAAGAGGGCATACAAGACAGATGCGATGCAAACATGATCAAAATTGCTTTGGAAAATCTAATAGGCAATGCTTGGAAATACACTGGAAAGATCTTGGATCCAGTCGTCATTTTTGGATCCCTTCGTATTGAAGATAAACGGGTCTATTTTGTAAAAGACAATGGAGCTGGCTTTGATCGGAGTGCTTCGGATAAATTGTTTCAACCTTTTCAACGTTTCCATACCGAAAGGCAGTTTACGGGGACAGGAGTGGGGTTGGCAACCGTTGAGCGGGTCATTACCCGCCATGGTGGAGAGATTGATGCGTTTTCGGAGCCTGGAAAAGGAGCCAGTTTCTTTTTTACGCTCCATACAGCCCTTCCGGATCGGTCTAAAATAAAGGGTGCGTTGGATAAAATATCTCCTGTCATCGAATTGGCTTAATATGGGAAACAAACAAACGGGTGATCAGGGCGAGGAAGTTGCCGAAGCATTTCTTCAAAAAAAAGGGTTTCAGATTCTCCACCGAAATTATCGTGTAGGACATTTGGAGTTGGATCTGGTTTGCCGCTCGCCAGATTCCCTTTTCTTGGTTTTCGTGGAGGTGAAGACCCGAAGAACAATTCAATTTGGTCATCCTGCCGAGGCCATTGGATCCGTTAAACGGGATCGTTTGATTCGGGCTGCCGAACTGTATTTACATCTCCATCATTTGGAAGAGGCGAGATGCCGCTTCGATGTTGTCTCTATTGTTATGCAGAAAGGACAAACGGTTCAAATTGAACACTATGAAGACGCCTTTTGGGCAAATTAAAACCCGATGAATCAACAACCCCGCATCCACTTTGGCGTCGTGAAGGCGAAAGAAATGAATACCCCCATGGTTTTGGTACATGGAGGTGCTTGGGATATCCCTTTTGCTGAGACAAGGATGCACGAGGAAGGCATGAAGACGGCTTTAGATCGTGGTAGAAGACTGTTATTGCAAAACAAAAAATGTACACTGGTTGTCCGAGAAGTTATAACCTTGCTGGAACAGCACCCAGCCTTTGATGCGGGCATTGGCGCCGTCCTAAACAGAGATGGAGAAGTGGAATTAGATGCCGGTATTATGTGTGGTGAAACGGCTGCATATGGTGCCGTAGCTGGTGTCAAGACGATCCAACATCCTATTCAAGTGGCCTATCGGTTGATGGAAGAGAGAAAGGGGCAAAACCGATTTTTGATTGCAGAAGGTGCAGAGCGCTTCGCAGCAGCGAATGGCTTCCATCCGGTTAAACCAGATTATTTTCATACAGAACGCGAGCAAAGAAGATTTGAACAGCTTATCCTTAATACCAATTTTCATACCAGCACGGCTTTTTCGGGAAATACGATGCCACGCGGAACAGTAGGATGTGTGGTTCGCGATACATTTGGTAATTTGGCCGCTGGTACTTCTACAGGAGGGGCACCGTTCACCCTTGCAGGTCGGGTAGGTGATTCTCCCATTCCAGGTGCAGGTTTTTTTGCTGACGAACTTGTGGCATGTAGCGCTACGGGTTGGGGAGAAGGAATTTTGGGCGTGCAACTAAGTAGCCGAGTGGCTTTTCAGGTTTCTACTGGCCTGCATCCTGCCGAAGCGGCAGTACAACAACTACGACACCTCTTCCAAAAACATCAAAACGGGCAAAATATTGAAGCAACCGCCGGAATAATTATGTTGGATCGCTACGGAAATGGCGCTTGGGCGTTTTCAACACCCCGAATGGCAAGAGGAGGTTGGCAGGAAGATGGAGCGATTTGGACTGCTATCTGAGCGTTTGTCACAAAAAAGGCTGGAAGTACGTGCTCCAGCCCTTGCAAAATGCACGATCAATCTATGCACAAAAATCGTCTCGGAACCGCTCGGAAAATCCATCTAAAAGGGATTTCACCCGCTCTAAATCTGTTGAACGGACAATAAGACCCGCGTGGTAACGGTTGTCGTGCATCCGCCAGACGATTTCGGGGTCGGTATAGGCACTATAATCTGGATGTTCTACTTTGGATAGGGTAATCAGAATGCCGCCATACTCTTTTCTGATTTTAGGAAGCTGATACTGTTCGTCTTCGTGTAAACATTCCAACTTTCCCCATTCTTCCCAAAGATTAATACCCGCAGATGCTTCTATCATATCGGCAATGTGTGCGCCGCCTACGCGGGCAGCGGTTTCTAAAAAATAAAATTGACCATCTGCATGGGCCTTGATAAACTCGGTGTGGGCAACTCCATTTTTAAGCCCCATGGTTTTCTGGATGGTCTTGTTATATTCGCGCAGGGCCTTGTCCACCTCACTTTTGTATAAGACATTATGACTACAGAAAACGCCGCCTCCTTGTGTAACGGCCAAAGGTGGATTCTCGTATTGGTGGACTAACTGAAAAATGGCTTTACCGTTTACAAAGATGGAATCCACATGGAAGATATCTCCCGGAATAAATTGCTCAATCAGAAAGTTCGATTGTTCATCACCAAGGCTATGGATAACGGCCCATAATTCCTCGGTGGTATAAACCTTTTTGATTCCCATAGACCCCGCTTCCGAGCGAGGTTTTACAACCCAAGGGCCCGGAACGCGGCTCGCAAAATCGGTTACGGTTTGGTAGTGCAGTGCATGGGTAAACGGAGGAACCAAAATATTGTGGGCCTGCGCCCGTTCGCGCATAGCCAACTTGTCTCGAAAGAAGCGTGTTTGGGTTGCACCCAATCCCGGAATACGCAGATGTTCCCGGAGTTCAGCCGCTTTTTCAACATCTAAATCATCCAAAGGGACAATTTTGTCTAACTTCTCTTTTCTGGCCAGATGGCTGACGCCTTTAATCACATCCGGCATGTGCCATTTATGTTTGTCGTCTGCGATATAAAAAACATCATCAATAGATGCCCAGGGCCAAGGTTCGTTTTTGATAGAGTGTGAAGTCAGCAACAAGACGCGCCAGCCCTGCGCTTTTGCCGCTTGAATAAAACGTGCGCCCTTAAAATAACTGGCCACACAAAGAATGGTTTTTTGGTGCATGAAGGTGCGTGTTGGGTATTGAAAATAAAAGGATGAGGTTGTTATGAGCAAAAATAGGGGTTAAAAAGCAATATTTAAGAGGCTATCGGCTCCATTTTCTGAAAGACAGATTTTAAAAAACGCACGACAAACAGGTTATTCCAATACCAGTTATGCTCTGCGGCGGGATCAAATGGAACGGATTTCCAGCCGACCGGAATGCTTTTGTTTTGCAACATTTGTAAAAAATACTCACATCGTTCGCGGTTTCCACGCATTCCGTCAAAGGGGGTACTGGCTACCCAAAAGGTAATTTTGCGTAATTTTTCAAGCTTTTCCCCAGTGGATTCCAAAATAAGGTCAGTAGGATTCCATTGGTGCATCAGTTTTGCGTCTCTGGGGGAACCCAATGCGGCATCAAATAGCCGTGCAGACCGCCAAACACCGTCTTCCGGCTCAGGGTATCGAGGGTCATTTTGATCCGGCCACATCATTGTACCGTCGTATATCCCGACATGGTGGAAAAAAGTGGGGACACGGGCAGCAATCATGCTTACAGTGTAACCACCGAGCGAAAATCCAGCTCCAAGGCGAAGCCCCTTTTTGTTCAAAGGCCATCGGGTTTCTACGTAGGGAAACAACTCCTGTGTCAGATATTCCCAGAATTTACCAGTTCCCAGCCCTTTTAATCCCCGCTCCCATTTTCCAGCCATATCAATTCCCAAAGAAGGCACATGGTTGTTGTTGCTATTGAGACCCGGTAGAATGGCAATGACAGGCGGTAGGATGCCCGCTACGATTAACTGGTCCAATAGCTCTATGGTGGTAACCATTTTGCGAGAGCCGTCCTCCGACATGTTTACATATTCCCGCTCATGGCCCCTAAACAAATACAGCAACGAGGTATCCTGAGGGTACATCGGGTGACCATAATAGGGTGGCTCATAAACATAAAAGTTTTTATATACCCGCAGCGCATTGGATTTTAGCCGGATGGTTTTAAGGCTTCCGTGCAAGTGTTGGCGGTGGCGAGTGAGTATTTCTTCTTCGGTCATACACAAAGGGTTGAGGGTATCTATACAGCGTAAATAGCAGTTCTATATATTCCGACAAACTTACAAGTTGGTCTCTTTGGCCGAGAATGCCTACACAATGGCCATTCATTTTTTACTCTTACAAACAAAATGGCTACACAATTTCCCCCAAAGGTATCATACTACTTGTAATATTTGGGGCCGAAGCGCCAAAATGGCATTCCGGAGGAAATTGGGTAGAACGCTGTTATAGGTCTTTAGCAAATAATTAGGGTCGTATAAATGACTCATAATCCGTTGGTATTTGGCTTCCCCAAAGTTCTCTTTTATGGCTTGTTGACGTTCGGGTTGAATAAAGTGCCAAGCCATGCCGGGCGGGTCTGCTTCGGGATGAAACTGTACGCCTACCATTTCGGGGGTGATCCGAATACCCATTACAGCACGTTCTAAAGGGACATGCGGACGTTCTTGTTCAATGCACAAGATCTGGGCGCCCATACCTGCAAGGCGTTCTATGTCGGGCTGAATAACTTGCCATTTCCGAAAATCTGCAATGTAGAAGGGGTCATCGAGTCCTTCAAAAATGACCTCCTTTTTCCCTGCTTCGGTGATAGAGCAGGAGAAAATACCAAACGATTCCCCTTTTCGTGGGAGAACTTTCGCCAGTTTAAAAAAACGGACTGCCATTTGGAACGAATGACAAATAAAAAAGACATGTTTCCGGGCTTCCGGTTCATGGTCTAAGTTGTATGCCCATACATCTCGTATCCATTCAAAATATTTTTCCTCCCAGTCGGTTCCTTCCCCATCATAGGGACTTCCCGGACCTCCAGACGAGATATAGATGTCATAAGAAAGGTCAGGTACTTCGTTACGGGCACGAACGTCAAAAATGTCATAATCCAATAAAACATTTTCTATTTCACCGGACTGGAGTTTGACCATTGTCCGGATGCAGTTCAGTCCCAAATTGGGATGATTGTTGTTCATGTCCAGTATCGCCACCCGGAGGGGCTTTGTACTGAGGGACTCCATATTGTTTTTTTTAAATGCAAGGAAGGATTTGCGGTGGGGCAATCCAACAAACCTACATAAAAACAGGGCATACAGGCAAGCCGTATGCCCTTAATTCTCCACGAATCAATCGGATGTTAATTTGGATCCCACAAAAAGGGTTTCCATTTTAACTATAACGCAGGATAAAGGTTGGTAACGATCCTGCACCAGCGGTGACATTGGCTAAATTAGAAGATGAAATACGGGTGAGGCATCCTCCCATGAGTGGTCCGTTCACATAGGGGTCTAAGTCCACCACAACAGGAACCATCTTCCACGTCCCTTCCACGTACATGAGGTATGGTTCACGATGAATATCCACCACTTCCTGTACCACATATGGGCCGTTTGTGATGGCATCATGTATCGCGTCGTCCCACTCGCTCTGGCTTGCCGAGAAGCCAAGCGTCACGCCTTTGCCGCCATATTCATCATTGGGTTTAATGACGAAAAACTGCTTATTGGCCCGAACAAATGGAACCAAGTCTATAGGTAGCCCGCGGAATTTGGTCTTACGTTCTTTAAGAATGCGTGTCCAAGGAATATGCTGGCGGATGGCCTCTGCTTGTTCGGCGGTTAGAACACGGGTGTAAGACTCGTCGGTGAGGAACTCAAAAATGGATTTTTTATGCACCAACTTGGATCGGAACGTGTTTATATAACACGTTTTTTGTTGACGATACCCTTCCAGATAGTTTTTGCAGTCTTCTTTGATGTCATAATATTCATTCATTAATAAACGACGATAAAGGATATCAATTTTACGGCCATTCGCATAAATCCAGCCATCTTTTAAGTCTAAGTCTTTGGGATGAGCGATCTCGCAGGGAAAGCCCATTCGTTCCAGATAAGCCTTGGTAAGGTTAAATTCGTGAATAGTGGGGACATCTAAATGGTCCACAATACAAAAGGCGGGTCTTTCTTCGGTGCCATCGAATTCTTCGTGGTATGCCCGCAACATGGCTTGAATCGTATGCTCTAATGGGGATATATACCGAACGGGAAATTGTTTCTCGAAAGTACTAAAAACTGGTAGCTGTTTGTAAACCTTGTGTAAATGATGGTTATACGCCAGCCCAGCGGGGCTTTCGCCATTCAGTTCCACAAACTTAAACCCATGCTCTGTCACAAACGAATCCATACGTGAAAGCACCGAAAAGCGCGCAATTTTGGTCGGAATGGCCGCCAGTTCTATTTCCCAATCCTCCAGACACAAGATGTTTTTTAGTATGTGTTCATCGTTGAAAAAAGCTTTTGCAATACTAATCACGGCCTGCCGGAAGAGGTAAATGACATCTTGCATCCGTGTATAGGTACTCTCAGTAATGAAGGCGGGGCGTAGGGTAGTGGTAAGTGGACGGTCTCCGAACAGAGTTTCTTCCTGTTGTTGCAATTCAGCCAAAAGGCCAAGTTGTGCTTCAGCCGAAGCAAGGTCAGCGGAAATTAGCCCGTGATAGTGGTTGATGGCTTCGTATAACCGTTGTTGCATAAGACTGGTGGTCGCTTTTGTGGGTGAAAAATAAGCGGGGGCTTGAAGCCCCCTTCCAATCAGAAACCTTTTTTGTCTAAGGCTTTTCCGGGAGAGAACGCAATGGGCTTACGTTTGTGGCTCAAAACCTTTTCTGCCATAAACTCGGCCATATGGGTCACAATCCACTCAAAGTTCTCGTGACCGACAGAATGATAGTCGCCATCTGGTGCTGGATTCATAAAGTCAATAGCATAAGGAATGCCATCCCGAACCGCAAATTCAACTGTATTCAGGTCGTAGCCCAAGGCATTACACAGTGCCAAAACATCCCTTTCTAAACGGGCATAAAGGTCTGGTTCGATGGGCGCTTGTGGTACATCTTTGTACCGTAAATGATGCGGCGCTCCAGGATTGTACCGCATTATATGGACTTTTTTCCTGCCTACGCCATAGCAACGGAAATATTCGGTAAATTCAATCCCTTCTTGGTACATCATACAATCTGTACCAGATTCATTATATGCGGCAAAAAATTCTTCGGGATTGTTGACCTTCGTAACACCACGCCAGCCACCGCCGTCATGGGGTTTCATAAAAGCTGGAAATCCAATATAATCAAATACCTGTTGCCAATCTAACGGATATTTAAGGTTACGGAAAGACGTGGTTTGCGTATTCGGCGGATGTTGATTGTGTGGTAAAATAACTGTTCGAGGAATGGCAACCCCTACTTGTTGGGCTACCAAATTGTTGATAAACTTGTCGTCGGCACTCCACCAGAATGGGTTATTAATGACGTAGGTACCTTTTATTGCCGATGCCTTTAGATACGAGCGGTAAAAAGGAACTTCGTGGGAGATTCGGTCGAGAATCAGGTCATAAGCCGGCTCTTCGTCTTGTGAAAAGGCGTCTAAACTGCAAAATTCGGCAACCACGCCGCGGTCGCCATAATGTTCATTGATATAAGGAATTAACGCATCCGGAAAGGTAGTTTCCATTCCACGTAAAATGCCAATTTTCTTTGGAACGGAGGAGGTTGTTTTTTTTGCCATGACCAAGTGTATAGGGTGAGTAGTTTAAAAGCTGCATCTGATGATACATGAGGTAGATGCCGATGGGCGCGTGAAGGTTGCCCTATTTTCCATATTACAATCTCTTTTGTCTCCCTGCAAGCCCCAATTCAGATGTTTTTGAAGATTTTGGCTAAAAGCATGAAAAAATGTACGAAGTGAAAACACGCATCGAGCAAAACAAATAGGGGAAAAATTATGCTTGTGTTTTGAGAGGATCCTTATTAGCTTCTGGTTATTGTCTCATGTTTAGATGCCTGCTATGAAAAACAATCCACGACTACTTATTGGGCTTGTAATGGCCATTTTTGCCTTGATCTCTTATTATGGATCGAGCAGCTATAATCCTGTAACAGGGGAAAAACAGCATGTGAGCATCACACCTGATCAGGAAATCGCTTTAGGATTGCAGGCAAAGCCCAGTTTAGTACAGGAATATGGCGGTATTCACCCTGATTCTCGCCTCCGGCAATTGGTAGAACATGTGGGGAAAAGACTTTTGGAACGTTCCGAAGCTGGAAAAACCGATTGGAACTTTGAGTTCACGTTGCTTGCAGACCCTCAAACCATCAATGCCTTCGCATTGCCGGGTGGACAGGTGTTTATTACCTATGCGCTCTTGAGCCGTCTTCAGACAGAAGGGCAACTGGCAGGCGTGCTCGGCCACGAAATTGCCCATGTCATTGCAAGGCATGGTGCACAACAAATGGCCAAAGAAGACCTAACAGGGGGGTTGTTAGGGGCAGTTTCGGTGGCGTCGGGTAGCGCTGGTGCCGACCAAATTGCGCAGCAGGTGGCCATGATGGTGAATATGAAATATGGCCGCAATGATGAGCTGGAATCGGATAAATTAGGGGTGCGGTTTATGGCGGATGCAGGTTATAATCCGAACTCAATGGCAAGTGTTATGGAAATTCTGAAAGCCGCTGCCGGACCAAATCGCCAACCTGAGTTTGCATCCACACATCCTGATCCTGATAATCGGGTATTTCAAATTCAGGAGGAAATCCGGAAAAAATTCCCCAATGGTGTTCCTGCAAACCTGCAACCCTGAAAGCTATCTCCTAACATTAAATGATTAGAGGGTGTTTCTGATAGAAATATTTCTTTACTTTTTAAAGTTATTTATATAATAATTGATTTATCTCTTTGTCAGAAAGTTGTAATTTGTTGATTAAAATATTTAGATATTCGCTGCTTTTGTATAATGGATAATCGGTACCAAAAATAATTCTTTTAAACCCTATTTTTCGGGTATATTCAGCTAATTCGGTAAATTCACTTTCTTTAAGTTGTTTAACACCTTCCGCGTCTTTATCCAATGCAACAGCAGAGATATCAAATTTGATGTTTTGACGGGAAATGGGGTGATTTGTATTGAGAAATGCAATAAATTCATCCAATACTTCTTTTGTTTTTAGGTTAAATCCCCCAGAGGTGCCAAAGTGAGCAATCTGAAGATCTACAAAATCAAGTCCTGTGAGAACGGAATCCGCCAAAATCTGAACGTCCTTCTTGCCAAACTTTCGATGACTATTATCAAAGTGTAGGATGATAGGCATCTTTTTATTTGAGGCATACTGAAAGATAGTTTTAACCTTTTTAAGGTGTTGCGGTTCTGTTAAATATACCTGTGAAGCATTGTGATGTAGTTTAATGCCGTCTAACTTTAATATATCATGACATCTTTTTATTTCTTCTAACGCAAAATTCGACAAGGGGTCAATCCCGAAAAATGCTTTAATCCTATTCTTGTATTTGTTTTTAGAGTAAGCAAGAAAGTTGTTTTCTTCACGATATTTTTGAGCGATGTTTTGTGTACCACCTCCAAATTCTTGTGAGGAATAAACATATGCCATAGAGATTAAGTTGATTTTTTCGGCGCCAGAAACCGCAATAATGGTATCAATGTCTGAATAATAAGCCTCCTCCTTTGAAAAAGGAATGCCCATATTCTTCCAAAGAGAAATCAATTGAGGACTCATAAGGTGGACGTGACCATCTGGTATCAATTGCTTATTTACTGGAACAATTTGAGGCTCTTTTAAAGGGGTGCAAGAAAAGAGCAGAAACAATGAAAATAGAAAGAGATATTTCATGTTATAAGTAATTTATTTAAGGTGTTTTAATTGCTTAGATCTTTTTATTAAAAAAGGCAGTCCTCTCTCTACACATATAAACCTATTGAATCCTGTTTAAGAAGTTAAGAAGAATGGATACGAAAAGATTATTTGGTATGCAGACTCGGTTACTTCTTGGTGCCTCTTGATTGAATATCGCATATTCTTTATTGTCAAGTACCTAAGTCTCCTGAAAGGAGGGAGTAAGGTACGAACTTGGTCCATCGTTTACAATTCGTTAAGGTTTAAAAGTGGGTACATTTCAAAACTGCCAATAGACATTACAACGCACTTAGATTAGGTTAGGATGTGAAAGGTATCTTTGCCTGCCGTAGGGGAAGTGGTGACGTGCATAAAAAAAGCCCCATAGGGGCGCTGTTACAATAGAAAACGAGCACAACCACCTTATTAAAGCCTCGTAGGGACGACACCATACGAGAATCCAGCAGGCTGCATAAAATGTGAAAGAGGCGCCCACGAGGTAGTTTGGGAAGTGGTGAAATGCACCCCATTAGCCTTCGTTTGGGCGTATAAAACAAGAATTTATCGAGATAAAGAGGTAAAACCAATCAAAATCAAAAAACATGGAAGACCAGAAAAATCATTATTCACATATGGCTTAGAATGGTTGACTCAAGTCTTAATCAATCTAATCACTTGTGCCACAAAATCATTACACCCTTTTTGTCATGTACTTAGTTTAATTGTAATAAAATTGTACAGTTAGCCCTTGCACATTGTTGATGGATTTAATCCTGACCCAGCTGGCCGAATATCCATCCGGAAAACTGTGCCAGCAATCATACTACTGGACATTTTCAAAAAGAGGCGGAGAAAGCAGTAACTTCGAGTTT
>ERZ761607.2455-NODE-2455-length-20056-cov-6.064447_pt1 | contig 20056 bp, 15 predicted proteins | sample MGYA00511164_ERZ761607 | MGnify/ENA primary metagenome ERZ761607 (study PRJEB28899, sample SAMN02445080) | bioreactor sludge metagenome | biome: EBPR sludge | place: Australia: Brisbane, Thorneside Wastewater Treatment Plant | collected 2011-06-22 ... | reverse complement strand
TCGACGACGGCAACTACCTCCCGAGGTCGCGCAGCACCCGCTGGCTGGCCATCCGGCCCGGAGAGCCGATCACGCAGCCGCCGGGGTGGGTGCCGGAGCCGCACTGGTAGTAGCCGTCGAGCGGGGTGGCGTACTGACTCCAACCCGGTGCGGGCCGGAAGAAGTACATCTGCGGCGCGAGGAACTCACCGGCGAAAATGTTGCCCTCGGTGAGGCCGGTGCGGGTCTCGATGTCGACCGGCGTGACCACCTCGCGGTGCAGCACCAGGTCGCCGAAGCCGGGGAAGTGCGACTCCAGCACCGCCTGCGCCCGGTCGCCGAAGGTCTCGCGCTCGGCGTCCCACGACGACCCGCGCAGCTCGTACGGCGCGTACTGGACGAAGCACGACATCACGTGCTTGCCGGGCGGGGCCATGTCGGGGTCGATCACGGACTGGATCGCTCCGTCGATGAAGGGTCGCTCGGAGTACCAGCCGTACTTCGCGGCGTCGAAGGCCCGCTCGACGTACTCCATGGTCGGGCCGATGTTGAGGAAGCCGCCGTAGTGGTCCACCGTGTCGGGCAGGGCCGGGAAGACGGGCAGTGAGTCGAGGGCGAAGTTGACCTTCGCCGAGACCCCGCGGAACTTCATCCGCCGGATGTTGTCGACCAGGTCGAGCGGGAGCTCGCGCGGGTCGCACAGCTCAAGGAAGGTACGCCGCGGGTCGAGCGCCGAGACGACCACCGGCGCCCGGAACTCGGTGCCGTCCTCGAGCGCGACGCCCACCGCCTTGCCGCCCTCGGTGATCAGGTCGGTCACCTGGGCGCCGAGCCGGATCTCCGCGCCGTATGCCTGTGCCGCTCGGGCCAACACCTGCGTGAAGCCGCCGTTGCCGCCCTTGTGGAACGCCCACGAGCCGAGGTGGCCGTCGTGCTCGCCCATCTTGTGGAAGAGCAGCACCAGCCCTGATCCGGGAGACATCGGACCGACCTTGGAGCCGATGATCGACGACGAGGCGTGGTAGCCCTTGACCGCCTCGTGCTCGAAGTAGTCGTCCAGCCAGTCGGCGGCGCTGCCGGTCAGCAGCCGGACCAGGTCGTGCACGGTCTTCTGGTCGAGGCCGCCGAGGTGGTCGAGCAGCCACTTCACGTCGACCGCGTCCTCGGGGTCGTTCCCGAAGATGTTGGGCGGCGGGTTGTCGAACAGCGGCCGGATCGCCTGGCAGACCCGGTCGAGGTCGCGGTGGTATCGCTCGTAGGCGTCGGCGTCGCGCCGGGAGTGGCGGCGTACCTCCTGCACGTTCTGCTGGTGGTCGTCGCCGAACAACAGGTAGTCGCCGTCACCGGTCGGGTGGAACGACGACGGCATCATCAGCGGCAGGAAGCCGTGGTCGACGAGGTTGAGCTCGTGGATGATCTCGGGGCGCAGCAGGCTCAGGGCGTAGGAGAACGTCGTGAACTGGAAGCCCGGCAGCAACTCCTCGGTGATGGCCGCGCCGCCGACGCCGCCGTTCTTCTCGAGGACCAGCGTGCGCAGCCCCGCCTTGGCGAGGTACGCCGCGTGGGTGAGTCCGTTGTGGCCGCCGCCGACGACGATCGCGTCGTACTCGTGGGAGGTCATGCCTGCTTCCTCATTCCTTTTTCCTGGGCGGGTCGAAGAACGGCATCTTCGTGGTCTGGATCCGGACGGCGGTGTTGTGGTGGTTGACGGCCAGCTCGAGCCGGAGGTCGGTGCCGGCAGCGGCCAGGTCGGGGCGGACCCGGGCGATGCCGATGTGGCGCTGCACCACCGGTGAGTAGACGAAGCTCGTGCAGTAGCCGACCTCGGCGCGGTCGTCGTCCAGGATCATCGACTCGTACGGCAGCGGATGCTCGCTCTTGGGCGGGAACAGGTCGTGCTCGCGGTAGAGGCGGTCCCAGTCGGCCCAGTCGACGACGATGCCGGTCGTCGCCCACCTGCTGGTGCCGTCCTCGAGCTCGCGCCGGATCGCCTCGGAGCCCACGAACCTGCGGCTGCCGTCGCGCACGCCGCGCAGCATCCACCCGAAGCCGAGCTCCTTCGGAGTCACCTTGTCGGCGTCGCTCATGACCAGGCGCGCGTCGTGCCACTCGACGTCGATCAGCGCCAGGCCGGCCTCGATCCGCAACGTCATCAGGGCCTCCTCGCCGAAGGGCCGGATGCCGTGGTCGCGGCCCGCCTCGAGGACCGCGTCGAGCACCTCGACGGCTCGGTCCTCGGGGACGGTCAGCTCATAGCCGAGGTCGCCGGTGTAGCCGGTGCGGCTCAGCGTCACGGGGGTGTCGGCGACCTTGACCGGTGCGTGGTCGAAGAAGGCGAGTGTCTCGGCCTCGGGCGCGAGCGCGCTCAGCACGGTCCGCGACCGCGGCCCCTGGACGGCGAGCATCCCGTAGTCCTCCGTCACGTCCTCCAACTGGACGCGCAGGCCGGCGCCCAGCTCCTCGAACCACGACAGCGCGGGCCGGGCGGCCGTGAGCAGGAACTCGTCGGCCGAGTGCCGGAAGACCACGCCGTCGTGCATGACGTAGCCCAGGTCGTCGCACCAGATCGTGTACTGCGCCTGACCGGGCCGGCACTGGCGTACGTCGCGCACCAGCGCGCCCGCGAGCAGCCGCTCCGCGTCCGGCCCGGTGACGAGGTACTTGTACAGCGGGCTCGTGTCGAAGACGCCCACCGAGTTCCGCACCGCGAAGTACTCGTGCTTGGGCGCATGCGTGTACCGCAACGGCGACAGGGTGCCCTGCCAGTGGGTGTAGAGCCCCTGGTCGTTGAGCTCGCTCAACCGCGAGTGGAACGGAGTCGTGCGCACGGCGGACAGGCTACTCGCTACTGACTCACGAGTCAGTAGGTGATGAGCATCATCTGACGGCACCCATGGGCACCGAACTGTGCGCGTTCGTCCCTTCACAGCCGGATCCAAGGGGTGTCTGCTTGCGAACTGTCAGTCCGCAACGATCTCGGGAGATCACATGACGTTCCTTTTCTCGCGCCCTCGCCTTGGCGTCGCCGCCGGCACCCACGACTACTACATCGAGACGGACACTTCCTCCGACACCCACGCCGAGTCCGACCCACGCGCCCGCAAGTCGTGCGCCTGACTCGGCCGGTGTTGCCGGTCGTGGCCACCGAGGTCGTCGTGAAGTACGGCTCCGTCCTGGCCGTCGACCGGGTGAGCCTGCGGATCGAGCGCGGCGTGACCGCGCTCCTCGGACCCAACGGCGCCGGAAAGAGTTCCCTCGTCGCGGCGCTGTCGGGAGCGCTGCGACCGGTCGCCGGCCGGATCGGCGTCGGACCCCATGACCCCGCCACGGCTCATGGACGACGGGCGCTCCGCGGCCAGGTCGGACATCTGCCGCAGAGCTTCGATCTCGCGAGCGGGATGACCGTGCTCGACACCGTCCGGTACGCCGCGTGGTGCAACGGCCTTCCCCGTCGCGAGCTCGACGGAGCCGCGAGCACCGCGCTCGCGACCCTCGGACTCGCCGACCGGGCCAAGGCGCGCGTACGCACCTTGTCCGGTGGGCAACGCCAGCGACTCGGGCTTGCCGCGGCGGTCGCCCATCGACCCGGGTTCCTCCTCCTCGACGAGCCGACCGTGGGGCTGGATCCGGACCAGCGGATTCGCTTCCGGAACCACCTTCGCGGCATCGCCGAAGGTTGCGTCGTATTGCTGACGACCACCTCCTCGAGGACGTCCAGCTCGCGGCCGACCGGGTCGCCGTCATCGGCGACGGCCACCTGCACTTCGACGGCACGCCCGAAGCCATGGCCGAACTGGGACGGACCGCGACACCGAACGTGCCTGATCTGTCGAGCCCGCTCGAGCGCGGCTACCGCAAAGTCCTCACGTCGAGCGAGGAGGACTGACTGTGAGACGCCTGGCGTTGCCGGTGCCGGTCGGCCCCCTGGTCGTGCTGGCCGTCGGCGCCGGCCTCCTGGTGTTGTCCCATTCCATCGCGCTGGATGGGTGGGCCTACGCCGACTGGGCGGCGGTGTCGGCGGAGACCCGCCAGTCGCTCACCCTGGCTGGTCCGTGGATCGCAGGATGCAGCGCGTGGGTGGCCGGCCCGCTTGGCAGCCCGAGCTCCGCCCTGTGCCCGGCAGGTGCCGCGCGCCGTGGCCGAGGCCTCGTCGGAGCGCAGCTGAGCCGCCTATGCGTAGTGGCGTGGCTCGGCTGCGCTGCCGGCCTGGCTCCCGCACTCGTCCACGCAGCGCGCTCGGCGACCTACGGCGGGCTCAGCGTGTGGGTGGTCGCGTCGAGCGTGACCCTGATCTGTGGGTTCGTGGCGCTCGGCTACCTCGTCGGCGTGCTGCTGCCCCGCGTGGCAGCCGCCCCGGTCGCAGCCGCCCTCGCGTTCGCCCCGGTCGTGCTCGGCCCGGCGGAGGGTTCTGTGGTCGTCCCGGTCTACCCGTTTGACGGGATCGCGGGCCTCGCAGAGGTGGCCACGGCGACAGCATCCCGGACGGCCTTCTTCGCGGTCGCAGCGTCGACCCTCGCCCTGCTGTCCGCCTGGTGGCTCAGGCACCGTTTCGGGCGTGTCTGCCACCATTGCGGCCAGCGCTGTGGTCCTCGCCCTTGCACCCCTGGTCGCGACAGGCGCGGTGGCTACGCACCGCGCGCCGCACCTCGTCGCGCGCGAGCAGGGGGTCACTCCGGACTGCCGGACCGCGGGCGGGGTCCGGACCTGTGTCCACCCGGCCCGTGCCCCGATGCTTCCGGTCCTCAGCGCGGCCGCAGCTGAACTCGCCTCCGCGCTACCGCCTGGAGTCGTCGCGTTCCGCGAGGTCGACGACTCCACCCTCTGGACTGATCCGGCGCCTGGCAGGTTGGTCATCGCGCTCCAGGGCCACGACCGGAGCCGGTGGCGGGACATCGCCGTCCAGAACATCGCTCCTGAGCTGACCGGCGTCTCGACTTGCCGCAACGAACGCATGGGCGAGCTGTACCAGTCTGACCGCCTACCCGATTCGGTAGCAGTCGCTCAGGGCGGCGCGATCTGGCTGGCTCGGGCCGCCGGCGCCGACGGTCGAATGATCTCCCTCGCCGACGAGTCGGTCCAGGTAGCCGATCGACTCGACGCGCGGCCGGAGGATCAGGTGAAGAGCTACCTGAGCTGGGCGCTGCCCGGGATCGTCGAGTGCCAGGGCGAGCTCACCGGGCTGCCGTGACGTCGGTGGCACGGCTCACGCGTATCAGCTGGTTTGCGCACGGCGGCTGGGCGGCACTCGCGGTCATCGCAGTGGGCGCCCTGGCAGCAACCTGGGCCGGCGAGAGAGTCCTGGCCGTCAGCGTCATCGCGTCGCAACCGCGCCGCGTCGTCCCGGTCGGCGAGCTGATTTCCATCCTCGTGGCCGCGCTGGTCCCACCCATGGTCGCGCCGCGGCTGTGGTCGTGGGAGTCGCTGGCCAGGCGCGTCGAGGTGAGGCGGACTGCGGGGGCGATCGCGGCCGTGTCGATCGCCCTCCCGGCCATGGTGGCGGACTCTGAGGGCCGCACACGATCGTGCGCTGCGGGGCGACTCCTGGGCTGCGTCGAGTCGGTGTACTGAGGCCCGCCAGCCGGTCCCGGTCGGCAAAGGCCTGCGCCCTGCGGCGCACTCTCGGAAGTGAGGCACCCATGTCGGTCAGCACTCAGCAGACACACCCGTCCGGTGACGTTCGAGGTCCGCAAGCCGACGAAGCCCCGATTCCGGTGAAGGCGAATCTGGCGCCGGGTTCGATCGAGGTGGTCAGCAATGTGGCTGAGGATTCGGTGATCGGTGGGGTGATGGATATCGCCTCGGGGGTGAACACGGTGGCGTTGTTCGCCAACCCGTTCGCCGCGGGGGCTGAGGAGATGCTGTACGTCGATGAGCGGGGTGATCTGCGGTGGGCGCGGCATGTGAACCCGGGAGCCGAGGCCTCGACGGTCGATGGTTGGTCGATCGACGTGGTGGCTTCGGGTGTGGCCGAGGTGGTGGTGGCGGTGCACCCGTCGGGGTCGGTGTGGGCGTTCGGGCTGATCACCGGCGACGGCTCGCAGGGCCGGCTGGTGGCCTGGGAGTTGGTGGCCGACCCGGCGGTGCTGGGTGGCCTCTCGTGGGCACACCGGGCCGCGCTACTGCCCGGGTCCAGTGTGTTGTCGGGGTTGCAGGTGCAGTACTGCGCGGATCGGGCCTCGACGCCGGTGGTGTTCGTGACCGACCCGGCCGAGCCGCGGTTGTTCTGGTTCACCCCGACCTTCCCCGCTGCGGGTACCGACCCAGGGCTCGACTGGCATCTGGGTGGACAGCTGGCCTACGACCCGGCTGATCGGGGGGTGTCGGTGGTGGCGGGGGTGGATTCCCCGGTCGAGGAGTTCTCCCAGCGTGCGGTGGTCTCGGCGGTGCGGATCTGGACTGTGGTCGACGGCGGCCTGTTCCTGACGTCGTACTTCCCGCGGTCGGGGGACGGCTATGCCCGGGTCCAGATCGGGCACAACCGGTGGACCGGGTTGGTGGGGTTGTGGTCGCGCAACCCCTCGCCGGGGGTGGTGGTGGCCAGTGCCGGGTTCGATGCGGGGGTCTCTTTCGGGTTGGCCACCGCCGAGGTCACCGGGGCGGTCCCCACGGTGAGCCTGGACCAGCCGTTGGGGGATGTGCAGCTCTGGCAGGACCAGGCCGGGCTGTTGCACCTCTACGGGCGGGATGCGAACGCGGATCTGCGGGTGGTCCACCAGATCGGGTGGGTCGAAGACACCGACGCCCCGCCGGGGGCGGTCAAGCCCACGTGGGATGCCCACCTCAACAGCCTCGGCACCACGGTGGCCACCACGAGGGGACTCGTCTCGCAGGTCGCGACCTACGCACTCGATGGGTTCCCCGATGAGCTCCCGAGTCAGCATGTGATGCACCAAGGGGTCCCGGCCGGGCAGGCGTGTGCGATCTACACCCAATCGACCCGCACGAACTTCTGGTGCACCGAACAGGTGAGGCTGATCCCCGAGACGCTCCCGGCGCCGTACCTGGTGCGGCGCTACCAGACCGTGCTGACCGTCAAGGACGGCTACGGGTCCCCGATGGGTGGGGTGCAGGTGTCGTTGACCGCGGACTCGCCGGTCGATCTGGAGGTCGGGGGCCGGTTCTACCGGACCGGGAGCGTGACGCCCGCAGTGTTGACCACCGACCCCACCGGCCGGATCACGCTCCGGGTGGTCGCCTCCGGGCTGTCGGTCCCGGCGCTGTACGCCACCATCCCCGGGCTCGGGCCGGCGGTGACCATCCAGATGGCGGCCGAGGTGCACAAGTTCCTCGGCGGCAACGCCACCCTGCCAAACCACACCGACGGGTTCACCCCCACCACCGTCCAGGCCGCCCAGAAACCCGACGGGGACCCACTCTTTCCGAAGATCAAACCCGCTGGAGCGGCCGATGACAGCGCCGATGCCACGTGGCCACCATCGGCCGAGGAGGTCGTCGCGTGGTGTGCCGGTGCGTTCGCCATGGACACCGGCGCCGACCTGCCCACCCATATGACCGCGGGGCTCGCCGAGGGCGAGCAGGTCCTCGGATTCACCCTGCAGACCCACGACCCCACGCGCCGCGGGTTCGAGGTCTACACCACCGCCGAGCAGCTCGCCGCCCGCGACCAAGCCCTGCAAGCCGTCGGTGGGGTGTGGGGCGAGCTCGAGGACTGGGTCGGCGATGTCTGGCAAGGCATCCGCACCGAACTCACCGCCGTCGGCGAAGTGTTCATCAACGTCGCCGACCGCGCCATCGAACTGGTCATCACCCTCGCCGACGGCATGATCCAAAGACTCACCGCGCTCTGGGACGACATCCTCACCGCCGCCCACGCCATCGAAGGCGCCTTCGTCGCCCTCGGCGCCGCCATCGCCGACGCCATCGCCTGGCTCGCCTGGGCCTTCGACTTCAAAGACGCCCTGGTCACTGCCAAGCACCTCCACGACGCCGTCGAACAACTCCCCCGACTGCTGACCCCCGTGCTGGAGGACTTCCAAAGCCTCGCCCACAACTGGTTCATCCAACAAGAGACCACCGTCAAGGAAGTCCTCGACGGGGCCAAGGCCAGCCTCACCGGCCGCTCGGTCGACTCCTTCAACTCCCCCCTCGCCACCGGATCCACCAGCACCAAGCTCCCAGCCACTGGCGACTTCGGCGAACAGGCACAAGGCCCCCACACCAACTGGTTCACCGACAAGGTCTCCAGCACCGAGAGCCAGACCGCTGTGCTGGCGATCGCTGGCTCACCGGAGCTGACCGACATCATCGACGAGCTGCTCGAGATCCTCTCCAGCGCCAGCGAGTGGGCGGAGCTCGAGGCGGCGGTCGACGACGTCGGGAAGCTGTTCAGCAACCTCTTCGATGGCGCTGACCCCCGGACCATCGCTGCTCAAGAGCTCGCCACCCTCATCGACCTGCTCGAGCACCTCATCCTGGCCGCACTGAAGTACTGCGACGACGTCGTCGGCCACCTCCTCCAATGGGGCATCGACCACGCCGAAGACATCGTCAAGCTCATCGATACGCCCCTGACGGGGGTCCCCCTCCTCGACCTCCTGTGGGCCTTCGTCCTTGCGCAGGCGGGACTCGACCGAGCGGACTACCCCTTCACCGTTGGCATGGTCGGCATGTTCTTCGCCGCCTACCCGCTCACCCTGATCCACAAGATGATCACCGGCGAGACGCCCTTCCCGCACGGCGTCCCGATGCCACCCGCACTCGGCGATCACGACGACCAGCAGGACGGCTACAGCGCCGACGACATCGACGCAATGCTCCGCGTCCAGCTCGCTTGCGGGATCATCCAGACCATCGACCTCGCGTGGGACAGCAGGCTGAACTGGGAGTGCCTCCGGTCCGTCGAGGAAGTCTTCGCTCCGCCGGCGCCCCTCACCACGACGGCGTCGCCGTTCCACCTGTTCGCCTACGGCATCGGCACCTTCCCCTGGTTCTACGGATACCCGCTGACCATCACGAGCGACACCTCGCTCGCCTATGCCCGGTGGGCCGCCCATGCCCTGTTCCGGGTCGTCGACCAGGGCTTCGTGATCGGCTCAGGGATGTCGATCCAGCGCTTCCTGGGCGGCGCGAGCTGGCCCCTGGGTCTCCCGGTCACCACGTCGGTCACCTCCCTGTTCGGCCTGTTCCGGTTTGTCCTCGCCGCAGTGCCCGGTCCGGGGCCATTGTCGAGTTGGGACATCCGGCAGATGTGCATCGAGATGGCCGCCTGTCTGCCCACGCTCACCGCGTTCATGCGATTGCTCGCCGACAGAGACGTGGTCGTGGGCCCCAATGCCAAGATCCTGCTCGGCGCCAAGGAGGTGATCGACGCACTCGCCGACCTCTTCGCCGGCATCGCCACGACCGCGCAAGCCGCCTACGAGCTCGAGCACCCACCGAAGATCGTCTTCACATGGCCGGGGATCCGGCTCACGGACGCAACCGTCGGGGTGGCGTATGTCTCGCAGCAGATCAAGGTCGACGGCGGCATGGAGGAGTTCACCTGGCAGGTGGGCGCCGGCGACGCACTGCCGGCCGGGCTGTCGCTCGCTCTCGACGACACGACGCGCAAGGTCACGATCCAGGGGACGCCCGAGGGAGGGGCGGCTGTCTATCAGTTCAACCTCGACGTACGGGACAGCTTCCGGCCCCGCGGCTATGACAAGGTCTCCTGCACGCTTTTCGTCAAGGAGTCGTGATCGACTCCAGCCGGTCCAGCAGCCACGCATAGACCTCCGCTTCGTAGCCCAGGTGGGCGAACCGCCCCGCCGGGCCCACGTGGGCACCGGCACCGGTCTCGACCCGGAACAGCGCCCGGGGTCCCCACTCGGGATCGGACTCGCGCAGTGCGGCGACCCACTTGGCGGGCTCCCAGACCATGACCCGGGCGTCGTGGACGGCGCCGGTGACCAGCAGGTCCGGGCGACCCCCGGCGGGCGGGAGGTTGTCGTACGGCGAGTAGCGCGCCATCCACGCATAGTCCTCGGGACGCGACGGGTCACCCCACTCGTCCCACTCGTTGACGGTCAAAGGGATGGACGGGTCGAGCATCGTGGTGAGGACGTCGACGAACGGGACCTCGGCGACGACCGCCCGCCAGCGGTCGGGGCGTTGCGAGAAGACCGCGCCCTGGAGCAGCCCGCCGGCCGAGAGGCCGCGGGTGGCGATCCGGGCCGGGTCGACCAGCCCCTCGCGGGCCAGCCCGTCGGCGACCGCGATGTGGTCGTCGAAGGTGTGTTGCTTGTGCTCCATCCGTCCGTCGAGCCACCAGCGCCGGCCGCCCTCGCCGCCGCCGCGGACGTGCGCGTGCACGTAGACCACGCCGCGGTCCAGCAGTGACGGGATCGCGGGATCCCACTCCTGGTCGGGGTAGACCGACTCGTAGGCGCCGTAGGCGTACATCACACACGGCGCGGAGCCGTCGAGCGGCGTGGAGCGGTGGCGCAGGATCGTGGCCGCCACGGGGGTGCCGTCGGCGGATGGGAACGAGCATTGCTCCCCGACGTACGCCGCGGCGTCGTAGCCCGGCGCTTCCTTGCGGAGCCGTTCGGTCCGCTCGCCGGTCGTCAGCGACAAGGCCGACCAGACCGGCGGCATCAGGTAGGACTCGTCGACCACGATGATCTCGTCGAGGTCAGGCTCGACGTTGCGCTCGGCCGGCGCGGACAGCGAGGCGATATCAGAGACCGGTGCGACGACGATCCCCTCGCCGGTGAGGTCGTCGAGCCGCAGGATGCGCAGCCGGTTGCGCCCGCCGGCCCGGGACGTCAGGACGACGTGCCCGGCGAACGCGTCGGCCCGCTCCAGCCGCTCGTCGGGGTCCTCGGGCCGCAACGGCAGCCAGGCCGAGGCGTCCTGGTCGCCCGTGCGTGGCACCGGGCAGCGGGCCAGGCGGTACTCCGTGGCACCGTCGTTGGTCACCAGCAGCAGCTCGTCGGTCCCGTCGGGGTGGCGCAGGTGCTCGGCGACGTACTCGACCCCCCGCCGGCGTCCGCCGACCGAGCGGGGCGCCGCGGTCGGGTCTGACGCGTCGAGGACCCAGACCTCGCTGGTGTCCCGGTTCGCCGAGTGGATGACCAGCAGGTCGCCGGTGCGCGAGGTCTCCACCTCGAGCTCGAACTGACCGTCCGGCTCCTCGAGCACCAACTGGTCCTCGGAGGCGGGCGTGCCGAGCCGGTGCCGCCATACCTGGTGCTGGCGCCACAGCTCGTCGTGGACGAGGTAGAAGAAGTGCGTAGAGTCCGCGGACCACGCGCCGCCCGGGGCCGCGCGGGGCACGACGTCGGGCAGCTCGGTGCCGGTGCGGAGATGGCGAAAGCGCAGCTCATAGACCTCGTCGCCGTCGAAGTCGACCGCGTAGGCGAGCAACTCGGCGTCGGGGGAAACCGCCCACATCCCGAGGTCCACATAGCCCTCGTCGGCCGCCATCTCGTTGACATCCAGCAGCATTTCGTCGGTTCCGCCCGCAACACGACGACGTAACAACTGTTCGTACTCCCTTCCGGCTGGGAGGACCGTGTAGTAGTAATACCCGTGCTGCGGCCAACTGATTGATGAGTCAGTAGCCGGAACCCTGCCGGTCATCTCGGCACGCAGCGCCTGGACGAGGGGGCTCAGATGGCCGGTAGCGACGTCGTACCACTCCCGCTCTGCGGAGAGATGGGCAAGGACGGGGGCGTCGACTCGACGCATCCAGTGGAACGGGTCGGGCCGGTGCACGCCGTGCGCGACGTGCTCATGGGCCTCCTGGGGCGGGACCGGCGGTTGCGTGGCGGGCATGGCGCGCACCGTACTCCTCACCGCACTCCGCGCCGTACCGCTCGCCGAGCCGCTGCGGTCGTCGCAGCGACCGGGCTCGTGGCCCTGATGCTGAGCGGCCTGGGCTCACCCGCGACGGCGAGCGCCGACGACGAGAAGGTCACCTTCACGGTGGGCGTGACCAACGAGGTCGACTCGTTCAACCCGTTCCTGGGCATCGAGTCGGAGTCCTACGAGATGTGGGCGCTCACCTACGACTACATGATCACCTACTCGATGGAGGACATGTCGCCGCAGCCCGGGCTGGCCACCGACTGGGAGACCTCGGACGACGGCCTGACCTGGACCTTCAACATCCGCGAGGGCGTGACCTGGTCGGACGGTGAGCCGCTGACCGCCGCAGACATCGCCTACACCTACAACCGGATCCTCGACGGCGGGCCGGAGAGCGCGACCTGGGGCTCCTACCTCACCTCGGTCACCTCGATCGAGGCGCCCGACGACACCACCGTCGTGCTGACCCTCGAGAAGCCGAACGCCGTGCTGCCGCTGCTGCCGATCCCGATCGTGCCCGAGCACATCTGGAAGGACATCAGTGAGAAGGACGTGAAGAGCTACCCGGCCGAGCCGACGGACGGCCAGCCCGTGGTCGGCTCCGGTCCGTTCCGGCTGGTCGAGGGTACGGCGGGCGGCTCGATGTACCGCTTCGAGAAGAACCCCGACTACTGGCAGGGCGAGCCGCACATCGACGAGGTCGTCTTCCGCGTCTACAAGAGCGACGACCCGATGGTGCAGGCGTTGATCAAGGGCGAGATCGACTTCGCCGACGACATCACCCCGCTGCAGGTGCAGGCGCTCCAGAGCGAGGACGGCATCACCGCCATCAACGGGAGCTCACCGGGCTTCGACGAGATCGCCTTCAACACCGGTGCCGTCGACACCGAGACCGGCGAGCCCCTCGGTGACGGCAACCCGGCCCTGAAGGACCCGAAGTTCCGGCACGCCTTGGGCTACGCGCTCGACCTCGACCAGATCATCGAGAAGGTCTACCAAGGGGCCGGGCTCCCGGGAGACACGATCGTCCCGCCCGCCTACTCGCAGTGGAAGTGGACCCCGCCGGAGGACGAGGCGTTCACCTTCGACCTCGACAAGGCCGGCGCGCTGCTCGACGAAGCAGGCTACACCGAGGGCTCCGACGGCAAGCGGACCATGCCGGACGGCTCGCCGATCGGCACGCTGCGGCTCTTCGCTCGCAGCGAGAACAAGAAGTCCGTCGACACCATGAACTACTTCAAGGAGTGGCTGGGCGAGCTCGGGATCGACTCCGAGCTGACCACGATGGAGAGCAACAAACTCACCAACGTGATCCTCGACGGCGAGTTCGACGCCTTCCAGTGGGGCTGGTACGTCGAGCCCGACCCCGACTCGATGCTGAGCTACATGACCTGCGACCAGCGCGGCGGGTGGTCGGACTCGTGGTACTGCAACCCGGAGTACGACGCGCTCTACACCCAGCAGAACGGCTCGACCGACGACGCCGCACGCGTCGAGACCGTGAAGCAGATGCAGGAGATGCTGTTCAACGACTCGCCCTATCTCGTCACGGCGTACAACACCCTCGGCGAGGCGTTCCGCAGCGACCGGTTCGCCTGCTTCCAGCCCCAGCCCGACCCGGGTGGCGTCCTGCTGTTCCAGTACGGCGCGCACAACTACCTCAACGCGCGACCCGTCGCCGAGGCCGGTGACTGCGACGGCGTCACGACCGCGCTCGGCGCCGAGGGCGTCTCGCAGGGCGGCGGCGCGAGCGGTGCCGACTCCGACGAGGGGAGCAACACCGCGGTGGTGGTCGTCGGCGTGATCGTCGTGGCCGCCCTGGTGATCGGCCTCGGCTTCTGGGCGATCATGCGGCGGTCGAGCGTCGCCGACCGCGAATGACCGAGTTCGCTGCCGCCGGGCACTCGGTCTCCGAGGCGGTCGCCGAGCAGGAGGCCGGATCAGGCAAGCGGAAGAGCTACGGCCGCTACGTGCTGGGCAAGGTGCTCGGCTCGTTGGGCAGCCTCTTCTTCGTCATGGTGGTGGGCTTCTTCCTGTTCCGGGTGCTGCCCGGTGACCCGGCGCGGACCCTGGGCCGCGGCCGGTTCAAGACCCCGGAGCAGCTCGAGGCCTTCCGCGCGCAATACGGCCTGGACCAGCCGTTGCCGCTGCAGTTCCTGACGTACCTCAAGACCACCTTCACCGGCGACATGGCCGAGTCGCTGCGCTACCGCGTGCCGGTCTCGGACCTGATCATCGACCGGCTCTGGCCAACGCTGCTCCTGGTCGGCATCTCCACCGTGCTGGCCACGATCATCGGCGTCTACCTCGGCGTCATCAGCGCCTGGAACCGCGGCAAGCCCGTCGACAAGATCACCACCGGCAGCACGCTGACCCTCTATTCGATGCCGGAGTGGTGGCTCGGCCTGCTGCTGATCGCGGCGTTCGCCGTCGGCGCCGGCCCACTGCCAGGCATCTTCCCGACCGGTGGGCTGCACTCGGTCGATGCGGTGCCGGGGACGGTCGGCTACGTGCTCGACACCGCCCTGCACCTGGTGCTGCCGATCCTGACGCTGGTACTTGTCTACCTGGCGGACTTCTCGCTGATCATGCGCTCCTCGCTGCTCGACGAGCTCGGCGAGGACTACCTGACCACGGCTCGGGCCAAGGGGCTCCGCGACGTCGTCGTACGCCGGCGGCACGCCGTCCGCAACGCGATGCTGCCGACAACCACGCTGATCGCGCTGTCCATCGGCTTCGTCGTCTCGGGCGCGATCACGGTGGAGACGGTGTTCTCCATACCAGGGTTGGGGCTGCTGGCGACCGAGGCGCTGACCATCCCCGACTATCCGGTGCTCCAGGGCACCTTCCTCATCACGTCGGCCGCGGTCATCCTCGCCAACCTGGCCGCCAACCTGATCTATGGCCTGCTCGACCCGCGGGTGCGCACATGACCACCACCCCCACTTCCGTCGCGCCCGCCGCACAGCTCACGCCGCGCCAGGTGGCCCGTCGCCGCCGGGCGCAGTCGGCGCGCCGTACCTGGGCCAGTTTCCGCAGCCACAAGTCGGGGCTCTTCGGCCTCGGCCTGCTGCTGTTCTTCGTGGCCATCGCGCTCCTCGCGCCGCTGCTGGCCAGCAGCGAGGGCCTCGAGGTCACCAAGGCGACCGGCGGCGTGCTCGAGCCGCCGTCGGCCGAGTATCCGCTCGGCACCGACGAGAACGGCCGCTCGATCCTCACCCTGCTGATGTGGGGAGCCCGGATCTCGTTGTTCGTCGGACTGCTGGCCACCCTGATCTCGATGATCATCGGCACCCTGATCGGCCTGGCGTCCGGCTTCTTCGAGGGCTGGCCGGCACGCGTGCTGTTCCGGGTCACCGAGTGGTTCCTGGTGATCCCCTTCGTGCCGCTGGCGATCGTGCTCGCCACCGTGCTCGGCCGCTCGCTCATCAACATCGTCATCGTCGTCGGTGTCACCGGCTGGGCCAGCACCGCGATGCTGATCCGCAGCCAGACCCTGTCGATCAAGGAGCGCCCGTACGTCGAGCGGGCGCGGGTGCTCGGCGCGGGTCGCTGGCACCAGATGTCGCGACACGTCCTGCCCAACGTGATGCCCATGGTCTTCGCCAACACCACGCTCACCGTCGCGCTCGCGATCCTCGCCGAGACCACGCTGAGCTTCCTCGGGCTCGGCGACCCGACCCGGGTCTCGTGGGGCACGATGCTGGAGGACGCGTTCGCGGTGGGTGCGATGACCACCGGAGCCTGGTGGTACATCGTCCCGCCGGGCGTCTGCGTGGTCCTGGTGGTGCTCGCCTTCACCCTCGTGGGACAGGCGCTCGAAGAGGTCTTCAACCCCCGGCTGCGTGAGCGGTGAGCGCCATGTCGGAGGAGACCGTCTCACCGGAGGCCGGGCCGCTCCTCGCCCTGCGCGGGCTGACGGTGACCTACCGGACCGAGGAGGGCCCGCTGCCCGCCGTACGCGGCGTCGACCTCACCCTCGCGCCCGGCGAGGTGGTCGGACTGGCCGGCGAGTCCGGCTGCGGCAAGTCGACGCTGGTCAGCACCGTGCTGCGCCTGCAGTCCACGGGCGCGAAGGTCGGCGGCGAGGTGCTGGTCCTCGGTCAGGACGTGCAGACGATCAGCTGGGGCAAGCTGCGCGCGCTGCGCTGGGCCGACGCCTCGATCGTCTTCCAGGGCGCCCTGCACTCGCTCAACCCCGTGCAGCGGATCGGCCGGCAGATCGCCGAGCCGATCCAGGTCCACGAGCCCGGGCTCTCGACCGACGCCGTCCAGCGGCGGGTAGAGGAGCTGCTCGAGCAAGTGGGGCTCAGCGCCTCGCGGTCGCGGTCGTACCCGCATCAGCTCTCCGGCGGACAGAAGCAGCGCGTGATGATCGCGATGGCGCTGGCCTGCCGGCCGCAGCTCATCGTGGCCGACGAGCCGACGACTGCCCTCGATGTGATGGTGCAGGCCCAGATCCTGGACCTGTTGCGCGACCTCGTGCGCGACCTCGACGTGGGGCTGCTGATCATCAGCCACGACCTGTCCGTGCTCGCCGACGTGTGCGACCGGGTGTTGGTGATGTACGCCGGCCGGGTGGTCGAGAGCGGCAGCGCCGCCGAGGTGTTCTCGCAACCGCTGCACCCCTACACAGCCGCGCTCTCCGGAGCCTTCCCGCGGATCGGCGACCCGGCCGCCCGCTACGCCCCCGCGGGGCTCGCCGGCGACCCACCCGACCCACGGTCGCTGCCCGAGGGCTGCTCGTTCGCCCCCCGCTGCCCGCAGGCGATCGACCGGTGCACCGAGGCCGAGCCACCGCTGGTCGAGGTGCAGGGCCGACCCGTCGCGTGCATCCGGGCAGGTGAGTCGTGACCACCGACGGACCGCTCCTGGAGGCGCGTGGCGTCCGAGTCGAGTTCACGACCCGCTCAGGGCATGTCGCCCGCGCCCTGGACGGCGTCGACCTGTCCGTGCCGCGCGGCGAGGTGCTGGCCATCGTGGGCGAGTCCGGCTCCGGCAAGACCACGCTCGCCCGCACGCTGATGGGGCTGGCCAAGCCGACCTCGGGCCAGGTGCTCTTCGAGGGCAAGCCGCTCAGCCACTCCACCCGGGCGATGCGCGCCTACCGGCGTCGGGTCCAGATGGTCCTGCAGGATGCCGCCGGCTCACTCAACCCCCGGCAGACCGTCTACGAGTCCGTCGCCGAGGGCATCCGGCTGCACGGGCTCGACCGCTCCGACGAGCAGGGCCGCAGCGAGGCCGAGCAAGTCGCTGCGGCGTTGTCCGAGGCGGGGCTGCGGCCGCCCGAGCGGCTGTTCCTGCGCTACCCGCACGAGCTGTCGGGCGGCCAGAAGCAGCGCGTGCTGATCGCCGGCGCGCTGGCCTTGCGACCCGAGCTCGTGCTCGCCGACGAACCGGTCTCCTCGCTGGACGCCTCGATCCGCGGCGAGATCCTGGCCCTGCTGCTCAAGCTGCGCCAGGACCTCGGGATGGGCGTCGTGGTGGTCACCCACGACCTCGGCCTGGCCTGGAACATCGCCGACCGGATCGCGGTGATGTACCTCGGCCGGGTCGTGGAGTACGGCACGACCGAGGAGGTGCTCACCGCCCCGAAGCACCCCTACACGAAGGCCCTGCTGTCCGTCGTACCGGAGATCGAGCATCTGGAGCCCGTGGTCCTCACCGGCGAGATCCCCGACCCCACCCGGATCCCCGCCGGGTGCCGGTTCCACCCACGTTGCCCCGCGCGCACCGACGGCACCACCGACCACGCCGGCATCGACGTCGCCTGCCGCACCGAGTCGCTCCCGATCCTCCCGGCCACCGGCGAGCACCGCGCTGCATGTCACCTGGAAGCGGCTCTCGCCGCACCACCGGGATAGTCCCAGCGACGAGATCTCGACAGGCTGGGCCACGGGGTGACACCCTTGGCCTTACTGACTCGCGAATCAGTAAGGAGGAGACGTGACCGACGAGGAGCTACAGGCCGCACTCCCCCGGGAGATGTACGTCGACGGTGACCACTGGGCCTTGGAGCGGGACCGGGTGCTGTACGGCGAGTGGTACTGCGCGGGGCGGATCGACGACCTCGGCCTGGCCACTCCCAAGCGCGTCATCGCGATCGAGGTGGCCGACGAGTCGGTGCTGCTCACCAGCGCCGACGACGGCACCCTCCACGCGGCGTACAACGTCTGCCGGCATCGTGGCTCCCAGCTGTGCGTCCCCGGTCAGCCGGCCCGCGATGCCGGCTCGCTGCGTTGCCCCTACCACTCGTGGACCTACGCGCTGGACGGTTCGTTGCTCAAGGCGCCGCACGCCACGGTCACCGACCCCGACGCCTTCGCGCTCCACCCGGTCGGCGTCGAGGCCTGGCAGGGCTTCGTCTTCGTCCACCTCACGCCGGCCCAAGCGCGGCCGCTGGCCGAGCAGGTCGGCCACGCCGACGCGGCGCTGCGCAACTACGGCATAGGCGACCTGGTCACGGGCCAGGTGCTGCGCTACGACGTCGCCGCCAACTACAAGGTGCTGCTCGAGAACTACAACGAGTGCTATCACTGCGGGCCGGTGCACCCCGAGCTCTCGCGGCTGGTCCCGTCGTTCGCCGGCGGTGGCGCCGATCTCGACTGGGACAACGGCATCCCGCACCGCGAGGGCGCGTGGACCTTCACCGTCACAGGTACGACGAGCCGCGCGCCACTGCCTGGTCTCGACGAGCACGAGCAGACCCGCCACAAGGGCGACCTCGTCTACCCCAACCTGATGCTCTCGGCCTCGGCCGACCACGTGGCGGCGTTCGCACTGCACCCGCGGGCCGTGGACCGCACCGAGGTGGTCTGCTCCCTGCTGTTCGCCCGCGACGCGGTCCAGGACCCCGGTTTCGACCCGAGCGACGCCGCCGAGCTGTGGCACCTGGTCAACCAGCAGGACTGGGCGATCTGCGAGTCGGTGCAGCGGGGCATGTCGTCGCGCGCGTACGCCCACGGCTGGTTCGCCCCGATGGAGGACGACAGCCTCGACATCCGCCGCTGGCTGTTGCCCAGGTTGGAGGACCGATGACGACCGAGCGCTTCGACCACGTGGTGATCGGGCTCGGCGGGCTCGGCAGTGCCGCGGCGTACCAGCTCGCTCGGCGGGGCCACCGCGTGCTCGGGCTGGAGCGGTTCGAGCTCGGCCACGTGCGTGGCGCCAGCCACGACAGCAGCCGGATCCTGCGCAACAGCTACCACACACCGGCGTACGTGCGGCTGACCCGAGAGGCGTACGCCGACTGGGCCGACCTCGAGCGCTCGTCCGGTCAGACCCTGGTGACCCGCACCGGCGGGCTGGACCTGTTCCCGCCCGACCCGGCGATCCCGTCCATCGACTACACCCGGTCGATGGACGAGGTCGGCGTGCCCTACGAGGCGCTCGACGGCGAGCAGGTGATGGCCCGCTGGCCCCAGCTGCGGCTGCCGTCCGGGACGCTCGCGCTCTATCAGGACAACGCCGCCATCGTGCCGGCGGGCCGCACGGTCGCCGTACTGCACGAGCAGGCCCGCCGACTCGGTGCGCAGTTGCGCGAGCGGGCGCCGGTGATCGGCCTGGAGGACCTCGGCGACCGGGTCCGCGTCACCACGCCCGACGGCGAGGTCGAGGCCGGCGGAGTGGTGGTCACCGCCGACGCGTGGGCCAATGACGTGGTGGGGCACCTCAGGCTGCACATCCCTCTGGAGGTGACGCTGGAGCAGGTCACGTACTTCTCGCTCGAGCGGCCGCAGGACCTCGCCGGCCTGCCGCTGTGGATCTGGATGGACGACCCGTCCTTCTACGGCTTCCCGCCGTACGGCGAGCCGACCGTCAAGGCGGCCCAGGACTGCGGCGGCCCCACGGTGTCCCCGGACGACCGGACCTTCGATCCCGACCCGGCCATGGCGGCGCTTCTCACCGAGCACCTGCAGCGGATGCTGCCGGCGGTCGGCGAGCCGATCCGCTCGGTGCGGTGCCAGTACACGCTCACCGCCGACCGGGACTTCGTGATGGCTCCGGTGCCGGGCCACGAGCGAGTCGTGGTGGGCCTCGGGGCGGCGCACGCGTTCAAGTTCGTGCCGACGTTCGGCCGGGTGCTGGCGGATCTGGTGACCACCGGCGAGACGACGAGCGACGTGTCGGCGTTCGGGCTGGACCGGCCGGCGATCACCCAGCCCGACTACCAAGCCCACTGGCTGGTGTGACGTGAGTGCCTTCGTTGCAGGGGTTTCGACACGCTCGCTGCGCTCGCGGCTCAACCACCGGACGGTGGTTGAGC
>ERZ761607.2453-NODE-2453-length-20064-cov-4.310710_pt1 | contig 20064 bp, 18 predicted proteins | sample MGYA00511164_ERZ761607 | MGnify/ENA primary metagenome ERZ761607 (study PRJEB28899, sample SAMN02445080) | bioreactor sludge metagenome | biome: EBPR sludge | place: Australia: Brisbane, Thorneside Wastewater Treatment Plant | collected 2011-06-22 ... | reverse complement strand
GATCCATCCGGTTCGGTCCGCCAAATCACCACCCCGGATGATCGGCAACCGCACGACTTCACCAACCGCGCCACGCGCCGCGCTCGCACCGGGCCGCACCAACGACCGGGCCGGGTAAAGATCGGGACACGGTGACGACCAGGGCGAAGACCGCCGGGCATCCTCGACGCCGCGCCGGGAATCAATCCGGTTTGAGATTGCTGGTCAAGGTTCCGGCCAGGTAGCGGGTAACAAAGTCCTCGATCACTTCATCCGGCGAAAGTCCTTCGGCCTTGCACTTGGCTTTCAAGGCACGGCACAGCGAAACCGGAAGACTGACTTTCAGGTGATGGCGGGCAAACGGATCGGGTGAATTCATCGGAACGCTTCCCTTTTCCAAGTGTTCATGTAGCCGGGCGGTGTCAACCAACCCGGATTCTACCATGCCGGAAAGCTCCTGAAACTCGATTTCACCCTTTATTTGCGGCCCTTTTGTCCGTGGTGTCCCGTCATGCTTCGTCCGAAGTATGACACTTTTCCGCTTCATGCCGCATCCCGTTCGAGGATTTGTTTCACCGTTTGCGGGTGCCAAACCGCCAAACCGCGCCGGGTCCGGTAGCCTTTCCGTTCAAGCTCCCGCCCGATCTTGCGAAGGGAATACCCTTTCCCATGAAGCCGCTGAATCAGGCCCAGGGCTTTTTGCTCCGCCAGGTCGGGAATCAACCGCCCATCCTCGGAACGGAAACCGAAGGGAACATCGCCGCCGGTCTTCTCCCCGTTCGCTTTCTTGTGCGACAAGGCAAGGCGGGTGCGTTCGGATACTTGATCCCGCTCGAATTCCGACAGGACCGCCAGCATACGGAAAACCATCTTCCCGGCGGCGGTGGTGGTGTCGATCTTCTCCGACAGGGAAACGAGGTCCGCGCCGCGTTTCTCCAACCGTTCGGCCAGTTCTATCGTATCGCGGGTGGACCGGGCAAACCGGGAAAGCGAATACACCACCAGGGCATCCCCTTCCCCAATCGCGTTCATGGCATCTTGAAGGCCGGGCCGGTTGTCCGCCCGCTTGCCGGAAATCCCGGCATCCTCGAAGATGGCCACGCTATCCGCGCCGTTCAGGTCCGCCCAGGCGCGAATCTTCGCCGTTTGCGCTTCGAGGGAAACCCCGTCTTGCGCTTGTGAATCCGTGGAAACGCGAACATAACCGATTGCCTTCATTTCTTTCCCCCGTTCTTTGGTTTGCGTTGCTTCGCCCCCGTGGTCTTGCTTCGATGCTGCTCCCATCGCTTCATCACCGCCGCCCGCGCCTGGTCGCTCGTTCGCGCCTTCGCCTCGCCGCGACCAGCCGCGCCGCCCTTGCTCCCTATCGACGCCATGTATCGCCGAAGTTCCTCTTTCATGCCGATACTATACGCAAGCCGCTTGCGTATAGTCAACACGGAATCGCGATTCTTTTCAGGATGGATTCATGCCAGAGCGCGACCGCGCCGCCCAGGACGCTTAACCAGCCTTCGCGTGATTCAAGGCAAGCAACCGCTCCAGGATGGCATCATCGGCAAGATCGGCGGGCCAGCCATAGGCGGCAGCAACCGCCGCATCCAGGCGGGCATGACAATCGGCCAACCAGGCCGGGCGGGCGTTGTAGAGCTTCGTCAAGGTGCGGTCCTTCAACCGGGCCGCGCTTTCGGCATCACGCGCCACCAGGCGCGAATACCGCACCGTGCCGACCTTGAACGCGCCCCGATCTTCAACCGTCGCCGGATCAATATACCGATCCCACGGACCGCCCACCGTGCCGGGAAACTCCAAGACCTCCGGGCGGGTCCACTCCGGCGGATTCAACCACCCTTCCCGCAGTTCATTCAATTCTTTGGCGGCGACGGCAATCGCCGCGTCATGTTCGGGGTGCGCCTCGGGGAACGGGAAAGTTTCAAAGCAGGTGGTCGGGGTGTAGCGGAAGCCGCTTTCCTTTTCTCGTAGTTGTGTACCTTGCGCCAGAGTCCAGACTTTATGAAAGCAGCAGTGAAGAAGACCAAAGAACAGATCATCGGAACGAGCAAACACAATAAGGGCACTGTCTGGTAGAGCGTGACCGGGAAGCCATACAAAGATGCGGTGTTTGGCAACACGAGTTGTGGCGACATACCTTTGTAGTCCCGCAAGTGCGTTTCGCATAGCGTCGCCCGTCTCGCCGTGTTGCCACCAGCGCAACCGCCGACCTTCGCGACGTCCTTTATCACGAAGGGGTTTAACATACTCAGTTACGTGAGCGAATGGCATCTGGTAAAGGGCGGCTTCTTCGATGGGCCGCTTGAAGAAATCCACAACAAAGGCTTCTCGCGACCGACCGGTTATATCCTGCCCGTTCACCAAGGGGCAAAGAACATCAGAGTTCGGCTTCCCGTGGGCGTTAGCATCAGCAAGCATTTGCTGAGCGTCCGTAAGGTTTAAGTCGAACTTGCCGACCTTGACCGGACCTTGAAAAGAAATGTCGTCGTTTGCCGGAATTCTCCCCGCTGCGGTCGTGTCGGTGGCTGCGGTAAGGTTGGAATTGATCGTCGAAACTACATTTCCATCAAGGATGTGTGTCTTTTCTTCGTTGTTGTCAAAACCGATCATGCTTACATGAACGGTGGCTCCATCTAGAATCCAAGGCCGATCACTTTCCGCCCAGAATATGCCGCCGCTTTCCTTGATTCGCTTCAACACTTCGCGGTTTGCGCCGCCGCGAATACCTTGCGTGGCGAGTAATCCGGCCCGTTTGCACTTTCCTTCCACAATGTGAGCGCGGGCCTTCTCGAACCAGTAACAACAAAGATCGGATTGGCCGGGGATACGATCCGCAAAGAGGGCGCGGAGCCGGTCAACATACTCGTCGCCAAGCTCGCGGCGCATCAACTTGTCGCCCAGGAATGGCGGATTCCCCACAATGAAGTCAACGGCGGGCCATTCCGGTTCCGTTCCATCCGGGGCAAGAATCGCGTCCATCCGGCGGATGTTGTCGGTGAGGCGGCGCAAGATCGGGCTTTCCGGGAAACCGAATCCGTTTGCACGAATCCATTGAAGCCAGCCAATCCACACCGTCATTTGTGCCAGGTCATGGGCATACGGATTGATTTCGATGCCGTAGAGTTGCGACGGACTGACACCGGGAAGGTAGGCGTTTAATCCGTGTTCGCCGGGGAAGGTTACGGCGGCCTCCCGTTCGAGGTCTTTCAACCGGAGCAAGGCGACGTAAAGAAAGTTCCCGGAACCGCAAGCCGGATCAAGAATCTTCACCGACCGGAGCCGGGTAAGAAACTGGTGCAGGATGCTATCGGCCTCGCCCCGCGCCTTCCGAACGGCGGCGGGGTTCATCGGCCTGGCGGTGGATTTCGAGGCGGGCGATTTCCGGCCGGTGGTCAACACCCGTTCGATGGTTGCTTTTGTTTCCTCCCACTCCCGGCGCAACGGGGTCATCACCACGGCATCAACCACCCGTTCTATGTCCTCGCGACCGGTGAAGTGCGCCCCAAGCTGTGACCGCTTGGCCGGGTCAAGGCCGCGTTCAAACAGGGTTCCAAAGATGGAGGGATCAACCGCGCTCCAATCCAGGGTAGCGGCGGCGGCAATTCGCTTCACGTCGTCGGCGGATAGCTCAATAACGGTCCGGTCATCGAACAAGTTGCCGTTGAAGTGGCGGATTGGTTCAAGACCGAAATCCCCGCCGGTCGCCATCGTGTCGAATAGTTGGGCCAGTAATTTGCCAAACCGGGCCGGATCACCGCCGGAGGTTTCAACGATACGCGAAAAGACCATCTTGGGCAGTAGGCCGGTGTCTTCGGCAAACAGACAGAACACAATCCGGTCCAGGAAATGCGCGACGGCAGCGGGATCAAGGCCGCGCTCGCGCATGGCGGAGGCGATTTCGGCAAAGTGCCGGGCCGCGTCTTGAGTGACGGCGGTACTGGTCCGCCCAGGGCGGAGGGCGTCGGGATTGTGGAACACCGCCCGCATGATTTCGATATTTCGCGGGACGGAAAGGGCTTCAAGCGGGATCTCATGCGTAGCCGATACGGTCCCGGTAAAGTTGGTGTGAATGATGATCCGGTCGAGGTCGCACACCAGCAACAAGGGCGGATTCTCCAAGGCGTCCCGATAACGCAATAGCTGATCGTATGCTTCGGTTAAATCCTTGTGCTTCCCCTTGTACTCCCATCCCCAGAATCCGCGCTTCCACACGTCCGCGAATCCATCTCCCCCGCCATGCTTGGCCGCGCCCTTCTCGAAACAATAGCTTTCGCCGGTCGGATCGGCGGCGGCGGGTGTTGGGTGATCGAAGGCGTTGCACAGGTCGATGAAGTGTTCTTGTGCGGCGGAACGTTCCTTCAGCTCCACTTTGCGCCACTTCGCGATAAACTCTTGAACCGTCATGGACCGGCACAGTAGCACGGTGAACACTTGGCGAACAAGGGCGAACCCCTTTTGCCCGGACGCCCGGCGGATGATCCACGCCCCGCCCCGTTCATGCCATCCGAAAGGGCCGGGCCAACGGCAAACCTGCCGCCATGCTTATTCGTTCCGGCGCGGCGTTTTTTTCGGCGAGTGATCGGGCATGATCGGACGGACCATGACCCCCGGCGGTCCGGTTCCGGTCCGCATTTCGCCACCACGCCGGACCATTGCCGATGATCCCAGGGAAGCGGCGAGGATTTGCCCGAAGAATCCCCGCCACGCAGGCCGCGCCGCCACGTTCGGAATCGGGTCCGGGTGTCGGGCCTGGCCTGGAGTATTCGCGCCACCTTGGGCTTTTGGCGGGGTCGGGCCAATTTCACGCGGCTGACCCTCACCCTGGACGTGATCCGATGCACGCGGCGCAGAATCGGCGTTAATCCTTCGCCACCGCAACCGCGCTACCCACGGCAGGGAATGGGATAGGTTCCGGTTGTTCGGCTGTACATCGCCGCGCCTCCGGTCTTTCACGGCTTCCGGGCCTTCAAGCGCAAGCGAAGAATCACCCACCCCCGCCGTTCTTGAGAGAGAGAGTCTTACTTTTCTTACTTCTTAAGAAGGCGGACACCTTGTCCGCTCTATACGGACACCATGTCCGCCTTGTACGGACGCCATGTCCGTTCACGCGGACACCTTGTCCGGGTAAGCGGACACCTTGTCCGGGTCGGCTTGCCTTTTGGTTCACTTCTTTCCGCCGCCATACCCATTCCCATCCCCTCAAAGCGGACATGATGACCGCCTACCTTCTTTTACCTATTTCAACGCGGCGGATCGTCGCCCCGGTCATCGTGATATTCGACTTCACGGCTCAACGCGGCCATGCTTCAAGCGGCTGGATATAGCGCCTCTCAAAAAAAACGCGCCGCCCTCAATACATGTTTTCGCCACCCATCCACGGCTCATAAACCACCTTCTCTTTTGCGGCCTTCTCCATTTCTTGCGCCCGCTTCAACAGCCAGGCCAACGGATCACCTATCCGGCCATCAACTGCCGCCAACCGTTCGGCAACTTCCCCTATCCGCTCAAGGAAATCGGCCTTCGGGTAACTGGCCGCGACTCGCTGAACAATCGCCGGGGTTAGTGTTGGCAACTTGCCCGTGGCCTTTAACGCATCGAAGGCCGGTTGCAACCTTGGCGGACAATCATCTGCACCGATCGGGGCCGGGGTGTCGGCTGGCGGTGATTCCGGCGCATCAACTACCGCCGTGCCGTTTGGCCAGTATCCCGCCAGAATCTTGACTCTGACTTCGTGCCGGGTTGCGGCAATGAACATGATCCCTTCTCGCTCAAGGGCGGGCCGTATGCGCCTCAAGGTGCGCTCGTTGATCCCTGAAACGGATGCCAGGTAAGGCCAGTTGACCTTTTCAAGAGTGGGCTGCACATCTGTTAACCTGGCGCGATTCGCCAGCATCAGGCAAGCCAACCAAAAGACAACCGCACGCGGGCCGCTCTCACCAAGCGTGTGCATAATCCGTTGATAGGTTTCCGTGTCACACTTGATGAACGAGCGGGACCGGGCTTCGGGTCCGGGCGGGCTGGTCATTTGCTTTCCTCGACAGAAAGGACAAGTTCGATCCCCCAATCATCATTGTGGAATTGCCGAACGAAACGACAGGAAGTGATCCGCCCGCCTGCCACCCGCTCAAGGGTTGTCCTGAACATCTTCAAGAATACGTTCGGCGCGAAATCTCCGGCCCAACGGTGCAAAGGTGTTCCGGCCATTTCACCAACAACCCAAACCCGCACCAACATAGGGAAACCGCGAACAATATCTTTCGGGGATAGGCTGGCGACGCGTTCCGGTACATGTTGCGAAAAGTGTATCACCGCCCTTGGCTTTTCGAGGTCTCGCGCCTGATTGATAAGCCAACCCGAATAGGTCAAGGCGTTCGCCACATCATCCGATTCAAGGATTACGTCGCGCTTCTTCACTTCGACGCCCTCCCCGCACCGCCCAACCATGCCTTGAAATCGGCAACACGAATCCGGGACCGCCCGCCGTGGTACAGGGGCGCAACCTTCAACGCGCCGGACTCAATCGCCCGGTAGATGGTGGACCGCCCGCAACCGGCTCGCTTCGCACCCTCGGAAATGGACAGCGTAGCCGGGCCACCGTCATCCATATCGCCGCGCCTTATACTGGCAACCCGGCCTAATAGCGGGTCATCATCCGAAAGGGATGCAACCCAAGTAATAATCTCGCTCTTGCTCATACTGGCTTCCTCCGCTTGTTGGTGTTTATTCACGTTGGTTATTCAATCCAACGTGCGCCAGTATGTTTCAGGTTGTAATTCTTGTCCGGTAGAGCAGCAGGAATTTAGAGGGAATTTTTTCCCGATGAGCGAGAGACTTTCGACGAAGCTACCGCATCAAGAGCAGGTAGAAATTCGTAACGGTTTCGTGTTTTAGGTTTTCGGCGAATCAGCAAACGATACTCCGCCTCGTAGTTCTTGAATCCTTGCAGAATTGATTCCCCATGCTTGCATGCGTCCATAACCTCACGAGTTGAAGCGCAAGTCCTATTCTGGCCGTTGAACAACTCCACGAAGTAATGAACAATCGCACCAGCCTTCGGCGGAAGGCCAAAGGTTTTACCATTATAGAACACCTCTTGGTACCCGGCGAATTCCTCCGTTAGGATCGGTCTTCCATCGCTGCAATAAATTCCCCGTTTTCTCCTACGTTGCGTTTTTGGCGTATCGTCCGGTTCACGGCTTCCGTCAAGGTGCCGGGCAATCATCTCCACTTCGTTTTCCATCGGGTCCAATAATGATCTACAGACTGAAACGAAGTAATCCGGCTGACGTCCATCATCGTAAACCGCCTCGTACCGATAAACATCCGTTAGACTCTGCGCCTCACGAAACGACAACACCGGACACCGCGTGATGATGGAGTTCCATACATTCAACAACTCAAGCTCTACTACCGTTGTCTTTGGCGGTCTGCGTATGCTGGTTCCTTTCATGTAGTCTTCTTGTTCCGCCGAATCACTTGCCCATTCTTGCCAGCCTGTCTTTGCCCTAATCTCAACGGGAATATGATCCGGTCCTCGATCATCGAAGAAACCAATAGGGACCACCGCAATAACTCCCTCCAGGCACACGAACCGCCACCGAACCGGAGTAAAATTAATTTCGGGATGGCGGTTTTGAATCCATGCCGCACCACCGTTCAATTCCGGTTCGCGCCACGGCTGCGGCCACATGCCTACACAATGCAAGTCCCGCCCATTGAATCGAATGACTTTCGCCTCATTCACGCGGCCCCCTGCTGCTCGAAGTGTTTCAGGAATTTCGTACTGGAAGAATATCGGCGCGCCTGGGAATCCGTCATCAGGTTTTCCGCCTCGATCTGTTCTTGATTCTTCCGCACAAGCCCCAATCGGTACGAATCAAAGGGACTCGCTTCACCATATACCCGGTGAATATTGTTGGCTTCGACAACCGCCTCACATGCCGCTTGAATGGCCAATAACACAAACTCCCGCCGGTATCCGTAGCTGTCCCGCGCCTTCGTGCGGTATCCGCCGAACGCCTCCGCTTGCAACGCTTCATCAATCGCCATGCGGGTATCTTCGTCCAGCTCGATCACATCCCGACTTCGGTTTTCCTCTCGCCGGATGAAACGCCAAATCAGCCGCTCCCAATAGTCCATCCACGCCGCATGGTTGCGCCACATCCGCAACCCTCGCAAGGTGCGAATTTCATCAAGCATCCTCGCGGCCACCGCATCAATCTTTCTCGCCCTTCGTGTGTTCGGCTTCATCGCTCGCGCCCTCCATGTAATTTCACGTTGCGGGGGTCATTCCAAGAAGTTCGATGATCCGCGCACAATCGCGCTTCATGGTCTTGGGGGTCATCTTCCCGGCAATATCGGCAATCTGTTCTTCGCGGGTCATCGCGCCGCCTTCGGCCAGCATCGGCAAGGCTGACGCAACCGCCGCCGCCATCTGCGCCCGGCCGGGCTTGAAGTAGTGCTTCAAGACCACATCAACCGTTGAATGGCCGCTTATTCGCCGGACAAGCTCCATAGGGATTCCCGCCGACAAGGCGGCGGTGATGAAGCTGGTTCGGAAACTATGCCACCCTCGCAACGATCCGCGCTTCAATCGGGGTCCGGTGTCTTCGGTCTTCGGGGCCAGGATTACGCCGCGCATTTCGCCGGGCCGGGGATTCCTCCGGAATATCGCCGCACCGATTTGCGTTTCGAGTTCATTCAAGCGTAGGGACACGATCCCTTTTGAGATCCCCGCCGCCGCTGCGATATGCGGGACAGTTTCCCCGTTCATGTACCGGGTGAAGATTTCCCGCGTGCGTTGCCGGGCCTTCTCGGTCTTCATCGCCTCGATCATCTTTTCGGCTCGCCGCTTCACTTCGTCCGGGGGGAGAACCGGAAGGGCCGGGCGATCATCCTTCGCCGGTAGTTGCTCCACGAATCCGGCCAGGGCAAGGACACGTTTCAAGCGTCGATCCAGATTTTCAGGGGATAGGCGGTACAACTTTTCCGCTTCGGGAAAGATAAACCCTTCGGGCCTTACATCCGTTTCCCGCTGTGCATCCTCCAGGACGCCGCGCAACATGGGCAGAATCGGAAATTCGATCCGCTCCCCGGTCTTCGTGGTCTTCACGGAAACGAATCCGTTTTTCAGGTCCACATCCCGCCACCGCAACCGGCATAAATCGCCGCGCCTCATTCCCGCGCTGAACGCGGTCACGACAAGGCGGAAGATGATGGGATCGGCGGTCCGGGCCGCGTCCAGTATCGCCCGCATTTCCTCCGGGGTAAATGGTGGCTTCATCCCTTGCCAGGGTGATCTTGAGATAATTCCGGTATCCGTCTGCGTTCGGGTCCAACCGGGCAAACGCGCCGCGCAACACGGTAAAGGTTACGTTCCATGTCCGGGCGGTGATCCCTCGCGCTTCCTCACCGTCCATGAATCCTCGAATATGCTGCGCCTTCACTTCGGCAAGCTCGTTCACCTCCGGGGCATGGTCCGCCATGTACGAAACGAAGCGGGCCAGAATTCGCCGGCAATTGTCGCGGTGCGGCTTTGAGGGTTTGCGCCGCCGGGGAAACTCGTCCCAGGCATCAACCAACTTCGAGAGCGGCGGGGATTGAATGGAAATTCCGTACTTGTACGCCAAGACCTTTTCAACGGTGGCAACTCGGTCCGCCTCCGTCCGTGCGCCGGATAGGATTTCCTCCAGCATGGCCAGGGCTTTTTGCCGGGAAAGCTCGAAGGCCGCATCGCCTTGATCCCGGACAAGCTCCGACTTGGGCGGGACACCCTCGAACCGGGAAAGAGCGAAGGTCTTTCGCTTCTTGCCCGGCAAGGTGACGTTCGCATACCATCGCGGGCGGAGTCGCCCATCACGGTTCCGGCGGAAGACCAACCAACGGGTTTCCGCCTCTTTCTGTGGCTTCCGGTTCATGGGCGAACAATACGGGACAGATAGGACAAAGGACAAGGCAAATGCTAACACAATTGCAAACGCACACACCGGGAAAGGTTATTTTTTAAGGGATATTCAGCATCCCGAAGCCTCCTTTTCGGCTTGGGGTGCAAGAGGTCGCGAGTTCAACTCTCGCCGCTCCGACCAATTTTTTATCCATCCCCATCATGACCAACGATGCCCCCACCTGGGATCCGCGTGATCCGACTGAATCGTTGTTGCGGCAGGCCGACTGGCTTAACCAACTGGCCCGGGAGACGTTTGCACGGGATGGGACGCATGTGGAGATCCTGTTCTTTTTCCGGGAGGACGGCCAGGGGGCGATCGGCCAGCCACCGCCCGGCATGGCGCGGGTGGATTTCATGCCGTTGCTCAAGGCCTCGATCCGCGAGAACGACATCTTCGGGGTGATCCATATCGCCGAATCGTGGACCTACCTGCCCCGGCAGCCCAACGACCACACCTTCCGCCAGATCGCCGATGGTGAAATCGCCGTCTCCCAACTCGATCCCAACGACCAATCCGAAGCCCTGATGGTCAAGGTCGATGCCCGCTCCGGCCTGACCCGCACCTGGCTTTATCCGATCCTCCGCACTCCCACCCTCACCAGCCTCGGCGAACCGATGGAAATCAACCACCCGGCCCCCGGCCGCCTGGCCAACCTCTTTTCCGACCCGGACACCGCGACCTGATCAGGAAGTACCGTCGTTCGCACCGATGGACGCGGAAACCCGCAGGATCAAGAACGTGAGGCCTAATCCTTCTTCTTCCGGAGGCCGAGGTCTTCGAGGGCTTTTTTGATGCCCTTTTCGGCGGATTTGGCGTTTTCGTTGAGCTTGTTGAGGGCCGGGTCGAGTTGACGGAACAGGCCGACCCCGGAACGCACGACAAGTTCGGAGGAAAGCTGGATCGCGACCTGCTCGAGGTTGGTGACATTGCTGAAGGACCGGTCAAGGCCGACCGGGACATTGAGCACGGAGGGTTCATCGCCCTCGCGGCGGAAGGTGCGGACCTCCATCTCCCCGAACTTCACGTTCATTGCATCGATGCGGATCTGCGGCGGCGGTTTTTTCGCCGCGGGTTCCGTTCCGCCCGTTCCCGTTCCCCCGCCCCCCGGAGCCGGTGCGGGCGTGCCGGTTTCCGGCGGCTGCTTACCGCCGCGCGACAGGGCCTCGATGTTGCTGCCCGACGGGGTGCGCACCATGACCACGCGGGGGATGTCGAGGCGCAGGTCGTAGATCCGGATCTCCTCGCCGAACAGCGACAGCAGGTTGTAGCGAACGCGGGCCTCGCGCACGGTGAGCGCCTCCGGATCGGGGAACTCCGGCGGATTGGTCAGCACGAGGTTGCGGATGCGCACTTCCGGACGGGTGAACCGGATCGACAGGTCGTCCATGGTCATCCCGAATCCGGTCTGTTCCTCGACCCAGCGCGGCAGGGCACGCGCGACGATGCGGTCCGCGAGCAGGATTACTGCGGCCAGCAGCGCCACCACCAGTACGACCAACCGTCCGATCCATTTCATAGGTCACCTCTCCGCCCGCACCCTACCAGATTTGCTGGGTTGTGCAAATCCACGGAGGCGGTATAGTACACCACCGCATGAAGAAAACCGCCAAACGCCCTCCGGCCCGCCGCCGCGCGGCATCCGATCCCACCCTGGACGCCCTGCTCGCCTTGTTCCACGACAACGGTGGCGACCGGCCCGACGGGTTGATGAAGGGCTATCCGAACCCGCGCCGGATTGTCGAGGCCCTGCAATTGTTCCTCGATGTGATCATCCCCGGCAAATTCGACACGGCCTTGGTCGACCGCAAGCCGCTGGCCGCGTTCCTGAAGGAAAAGATGGCCAAGGGCGCGGCGTTGCTCGAGCCGGAAATCGCCCGCGCCCTCCCCTTGCGCTGGAAGGGCGAAGCCGCCTGTGTCGAGGGCAAGGTCTGCCCGAAGCACCTGGATGTGAAAAAGGAAGCAGCGTGCATCATCGCCGCCTTCCGCAACCGCCTGCCCGAGGTGCGCCGGCTGGTCATCGAGGACATCAAGGCCGCATACCGGGGCGATCCGGCGGCGCTGACCTACGCCGAAGTCAAGCTGGCCTATCCGGGCCTGATCGCGGTGGTGACGCACCGCCTCGCCCATGAACTGTACAAGCTCAATGTGCCGGTGGTGCCGCGCATGATGAGCGAGTGGACGCATTCGCGCACCGGGGTGGACATCAATCCGGGGGCGAGGATCGGCGAAGGGTTCTTCATCGACCACGCGACCGGCGTGGTGATCGGCGAGACCACCGAAATCGGTAACAACGTGAAGATCTACCAGGGCGTGACACTCGGGGCGCGCAGCTTCTCGCTCGACGAGAACGGCAACCCGATCAAGCACATCAAACGCCACCCGACCGTCGAGGACAACGTGGTCATCTACGCCAATGCGACGATCCTCGGCGGCGACACCGTGATCGGCCTGGGCTCGATCATCGGCGGCAACGTGTTCCTGATGGAGAGCGTGCCGCCGAACAGCTTCGTCGCGACCAAGCACCCCGAATTGCACATCAAGAGCGGCAATAAAAAGTAACCGCAGAGCACGCGGAGATCACAGAACAGAGTCGCTGCGATCTCTGCGCCCTCTGCGGTAAATGGATCTCCTGGAAACTACTCCGGAATCAGCTCGGCGACGCGGAAACCGGCGTCCTCGAGCATGCGCATGTCCTTCTCGTGGCCCTGGCCGCCGGTGGTCAGGTACCCTTCGGTGAACATCGAGTTCGCGGGGTAGAGGGCGAAGGCCTGCATCTCGCGCAGGTTGACCTCGCGGCCGCCGGCCATGCGGATATCGCGCGACGGGTTGACGAAGCGGAACATGCAGAGGGTCTTCAGGCATTCGTACGGGGTCAGGCGCGGCACATGCGCGAGCGGGGTGCCGGGGCGCGGGTCGAGGAAGTTCACCGGGATCGACTCGACCTCGAGGTCGCGCAGCTCGTAGGCGAGGTCGATTCGGTCCTGGATCGACTCGCCCATGCCGATGATGCCGCCGCAGCATGCTTCCATGCCGGCATTCTTGGCCGCCTTCACCGTGGCGACGCGGTCGTCGTAGTGGTGGGTCTGGCAGACCTGCGGGAAGAAGTTACGGCTGGCTTCAAGGTTGTGGTTGAAGCGGGTCACCCCGGCGTCGGCCAGGCGCTTGGCCTGGTCGTCGTTGAGCAGGCCGAGCGAGGTGCAGATGTTGATGTTCATCTCCGCCTTGATCTTCCGGACCGCCTCGCAAATGACATCGAGTTCCTTGTCGGACGGCCCGCGGGTGGCGGTGACCATGCAGTATTTCACCGCCTTCATCTCGTAGGCCTTGCGCGCGCCCTCGACCAGCTCCTCGACGGATTGCATCTGGTAGCGTTTGGTCGGGCTCTGCGCGCCGATGGCCTGGCTGCAGAAGGAGCAATTCTCGCGGCACAGGCCACTCTTCGCGTTCTGGAGGACGTGGATGCGGACGTCCCAGCCATGGAAACGGTGGCGTACCCGGAAGGCGGCATGCAGCAGGGCGAGGATGTCCTCGTTCGGGGCGTTCAGCACGGAAAGGGCCTGGTCGCGGGTCGGGGCCTCGCCGCGCAGCGAAATTTCAGCTAGTTCATTCCAATTCACAATCTGCTCTCCCTTGCGTTGGGTGATCTGAATGGCCTAGACTTATGGCAGAACCGCGCCCAAACGCCAAGCAAACATGAAATCAGAAGACTGGATCCGTCCCATCCTCGCCGCTTGGCAGCAGGAAAGCCGCCTGCGCACGCTGCGTCCCCTGCCCTCCGGAGGCGGCCGGGTGGTGCGCGACGGACGGTCGCTGATCAATTTCTCCTCGAACGACTACCTCGATTTCCTGCACCGTCCGGAATTGATCGAGGCGGCCCGCGCCGCGACGGCGGCCGGCGGGGCCGGCTCCGGAGCCTCGCGCCTGGTCACCGGCGACCTGGCCATCCACGAGGAGCTGGAAGCGACGCTGGCCCGGCAGAAAGGCTACCCTTCGGCACTGGTGTTCGGCTCGGGATTCCTGACCAACCTCGGGGTGATCACCGCATGCGTGGGGCGGAGCGACACGGTATTCGCGGACCGGCTGGCCCACGCGAGCATCCTCGATGCGATCCGGCTGAGCGGGGCGAAGTTGGTGCGGTTCCGCCACAACGACGTGGAAGACCTCGCGGCCCGGATGGCCCGCGACGCGGCGGAGGGCGGTCGCGCCCTGATCGTCACCGAATCGGTGTTCAGCATGGACGGGGACCTGGCGCCGCTGCCGGCGATCGCCGCGGTCGCCCGCGCCCACGACGCGATGCTGATGGTGGATGAGGCCCATGCCACCGGCGTGTTCGGACCGTCGGGCCACGGCCTGGTCGCGGATCACGGCCTGGCCGGTTCGGTCAACCTCGCGATGTGCACCTTCAGCAAGGCGCTGGGCAGTTACGGCGGCGCGGTGGCGTGCAGCACGACGATGCGCGACTGGCTGGTCAACGCGGCCCGTCCGTTCATCTACACGACGGCCCTGCCCCCCGGGGTGTGTGCGGCTTCGCTGGCGGCGCTGCACCTGCTCGAGCGCGAACCGGGGCTCGGGATCGCGTTGCAGCAACGCGCGGCAACGTTCCGCCGTTTGTTGCAGGAGCGCGGTCTCGGCACCGGGGCCTCGGAGAGCCAGATCGTGCCGGTCGTCCTCGGCGACAATGCGCGCACGCTGGAGGTGTCGGCGCGGTTGCAGGAGCAAGGGTTCCTGGTCACGGCGATCCGCCCGCCGACCGTGCCCGAGGGCATGGCGCGGTTGCGGTTCTCGATCACCCTGGCGCACAGCGAGGACGACCTTGAGCGAGCGGCCCGGGCGTTGCGCGCGTGCCTCGATGCGGTGGGGACGGCGGCGTGAGCGCGTTGTTCCTGGGCGGGTGGGCCTATGCGCCCGGCCTGATCGCGGCGGCCTGGCCGGAGGTCACGGTGGTTGGCGCGGCGGAACCGTTGCCGCCGGTCGAGCGGGTGTCCACGGTGATCGGCTGGTCGCTGGGTGGCTTGCGCGCCCTGGCGGCCCTGGCCGAGGGACGGATCCGGGCGGAGCACCTGGTGTTGATCGGTTCCACGGCGCGGTTCTGCGCGACGGAGGGTTATGCGTGCGGTCAACCGCGGGCGGCGTTGCGGGCGATGATGGTCGGGATGAAACGCAACCGTACGGCCACGTTGGGCAACTTCTTCGCATTATCGGCGGCGCCGCGGGCGATCGATGCGGCGGAGCAGCAAGCGCTGGTCGGCGCGGTGTCGGATCTTGATGATACGGTACTGGCCGAAGGATTGGACCAGCTCGACCGACTGGATCTTCGCGCGGCGTTGGCAGGTATTTCCCTGCCCGTGTTGATCCTGCACGGGGCGTCGGACCGGGTCATCCCGGTTCAGGCGGGGGAATTCCTCGCGGCGGCACTACCGTCGGCGAAGTTGATCGTGCATCCGGATCCTCTTGCCGGACATGACCTGCCGCTGCGCGCGGCGGACTGGGTACGTGAGCAAGTCGTATTGCGGGGCATGTGAGGGTCACTCACCGCCCCGCAACGGTGGCACATCAATACTCGGAATCGATGGATTCGACGTCGCTGCCGCCCTCTTCCATTTCCATCATCATTTCATCAGCTTCGACCGGCATCATCAGGCCGGGGTTGCCGGCACCACCGCCACCCTTCATGGCCAGCGACATGCCGATCTGGACGAAGCCGGCGAGGTCCTGCTTGGTCAACCGGGTCAATGCGCTGACACCACGCCATTCGCGAATGGTCAGCCCCCGCAGGGATGCGTTCACACCTTCTGCGGCGGAGGCAGGAGCGGCGGCCAGTTCGGGAGGTAGCAATGCCGCGATCGAACGCAGCAGGCTCGTGACATCCAACTCCCAGTATCCAAGGGCTTCCGCAGACACATCGGCGAATCCGGGACGATGCGGTTCGGTGGCACCACCGCCCTGCACATAGTCAATCAACCCGTGCAGGGACTCGATCGGACCGATCGCATAGACGAGGGCGTTATCGAGGTAGCCGATGTGGTAGGTGATGTTCTCGAACAAGCTTGAAAGGGCTTCCGGCATCGCCTCCGTAGCATCCGGGTCCGTGAGCTGGTAGGACATCAGGAAGGTCTGGATTTCCACGCCGTTGTGCGGTTCGGCGGTGGTGGATGTCACGTTCACCCGGTATGGCATGCCATCCTCGGAGGAGGTGTTCATCGCGGCCTGGATTTCCATCATCTTCTCCATCGCAGCCTTGGCCTGGGCCTTGTCGCTGATTTCGTAGATGCCTTGGATATTCAGCGGCTGTTCCTTGGTGATCGGCAGCACGGCGATGTTGTAGCCGCCGGTATAGAGACCGCGCATGGCCAGCATCATCTCGCGGTACGGCTCGGCCATCGCATCCAGCGGCGGGCCCATTTCCTTGTACATCGAGGCGACCCAATTGGCATAGGGCTCGATGATGTGTTCGAAGCCTGACATCGTGCTGTTGGCAAGGAACCAGGCCTCGGGATGCTGGTAGCCCATAACCAGCGGACCGGCCGGGGTGAGGTCGCTGATCACACGGTCCAGCGCGCTGTCCGGGGTGCCTTGAACGTAGGTGCGCAGGGTAATATCACCGGCGAGATCGAGGTTGAAGACGAGTACCTCGAGCTGGGCGGCGGCCTTGGCCAGCGCGTTCTGGACCGAGGCCAGGCTGGCGGTAGGATCGTTCTTGTCGAACATGGAGGTGTCCATACCCTCGGCCTCCATCTGGGCCTTGTACATCTCCATCATCTGCCGTTGCTGCTCGATCTGTTCGCCGAGCATCGCGCTCAAGGCGGGCACGTTCACCGAGGCGCTGAGTTCGCCGGGCATGTTGTTCATCGCATCGCGCTCGGCCGGGGTGAGGTCGCCGTTCATCGCCTTGATCGCGTCGAGGTCCTGGCCGGCCAGCGCCTGCGACTGCTTGATCACCACAAAGAAGGCCGGGGCGGAGGCATCGTCCGGATCACCCATGACAAACTTGTGGACTCCGGTGCTGATCTCCTCGCGGCTCGGCATCATCCGCTCCAGCGCGGCAAGGTAGTCGGCACCGTCGCCGGTCACCGAGAAACGGGCCATCATCGGCGGTCCGCCCGGGCCCTGTCCCTTCCCGATGTGCACGATCACCGGCTGGGTGGCGTCGACGCCGGCGAGGTCGGGGCTCATCAGCATCGCGCCGATCTGGCCCTGGATCATGCCGGGCGGTACGGGCAACTGGAGTTCCTCGGCCAGGGCGGCGGCCTGGTTGGCGGCCTGTTCGAGGTTGCGCAGTTGCAGGATGACGAGGCTGTCACCGCCGGCAAAGAGCAGCGGGGCGGCAGCGAGGTACAGGGCGAACACGAAACGTTTCATGGGCGGGCATCTCCTTTACTGGAATGGTATCATCCCGTTTTATCCGGGGGATGTCCAGCCGGTAGCCGTGCCGAAAACGATTTTCTGACCGCAGGGCTTCCCGCTTGCCCGACAGAAACGCCCACGATACGGTGAGACCCGGGAGAATCCAGCATGGCAAAACGTACGTCCGCGGCGGGAGAAACCGCCGAAAGCATGGCCCGCCGGCAGCGGGATATTTCCGTATCCGAATTTTTCCTCAAGAACCGCCACCTCCTCGGCTTCGACAGTCCACGCCGCGCCCTGATGACCGCGGTGAAGGAGGCGGTGGACAACTCGCTCGACGCCTGCGAGGAGGCGGGCATCCTGCCCGAGATCATGGTCGAGCTGGAGCAGACCGGCGACAACCGGTTCCGGGTGACGGTGGCCGACAACGGTCCGGGCATCGTGAAGGCGCAGATCCCGAAGATCTTCGCGAAGCTGCTCTACGGCTCCAAGTTCCACCGCCTGCGCATGTCGCGCGGGCAGCAGGGCATCGGCATCAGCGCGGCCGGCATGTACGGGCAACTGACCACCGGCAGCGCGACGGTAATCCGCTCGCGCACCAAGGGCAGCGCCGCCGCCCACCAGATCAGCGTGCAGATCGACACCCGGCAGAACAAGCCGACCATCCTCAGCGATGTCAGCGTGGATTGGCTGCCGGTGTTTCCGTCCGCGACCGCGGATGGAAAGCCGGGCGATCCGGTCAGCTACAAGCACGGGACCTCGGTGGCGATCGAGATGGAGGCCGCCTACGTGCGCGGCAAACTTTCCGTGGACGAGTTCCTCAAGCAGTGCGCGATCGTGAATCCGCACCTGTCGCTGCATTACGCGGTGACCCTGAAGAAGCCGGCCAAGGGGGAGGCCGAGGGCGAGGCGCCATCGGATTCGATCCGCCAGTCGTTCCATCGCGCGGTGAAGAAGCTGCCGCCGCCTGCGGTGGAGATCATGCCCCACCCTCACGGAGTCGAGTTGGGCCTGTTGATGCAGATGCTGAAGGACACGGAAAGCCGCACACTGCGCTCGGCGCTGGCCTCGGACTTCTCGCGCATCAGCCAGCAGACCGCGCTGGACATCTGTGTGGCGGCGAAGGTGGATCCGAAGGCGCGGCCGGACAAGCTGGGCCCCGGCGAGATCGAGGCGGTGTACAAGACCATCCAGCAGACCAAGCTGATGCGCCCGCCGACCGACTGCCTGGCCCCGATCGGCGAGGAGGAGATCCTGGCGGGCCTGAAGAAGGAGATCGATGCCGACTTCTACACCTCGGTCACGCGGGACCCGACGGTGTACCGCGGCAATCCGTTCCAGATCGAGGTCGGCATGGCCTACGCGAAACCGCAGTCCGACGAGGAGCTGAACAACGAGAACCCGGTGCGCCTGCTGCGGTTCGCCAACCGGGTGCCCTTGCTCTACATGGGCGGGGCGTGCGCCATCACCAAGGCGATGGTCGGGGTGAACTGGAAGGCCTACGGGCTCGCCCAGCCCAAGGGCTCGCTGCCACTCGGCCCGGTCGTGGTATCGGTGCACATGGCCAGCGTGTGGGTCCCCTTCACCAGCGAGAGCAAGGATGCCATCGCCAACTACCCGGAGATCATCCAGGAGCTCACCCTCGCCCTGCAGGAGTGCGGGCGCCGCCTCTCCATCAACATCAGCCGCCGCAAGCGCGAGGCCGAGGCCGAACGGAAACGCGGCTACATCGAGAAGTACATCCCCCACCTCGCCACCGGCCTCAAGGACATCCTTTCCCTGCCGGAGAAGGACAAGGCGAAGATCGAAAGCGACCTGAAGAAGATGCTGGAGAAGACGCATCTGGAAGTATGAGTTGTGACTTCAACGCAAAGGCGCAAAGGACGCACATAATCCGGCAACGCTCGTAATCCTAATCATATTCCTAATCCTAATCCAGATGGACACCACGCGATCCATAACAACACAACACCGAATGCTCGACCACGAAAAACTCCGCTCGTATCAACTAAGCCTAGAACTTGTCGGATGGCTTGAACCTTTCTGGGAAACGATACCATCAAGACTTTCTGTCAAAGACCAGCTTGACCGAGCTTCAACATCGATTCCGCTGAATATCGCCGAAGGAAATGGCAAGTATACGGGCAAGGATCGATGCCACTATTTTGACATTGCCCGGGGATCAGCGTTGGAGTGCGCTGCAGCGCTCGATGTGCTCAATATCAAGAAACTTTTATCATCGGATCAGTTGATGCACGGCAAAGAAATCATCGCTGGCATCATCAGCACCCTGGTCGGATTGATAAAAAACAACTCGGGTTACCGCTTGCACGAAGAGCACGCCGAATACGAAACCACACCCCGTGGTGATTAAACGTACGATTAGGATTAAGATTATGATTAGGATTAGGAATAGTGCTCCGATGAAGATTGGCATTCGAGCATAGAACAGGAACGATTCATGAGCACACCGAAAGACCAAGCCCCGCAAGTCGTTTCCAAGCAGGCCGCTTCGCGCCGTATTGTCGAGGTCGCGAAGGAGATCCACCTGGACATCACGAGGAAGCACAAGAAGCCCTCGATGAAGTTCCCGATCCGCTCGCTGGCCAATGTCAAGTACGACACGAAGCGCGGGCATTTCGAGATCCTGAAAAAGACGGCGACGCGCACCCTGTCGTACAATACGGTGAAGACGTTCGCGCAGTCGATGCGCCTGCTCGCCACGACGAAGAACGACCTGCTGGACAAGGACGACATCGCGGGCAAGCGCGAGATCTACTACAAC
>ERZ761607.2450-NODE-2450-length-20125-cov-3.865969_pt1 | contig 20125 bp, 17 predicted proteins | sample MGYA00511164_ERZ761607 | MGnify/ENA primary metagenome ERZ761607 (study PRJEB28899, sample SAMN02445080) | bioreactor sludge metagenome | biome: EBPR sludge | place: Australia: Brisbane, Thorneside Wastewater Treatment Plant | collected 2011-06-22 ... | reverse complement strand
GCCGGGGGTGCTCGACTGGTCGACCGGCGTCTACAACCCGCGGGTCGACATCAGCAAGGACACGACCACGCTCTATGCCTCGGACCGCGACGTCTTCCTGTTCCTCGTCGACGATCACAACCCGATCGAGGCGGGCCGGCTGCCGGATGGCTCTCCTGATCTCTACTTTCGGGGCTTCTATTGCTGGAACTCCGAGGTGGGGGCCAAGACCCTCGGCATGGCGAGCTTCTACCTGCGGGCGGTGTGCCAGAACCGCAACCTCTGGGGCGTCGAGGATTTCCAGGAGATCACGATCCGTCATTCCAAGTACGCCGCGTCTCGCTTCGCCCACGAGGCGGCCCCGGCGCTGACGCGGTTCGCCAATTCCTCGCCGCAGGGCTTCGTGAACGGCATCAAGGCTGCGCGGCAGCAGATCGTCGCGCGGACGGACGAGGACAGGGATGACTTCCTGAGGAAGCGTGGCTTTTCGAAAGCCGAGTCGGGCAAGATCATCGAGAAGGTGCTGATGGAAGAGGGCCGCCCGCCGGAGTCGATCTTCGACTTCGTGCAGGGCATCACGCGGCTTGCCCGCGACAAGACCCAACAGGATGCCCGGCTCGACATGGAAGGGCGCGCCAAGAAGCTCCTCGACCGGGTCGGCTGACGTAGACCCCGACATAGCGACCGCCTGCATCTGCGGCGGTCGCACTTCCCCCTTCAACAAGCACGCCACTAGCTCCGCCCCGAAAGGGCAGGGGGTTCCGGTGCGTGCAATTCAACGAGACCCCCATGACCCCCCAGGAAGAAACCGTCATCCTCGAGGCCCGCGACATCCTCGGCCGCTATCTCAGCCAGAACCCGGTCATCGGCAGCTGGCAGGCGCTCATGGACTATTGTGCGCTCACCGTCCGCGGTCCGATCGAGCGCTTCCACGTGCTCTATCTCGACCGCAAGAACCGCATCATCTCCGATGAGCTTCTCTCGACCGGCACGGTCGACCATGTCCCGGTCTATCCGCGCGAGGTAATCAAGCGAGCGCTGATGCTGAACGCCAGCGCCTTGATCCTGATCCACAACCACCCCTCGGGCGATCCGACGCCGTCGGAGGCCGATCTCAGCATGACCAAGGAAATCCAGAAGGGGTGCAGGTATCTCGGCCTAACGCTGCACGACCACATCATCGTCGGCGCCGGGACGGAGCTGAGCTTGCGGGCGGTCGGCAAGCTCTGACGCGTCTTTCCGACCTGGCACCGCCGCCCCTTCGAGGAAGAGGGCGGCGGTTTGGTCTTTGACGGATGAGGCGGGGAGAGAGGCTTCCCGCGCCGTCGGAGATACTCCCATGTTCGACCTGCCCTTGCCGATCCACCCGACCGCCCACGCGCGGGGCATCCCGCCGCATTTTCCCTCGGGCGAGGCTGACCCCAGTCACCCCTTCGCCCTGACCCTGTCGCGCCGCACACCGGCTGATCTCATGTCAGGCCGCGCCGCCCCGCTGGTCCTCGCCCGCTTTGCGACGTTGGGTGAGGCCATGCTGAGGGCGATCGACCATGCCGAAGGGATCGCCCCTGACGCCGCGCCCCAGCTTCTGGCGATCCTCGATCGCGACGAGCGCCTTGTTCTGGCCGGGGCCGCCAGCGACCACGCCGTCGCCTGGTGCCACCCGGTAACGAGCGCGGTCGAGGCGAGGGGCGTGGTGACCGAGGCGAGCCAGCTGCGCGCGCAAGCCGGCTGCGCGGCCGCCTGGGGTGAGGCCGATCTGGCGGTTCGGCTGCGCCACCGCGCCGATCTTCTGGACGGGCGTCTCGTCGACCCGCTCTGGCGCGCTTTCGCCGCCCGGGCGCTGCAACTCGCGGCGTGACGCCCGAGAGGCAGAGGCGGGCAGGGGGGATTTGGAGCTTGTCCGGGGGAGAGAGATCGCCCGGCCCGGCTCTGATCCCTTCCCCTTACCGGAGACACCCGATGACCCTGAGTGAACCCACCCTCGCGCCCCCGATGGCGCCCTCGACCGTCGACATGGCACAGATCTTCGCGGCCCATGCCGAGCGTGCCGCTCGGATCGAAGCGCTACGCCCCGGCAACAAGGACCGCCTCTTCGATGGCCTCATGGCCGCTGGCATCACCCATGTCACCGTGACCTTCGACGGTGCAGGGGACAGCGGCCAGATCGAAAGCATCGGCGCATGGTCCGGCGAGACCGCCGTTGATTTCCCCGCGACCGAGATCGCCTATGCTGCGCTGACCTGGGACGACCCCGAGGTCGAGATGCGGCAGCTCTCGCTGGAGGATGTCGTCGAGCAGCTGGCCTACGACTTCCTCTCCGACACCCATGGCGGCTGGGAAAACAACGACGGCGCCTGGGGCGAGTTCTGCTTCGACGCCGCGGCCCGCTGCATCCACCTCGAGTTCAACGAGCGCTTCACCTCGTCCGAACTCTACACGCATGATTTCTGAGGGGGCGGCGATGGCACATCCCTATCACCACGCGCTGTCCTCAGTGAAAAAATGGGGCGGCACGGTCGACTGCTACTTGGCCGTGCATACTTGGTTCGACCAGAGCAAGGAGATCACTGCGGACTTCCGGCACCGGGCGCTGCGCCACCATGCCGAGGGCATCTTCATGGCCGAGACGATTTTCGGGGCGACCCTCACGCTCTCGACCGGGCGCATCATCCCGACCCGGTGGGTGGGCGAGCAGCATGTGAAGGAAGACCTCGGCTTCATCCCGTGCTTCGCCGACTGGGTGAAGGCCATCCGGCCCGAGCCTTGGATGGGCCGGTCGGCGCGGATCGAGGCGCTGGTCGATCCGTATCTCGCCTCGCCCGTGGTCGAGGTCGCCTGACATGACTGACCCGGCCTATCAGCGGCTCGGCTTGCCCGCGACGGCTTCGCCCTACACCGTCCTGCGGTCAGCAGTCCGGGCGCTTCATCCCGACACGCGCGCCGTTCGCGGCTTCCGGGCAGCGCGCAAGCGCTTCTATCAGCAGATGCTCTGCGCGCATGCCGCGCGACAGGCGGCGGGCGACGATCCGGACAGCTGATCGCTCCCAACCACCCCTTCATCCTGACACAGCGCCCGGCCGCTCGGCCGGGTCTTCCCCATTCAGGAGGTCCCCATGGCGGATTACTTCACCCATTTCTCGTGCCTGATCGATGTCGGCACCCCCGACAAGGCTGCCCGCGCGCTCGCGCTGTTCCAGAGCTTGCGCGAAGCCGATCAGGGCGCCGACGACCCGGAGGTCACGGGCTTTGATCTCGTGCGCCAAGATGCACCCGAGGGCAGCACCCTCTGGATCCATGGCGATGACCACGGCGATGTCGATGCGGTCATCCGTTTCGTGCTGCGCCTTGCCGAAGAGCTCGACCTCACCGGTCTCTGGGGGTTCCAGTATGCTCTGACCTGCTCCCGACCCCGCCTCGACGCCTTCGGCGGTGGCGCGCATGTCATCGACCTCGGCGCGCGCAAATCCGTCGGCTGGACGAGCAGCCAGGAATGGCTGGCCGCCGCGCTCAACGGGGAGGACGCACATGCCTGAGATCATCTGCACCACCGTCTACCATTTCCCCGAACTCTCGGATGCGGCCAAGGAAAAGGCGCGCAGCTGGTATCGCGAACTCGGCCCCCACGACGACTGGTGGGACGCGGTCTATGAAGATTTCGAAAGGGTCTGCGAGATCCTCGGCGTTCGCTTTAAGACCACGCCCGTCCGCCTGATGGGCGGCGGCACGCGGGCAAAGCCCTGCATTTGGTTCTCCGGGTTCTGGAGCCAGGGCGACGGGGCCTGCTTCGAGGGCTACCTTAGCCATGCCAAGGGTGCGGCCGCGCGCATCCGCGACTACGCGCCCCAAGACGCGACGCTCCATGGAATCGCCGACCGCCTGCAGGCCATCCAGCGGCGAAACTTCTATCAGCTCGCTGCCGAGGTCAGCCACCGCGGTCGCTACTACCACGAATACACCATGGCCGTTGACGTCACGCGGGACAGCCCGACCTGGCAGCCGCCGACCGAGGATGCGGAGGAGATCGTGACCGAAGCGCTGCGTGATCTGGCCCGCTGGCTCTACCGCCAGATTCAGGCTGAATACGACCACCTCACCTCGGACGAGGCCGTCGAGGAGGGGATCATCGTGAACGAGTACACTTTCACCGAAGCCGGGCGCAGGTTTGGGTGAGAGCGCGGGCAGTTCATTTGAGCTTTACAAGCAGGCCATATGATCTATATTCAGGCCAATGGAGGGCGCCATGTACATTGCTGAGAAAATCCGGGAACCCGCACAGATCAACGCCGTCGCGTTGAAGGCTTACGCGCGCGTGGTCGATGCCTGGGGCCTCAACTTGAAGGAAGCGGCTGGCCTTGCCGACATGTCAGAGAGTACGTGGAAACGTGCCAAGAAGCCAGACTTTGCGGGAGAACTGACCAAGGATCAACTACTGCGGCTCAGTGCGGTGATCGGCATCTACAAGTCGCTCGAACTCTACTTCTCCGAGCCGCTCGCACGAAGCTGGTTTACCCGACCGAACACCGGCCCGCTCTTTGGGGGAAGCCGTCCGGTTGACACTGCCATCGACGGGGGCTTGCCGCAGATCCTCGCGGTGCGGACCTATCTTGATGCGTTGCGTGGTGGGGCATGAAGCAGACCGAGGTTTCCGATCGTGGCCTCGTTCGTCTTCTGCCCGCCACCTACCACAAGCCACCGTCCTTGCGGGGTCTCGTCGATACCGATGACGAGATGGAGATTTTGGCCGAAATCGAGGGTCTGACCAGCGGCCGTCTTTTGGCGGAACGTGGCCGCAACCCGCATCTAGACCCGCGCGAGCTGGCCTGGCAGCGCCGCAGCCGAGATCTGCGCATCTACGGCGACAGCCATGTCAACGCGGCCTTCACCTACACCCGCGCCGGGGGAAACCGCTTCAACACCGAGGAGCGCGGCGCGTGGTACTGCGCATGGGACGTGATGGTGTCCGTCAGCGAAGTGGCCTGGCACCGCACGCGCGAACTCGGCTTTACCGGCAGCTTCCATGACAGCGCCCGCTATGTGGAATTGCTGGCGGATTTCATCGGGATCTTCGATGATCTGACCGATGAGCCGGGCCATCCCGCGCTGCATCCCGACCCGGCTGTCGGATATCCCGAGGGCCAAAGCTTGGCCCAACATCTCCGCCGGGCTGGATCGCGGGGTCTCATCTACCCCTCTGTCCGGGCGCCTGCGCCGGGCGGGAATTGCCTCGTCTGCTTCGAGCCCCACGCCATCCAGAACGTCCGGCCGGGCGCGTCTTGGGATCTTGTTTGGGATGGGACGCCGCACTACTCGGTTACGGCTGTCGGCTGACGAGTTACAGCGCAAGCGCCCTTGGAGGTCCGAAGAAATGAAGCCTGCAAACGACAACAGCGCGGACGTCACAAGCTTGAAGCCATGCGACCATCAGGCATTCTTCGAGGTTTTGGACTCTCCGCCCTCACCGACGGAAGCGTTACGGGCAGCATTTCGCCGGACGAAAGAGAGGTCATTCCGGCAAAACACATGGCTTCCAAAGATGAACTGAGTCCGCCGGTCTTCTGGGCTTCCCATATACGCGCTGAGGACGGCGACGTCTCTGGCCCGAGAGACCACTATAGTTTTCTTCGATGAGGTTGCTTTTCCAGCGTTATAGACGCTCCAATATCACCATTTTCAAAGAATTGAGGGACTAGCCCCAAGTGGAGGAAGATCTGAAGACGCTGGGTCGAGAGACGACTACGACTTGCGGTGGTTGCCGAAGGTCGCAGCAGTGCACCTCCCGGCGTGCCATCGGGACCAGGCTTTGGTCGTTCGGACAGGAGTTTGACCGGGGTTGATGTCCCGAAGGGCCAATCTGCCAATCTATAGGTTGGCAACTATGCTAAGTTTGCCAAGCCACGGTATGGCAGAAGCTCCGGAAGGCCGGAGCCAGCCGGTGCCTTGCTCACTTGTTCCCGTCGATCCACTTCGACATCAGCCCCTTGTCACGGAAGCATTCGTCCGGAACGGCGCGCCGTTTGATCCGGGCGAGCTTCTCCGCGAAGGCCACCTGTTTTGAGGTCGGCAGCCGGTCCATTTCGGATACCGGCTTCAGCTGGGCCTGCGCCTCGATCCAGGCGCTCAAGGACCGGCGGTCTTGCTGAACCTCCCAGGGCAGAAGGGTCTGGTTGCGCAGGGCGAGCGAGCGCGCATAGGCCATCTGTTTGGGCGTCGCGGGCAAGGCGTATGTGGTGCTGTCCATCGGGAAACTCCCTTACTGACTTGGCCCTCTATATAGAACATAACAGGAACAAAATCAAGCCAAGCGAACGGAACGCACCGGTTCGAGAGGGAGAGAGGGGCCGGGAAAGATCAGGCCTGAGGGTGCCCGAGAGAGGGTGTCCGGGCCTGATCCTGTCCCTCATTCCGGAGTTTCCCGATGACCTATCTCGCACCCGTTGCGCCTCCCGTTGCTGTTCCGCCTGCTGATCTCGCACCTGCGATCATCGCCGTCGCCGAAGCCTTGCAGCCCGATTTCGCCCAAGGATTCCAGATCGACGCGCTGCGTCTGCGGCTTGAGATGGAGCGCGCCTTTGGCGGCTCCGATGCCGATGGCGCCTGGGACTGGAAGCTTGCCTATGAGGCGGGCGAGGTGGCGCTGGTCCTCTTCCTGCGGAAATTCGGCCGCGCGCTTCTGGCCCGGGCGGGCTCGCCTGCAGCACTCTTGCCCATCCTCGCCAAGGTGGCGGGCCTTTTGCCCACGCACACCCGGCGCTCAGAGGAAATGGAGCGCTTCCAGCAATTCTCGACACCCCTGCCCATGGGACTCGCGGCGCTCGCCGCCGCGCAGATTACGCCACGTGACCTGGTCCTTGAGCCTTCGGCCGGGACCGGGCTTCTCGCGATCCTCGCCGAGATCGCGGGCGGCAGTCTCGCTCTGAACGAGCTAGCCGAGACCCGAGCCGATCTTCTGCGTCACCTTTTTCCGGGGCGGCCCGTCACCACCTTTGATGCCGCGCAGATCGATGATCATCTGGACCCAGGCCTGCGCCCGAGTGTCATCCTGATGAACCCGCCCTTCTCGGCCATGGCCAATGTCGATGGTCGGACGACCGAGGCGACGGCGCGGCATCTGCGCTCGGCGCTTGCCCGGCTTGCCCCCGGTGGTCGGCTTGTTGCCATCACTGGCGCCGGTTTCGCGCCGGAGGCGCCCGCTTGGGCGGAAACCTTCGCCCGCCTGACCGAGACGGCCCATCTGGTGTTCACCGGTGCTGTGTCGGGTGCCGCCTTTGCCAAGCACGGCACCAGCTTCGAGACGCGGATCTCGGTCTTCGACAAATGCCGAGGCGGCGAGCAGGGCGGCATCACCGCCGATCTGGCACGGTCCATCTCGCCCGATGTGGCCCACCTCCTTGCCAGGATCACCGCCGAGGTCCCGCCACGCCTCGAGTTGGGTGCGGGTGTGGGCGCATGCTCCCAGCCCATTTCCTCTTTCCGGGGAATTCCCGGCCGTTCCTCTGGCCCCGCTGCTCGACCTTTGCGTTCGGCGGCAGCGGCCAAGATGGATGTGCATGTCACCACGCCGGATCCCGAGGACCTCGCCTACACCATACGCGAGACGGCGGACGATCTCGGCGCCGCGCGCCTTTCAGACGCGATCTACGAGACCTTCCGCCTGCAGGCCATCGACATCCCCGGCGCGGCCCCGCACCCGACCAAGCTCGTGCAGTCGGCGGCCATGGCCTCGGTCGCCCCCCCGAAACCCACCTACCGCCCGAAACTCCCCGCCGCGGTATTGCGGGACGGTCTCCTGTCAGATGCCCAACTCGAAACCGTGATCTATGCTGGCGAAGCGCATGGCGCGCATCTCGCCGGGTCGTGGTGCGTCGATGAAACTGGCGACATGGTCTCGGCCGCGCCCGAGGATGCCGCTGATGCAGTCCGCTTCCGGCGGGGCTTCTTTCTTGGCGACGGCACTGGCGCGGGCAAAGGCCGCCAGTCGGCAGGGATTCTGCTCGACAACTGGTGCCAAGGCCGACGCAAGGCGCTCTGGATTTCAAAGAGCGACAAGCTCCTTGAAGACGCGCAGCGCGACTGGTCGGCGCTCGGCCAGGAGCGCCTGCTCGTCACGCCCCTGTCGCGCTTTGCGCAAGGCCGCGACATCCCGCTCTCCGAAGGCATCCTCTTCACCACCTATGCGACACTGCGCTCGGAAGAGCGCGGGGCCAAGAAATCCCGCGTCGATCAGATCGTCGACTGGCTGGGGGCGGATTTCGACGGGGTGATCCTGTTTGACGAAAGCCATGCCATGGCCAATGCCGCCGGATCGAAGGGTGAGCGCGGCGATACCGAGGCCTCGCAGCAGGGCAGGGCGGGCCTGCGCCTCCAGCACAGGCTTCCCAATGCCCGCGTGGTCTATGTCTCGGCCACGGGGGCCACGACGGTCCACAATCTCGCCTATGCGCAGCGGCTCGGCCTCTGGGGCGGCGAGGATTTCCCGTTCGCCACCCGCGCTGAATTCGTCGAGGCCATTGAGGCAGGCGGCGTCGCCGCGATGGAGGTTCTGGCCCGCGACCTACGGTCGCTCGGCCTCTACACTGCCCGGTCGCTTTCTTACGATGGCGTCGAATACGAGATGCTGGAACACGCGCTGACCCCTGAGCAGCGCGGCATCTATGATGCTTATGCCGGGGCTTTCGCCATCATCCACAACAATCTCACCGCCGCGATGGAGGCCGCCAACATCACCGGCGACAGCGGCACGCTGAATCGCCAAGCCAAGTCAGCCGCGCGGTCGGCCTTCGAGTCCGCGAAGCAGCGGTTCTTCGGCCATCTGCTCACCTCGATGAAAACCCCCACCCTGATCGCTGCCATCGACGGCGATCTCGCGGCTGGCCATGCAGCGGTGATCCAGATCGTCTCAACTGGCGAAGCCCTGATGGAGCGCCGCCTCTCTGACATCCCCACCGACGAATGGAACAACATCCGCGTCGACATCACGCCGCGGGAATACGTCCTGGATTATCTCGCCCATTCCTTTCCGGTGCAGCTCTACGAGCCCTTCACCGACAGTGAGGGCAACCTGTCGTCCCGGCCTGTGGTCCGCGACGGCCAACCGGTCGAATGCCGCGAAGCCGCCCGCAGGCGCGATGCGCTGATCGAAAGGCTTGCGTCATTGCCGCCCGTGCCGGGGGCGCTGGATCAGATCGTCCAGCGCTTCGGTACCGATCTCGTGGCCGAGGTCACGGGCCGGTCGCGCCGCATCGTGAGGAAGGGCGAGGGGCACGCCGCGCGCCTCGTCGTCGAAAGCCGAGCGGGGTCTGCCAATCTCGCGGAAACCGCCGCCTTCATGGATGACCAGAAGCGCATCCTGATCTTCTCGGATGCAGGCGGCACGGGTCGCAGCTATCACGCAGATCTCGGCGCTAAGAACCAGCGCCTGCGGGTGCATTATCTTCTGGAACCCGGCTGGAAGGCCGATGCGGCGATCCAGGGCCTTGGGCGGACCAACCGCACCAATCAGGCGCAGCCGCCGCTGTTTCGGCCCGTGGCCACCGATGTGAAAGCGGAGAAGCGGTTCCTCTCCACCATCGCACGCCGCCTCGACACGCTCGGCGCCATCACGCGCGGCCAGCGTCAGACCGGCGGGCAAGGGCTGTTCCGGCCCGAAGACAACCTCGAGTCGCCCTATGCCCGAGACGCGCTGCGCCAGCTTTACCGTCGCATCTATCGCGGCGATGTGGCTGGCTGTTCGCTCGGGGCCTTCGAGGATGCCACCGGCCTCAGCCTGACCGATGACAATGGCCTCAAAGACGACCTGCCGCCGATCACGACCTTCCTAAATCGCCTACTGGCGCTCACGATCGACATGCAGGCCGTGCTCTTCTCGGCCTTCGAGGAATTGCTCGACCAGCGGATCGAGGGCGCCATCGCGGCCGGTGTCTACGACCTCGGCCTCGAGACGCTGCGCGCCGAAAGCTTCCGTGTCACGGATGCGCGCGTCATCTACACCCATCCTGGCTCGGGTGCAGAAACTCAACTGCTGACCATCGCGGAGAAGCGGCGCAACACGCCGACCTCGCTCGCGGATGCGCTGGACTGGCTCGATGACCCCAAGGCGCGGCTTCTCGTTAACAGCCGCTCGGGCCGGGCAGCCGTGCAGGTGCCCGCCACCAGCCTGATGCTGGATGATGGCACCATCGAGCCGCGGCTGCGTCTGGTCCGGCCGACGGAAGCCAGCACAGTTCCCGCGAAGATCATGGAGGACACCCACTGGTTGGAGGCCGACCGTGCAGCCTTCGCAGTCGCCTGGACCGCGGAACTGGCCGAGGTGCCGGAGTTCAGCGAGGCCACCCTGCACATCGTGGCGGGTCTCCTTCTGCCGATCTGGAAGCAACTTCCCCAGGATGAAACCCGCGTCTACCGCCTGCAGACTGATGACGGCCAGCGCATCATCGGCCGCCGGGTCTCACCCGCTTGGGTCGCGACCACGTTGGCCGCCGATGCGCCGCAACTCACGGCGGCGCAGATCCATGCCCTCGTGCTCGAGGGCAAGACGGTGGTGCGGCTCGCCGAGGGAATGGAACTCCACCGATCCCGCGTCATGGGCGTGAACCGGATCGAGCTGTCCGGTTTCACAGAAGCGGCGAAGGACCGCCTCAAGGCCGATGGCTTCTTCTCGGAGATCATCAGCTGGAAGCTGCGCCTCTTCTGCCCAGCGGACTCGGGCGGCATTGCCGTGCTGGATCGTCTGCTTGCACGTTGTCCTGTAACGAGACTACATGAACGCGGAGGTTGTTGATCCATGTATTCCGAGACTGAAGATGTGATCCGCGCTTTGGCGGAAAATGCCGAAGGCGTGTGTCGCGCCTACCTTCCTGCCGGACGGCGGGAAGGGTCCTACTGGATCGTGGGCGATCTGCAGAACAATCCTGGCCGGTCCCTCTTCGTGCGGCTGACGGGGCCTGCGTCGGGGCCGGGCGCTGCTGGCAAGTTCACCGATGGCGCCACGGGCGAACATGGTGACCTTCTCGACATCATCCGCGAGAGGACCGGGATCTCCCGCTTTCCCGATCTTCTGGCCGAGGCCCGAGCGCATTTGGGCCGTCCGCAGCCGGTCCTCCCGGATGCACCAGTGCCAAAAAAGGCCAAAGCCCCTGGTGGCACGCCAGCGGCGGCGGCACGTCTCTTTGCGGCCTCGGTGCCGGTCGCAGGCACGCTTGCCGACACCTACCTCCGCTCCCGGGGCCTTACCCAAGGCGCAATGATGAGCGCGCTGCGCTTCCACCCGAAGTGCTGGCATCGGGATGAGGGCCAGACCCGGAGCATCCCCAGACCGGCGCTGATCGCTGCGGTCACCGATGCGGCAGGGGCCTTGCAGGGTGTGCATCGTACCTGGCTGGCACCTGACGGACAGGGGAAAGCGGGCGTCGAGACGCAGCGGCGTGCCATGGGTCACCTCCTCGGCAATGCCGTCAGGCTGACCCCGCATGACGACATCCTCGTGGTCGGTGAAGGCATCGAGACCATGCTATCCTTGGTCGAGGCAGTGCCCGGCCTGCCCGTCTGGGCGGCGCTCTCGTCCGGTCACCTCGGGGCCGTCCTGCTGCCGGAGGGGCTGCAGCGCCTCTACATCGCCATCGACCGCGATCCGGCGGGGCGTGGCGCGGCAGAGAGGTTGAGCGCCAGAGCCCTTGATGCCGGGATTGTCGTACGGGTGCTGGAACCACGGCTTGGGGATTTCAACGATGATCTTCGGGTAGACGGACCGGCGGTGCTGCGTCAGCATCTGGCAAAACAGATCGGTCCCGAGGATCGGCAGCGCTTGGAAATCTGAGCGTCTCCGCGCAAGGGGCAGTTCAGGACAGTGGGGCAGGGGGAACGGAACCATCGCAGGTCTGAACCGTCACCCCTTGCCTCTTCTCGGGACAGCTCATCCACGCGTCCCCCGAGCGGCCTTCAAGAGATGGGCAGGCGGCCGTCAAAGGTGCCGCCCCTTCAAGGACGGGGGGCGACTGATTTCCGCCGGCGGCAGAGCCGCCTTTGCATCGCGAAGCAAATCAGCCGCCCCCCGTCCTCCTCCACATGCGTTCCGGCCCCGAAGGCGGGGTGAAGGGCCAGCCCCTCCCACGGCTTTCGCAGCCCATGAAGGCCGCGCGGGATGACGCGCGGACAAGTTGAGGCCCGGAGGCAAGAACCGATGAAGATCCACACCCACAACGACGCGTATGAACCCGCCCACACCGCATCCCAGACCGCCCATGCGCTCGACGAGCTGCAGCTCTATGGCTACCGCCCGTTCGACGAGCCCGATCCGCGCCCGATGCCCGATGGGCAGCGCCTCGCGGTCGCCGTTGCCGACATCTTCGACGCCCTCGTCGCGACCTTTGAGGACACCCGCATGGAACCCGACCTCGAAGAGGTGCTCTGGGGCCAGGTCAACCTCTTCCACCGCGCCGCGGCGAGGGTTGAGCGGTCGCTCGATGAGAACGAACAGGCGCAGCGCCGCCTGCAGCGCGAGCAGGACGGCTCCGAGGTGAAGTCCACCGAACTCGAGCGCCTGACGGCCGAAGGCCTGACGCTGATCGAACGGCGGAACTGCATGGACATGATGCGCGATCACGCCGCGACCGAGTTCGTCCATCACACGGGCTCCACCTGGCGCCCTCGCACCGGCTCGATGGTGAACCGCCAGCACATGACCGCGGCGCTGATCGACAGCCGCGACTTCCTGGCCGCCAAGCGCCGCGCGGAGACCGAGGTGATGCTGCCCGCAGGCCCCAAGGTCGCCCTCACCGGCGGGACCGACTTCAACGATCACCGGCTGATCTGGGGCAAGCTTGACCAGGTCCGGGCCAAGTATCCCGACATGGTCCTCCTTCACGGTGGAAGCGCCAAGGGCGCAGAACTCATCGCCGCCAAATGGGCCGAGGCCCGCGGCGTGACGCAGGTCGCCTTCAAGCCCGACTGGACCAAGCACGCCAAGGCCGCGCCATTCAAGCGAAATGACGCGATGCTGGACGTCCTGCCCGTGGGTGTCCTGGTCTTCCCGGGCAATGGCATCCAGGAAAACCTCTCCGACAAGGCCAAGAAGCTGGGTATCCCGGTCATGAAGTTCGAAAAGGGGGCGTGAGCCCCCTTTGCTCCTCGCGGGGAAATCGAGGTGGAAGCGCAGACTTCCACCTGATATTGTGGCAAAAACCTTGCCCGATCACTACATGTACCACAGCCCGATCCAGCTCGATGTCTTCCCAACCGACGTGCAGATGCGCCGGATCGATCCGGCGCGCAACATGCGTCGCTTCTATCGGCTGAGCGTTCAGCGCGACCTCTTCGGCCGTGCCAGCCTCGTGCGCGAGTGGGGTCGTATCGGCTTCCGTGGCCAGATGATGGTTGAGACCCACCCCGATGAAGGCAAGGCCGTCACGGCTTTGATGAAGCTCGCAGCGGCGAAGAAGCGGCGGGGCTACGTCGTCTGACTCTTTGGTTTGCTTCTACTGCTTGGCCTGTGGCAAGTCCTTTCATGATAAAACGGCGCTGCCTTGAGCTCTGTGCGAGATAACTGGATTGGCCTGAGCAACCAATCAAGAGGTTGGGTTGGCCGGCATGGTCACCTTGCTCCTCTACCACTTCGCTTCAGAGAGCTCGCAGGTAAAACGTCCGCGCAAAGGGGTTGATCTTCATCATAGGTATAGTTTATATACCCATCATGAAACGATTCTGGTGGGTGCTCTCGTCCCACCTGTTCAACGAGGACCTGCCATGCGCTGGGGTGTCGAAAAACGGTTGGAGTTCATTGAGTTCCGCCTCTTTTGGGAGGGCGGGATCAACCGTGCCGACATCGTAGAACAGTTCGGGGTATCCGTGCCCCAGGCCTCGAAGGATCTTACGCTCTACGAGGAGAAGGCACCGGGTAATCTGATCTACGACAAGAGCGCCAAGCGTTACAAAGCGGCGGACGATTTCAAGCCCGTTTTCATGCAGCCTGATGCATCCACGTACCTCGCTCATCTGCGCGAGACTAACGGAGGAGCGTCTGGTGTAACCGAATCCTGGCTTGCATCGGCGCCCGCGCATGATGCCCTGCCTATTCCACACCGGCGCGTGGAGGCCGACGTCCTTCGCGATGTCCTTAAGGCCGTTAGAGAAGGCCATTCCATCGAGGTCTTCTACCAGTCGATGAGCGCCAACAAGAACACCCCAGAGTGGAGGCGGATTTCTCCCCACGCTCTCGGCAGCGACGGACTGCGCTGGCATATCCGTGCATTCTGTCACATCGATCACAAGTTCAAGGACTTCATCCTCTCGCGATGCATGAAAACTCGAAAGCATGAACTGTCCGGCGCGTCTGCGAATGACGACAAGCTTTGGCATGATCGCTTCGCGGTGGCGCTCGAACCGAATCCAGCCCTGAGCGAGAGCCAGCGATCAATCATCGCCCAAGATTATGAAATGACGAACGAGCGCACCGAAGTCATGGTGCGAAAGGCGCTCCTCTACTACTTCCTGAAGCGTCTCCGTCTGGATGTCGCAGACAAGCTGGACAACCCCTACGAAGTCCCTGTCGTGGTCGCCAACCGAGCTGCCTTTGACGCCGCGCTCGCGGAGGCGATGGCATGAAGTCTGTCAATTTTGAAATCCTTCGTGACGGTTGGCCTGAACTTGCAGGTCTTGGCGGGTTTGCGGAGTCATACGCTCACGCAGATCCGGCCAGCGCGCTCGTCAAGCTTCGCCTGTTCGCGGAGAACCTGACAAAGGATATCTACCGCGAGCTCCAGCTGCCAAAGCCAGACCTATCGAAATTTGTTGATCTCCTTGAGAACGACGCCTTCGTCGCGATCACTCCGAAGGTTGTGCTCGACAAACTTCACGCGTTGCGAATGCACGGCAACAAAGCCGCACATGGCGAGCCCGTAAGAAGCCAACACGCGCTATGGCTGCTCAAGGAAGCGCACGATCTGGCCCGCTGGATGTGTGTCCGCTATGGGCAAGCGAAAGCAGACCAGCTTCCCGCCTTCCGGCAGCCGGCCATTCCAGGTCAGGTTGAGGAGCGGGAACGGCGCCATGTCCTTGAAAAACTGGCGGCACAGGAAGCGCAGATGGACACGCTGCTTTCTGAGCTCGAAGAAGTACGATCGAAAGCAACCGCCGCCCAGAAGGAAGCGGCTGAGCTCAAGCAGCTAGCAAGCTCGGCACAGGCAGCGGCCGATGAACTTCAGTTCAGCGAGGCAGAAACCCGAACGCGCCTCATCGATAGCATGTTGGCGAGCGTTGGCTGGGATATCGCAGAAGGCGTCAAGAACACGACCCAAGTGGGCAAGGAAGTCGAGGTCGACGGTCAACCAACGGCTTCTGGCATCGGCTACGCCGATTACGTGCTTTGGGATGACAACGGGAACCCTCTGGCCGTGATCGAGGCGAAGAAGACCTCGACCGATGCGGAGCTCGGTCGGCATCAAGCCAAACTCTATTCCGATAGCCTTGAAAAGCGGTATGGGCACCGCCCGGTCATCTTCTACACGAATGGCTTCGACATTTGGATTTGGGACGACGCGCAGGACTTTCCTCCGCGGAAGCTCTATGGCTTCTACTCCAAGGACAGCCTTCAGCATCTGGCCAACTACCAACGGCACAACAAACAGCCCCTCAACACAGTCGCGATCAGCGATCAGATCGTGGATCGGCTGTACCAGCTGGAAGCGATCAAAAGGGTTTCTGAGCGGTTTTCGCAGAAACACCGTCGGGCGCTGGTGGTTCAGGCCACAGGTACAGGCAAGACACGCGTTGCGATCGCGCTGACGGACCTTCTGATCAGAGCCGGTTGGGTCAAGCGGGTCCTCTTCCTCTGCGATCGCAAGGAACTCCGGAAGCAGGCCAAGAACGCCTTCAACGATTTCCTTTCGGAGCCCACTCGGATCATCACATCGCGCGTTAGGACGAACGCCAGTGAGCGCGTCTTCCTTGCGACATATCCCGCGATGCAAAAGGTCTTCCAGTCTTTCGACCCAGGCTTCTTCGACCTCATCATCGCGGATGAATCTCATCGAAGCATCTACAACGTCTACGGAGACATCTTTCACTATTTCGACTGTTATCAGGTGGGGCTTACCGCGACGCCAGTTGACTTCGTTACGAGGAGCACCTTCCGCCTCTTTGGATGCGAAGGGCAACTTCCCACGTCGAATTACGATCTCGAACAGGCGGTTCAGGCAGGCTACCTGACTCCATTCGAGGTCTATGAGCACACGACGCAGTTTCTCCGCGACGGCATCACCCTCGATGGTCTATCGCCCCAACAGATCCAGGAGCTCGAAGACCAGGGGGAGGACCCGGCGCAGTATGATTTCTCCTCTGAGCAGATCGACAAGGTCATCTATAACAAGGACACCAACCGCGCGATCCTCCGAAACCTGATGGAAAACGGGATCAAGGATGCGACCGGACAAATCCTAGGAAAGAGCATCATATTTGCACGGAACCATCAGCATGCGATGCTGATGCGTCAGCTCTTCGATGAAATGTATCCGCAATACGCCGGTAAGTTCTGCCAGGTGATCGACAACTACGATCCGCGTGCCGAGCAGTTGATCGACGATTTCAAGGGCGAAGGTACCAACAACGATCTGACCATAGCGATCTCGGTCGACATGCTCGATACCGGGATCGACATCCCGGAGATCGTGAACCTGGTTTTCGCGAGGCCCGTCAAATCACCAGTGAAGTTCTGGCAAATGATTGGCCGAGGCACGCGTCTCTGTCCGGACCTCTTCGGCCTCGGCCAGCACAAGAGCGTGTTTCGCATCTTTGACCACTGGGGCAATTTTGCCCGCTTCGAAATGGGCTATCGCCCTGCCGAACCTACACAGGGCAAGCCGCTTGCTCAGCAGGTCTTCGAAGAGCGGTTGAATGTTGCCGAGATCGCCCTTCAGAAGAGCGAAATCGCAGCCTTCGACGCTGTGATTGACCTCGTGGCGCAGGATATCAATGCACTGCCGGAAGAATCCATCGCCATTCGGGAGAAATGGAAGGAGAAGCGCGCTCTATCTCGTCCCGAGGTATTGAAGGCGTTCGCCCCGGCGACTGTCGCGAGACTTCGCCAAGAGATAGCACCTCTGATGCAGTGGCGAAACATCCGTGGTTTCAGTGACGCCCTTGCGCTCGATCTTCTTATAGCGCGGATGCAAATTGCGGTGCTACGTGGCTCGGGCGAGATTGCCGATCAGAAAATCGAGCTCCTCGACCGCCTAGCATCTCTGCAGATGCACCTAAACCCCGTGCGAGAGAAGGCGGAAGTCATCAAGCGCGTGAAGTCAGATGCTTTCTGGAGAGATGTAACAGTCGCCGATCTGGAGGGCGCACGCATTCAGCTGCGCGAAATCATGCATCACCGTGCCAAGGGCGGGTCGCATGGCCTTCCTCCGAAGGTGGTCGATATCACCGAGGATGCCGGGCAGATGCAGTTTGCACGGCGTTCGGCGAGCCTGAAATCCGTCGACATGAAAGCCTATCAGCAAATCGTCGAAGCGGAGCTCAAGAAGCACTTCGAGACACATCCGGTCCTCAAGAAAATCCGTGCCGGCGAGGCCGTGTCCGACCGCGAAATCGACTCGCTCGTGTCGCTCATTCTGACGCAGCACCCGGACGTGCGGCGGGAACACCTTGAGGAGTTCTTCAGCGAGACCGCCGGTCCGCTCTATCTCGCGATCCGGATGATCGTGGGCATGGATCCCGAAGCGGTGCGGGAGAAGTTCACTGCCTTCGTCCAGAAGCATCCGAAGCTGAGCGCGAAGCAGACGCGCTTCCTCGCGCTGCTGCAAAACCACATCGCGCGGTACGGTACGATCGAGGTCGAGCGGCTCTACGACGACCCCTTCACCGTGGTCGACGCCGACGGACCGGACGGGGTTTTCGAGGACGAGGCCGACCTCACCGATCTCATCAATATTGTGCGCTCCTTCGGCCCCACGGTCGATCAGCGCCCAGACGACAACCCGAACGAGAGGAAATCATAAATGGTCACGGGTGAGCTCAAGCGGCGCGTCGACGCGCTCTGGACGGAATTTTGGCAGGGCGGGATCACCAACCCGCTGACGGTTATCGAGCAGATCACGTTCCTGATGTACGCGCGCCTCCTCGACATCAACGAGGCGCGAGACGAGAACCGCCAGAAGCGGACGGGCAAGCCATTCCAGCGCCGCTTCAAGGAGGACGAACAGCAGCTGCGCTGGTCGCAGTTCCGGCACCTGGGATCCGACCAGATGCTTCCCCTCGTGCGCGACAAGGTCTTCCCGCACTTCCGCACGACCGTCGCCAGCGGCACGGCCTTCGCCGAGTTCATGAAGGACGCGCAGCTGATGATCCAGAAGCCTGGGCTTCTGGTGAAAGCCGTGAACATGATCCACGAGCTGCCGCTGACGGAGGGTGACACGAAGGGCGACCTGTACGAATACCTGCTCAGCAAGCTGACCACGGCCGGCATCAACGGGCAATTCCGCACGCCTCGGCACATCATTCGCTTGATGGTCGACATGCTGGATCCTAAGCCGACCGACGTGATCGGCGACCCCGCCTGCGGTACGGGCGGCTTCCTCGTCAGCGTCATGGAATACCTGCTCGAGACTTATACCTCGCCCGAGGCGGTGATCGAGGAGAAGGATCCCGAGACCGGCGCGGTAGAGAAGATCTTCACCGGCGACCTGCTCGAAGATCACCGCGACCATATCCGCAGCAGCATGTTCCACGGCTTCGACTTCGACGCCACCATGCTGCGGATCGCGGCGATGAACCTGATGCTGCACGGGGTCGATGATCCCGACATCCACTATCAGGACACGCTCAGCACCGGTTTCACCGATAAGTTCCCGAGGCAAGCAAGCGAGGGCTTCGACGTCATCCTCGCCAATCCGCCCTTCAAGGGCAGCCTGGATTTCGAGGACGTGCACTCGGGGCTTCTGCGCCAAGTCAAGACGAAGAAGACTGAGCTGCTCTTTCTCGCGTTGATTTTGCGCATGCTGAACACCGGCGGCCGGTCGGCGACTATCGTGCCTGATGGTGTCCTGTTCGGCTCGTCCGGTGCGCATCGTCAGCTGCGTCAGCTCTTGATCGACAACAACCAGCTGGAAGCAGTGATTTCGCTACCCAGCGGTGTGTTCAGGCCCTATGCGGGCGTATCCACCGGGATCCTAGTCTTCACCAAAGGGGGACGCACCGATAACGTGTTCTTCTACGATGTCGAGGCCGATGGTCTCTCACTCGACGACAAGCGGGAACCGGTGGCCGAAAACGATTTGCCTGACTGCCTTGCCCGTTGGCGCGCCCGCGATCCTGCGGAGGACACAGACCGGAAGTCGAAGGCGTTCTTTGTGCCAGCCGCCGAGATCAAAGAGGCTGGCTATGACCTTTCTCTCAGCCGCTACAAGGAACGTGTGTATGAGGAGGAGGACTATGACCTGCCTCATGTGATCCTTGGTCGGATGAAGGACCTTAACGACGAAATTGCTGAAGACTTGGCTGAACTTGAGGATATTCTCGGATGACGCACGCGGTTCAATTGGGCGACATCATTCAGCTTCGGAAAGGCAAGAAGGCGACCGAAGTTCATGACCAACGCGTCAACGGTGCCATGCCCTACATCCAGATTGATGAAGTGCGCGGGGCGGCACCCCAGAAGTTTGCTCATGACACCAAGGGGGTGATCGTGACGCCAGCGGATCTCTGTATTGTCTGGGACGGTGCGAATGCTGGGACTGTCGGATATGGTGTCGATGGCCTGATCGGCAGCACCGTCGCCAGAATGCGTATCAAGGCGCCAAACGAATGGGATACAGAGTTCGTTGGCAGACTGCTTCAGAGCAGATTTCGTCAACTTAATGACGAGGCACAGGCCCGCGGAGCCACAATCCCGCACGTCGACAAATCGAAGTTGGAATCGATTGATCTTCCGCGCATTGGTCGATCGGAGCAGCGACGGATTGCATCAATCCTAGCGAGGGCAGATGGCATCCGGCGAAAGCGTGAGCGCTTGATCGATGAGGCCCAAAAGTTCGTGAGGTCAGCCTATCTGCACACAGTCGGACATCTCAACCCTAGCCATGGCGACTGGGAACCGTTCACGATTGATGCGCTTGCCGAAGATCGAAAGGGCGCGATCCGGTCGGGACCATTTGGCAGT
>ERZ761607.2446-NODE-2446-length-20141-cov-130.260828_pt1 | contig 20141 bp, 7 predicted proteins | sample MGYA00511164_ERZ761607 | MGnify/ENA primary metagenome ERZ761607 (study PRJEB28899, sample SAMN02445080) | bioreactor sludge metagenome | biome: EBPR sludge | place: Australia: Brisbane, Thorneside Wastewater Treatment Plant | collected 2011-06-22 ... | reverse complement strand
TCATAACTCATAACTCATAACTCATAACTCATAACTCATAACTCATAACTCATAACTCATAACTCATAACTCATAACTCATAATTAACCATTCACTTTTCACCCCCTAACATATACAACCTACCTGAATAATTGCTACATTTGCATTACATAAGCACAATTTTATTTATTTTAAACCACTACTGCTATGAAAAACAACGCTTTTTCTTTGCTGAAACTATGGTACTGCATTTGTTTACTTGCCGCTTATACCGGCGCTTATGCACAACTTACCTTTTCTGACGAAAAACTGATAGCCCAAACAGAAGTACTGTATCCCACCACCATAAAAGCCGCCGACCTTACCGGCAACGGATTCTTAGATTTGGTTGTATTATCAAACGAAGGTACAGAATTATCTTGGTTCAAAAATAACGGAGGCAATGACTATGGTAAAATACAACTGCTCACTACCGCCTATAACTTAATTGGCATAGGCAGCATCACCAATTTTCACTTTACAGATATTGATACAGATGGCGACCAAGATTTGCTGGTACAAGTCAATAATACAGCCCTTTGGCTGCCCAATAATGGCGATGGGAGTTTTGGTACACAGCAAATTATAAGCACCTCCGGTCAAATAAGAGCTTTTCATGTAACCGACTTTAACACAGACGGACACCAAGATTTATTGCTCAATTTATCCGGCAATATCGTTTGGTTTGCCAATAATGGCACCGGTAATTTTGGTACACCACAAACACTCATCTCACCTGCTCCAATTCCCTATGCCCAAATAGCGGCTGCCGATTTAAACGGCGATGGGCACTTAGACCTAATAACTAATAACTCATACTTCATTCTTTGGTATGCCAATGACGGAGCCGATAACTTCATCTTGCAGCCGAGCATTGGGGTTTTTGGTGCTTGGAACATTACTTATCATGGAGTTGCCGATATGGATAATGATGGCGATTTAGACATAATTGCTTCTTATAAAACTACTATAGAGACAGACATATTCTCATTGTCAGAGCTTTTTTTAGTATGGCTGCCCAACGATGGAGTTGGTAATTTTGGAGCACCGCAGGTTCTATATTCTTACTATAACCCATATTGGCAGCAAGAGCAGCCGGTTAATTTTTCTAATGTACAGTTGATTGACTATAACAACAATGGGGAAATAGATGCATTATTTGTACTTAACACCATAGATCAGGAGAACCTCCTAAGTAATGCTAATGATAACTATTGCACAAAATCACACTTTTACGCCGCCGATTATGACAACAATGGCACCATAGATGTGGCAAGTACCATAGAAAACCAAGACCGAGTAATACTGAAACCTAACGGACAACCCCAAATACCGCTCACCTATCCTAAAAAGGCAGACCATGTAATATTTTTTGATTTAACCAAAGTAAACGCCTCTGATGAAAGCCCCGATGTATTATTTTACAGAGAACGTTATTACTACAGTTACGAGATACAATTTTATGGGAAACATTTTATACTCAACAACAACTCCGGCGAATTTTCGGCAAGTAACATTGGTTCTGATATCTACTGCTCTTATTGGCAACCAGGAAATAATTTCCCCCTTTGTGCAGCCGATTTTACCGGCAATGGCGCTACGGATTTATTAATGGCACAGAGTGTATATGGTTTTAGCAACATCACCATTAAACTGTACCAACACACAGAATCGAGCAACTATTTAAACGGCTCGGAAGTCATTTCCGATGCCCCCTACTACTCCGGCGCACAAGCCGTTGATATAGACAACGATGGCGATTTAGACTTAGTTTGTTATAATGATGATTTCGGGTTGAGTTACGTAGATTGGTACGCCAACAACGGTGCCGGCCAATTTGCTCCGCCGGAAATCTTGTTTAACACATCTGCCGAATTGGTTTTTGCCGATGTAAACAACGACAACCTGCCCGATGCCATAGTAGGCAGCGGCAGTGCTTTTTATTGGTTACCCAATTTGGGCGGCGGCAGTTTTGGAAGTTTGCAGTTGATAGGTTTTGGCGTTAATACCTTTAAAGTTGCCGACCTCAACGGCGATGGTAACATAGACATCATAGGGCGCAATACCACCACCGGCGAAACCGTATGGCTTGCCGGCAATGGAGCGGGCAGTTTTGCTGTGCCCGTACCACTGCCCACTATTACCAATGACATTGCCGCCATTACCGATTTAGACTTAGACGGCGATATAGATTTGATAACTTGCAGCAGTAACCAACTCAATTGGTACGCCAATAATGGCAGCGGGGTGTTTGGAAATGCCCAATTTATAGCTGCCTCCACGCCCGGGTTGCCCTACCGCCCCACTATGGTAAGAGTGGGCGATATAGATACCGATGGCGATTGGGATATTGCCGTAGTATGTGGATATGAAATGAACAAAATAGTTTGGTACGAAAATACCAAACTTTTGCCCGGCGAGCCGCTTATGCCCTCTGCCGCCTTCACCACCTTCCCGGCGCCTGCCACCGCCAACCCCGATACTTTGGTCATCTGCCAAGGGCAGCCCGTGCAGTTTTTCAATCAATCGCAAAACAGCAATGCCTTTTTATGGGATTTTGGCAACGGCGCTACCGCCACTCTCGCCAACCCCACCTACACTTATCCCCAACCCGGTACCTATAATGTGCAACTGACCGCGTATAATAACCTGCCCTATAATTGCCCGGCAAATGCAGGTGAATTGGTGTTCACATACTCCCCATCAACCACTCCCCTAAAAGTTGATTTGGTAGGTTACAACAGTAATCCCGGTTTCCTTACGATGATAGTAGTAAGAAACAAGGCTACCAACACCATTATGCAAGTATTTATCCCTCCCCTTAGCGAAGCAGATCAACTGACATTAGGAGTACACTACTATCATGGTTTACTAAACCATCGAACCATTGAAGCCTACAATTTTCTCCTGCCCGCACCAGGTGCTATTAACCCTGCTGATGATCCTTTCTACATAGATATCCCTTGTAAAGATTTTGAAACCTTTGAACCCTGCGAAATGATCAATATGGAAACAGACGTTATCTTCAATCAAGATATTGGTTTGTATGTTGTAAATATATGTGTAACGGGGGGATACTTTGGTCTTACTGATAACGGTGGTTATTACTTTACCCCCCAAGTAGACAATGTTTCCTATTTTTGGGGAGGCTCTACAACTTGTGCTACAACACTAATTGGTGCTTATGCAACGCTTACATGGTATGGTGATTTTGGCGCTGATATAAATCTATGTGTTTATGATACAGGAATTGAATGTTGCCAAACCATCACCATACCCGATGGACCGCCGCCTGCACAAGCTCCCCAAACCGCCGGAAAACCGGCGGAGTATGCCGATACTGCTTCATTGGTGATAGTGGTAGAACCCGGTTTTGCGCCCGATATTTCTTGTGCCTCCACCGTTTGCGAGGGTACTGTTGCCGATTACAGCACCTCCGCCACCTGCGAAACCTACTTGTGGGAGGTTATCGGCGGTGAAATCCTCAGCGGGCAAGGCACACCCACCATTACCGTACAATGGAACAACCCGTCTTTGGGCAGCATCAGCCTCAGCGCCGAGTGTGGCGCGGAGTATTGCAGCCTGCCTACCGTAGTAGCCATACCCATTATAGGCAGTATTGCCGTTATACAGGGGCAAACCACCTTTTGCGCAAACGATGTATTGCAATACAGCGCGCCCTACTTTGGCGGCACACAGTACCAATGGGCTATCAACCCGCCCGGCGCAGGCGTTATTGTAAGCGGACAAAACACCCCGCTCATTACCGTTCAGTGGGGCAATGCACCCGCTACCCTTGCCCTCACCTACCAAAACAACCTGCTCAACTGTGGCGGCGCTGCCTCTCTTTCGGTTGCGCCTAAGCCTTCGTTTAGCATCAATCCCATAGAACCCGTTTGCGAGGGCGCTACCTCTACCCTCAGCGCCAACTCGCTGCTGCCTTTTGTGTGGTCAGTTTCGGGTGGCGAAATTTTATCGGGACAAAATACCAATACCATTACCGTTTTGTGGAACAGCGCGGGTACTTTTTCGGTAACTATTGCCCCGGTTAATCCCGATGCGTTTTGCAATACCACCGCACAGGCTTCGGCAACCGTAGCGCCTTATCCCGAAACGCCTCAAATAGCCGGCGCTTCAACGGTTTGTCCGCTGCAAACCTACACTTATACCGCCTCGCCCGCGCTGCCCAATACCCAATTTATCTGGACCATAGCCGGCGGCACCATCACCGCCGGACAAAACAGCCCCACCGTACAAGTGCAGTGGACAGATACCCCTCCCTACCTGCTTACCGTAGTGCGGCAAACAATTACCGGTGTGGTTTGCACCTCAGAGCCAGCTACTATTAGCCCCGCGCCGCTGGCAAGTTCGCCCTTTGTCATTACCGGCAGCAACAATGCCTGCCCCAATAGCCAAATAACTTACCAAATAAGTCCTTCGCTCATCGGGGCAAGTTATACATGGTCGGTATCGCCGCCCGATGCCGCGCTCATTGTACAGGGGCAAGGCGCCGGGCAAGTGAGCCTGTTGTTTGGTAATACGCCCAATACCTTGCTTACCCTTAGCGCCTCGTACTGCAACCTTACTGCTCAGTTGCCCATAAACATAGGCGCACTGCCCCAGCCCCTTATTGTGCAGGCAGATACGCTTTGTACCGGCAGCAGCATTACCCTAAGCGCAGCAGATGTCGGCTCTGGCTTGCCCTACGCTGCTTATGTTTGGAAAAACGCTCAAAATACCACCATTTCTACCCTGCCCACCGCCACCATTAGCGCTGAGGGCATTTACACCCTGCAAGTTACCAATACATCGGGCTGCTCGGCTTTTACCTCCCATCGGGTTTACCAATATACCTCGCCGGTTGCCACCATTTTGGGAGCAAATGCTGTTAGTCTATGTGTCCAAAATCCTACCAATTACGAGCTGATAGCCTTAGACGGCACCAACTACGCTTTTCAGTGGACCTTGGACAATGTGCCCATACCCGGCGCTAATACCCCATTTTTAACCCACTTGGGCACCGCTACCGAAGGCTCATTTCCCTATCGGGTGTTGATTACCGATACTTCTACCACTTGCACAAAGTTATCGGGCTTGGTAAACATCTTGCACATCACTTGCACCGGCGGCGGCGGCGGCACACCGTCCGACACCCTAACCTGTCCGCCCATTGCGGGGTACAGCCTCAGCAGCAGCCTTAGCGCTGATGGCGCTAACTGCCAAACCATCACGGTAAACGCCACCTACTCGGGCGATTTTACCAATTTTGGCATCAGTTGGGGCGATGGCACTCCCCAGCAACCCTTCAACGGCGTATCGGCTACCCATACCTACAGCAGCGAAAGCGTAGGTAATTTTAGGGTTAGGATATTCGGGTATTTTATTCACCCCGTTACCGGCGCAGAGTGTTTACGCATTGCCGAGGCAATACACCAAATTCCGCTCTTTGCCCGATTTGACTTGGAACCTGCCTGCTTAGGCAGCGATTGGGTATTTCAGGACAGGTCGTACTACATGCCTACTACCACCATTAGCCAGTGGGTTTGGGATTTTGGCGATGGCGCTCCCCCGCTCACCGGCGCTCAAACCGAAGCACACGCCTACACCACTCCCAATGACTACACCGCCTCGCTCACCATTACCAACGGCGTTTGCTCCGCTTCGGCAACGCAAAACCTTACCGTAGCGCCCCTGCCCGATGCCGAGTTTACCGTTAACGGGGGCGATTGTGCAGGCAATACCCTCAGTTTTTTGCCAAACGATGCCTCGCTTGCCGCCTATCTTTGGCAGTTGGGTAATGGGGTAAGTACCGCCCAGCCCAATCCGGTTTACTCGTATGCAAGCCCCGGCGCTTATGCCGTTTCTTTACAAACGGTGAACGAGCAAGGCTGTTATTCCGAACCGCAAACCCAAATTATTACCATAACCGATGCACCCGAAGCCCAGCCCATTACCGCTTCCGATACGCTGTTTTGCGCCGGACTCAGCGCCACCCTTACCGCCCCCGCCGGTGGAGCGGCTTACCTTTGGTCATTAGGGCAAACCACGCCTGAAATTACTGTAAGCACATCGGGCTTTTACAGCGTGCAGGTTACACTGCCATCGGGCTGTGTTTATACATCGCCGGCGGTAAACATTCAGGTTATTCCGGCGCCCTCAGCGGTTATTAGTCCACCCTCGCCGGTGGTAGTGTGCAGCGGCACGGAAGCCACCCTGTATGCGCCCAACAACCCCAATTACACCTACGCATGGTCGCAAAACAACAATGGTTTATCCTTCAATAGTTTTGTTTCCGGTGGCGCCAAAACCGTAACCGTAACCGATACCACCACCGGTTGCTCCGCCACCGGCAGCGCACAGGTGCAGATACAAGGCAACCCGCCCGCGCCCGTCATTAGCGCCTCTGCCACCCAGCTTTGCGAGGGGCAAAACGCCACCCTAAGCATCAACTCGCCCAATCCGCTACTCACCTACCAGTGGACAAACGGCGCTACGGGCAGCTCTACTTCCGTTAGCGTTTCGGGCGCTTACGGAGCCATAGCTACCAACAGTTTTGGCTGCATTTCCGATACCTCCTTTTTAGCGGTGATAACCGTAACCTCAACGCCCAATATAGCCGCTTTTCCGGCGGGTTGTTATGCCATTTGCCCCGATGAACCCATCATACTGCCCACCAACACCGCCGAAACCTACCAATGGTATTACAATGGCTTACCCATACCCGGCGCTACCGGCAACAGTATGATACCCCAAGCCGAAGGCGCATATTGGGTGGTCATGACCAACTCGCCCAACTGCACCCTTACTACGGAGGTACTGCAATTAGAGTTTGCCGATTGTGCAGGTCCTTTGCCGGTTAGCCTGCTGTCGTTTACCGGCACTGTTGAGCCCGCCGGCAACCTGCTGCAATGGACTACCGCTTCCGAAACCAATGCCGCTTGGTTTACCCTCCAAGCCTCGCCCGATGGCAGTACATTTACCAACCTTGCCCCCCGACTTGCCGCCGCCGGCAACAGCAGCAGCACCCGCCAATACCAACACTTGCACCAACAGCCCTACCCGGTTACTTATTACCGCCTCCTCCAAACCGATTATGACGGCATTACCAGCCAAGCCGGTGGGGTAATTGTATTGGTGCGCCAGGCAGAAAACCTGCCCTTTGCCATTACACACCTTGCCCCCAATCCTACCCAAAATACGCTTACTCTTACCTACACCACCCCCGATGCCCAACCCCTTGCCCTGCATTTGTACGACCTTGCCGGAAAACTGATGTACTCGCAAGCTAACCTGCCTGCCTTGCCCGGCATACATACCGCTACCCTGCAACTGCAACACCTGCCCAAAGGCATGTACCTGCTTACGCTGTTTTCTGCCCAAACTGCCCTGCGCGCTAAGGTGGTGAAGGAGTAAAAAATGAATCTGATTACCCACTCATCGGGTAACAGACCGATGAGTGGGTAAACGAATCGCCACATAAAATTATCGCCATGAAATCACCAACCAACCGCTCTTTTTTGTTCGTTTTCAGCGCCATGCTCTTGTTTTGCTATACCTTTATTGCCCGCGCACAAACCGGTTTTGACCAGCCCCTTAAAATAGCGCCTATGGTTGATAGACCCTATGGCACGCTTGCTGCCGATTTAGACAATGACGGCGATAAAGACATTGTAGCAATGAGTTATTTATCAACCACACAAAGGAAAGTGGTTATTTTTGAAAATATAGAGGGCGTATATGCCGATTTTCCCATCTCCCCTCTTGCACCTACCGAAAACGGAGAGGTAACCCTTTATTTGGCAGATTTAGACAATGACAATTATATTGACCTTGTTCTTGGCTTTGGCAACAAAATAGCATGGAGCAAAAACAACGGTAATTTTAATTTTGGGAGTTTACAAGTTATTACCACTGCCATCACTGGATTGAAATCTTTGCAAATAATTGACTTTGACAACGATGGCGACCTCGACCTTTTGTCTGCCTCCAAATTAGACCATAAAATTGCTTATTATGAAAACTCAGGCAATGGCATTTTTACCAATCAAATAGTGGTTGCTGAATATGCTTACTATACAGAGGCAGTGGCAGCCTTAGATGTGGATAACGATGGGCTAACCGATATTATATCGGGCGCTGCTTCTGTATATGGTTTGGGTTGGCATAAAAACTATGGGAATGGCATATTTGGTTACCGGCAAGTTATTAGCGCCACTTTGTTGAATCCTATACAAATTGTTGTAGCCGATATGAACAACGATGGCATTTTAGACTTAGTGGTAAGTGTGGGTGCAACAAAGTATCTTTTTTTGCGAGATGCTACGTTCAGTTTTATTGAGCCTATTGTATTGTATTCGGGAGGTTGGGCTTTTACCTTGTCTGATTTTGATGCCGATGGTAACATAGACCTTTTATTTCCGCTAACCAACAATAGCCTCTGCATTATGCGCAATTATGGTTATGCGCTATTGGGTGAGCCCGAAGTGCTTGTTAATTTTCAGTACCCCTTTCAATCATACAGCCTTGAAGACATCAACAACAACGGTTTGATTGACATTATTTATACTTCTTCCTTCTCATCAGGCAGGGTAGAGTGGTATGAAAACATAGATAATGCTACCTTTGTACAACATATTTTAGCAGAAACCGAGAATATACTGTACGATATTTTCACTGCCGATTTAGATAACGACGGCGATATTGATGTGTTGTCGGCTTCGTGGGGAGACAGGAAAATTGCCTGGTACGAAAACTTAGGCAACGGCAACTTTGACAAGGTTAAAGCGATTACCCGAAATGCGTGGGGCGCTAATACGGTTTTTGCTGACGATTTAAACAACGATGGTTATATAGATGTGCTTTCTGCGTCTTATAACGATGATAAAATAGCCTGGTACCAAAACGAGGGGCAAGGTATTTTTAGCGAGCAGATGGTAATTACCGGTTCTGCCGATGCCGCTTCTGCTGTTGCCACTGCCGATTTAGATAACGATGGCGATGCTGATGTGATAGCAGCAAACTATTACAACCAACTTTTTTGGTTTGCCAATGATGGCGCCGGTAATTTTACCCTGCAACAAACCTTCAATATAGCCACCGGCGCCAAAAAAGTAATGGCGGCAGATATTAACAACGACGGTTTGTTAGACCTCGTTTTTGCATCTTCCGCAAGCGAGAACGCCGGCACATTGGGTTGGTTTCGCAATATAGGTGAGGGGGTGTTTAATACCACCCTTAACCCTATTGCTTATTGGGCAGGTATAGAAGATTTTGATATTGCCGATATTGACAATGACGGTTTGCCCGATGTTTTGGCGGTTTCTACGTATTACAACACTTCGGGTTGGTTTAAAAATTTTGAGAATGGGGTTTATTTTGAAGAAAGACTTATTTGCAACTGCCATGCAAGCCCAATTTGTATTACCACTGCCGATTTTGATAATGATGGAGATTTTGACGTTGTTGTGGGAACAAGAGCCGGCAGGATTGTGAGTTGGTATGAGAATGACAGCGCAGGAAACTTTGAGCCCGCCGATATCAATATCTCTGAGATTATAGAACCCAAAGCTATCAGGGTAGCTGATATTAACAATGATGGTTACAAAGATGTGGTGGTGGGTTTTTCGAGTCAAAGTCAAATTCTGTGGTATAAAAACCTGTTCCTAAACATTGCAGCTCCCTCCAATGAAGTTGATATGCCGGTGCAAACACAAATCTTACACCTTGCCCCCAATCCTACCCAAAATACGCTTACTCTTACCTACACCACCCCCGATGCCCAACCCCTTGCCCTGCATTTGTACGACCTTGCCGGAAAACTGATGTACTCGCAAGCTAACCTGCCTGCCTTGCCCGGCATACATACCGCTACCCTGCAACTGCAACACCTGCCCAAAGGCATGTACCTGCTTACGCTGTTTAATGCCCAAACTGCCCTGCGCGCTAAGGTGGTGAAAGAGTAATGGAGCAGGCTGATATGCCACCTTTCATTGCACTTTAACTACTTTTGTTTGCGCCTGTTTTTCTGCCCACTCCATAATGGTGCAATTATTCAGTTTGCTTTCTATCCAGTAAAGGTAGTTGATGCGGTTAAAGGCTTGCTTTTCAAACTCATCGTTTTGGAGGGTTTCCAGTTTTTGTTTAAGGCGTAAAAGCCCATCATGCAGTTCTTTTTTGTTGGCAAACTGCCCTACATTGCGCATAAAACGCACCATTAAAGACTCTACCTGATAATTTTGCTCTGTTTGAAACAGAAACCGGTAGGTAGCCCTGCCCAAAGATTCCATGAGCAATTCATTGTTAAGCTCAAAATGGATAAGCAGGTGCAAAATTCGGGCGCAGCCGTGTATAATGGGTAGCGTATCAAAGTCTTTATCGTTGAGCAAGATGTCTAACTCAGTAAGCGATTGGTTATAGTTGCCGGCATAAAAATACAGAGCGGCTATACTGAGTTGGTATTGCAGGTTGTTTCCTTTATTGCGCTGCGCAAAGGCATTAGCAAGGTACTCTTGCATTTTGGGAACCATGGCAAGGGCTTTACGGTAGTCTTTTTGATAGTAAAGAGCATCAAATGGAGCGCCGCAAATGGCATCTAAGAGCACATTTACCGATTCGGGGGTTATGTTTTGTTTATGTTCTAAGTACCATTGCTCCGTTGCTTTAACCAAGTTATCAAACTGTTCGTACTCATTTAGCGCTATAAGCGGCAGCAAAACACCTTTAACAGAAACCAAGTATTTTTGCACATTGGAAATTTGCAGCATAGGCGTATTAAACTGCTCCAATTGAAGTTGGGCATAAGACAAAGCCTTGTAGTAATTGGCGCAGCCCATGTAATAATTTACCTGCGTATTGCAAAAAAACAATCGGGCATTAAAGGAAAGGGCAAGGGATATATCTGCCATAAGCGGGTGCTGCATCACCTCATTAAACTGCTTGTGTATTGCGGCGTGTTGGTCTAACAGCCCTATGCCGGTTTGGTTAAGTAGGTGCAAACTCAATAAGTAGAGGTTGTAATACTCTTGGCAGTTGGCAGTTATTTTAAAAATAGCGCTTTTTTCTTCCTGCAATTTCATGCGCTCATCAAAAGTTTCTGTTTTGTAGGGCAGTATTTCCAATTGCAGGTTTATCAGTTCTATATGCCAGCTATATTGGTTAATGATGTTATCGGGGTGGAGCAGTTTGCGGGTGGCATCTATCTTTTTTTGTGCCGCCTCCATAAGTCCCCTGTCTATAAGAGCTTCAATATGCCTTATTTGCATACGCAGTTTATGCCTAAGCGAAATACCTGCAGCATCATAAGCCGCTAAGCAATCTAATATCAATTGGTAGAGATAATTTTTGGCAGCCGAAAATTTTTGGGCAAATTTTTCCTTAGCAAATTTTTTGAGGAGTTTTTCTTCGTCATACACCTCTTGTTTGTCTATTGCATCAAACAGTTTAAGGTATGGGTTTTCTTTTGCGTCTGTTTGTTGCTTGTAGGCATATTTTTTAAAGTAGGCTTTTTCCGTTATGGTAAGCGCTTTAATAAGGTCAAAAAGGTCGGTAGCGTAGGTAGCCATACGTGGTTCAAGTTAGTGGGTTAGTATTTACCCAACAAATATACCCAATCTTGTTACAAACAGTACAGTTGAGTTGGCACAATATGGCTACTTTTACAAATTATGGTTTGCTCCTCAAAAAAAGATAGCCATACTACTGCCGCCAAAAAGCAAAAGCCATACCATATCGGGCAGATTTGGTATGGCTTATTGCAAGGCAAAATTTAAGGGCAAAAAAACCTGTTACACTAAGGGCACATCGGGCAAAGGTTGGTCTGTTTTAGGCAATTCGGTTTGGGCATTGACATTTTGTTTTCTGAAAAACTTGCCAAAACGCTCGCCCAAATCGTAGCGGATTACATACATGGCAGGTAAAACCAACAGCGTAAGGAAAGTGGCAAAAGTAAGCCCGAAAATAATAGTCCACGAGAGCGGACCCCAAAAAACCACACTATCGCCGCCTAAGTAAAACTGGGGGTTTAAATCGGTAAATAGGGTGCCAAAGTTAATGTTCATACCCAGCGCTAAGGGTATTAACCCAAGCGTAGTAGATGCGGCGGTAAGCAATACCGGTTTTATGCGGATTCGTCCTGCCGTAACTACCGATTCAAACAAAGAAGCGCCTTTATCGCGCATTAAATCGGCAAATTCTACTATAAGGATACCATTTTTAACCACTATACCTGCCAGCCCCACTATACCTATGCCTACCATTACAATAGAAATGGTCATATTAAACAGGCTAAAACCAAGCAATACGCCGGTAATGCTAAAAATGATTTCGCTCAAAATGATGAGTGTTTTGCTTACCGAGTTAAACTGTGTAACCAAAATAAGGAAAATTAACCCCAGCGAAATGAGCAAGGAGCGCATTAAAAATGCCGATGTTTCGGCTTGGTCTTCCTGCTCGCCGGTTTGTTTTACTTCTATACCATCGGGCAGTTTTAGTTTAGCAACGGCGTTTCTGATATTATCGTTTACCTCGTTTGCGGTGTAACCACTCAACACGTTTGAGCTTAGGGTAATTACGCGTTTTAGGTTTTTGCGCTTAATACCGCCGTAAGTATTAGTATATTTTACATCGGCAACAGCGGCAAGCGGCAGGTTTTTCACTTGCCCGGTTTCGGAACGGAAAGTGAGTTTGGTATTGAGCAAAGTATTTACATCGTTGCGCTGGTCATACTTATACCTTAGCTGAATAGGGTATTCATCTTCGTTGTCTTTAAACTTAGATACCTCCTTGCCAAAAACCGCCGTGCGCAATTCTGAGCCAATAAAAGCAGTAGAAACCCCCTCGCGGTTGGCGCGCTCACGGTTTACACTCACAATAATTTCGGGATTATTGTTTACAAAGTCCGATTTTAGCTCTTCTATGCCCGGAATTTGTAAGGAATCCTGCAAGTAAAATTGCAATCTGTTGGCAGCTCCTATCAATTGGTCTAAGTCATCGCCGCTAACCTCTATGTTTATGGGTGCGCCGGTTGGCGGTCCGTTCCTTTCTTGGTCAACGGTTACCTGCACGCCGGGCAGGTCTTTTACCTCTTGCCTGATGCGGTCTAAGTACTCGCGTGTAGATTGCCCTTGTCTTTCAGAAAATTTCACAAAGGTTACGCTTACTTTGCTTTTATTGGAGGCAGCGCTACGGTCGCCGCTGGTAGGGTCGCCGGCACCCACTGCCACATTACTGCTAATGGCTTCTACAATAGGGTTATCTTTACCCACTATTTTTTCCACCTTATTCTCCACAATGCGGGTAAGCGAGTCGGTATAAGTTTGGTTAGTACCTACCGGCAGGTTCATATAAACGTAAATATAGTTTGGGTCGCCTATAGGAAAAAACTGAATAGGCGGCGTGCGCACACCAAACAAGAAAAAGGAGAAAAACAACATAAATACGGAGAGCATAATAAGAACATACGGTCGCCATGATTTAAGCAAAAACCGAAGTAGCGCTTCGTAAACGTCCATCAAAATAGGCAGCACCCTATGTTCAAACCCTACTACCAAGTATTTAATAAACAATTTGTAAGCAATATACAGCCCCAGCGCCATAGCCATAAAATTACCTACGCCCTTAGGGGCGGCAAGGTAACAAAAAGCTGTAATGGCAGCCATAACCAGCGCCGTTTTAAGAAACGACAATCGGCGTTGTTTGCGTTCTTCGGGCGTGGGTCTTACCGATTCTGCCTTCATAAAAGCAGCCGCAAAAACGGGGTTAATAATAAAAGCCACTATAAGCGAGGCTACTAAGGTTAAAATGAGGGTAATGGGCAAGTACATCATAAACTTACCCACAATACCCCCCCAAAAAGCCAAGGGCACAAAAGGGGCAAGCGTAGTAAGTGTACCGGCAAGCACCGGTATAAAAATTTCTCCTGCTGCCATTTTTGCGGCGGTAGTTACCGGCATTTGCCCGTTCTGGAAAAGCCGATAAGTGTTTTCTATCACCACAATAGCATCATCTACAATAATACCTAAGGCAAATAAAAGCCCGAAAAGCACTATCATATTGAGCTCAAACCCGATGGCAGGCATCACCATAAACGCCAAAAAGACCGATAGCGGAACCGATAAACCCACAAAAAAGGCATTGGTAACACCCATAAAAAACATGAGCACAATGGTTACCAAAATAAACCCGATGATGATAGAGTTAATTAAATCGGCAAGAGTGGTTCGGGTAAGTTCCGATTGGTCGCCGGTAATGGTTACGTTCAGTTCGGGCGGAAATTTGTCTTTTTTCAGTTTTTCTACCAGTGCATGGATATTGTCTGATGCTTCTATGAGGTTTTCGCCACTGCGCTTAATAACGCTGAGGGTAATAACGTTTTTACCATTAAATCGGGCAAAACTTTCTTTTTCCTTGTAAGTGTCTTTAATTTCGGCAATATCTTTGAGGTAAACCGGCGCTCCCGACATGCTTTTTACCACAATATCGCCTATTTGCATGGCATTGGTAAACTGCCCCTTTACCCTAAGCGCTCGCTTCATATCAGACACGCTTATCAAGCCGCCCGATATGGTCATGTTTTCGGTGTAAATGGCGCGCTCTATGTCGCCAAAAGTTACGTTAGCGCTTTGCAGTTTAAACATATCCACATTTACCTGAATTTCGCGCTCCAGCGCTCCAATCATGTCCACGCGGGTAATTTGTTTAAGTTGCTCTATTTCATCTTTAATATCTTCGGCGTAGTTTTTAAGTTTGGTAAGGTCAAACTCGCCCGATATGTTAATGCCCATGATAGGTATTTCGGAAAAATCTACTTCTACCACCGTAGGGGCATTGGGCAAATCTTTGGGCAGGTTTGAAGCGGCACGGTCAACGGCATCTTTTACCTTTTGCTTGGCTACGTCCACCTTTACATCGGTGTTAAACTCTACCACTACGTTAGAAAAATCCTGAATAGAATTACTGGTAATTTTCTTTACGCCCGAAATAGATTTTATTTGCTTTTCAATAGGGCGGGTTACTAAGTTTTCCATATCGGCAGGCGAAGTGCCCGGGTAAATGGTACTTACGTACATGGTAGGAATAACAATATCCGGAAACTGATTTTTGGGTAGGCTCAAATAGGTAGAAACGCCAAAAACAGCTATAAAAGCAGTAACTACAAAAATGCTGGTGCGGTTATCAATAGACCAACTGGTAGGCCAGAAATGTTTAAATGATTGCATAACTTTATGGGTGTGCGTGTTGGCTTTTTATGGGTTAGGTTATATAAAAGCAGTAGCGAGTTTTTCTCCCCCCCAGCCCCCCTCAAAGAAGAAGGGGGAAGTTTATAGCGTTGTTTTTTTTAGTACAAATAGGGGCTGCCTTGCGCTCTAAAAAAAGTTAGAATTTTACGTACTGACCGGCGTTGATATTCTGAAAACCGGTGGTAATGAGCATATCGCCCGATTTAAGCCCGTTTTTAATTTCCATAACATCGCCGCTGGCTACTCCTAAGGCAACAAGCTGTTTGGTTGCCATATACCTGCCCTCTGCCGATTTGGTGGCTGTATAAACATAGTTGCCTTCTTCGGAGTTTTGAATGGTATTTATAGGAACTACAATAGCGCCGGCAGTGGCGTAGTCTTTAATTTTTACCTGTGCAATCATATTGGTTCTAATATCGGGCACGGTGGGCAGTTTCAGTTCTACCTGAAAAGTTCTGCCGGCATTGTTAATGATATTACCAACGGTTTTTACTTTGCAGGTAAATGTTTTACCCAAATCGGGCAGGGTAACTTCGGCATCATCGCCCACACGCACTTTGCCCACATAGGTTTCGGCAAGTTCGGCAAGCACTTTCATATTACTTAGGTTAACTATGCGGAAAGGCGGAATGGGCGAACCCACCATAGCTCCTTCGCCTACTTTTATGTTTACCTCCTCTACCGTGCCCGATATGGGAGCGCGCACATTATACAAATCGGCTTGTTTTTGGAGGGTAGCCATTTTATACTCTAAGGTTTCCAAGTTGTTTTTGGCGGTTAAAAATTGTACTTCGGTGCCTATTTTTTGGTCCCAAAGGGCTTTTTGCTTTTCGTAAATAGTGCGGGCAAAACCTATGTTGGTTTGCAGCTCCTGCATACTTTGCTGAAAAACAGCATCGTCAAGGGTGGCTAAAACATCGCCCTTGTTCACCTTTTGACCGCGCACTACCATTACTTGGGTTACAATACCCGGCTGCTTAGGGCTAACGGCAATGTTGTCGTTGCAATCTACTTTACCTTGCACCTCCAAAAAATGGCTGAACGATACCGGACGAAGCTCCACTACCTCTACGGGTGTTTCTTTGGGCGGTTGCGGGGTAGCTGCTGCTGTGCCGCCTACCTCTTGTTCCAGAGCCTGAATTTGCTCTTCTAATTTGCTTTGCTGGTCTTTTAGTTTTTTAAGTTCGGTAGCTTTATCGCCGGTAGTTGCCTGGCAACCGCTTAGCAACACTATTGCTATGGCAAACATGCCTAAAAAATGAGAATGCTTTAAGTATGACATGGTGGATATTTTTTAGTTATGAGTTGTGAATTATGAGTTATGAGTTACCGAATGACGAATACCAGCCCGATTTTGTTTCACGCAAAGACGCAGAGAAAAGAAGTTGGAGTTAGTTAAAAGTTATGAGTTGTGAATTGCGAGTTATGAGTTACCGACTACTATCTACCATCTACTAAGTACCCGCTACTATCTACCAAAACTATCAGTAATACAAGCCCATAGCTTTGCGCAGGTCGGTTTGGGCTAAGAGTAGGTTGTAAAGCGCCTGTGAGTATAAACCCTGATTTTGGAATAATTTAGACTCGGCATCGGTTAGTTCAAGGCTTGAGCCTACGCCTTCTTTGTACTTGGTTAGGCTTACGTTGTAAATTTTTTGTGCTAAAGCAATGTTAGCCTCCTGACTTTTGAGCTGCTCCAAGGCGTTTTGGTAGGCAATTCGGGCTTGTGCTACCTCCAAGTCAAAGCTGTTGAGCAGTTGGGTGCGTCCGTTTTGAATTTTCTTTTTGTTGATAAAACGCTGTGCAATTTGGTTTTTACGGCTCAATCCGTCAAAAATAGGTACGCTCACCTGCAAACCGGTAACGGCGGTAGGAAACCATTTATCAGAAAAAACATCAAAATCGTTGCTTTGGAAACGGCGCTCATAAGATAAAAATGCGCTCACGGTTGGCAATCGGGTAGCGTAAAGCTGTTTAATGCCCAACTCGTTCAAATTATCCGACATATTCAATTGCTTCAACTCAATGCGGTTATTAAAGGCAATGGTGTCAATTTGTCGGGTAAGGTCGTTAGGGTCAATAAAATCCCGAAGGTTTTGGGTAAGGGCAATTGGTTGGTTCAAATCCATGACCAATTGCAGTTTAAGGAGGTTATAAACGCTTTCTAACTGGCGTTTAAGGGCTGTTTGCTGCGTTTTAAGGTTAGAGAGTTGAAGTTGCAACCTGTCCACATCTAAATTTTCTACAAACCCGGCTTTGTAAAAGGCTTCGGTTTCGGTTAAGACCTGTGCCAAAACATTGATGTTTTTTTGCAGAATTACCCCGTTTTCCTGAATAATAAGCGCCGAAAAGTAGGTGCGGGCAATGGCATCTCTAATTTGGTTTTCGGTGGCTTCAATTTGGAGTTCGGCTTGTTCTACCAATTTTTTGGCAGCCTGCAATGCAATAAAAAAACTGCCGCTAAAAAGTAGTTGACTGGCTTGTGCATTAACGGCAATGGTGTTGTTGGTACCAAAAGCAATTTCGGCAAACTCGCCGGGGGTGCCACCAAAAAACTCGGCGGGCACTAAACTGATGGGAAGTTGCAAAAAACGCTGGTAATTAACATTAGCATTCACCTGCGGCAACCCGTTTGCGGTTAAGATATTAACCTGCTTGCGGGCATACAGCACATCAAGGTCGTTATTTTGTCGGGTAAGGTTTTTTTGAAGCGCTTGGCTAATGGCATCAGAAAGACCAAGTCGCAAGGTGTCTGATAAAGAGTCGGCTTGCTGTGCGTTGGTTGATAGGGTAAAAACAAAAAAGGCGCACAAAACAATTGATACGCTTTTAAAAATACGGAACATATTTTATGTTTTTAATTTTTGGGAGGTTTTGTTCAAAATACTGAACGCCTTTTGGCGTAGCAATGCCCAGTATATGGTATTGCATCATTTCGAGAAGAATTTCGGTAAAGGGGTAGTCTGATTTCAGTAAAAAATCGTCTTCCACTGCCACTTTTGATTTGGCAATGTAAAATCGGGCAATGAGTTCGGGTTTAATATCGGGTCGGTATAAACCCTGTTCTATGCCTTTTTTAATGTTGTTTACCACTGTACCGTAAATGTACTTGCTGCGGTGGTTTTCCATCAGTTCCCAGCTTTCGGGGTAATACTTTTTAAGTTCATAAATAGCAGAAGGGTGCATCATGCTAAGTTGCCTCATAACGTGTTCGGCTATGTTGAGCATTTCTTCAATGGCATTAGCCGAAGATTGGGCTATTTGGTTGGCAATTTCACATTCCAAAGAAAGGTGCATTTCCATTGCCTTATGAATCAGATCGGCTTTATTGCTGATATGGTGGTAGAGTGTTTTTTTGGATACGCCCAAATTGGAGGCTAAATCGTCCATACTCACATTGCGTATGCCGTATTTAGTAAAGAGGTTAAAGGCTTGGGATAAAATTTTTTGCAGTGTTTCTTCCATGCTTTTGTTTCGGGGTTCTGAAATTGACCTTTAATAAACTCTGGAAACTCAAAAAGGTTTTAAAGTTTCCAAAGTTTTTTCGGTTTTTTTGGTTTTTCTTTTATCCCGATAATAAGGGCATGTTAATTACCTTACTGCCTTTTGCCTTATGTAAGTGTGATTTTAACCAAAATTCTTACAAAAAAAATGGTTGTGTATTAAAGTGCATTACCTTTGTAGTGTTTAACTACCAATGCACCCACTCACCACCTATTATTACTTAACACCATGCCATTTGGAAACGGAAAACCATTTACCTTTGACCGCACCGTGCGGTTGGTTATATTTGTAGCTGCCTTATGGGGCACGCTCCAAGTACTCAATTATTTGAGCGATGTACTCATACCCTTTGCCATTGCCCTGCTACTGGCGTATTTGCTCAATCCTTTGGTCAATTTTATTCAGCACAAACTAAGGGTAAAAAAACGCGCATTATCTGTTATTTTAACCTTATTTTTAGTGTTGGGTTCGCTAACCTTGTTGCTCACCCTGCTCATACCGCGCTTGGTAAAAGATGCCAAACACGTGGGCGGTATGTTATCGGACTATGTGCAAAATACCGAAGTGCGCGAGCGGGTGCAGGGCTTTTTGCCCAATAATTTGCAACAACGTTTTGATGAATTTACCCGAAACTTAGACATAGAAGAAATACTGAGCATAGAAAACCTTGAAAAAACCATTGACCTGTTGGCACAAAAAATACTACCCGGTGTATGGGGCGTGTTTTCGGGTTCTTTAACGGTTATTATTACCTTAATAGGGTTTACCATAGTGGGTTTGTACCTCATTTTTATACTGATTGACTACCAAACCATTGGGGAAAGATGGCAGTTTTTAATACCACGCAGTTACCGAACTCATACGGTAGAAGTAGTGGGCGATATAGAAAAAGCCATGAACACCTATTTTAGGGCACAAGCTACTATTGCATTTTTGGTGGGCATACTTATAGCCATTGGTTTTGCCATTATAGGGCTGCCTATGGGGGTGCCGCTTGGGTTGTTTATAGGTATGCTAAATATGGTGCCCTACCTGCAAATAGTGGGTTTTATACCGGCTGCTTTTTTCTGCCTGCTGCACTCGTTAGAAACCGGCGAAAGTTTTTGGGTTATGCTGGGTTTGGTGCTGTTGGTGCAAACCATAGTGCAGGTTATTCAAGACGTAATTTTAACCCCCAAAATTATGGGCAATGCTACGGGTTTAAATCCTGCGGTTATTTTATTGTCGCTCACTATTTGGGGTAAATTACTGGGGCTGCTGGGGCTGCTTATTGCCCTACCGCTTACTTCTATTATGCTTGTTTATTACAACCGGTTTGTACTAAGTACCGAACTGCCCCCACCCGATGCCATAACAACACCTACCCCCGAAACAACCAATAAC
>ERZ761607.2445-NODE-2445-length-20150-cov-5.519831_pt1 | contig 20150 bp, 15 predicted proteins | sample MGYA00511164_ERZ761607 | MGnify/ENA primary metagenome ERZ761607 (study PRJEB28899, sample SAMN02445080) | bioreactor sludge metagenome | biome: EBPR sludge | place: Australia: Brisbane, Thorneside Wastewater Treatment Plant | collected 2011-06-22 ... | reverse complement strand
GCTCCGCGTGCGGGGCGAAGGGGCCGTCGCCAAAAGCTTCCCCGAATTCACGGGAATCGCGCGGACATGATCACGCTCCTCGTCGGCCACCGCGGCGTCGGCAAGACGAGTTTGCTGGCCAGGATCCTGGCCCGCCGTAGCGGCGCCCGGGGCTTCGACCTGGACGCCGAGATCGAGAAACGCACGGGGATGCGCGTTCCCGCGCTCTTCGCCGCGCGCGGCGAGCGGGCCTTTCGCGAACTCGAACGCACGACGCTCGATGAATTGGTCGGCGAGGCCGGCGCGAGCGGCGTCGAGACTTGGATCGCCGTCGGCGCCGGTTTCGAAGGGCCCTTGCCGGCGGGAGTCCGCGCGACCTGGGTTCGGCGCGCGACGGACGCGACGGGACGCATCTTTCTCGATCGCCCGCGCCTGGACGCGGATCGTACCCCGCTCGACGAGTTCCTTTCGCGCGCGCCCGAGCGCGAAGCGCGTTACCGGAGCTGGGCCGACGCGGAGCTCGTGCTGCGCGAAGGCTTGCGCGCGGATCCCGCCGAAGCCATCTACTTCGAAGGGCCCTCGGCGTGGAAGCTGCGCGAAGCCTGGACGCTCACGCTTTCCCCGGGCCGCGGCGCGGAGGCGGCGCGGACCCGCGCGCTCGCCGCGGGCCTGCGGCTCGAGATCAAGGACGACGAATGGTCCGCGCGCCAGGCCGAGGAGCTTTTGCGCGACGCCGGGACGGGCGATGGAAAGTGGCTCTTGAGCCTGCGTTCGGGCCGCGAGGCTTCGGCGTGGGCGACGCTTTCGGCGCGCTTTCCCGACGCGGCCTTGGACGTGGACGTCCGCTCGTTGCGATCCCTCGCGTCCGAGATCGCGACGAAGCTCGAAGATCGTCTGCGCTCGCCGGAAGCTCCGCGCATTCTCTCGCTCCACGCGGGCGAAGGCGCTCCCGCCACGCTCGCGGAAGCGGCCGTCGTTCTCGACCGAGCCGCGCGCGACTTGCCGCGGACCGTGCTCAAGCTCGCGTGGCCGGTCGCTTCGCTCGCCGAGCTCGAAATCGGGCACGACTGGGCCGCGCTCGACCCCGCCCGCCGCGTCTTCCTGCCGATGTCCGCGACGGGTCGCTGGAACTGGTACCGCGCCCTCGCTTCGCGCGGCGCCCCGCTCGCGTTCCTGCGCGAGGGCGACGGCAGCGCCTCGGACCAGCCGACCTTGCTCGAGGCCCTCGCGCTCTCGCGCCTTCCGCTCGCGGGCTTCGAAGCGGGCTTCGCGGCCGTGCTGGGCTCGCCCGTCGCGCACAGCTGGAGCCCGACCTTTCACGAGGCCTTCGCGGCCGAGCGCGGCTGGGCCTTCGTTCGCGTGCCGCTCGCCCTCGATGAATTCGATCCGGAAGCCGTGAGGATCCTGCGCAAGCTCGGGCTGCGCGCGGCCGCGATCACGTCGCCGCTCAAGGAACGCGCGTTCGAACTGGGCGACGAACGTCGCCCGACGGCGTGGGAATTCCGCGCGGTGAACACGTGGGGATGGCGCGCGCTCGACGGCAAGCTCGTGGGAACGAACACGGATTTCGAAGGTCTCGCCTTCGCGGTGCGGAACGTGGACTTGCGGGGGGAAACGGCGGTGTGGGGCGGCGGCGGCACGCGCGAAGTCCTGCGCAAGCTGTTGCCGGAGGCTTCGTATTATTCGGCGCGCTCCGGCGAGCGCGTGTCGGGGCCCGGCGTGGGCTCGCCCGTGCGCGTGATCTGGGCGGCGGGCGACAAGAGTTCGGCGTGGCCGCCCGAAGCCTGGCGCCCCGCGCGCGTGCTCGACCTCGATTACCGGGAGAACTCGCTCGGGCGCGCCTACGCCCGGAGCGTCGGCGCGGCCTACGTGAACGGCGCCGCCATGTTCAAGCGCCAGGCCGAGCTGCAGCAGAACTTCTGGCGCTCGCTCGCTTAGGCGACTAGCGGTTCGACCGACGGATCAGCTCTTCGACGATCACGCCGAGCGGCGAGGACTCGTCCTTGGCCGCGGCCTTCGCGAAGGCGGCCCAGGCGTCGGGGAGCGTGTCTCCGTCGTACGGAGCCAGCGAGAAGGAACCCGAGCTCCAGATCTCGCCCATCGTTTGCGCGCGCGAGCCCGGATCGTAGGTCCAAAGGAAGTCGGGGTGCGAATCCGATATCCACTCGCCGCCGATAACGTCGTGGTTCCGGTCGAGCTCGAGATCGTATTCGTAGATGACTTCCGTCACGCTATCGTCCGAAGGTCCGTCGATTTCGCGGTCGGTCGGCGTGTTCTCGACCATGTAGTTCACGGTCGCGCGCACGCCCACGACGAACTGGGGCACCTCGAAGCGACTGCCGCGCGATCGGCGGAAAGGATCGTTCCGCTTGTAGCGCTTCCATTCGAGCGCGACGTCTTCGAAGCGCTCGGACTCCTTGCCGCTGTCCAAGTCGAAGTAGACGATCTTGTAGTCACGGACGGGTTGGTTCCAGACTTCGTAGTTGTACGTGACGTCCATGACGAAGCTGCGCTTCTGCGCGCCGGTGAGCGTCGCGAGGATGGAATGGAACGTCGCCGGGTTCGTGTTGAAGCAGTTCTCGGCCTTGATGCGGCCGCGCGAGTCGCGGCGGACTTCTTTTTCGTTGCAGCGATCGCCGATCAAGCGCGAACGCGGCGCGGATTGGGCCCACAGGAGCGTGGCGAGGGCCTTGATGTCGGCCGGGTAGAACTTGATGGGTTTGGCGTCGACCTTCGTTTTGAGCTCGATGGACTTCGTGGCGCGCGGAAGCATGTACGCCGCCGCGGCCCAGCCGTGGCAAAGGCCCATCCACGATTCGACCTCGCTCTTCTGGGCGTAGCGTTTACCGGGCGCCCACTGCGACTGCGTGAGCGAGAAGTTCTCGTCGCCCACGATGAGGTCGTACTTCTCGGCGGGCGAGAGTCGATCGAGCGGGTTCTCGACGCTCGGTCCGGGCGTGAAGGCCTGGAAGACGGGCAGGGCGGGGCTCGCTTCGAAGAGACGCAGCAGGTCGCTGAAGTTGCCGGCCCGGAAGTCTTCGTCCAGGTAGCGGTACCCGAGCTGGCCGTTCGCGATCGCCCAGTAGTCGTCGGACCAGGGCTGTTCGGCGACGGCCCCCGCGAGGAGTTTGGCGTCTTCGATTTGTTTGAGATTGCGGATAAGCTCGGAGGGGTTCTTCAGGAGTTTCGCCGGATTGTCTTGGGGCGAAATCGCGCGACGCTGGGGCCCGCTATTGGCGGCTTGGCCGTTCGAGGCTACGAAAAGGGTAGATCCGAAAGCGAGGCCAACGGTGAACGAGCGAGCAAAGCGCATAAACAACTCCATCCTTGTGCTTGGGGGCGCCTCTTCTCTAACAAAGCCACAGAATTGACGCAAGGAGTCAGTTACATGTCTTCAAATTCATTCGGAAATATTTTCTCCTTTCTGAGCTTCGGCGAAAGCCACGGCTCGGCGTTGGGGGCCGTCATCGAGGGCTGCCCGGCGGGCCTGGACTTCGATCCTTCCGTGCTCCGACGCTGGTTGGAGCGGCGTCGGCCGGGCGGGGCCCTCGTTTCGGGCCGCCAGGAGACGGACGAAGCCGAGATCCTCTCGGGCGTCTACGAAGGCAAGACTTTGGGAACCCCGATCGCGATCCTCGTGCGCAACCGCGACGCGCGTTCCGAGGACTATCGCGAAATCGCGGGTAGCCCGCGTCCCGGCCACGCCGACGACGCGTGGAAGGAAAAGTTCGACCACGTCGATCCGCGCGGCGGCGGACGCTCGAGCGGACGCGAGACCGTGGCCCGGGTCATGGCCGGCGCCGTGGCCGAGACGCTCGCGCGGCGGCTCGCCCCCTTGCTCGACGTCGTCTCCTTCGCGCAATCGATCGGGCCCTACGCGTTGAGCGAGGCCGAAGAAACGCGCGCGCGCGCGATGGGCGTTCGCGAGGTCGACGCCTTTCCCGCGCGTTTTCCGAGCGAAGCCCGTCGGGCCGAAATCGAGACGCTGCTCCTCGAAGCCAAACGCGAAGGGCGCAGCTACGGCGGGCGCGCGCGCGTCGTCGTGCGCGGCGCGCCGGCGGGGCTGGGGCAGCCCGTCTTCCGCAAGCTCAAGGCCGACTTCGCGTCGGCCTTCCTGAGCGTCGGCGCCACGAGCGGCTTCGAGATCGGCGCCGGCTTCGCCGCGGCCGACGGCGAAGGTTCGGAGTTCCATCGTCGCGGCGAGGCGCCTTACGGCGGCGTGCGAGGCGGGATCTCGACGGGCGAAGAGATGGATTTGCGCGTGGCCTTCAAGCCGACGTCGAGCGTCTTGGACGTCGCCAAGCGGGGGCGCCACGATCCGTGCATCGTTCCGCGCGCGTTGCCCGTGTTGGAAGCCATGGCGTGGATCGTGCTCGCGGACCATTTGCTCTGGCGTCGCCTCGACCGTTTGGAGCCGGGCGACGCCGCGGGCGGCCTTTAGAAGAAGAAGCCGAGGTAGAACTGCGGGAGCATCTTGAGGGCGTCGGTCAGCGCGGCGGGCGCGAAGAAATAGTTGATGCCGGCGCCCAAGTTCAGGCCCCAGCCCATTTGCCAGTCGAGGCCCAGCGAAGCGGCGATCACGCTGAGCGATCCGTCCGTGGAATTGACCGTGCTGCCGCTCAGCGAGACGCTCCCCGTGCCCGAAGCGTAGGAGTAGTTGGCGCCGATATAAGGCGAAAGCGACCAATCGAGCGGGAAGACGCGCACGCCGGCCCCGAAGGCCTTGAGCGAGCCGCTGACGGTCGCCTGCGGAGCGGACGGGTCGATCGCGACGCTTCCCGTATTGATCGAGCCGTAGCCCGCCGTGAGCTGAACGTGCGGGTTCACGTTGAACTTGAGTTGGTACGAAACGAGGGTCGGGGTGGGGTCGCCCAAGAAGGCCACGCCGAAGCCGATGCGCTTAGCCCCGCGGTTGGCGGCCTCCGCCGGCATCGCGAAGACCGCGAGCGCAAGTGCTACGATCGAAACGGATCGTGATTTCATGGGGGTTCCTCCTCGTTGAAGTCTCGATGAGCCCTCAGGGTCGGGCTTCGGGCGCTTTCTCGCCAGTCACTTTGTTTGGCGTTTCGACAGCCGAAGGCAAAAAAGGGCCGGCCGCTCGCTAAGCCTCCGAAGCCCCGTGAACTTTTCGGGTCGGAAGGGGACTTTTGACTGGCACGTGAACTGCAAAAGGAAAGTCGGCCCCTCGGACCGCTGAGTTGAGTGACTTTGGTTGTGCGGTGTTGTGGGTTCGGTGGCCGCTGCGCGTGCTTCGCTTCAGGTAAGGATGTCCCTCCTCCCCTCCCCCCCCTCCCCCCAAACCTGAAGCGAAGCAACGCTTCTATTTTCGGAAAGCCGGGAATCCAGAAACGCGGAAGCCTTCTTCGACCATGGTCGAAGAAGGCTTCCTTGTTTTTTGGGGTAACGGGAACGACTAGCGGAGAGCGTCCAGGCTCATCCAAGCCGTCGGCGCGTCGGCGCTCTGACGAACGAGTTCCCAGGAATCGTCGATCGTCCGCTGCGGGAAATCCGTGCGGAGGGCTTCGACTTCGAGGCTACGCGGGCTCACGAAGAAGCGGTTCGTCTCGCGCGGGAAGGGCGAGCGGCCGTCCTTGATGTCGAGCGCGAGCTTCACGGCGGCGGCCATATCCAGGTGGCCATGACCGAAGACGGGATTCCATTTCGGACGGTTCATGCGCGCGCCCGTTTCGTTCATCGGGATCGACGACTTGATGAGCACCATGCGGATTTGCGCGGGGTTCAAATCCGGGTTCGCCTGGATCACGAGCGCCGCCGCGCCGGCCACGTGCGGGGCCGCCATCGAGGTGCCGCTCATCTTGGAGTAACGGCCGCCGGGGACGGCCGAGATGACGTCCACGCCGGGGGCCGCGACGTCGGGCTTCTCGGTCTCTTGGCCGCGGAAGATTCCGGGGCCGCGGCTCGAGAAGCTCGCGATCTTCTGGCCTTCGCCCGTCGCCGCGACGGCGAAGGCTTCGGGGTGTTCGTGCGGCGGCGTGATCGTCTTGGCGCCGGGGCCCGAGTTCCCCGCCGAGAAGACCGGCAGGATGCCGGCGGCTTCCCACGTCGAGATCGCGCGGTAGAAAGGCTCTTGGTCGGGCGCGCTGCCCGAGTTCCACGAGTTGCTCACGAGGCGCGGCTGGTCGGCCGTGTTCGGGTTCGAGTCGGGATCGAGCATGAATTCCATGCCTTTAAGTTCTTCTTCCCACGAGCCGAGCGCGGCCGCGGCCACGAGCTTGGCTTCGGGCGCCACGCCGATGATGTTCTCGCCCGTGCGCGAGCCGCCGACCATCGTGCCGGCGGTGTGCGTGCCGTGCGAGCCCGTGTCGCGCGGTTGATCCGTGCGCTTGCCGAGCGCGCCGTCGTAGAAAGCGATGACCTTGCCTTGGAGGGCCGGGTGCTTGCCGTCGACGCCCGTGTCGACCTGGCCGATGACGACGCCTTGTCCGGCGTACTCGGGGAAGTCGCGGATGAGCTTGTTCAGGCCCGAAGTCTCGAAGTGGTAGGGCACCGCTTCGGACTCGGTGAAACGGCTGACCGGACGCACGTTGCGCGGCGGTTCGAAGCCCATCTTATGGTTGTCGTAGATCTTCGTGACGTTCGGCGCCCGCGCGAGAACCTGCAGGCCGGCCGGGGTCACCTCGACGAGGGCGCTCAGGCTCGAGGGGAAAACCTGGCGGATGCGCACGCCGCGGTTCAACGCGCCTTCGCGCGAGAGGAAAGTCTCGAGTTGGCGCGAGGCGCGGGTCGCGCGCTGGCGGAGGTAGCTCATGAGGCGAACGCGGTCGTAGCGGCGGGGGGCCACTTCGGGGCCCGCGGCGGCGTCGAGGAGCACGATGACTTTCTGCGTACGGAGCGACTCCGAGCGCACGAAGGTCGCGAGCGCGGGATCGACCTTGGCCGAGGCGAACGCGAAGAGGGGAGAGAGGGCGAGGCCGAGCGTGAGAGTTTGCTTCAACATTTCTTCGGTTTCCCTTCGCTCAGCGGCAAGCTTCTTCGGCCACGGTCACGGCGTGATCGACGTCGAATTGCACGACGCCGGCGGCTTCGCCGTTCACGACGAGGCAAAGGCGTTGGCGCGCGCGGATCGAAGTCGGGAGTTGCCACGAGATCTTCGCGCGGTTGCGGCCGACGCGATCCAGGGCGCAGGGGTTCGCCGTCACGTCGAGCGTGAGCGTGTCGCCTTCGAAGCGAAACGCGCTGACGTAAGCGCCGCAGGAGCTGCGCGAGACGGCTTGGTCCTTGAGCGTCAAGGCGAGGACGGCGCCGGTCTTGTTGAGCGACGCGTTCACGTCGTAAGCGGCGAGGGCCGGCACGGCCGACAAAGCGAGCGTCGCGAGGACGCCGCGGGCGAGATTGGATTGCGAGAACATCATAGAACCCCTCCTGTGATGGGGAGGGCTTAATGACGAGTGACGTCAAACGGCAAGCTACGTTGCGGTCATGAAAGGTTTTTACAGGTTTTTTGACGCTTTGTGAGGCCGGAGGGAGATCAGAAGGTGTCTTCGAGCATGAAAAGACGGGGATTTACGGCTTTGCCGTTCACTTCGATTTGGTAGTGAAGGTGCGGGCCCGTCGAGCGGCCGCTCGAACCCATCTCGGCGATCTTGTCGCCGCGGCGGACGCGCTCGCCGGCCTTCACGCTGGAGCGCGAGTTGTGGCCGTACTTGCTGACGATGCCGTAGCCGTGGTCGATCCGGACGATGAGCCCGAAGCCCCCCTGCGACCCGACGTGCGTGACGAGCCCGTCGGCGGGCGCGTGGATCGGCGTGCCCGAGCGGTTCGCGAAGTCGATGCCGGCGTGGAAGGTCTTCACGCCCGAGAAGGGATTGAATCGGTAACCGAACTCCGAGCTGATGTAGCCCGAGGTCGGGTAGATGCTGGGTGTGCTCATGAGACGGATGACCTGGTCCTGCATGTTCTCTTGGATCGCGGCGAGGTTGGCTTCCTCGGTCTTCGCGACCTCGACGAGTTTCTCGGCGGCCTCGCCGATGGCCTCGACCTCGAGCGCCAAGTCTTCCGAGGCGAAGTCCTGGTCGAGCTCGCCGAGCGCCGTGCGCGAGCGCTGCTCCTCGAGCTGGCTATGCCGATCCGGTTCTTCGATGGAACCGTTGTCTTCGTTCGGCTCGCCCGGGCGGCCGGCCGGGCCGGCGGGCAGGTCGGGAATCTGGTCGAGCATCTTCTGCGAGGCCGGGTTCCCGAGGTTCGAGATAACGCGCAGTTTGTTCGCAAAGGAGCGCAGGCGCGTGACGCTCTGGTCGAGCGACTCGAGCTTGGTCTTGGCGTTCTGGATATCCGAACGCAAAAGGTGGTTTTCGAGGCGCAGCTTCTTGTTCTCGGCGACCTGGCTCAGCACGTGGAGGTAGTCGAAGAAAACGAAGATTCCGAGCAGGCAGAGCACGGCGGCGGCGGCGCTCAGCACGCGCAGATAAAGCGTCGGCAGCGTGAAGCGACGGATGCGGTCGCTCTTCTCGGGAACGAGCATGAGGGTAAAAAAACGATCGGCCATGGGCGCATTCTAACGGAACTTGGCGCGGAGGCTTTATGCTCCGCGCTATGGGGTGATGGCTTTCGTGCGGATGAGCCCGCCGTTACAGGGGACGGCCGCAAAGTCCGTGGCCGCGTTCGCGATCGAAGGTCGGAGCCCCGAGGTCGTCGCGTCCACTTCGAGTTGTCCGCCGTGGTAGGCGCCGTTGAAGCGCACCCAGCCCGTGTAACGTCGGATCGCCGCGGTCGCGCCGTTCGTCGTTTGGACGCCGATGGCGGTCGAGTTCGGGTAGTTCACGATGGCCGGCATCTCGAGGTTGTGCACGTACCAGCAATCGCCGGCCACCGTCCGCGCCGTTTTGGACGCCGGCGTCGCGGCCGCGCCGAGGTCGGGGGCACCTCCGCAGCGGTAAGCCTGAGCCCGCTTGGCCGAGGCCGGAAGGGGAGTTCCGTAGTGAGCGACGTTGGCGTTTTCTTCGTGGGCAAATCCAACCGCCACGCAGTAGGCGACGTCCGTCGGGTTCGCGATGAGATCCGCGGTCGGCGCGGTCTGCGCGCCGATGAGCTCGTACGCGGCGGCGTTGTAGGGATCCGTGGTCGTGTTGAGTTCGACCTCGACGCAGGGCCACCCCTGGGCTTCACCGACCTGAAAGGGAACGGTCGCGCTCCCGTTCGCCATGTAGCTGGAGCGGGGATGGCTCGTGACGGCGAGCCAGCCGGTGTAGTTATCCAGCTGGGCGACGATCGCGGCTTTGCTCTCGAGCGTCGGGTCGCCACCGATCGTGATGCCGTCTTTCGCCCAGTAACCTCGGTAGGTCGAGTGGATCTTTCGGTTGCGGACGTAAATGCAGGCGCCTGCCTGTCCCTCGGAAACGACGGCCGCCTCGTTGTTCTTGCAGGTCATCCAGTGGTCGGCGTCGGCTTGGATACGGCAACGGGTCACCGTCGAGTACCGGACGATCTCCGAAAGATAGGAAGGAATGCCCTCGGAGATCGCCGAGGCGGGCGAGGTGTTTTGCGCTCCGCTCGAGAGTGAGCCTTCGGAACCGATCGGCGCAAAGGCCGAACTGATGGTGTCGCTATAGTTGAGGAGGGTTTCGTTCGGGCTCTGCAGCGAAGCGCGCACGCCGTGCGTACAATCGGCCCAGGGCGCGGCGTTGGGGAGGTAGCGTTGGTAGGACAGCGACCCGGCGGGTTTGGTCCAATAACGAACCTCCCACTTGTTGCGGGCCGGGTTAAACGAGCAGCGGTAGCCGGCTCGGTTGCCCCAAGTCGCGGCGCAACGCCAGACTTGCACGGCCCCCGCGCCCTTTTGGTAGTAGCACTCGCTCACCCGCGTTCCGTTGCGGGTGTTCGCGAAGGGGCCGACGTCGAGGGAACTCGTCGGCGAGCCGTCCCAGTTCACGAGTCCGTTTTTTTCGGGGATCGTCGCGGGGTTGCCCGCGGTGAGCGGCAGCCCCGGCGCCTCGGTCTGCGAGAGCCAGATGTCGGGGCCGATGTTGCAGCGGGGGGCCGTCATGCGCGGTCCTTCGAGCCAGGTTCCGCCCATCGAAGTGCAGATCTCCTTGGGGTCAAAGCTGCTCGAGGTTCCGCATTCGATGATGGAGTGGTTCGGTCCGTTCTCGGCGAGCGTGACGTTCAGGTTGAGCGAGCCGACGTACTGCCGCGCCCCGAGCCCGCCGCCGACGGACGAGGTGAGGATCTTGAGCGGGGCGACGTAGTTCTTGGAACCCGGCGTGATGGGTTGGCCGAGTTCGATGAAGAGGTTGTCGATCTTGATGTTTCCGTCGACCCCGTTCACGGCGTAGGTCTTCTGCGCGATCGTGATCGAGGGAACCGGCACGTTGAGCTTCACCGTGCTCGTCGGTCCCGGCAGGTTCGCCGTCGCGAAGGTGAGGGGATTCGTCGGCCCCGTAAGCCCCATCACGGTTTTGCAGTTGTCGGAGTTCGAGAGGGCGTAGCGAACGAGGTTCTCGAATTCCTGCGCGCCCATCTTGTTGTCGACGGACTTCGTGGCCTTGAAGAGCGACGACATCGTTTGGGAGAGGGCCATCCCGAGCAGTCCCAGCAGCGCCATTCCCACCAGGACGGACGCGATCGAAAACCCGCTTGCTTGCTTCTTCCCCATGGCGACAGACTAACGGAGCGTTCGGCAACGCGACAGGGGTGGGCGTGCCGGGCCCGCGAAAACGTTCCAGCGCAAAAGCCCCTTGGATCGAGCGAGCCCGGATTTAGAGCGGGTCGATTTCGACGCCGCCTTTGCAGTCGGGCCACCCGCCGGCGTCTTTGACTTCCCACTTGCCGCCCACGTATCGGCAGTAACCGGCCTTGAAGGACGTCCAATTGTTCGCGTTGTTCGTGCCGACTTCTTGGGAGCAGGCGACCGGCGTTCCGGGCGGGTTCGTTTTGTAGCACTTCGTGATCCGCTTGGCGGCCGCTTGGTTGGCGCCGGTCTTGTGGGCGTTCTTCCACCAATCGACGCTGTCCGAGAAAGCACCCGGAAAACCCTTCGTCGCGGGCGAGGCGGCGAGCGCGAGCGTTTCGATCGTCGGGGTCGCGGGATCGACGTTGGCCGCCGTGACGGAAGTGCAGGTGAGGCGTTTTTTGTCGTCGCTCGCGGGTTTGAGCTGCGTGGCCGAGGGCGACGTGTTCTTTGGGATCGCCAAGGTGCCCCAGTACCATTGTCCCCCTTCGTAGATGCAGGCGCCTTTCTCGTTGCGGGCCGCGCTCGTCGTGGCCGTGTTCCTTTGAAGCTCGGGAATGTCCGTGCGGGTCCCGGGGGCCGGCGCGGACACGCGGTGCTGGGAGAATCCGGCGTTGCAGGCTTTGTTGACGGGGGCGTTTTTGCTGTCCGTGCTCAGGCAGAACTTGGGGATTTGGTTGGCCGCGAGCGGAGACGTTCCGTTCAACGTGACGGTCGAGGCGTACTCGGGGGACTCGGGGTCGCAGCGATTCGAAGCGGCGTCGTAGCCGCGGCCCAGCAGGGAACAGATTTCGGTCGGGTCCATCTCGGATTCCTCACCCCCCGGGGCGACGGCGTCGGCCGCGATCGAAATGCAGCCGCTGATTTTGCGGGATCCGGCCGTGGCCGGATCCTCGATCGTTTCGAGCACCACGCGAATCTTTTGTTCGAAGAAGGCGCCGCCGGGCGAAGCCACGAGCTTGTCGGCCTTCACGACGATCTGCGCGTCCGCGCGCGTGCCCGTCTCGATCTGTCCGAGGACTTCGAGCGATAGGCCCGACAGGTGGAGGCTCGGCAGCGTTTGGCCGGCGCGGACCTCGTTGTTCGTACCGATCTGGGCGAGGGGCAGGGTCACGGGAAGGGAGGCCCAGGCGAAGGAGGTCGCGGCGAGCGTGGGCACGTCGAGGCCGCAGTTCGTACGCGTCGCCAACACGAGCTGGGTGAGGTTCATGGCTTCGCGGAACTCGTCACGTTGGCGGATGGCGAGCTGACCCTTTTGGCCGCCCGTGAGGATGCTCGAAACGAAAGCCCCGAGCAGTCCGAGGAAGCCCAGGGCGACGAGAACCTGGGTCAAGCTGAATCCGGCGGTCTTTTGGAGAAAGGGATTGGTGCTCATGTTCCAAGTGTAACGGCTTGTTGGAACGCGGGGTAGTTGGGAGCCACCTAATCGTGGCTGACGGTGGCTACAAGATGTGGTTTTTGTTTCGTGGTTAGTGACATCGAGGTCCTCGGCCGAACGCATGATGCGACGCGTTTTTAGCTCGACAATCCGAGTGGCCGGGACTCCCCGGCTTGCCGCCTGCGGCCCGCGCCGCTAGCTTTTCGAGCGAGATGAAAATCCATGAGCATCAAGCCAAAGAACTTTTTGCCAAAGCCGGCGTCGCGGTTCCCCGCGGCATCGTCGCTTTCACGGCGGACGACGCCGAAAAGGCCGCCGCCGCTCTGAAGGGCCAAGGCGCCAAGCTGTTCGTCGTCAAAGCCCAGATCCACGCGGGCGGCCGCGGGAAAGGCGGGGGCGTCAAACTTGCCAAGACCCCCGAAGAAGTCAAAACGCTCGCCTCGAGCATCCTCGGCATGATGCTGAAGACGCACCAGACGGGGCCCGAAGGCCAGAAGGTCAAGCGGCTCTGGATCGAGGAAGGCACGCCTCCGAAGAAGGAAATGTACCTTTCCATGATCCTCGACCGCGCGACCCAAGGCGTGACGATCCTCGCTTCGGCCGAAGGCGGCATGGAAATCGAAGAACTCGCGCACAACTCGCCCGAGAAGATCCTCACGATGCCGGTCGAACCCGCGTCGGGCTGGTCGGCGTTCTACACCCGCCGCATCGCCGCTTTCCTCGGCATCGGTCAGAGCGAGACGGACGCCCACCTCGTCAAGCAACTCGATCTCTTCTGCACGAACCTCTACAAGTTCTTCTGGGACAAAGACTGCTCGATCGTCGAGATCAACCCGCTCGCGGTCGTGGGCGAAGGCGCGGAATCGCGCCTCATCGCGCTCGACGCCAAGGTGAACTTCGACGACAACGCCCTCGGCCGTCACAACGACGTGCGCGAGCTGCGCGACCTCGACGAAGAAGATCCTTCCGAAGTCGAAGCCTCCAAGTGGGACCTCAACTTCATCAAACTCGACGGCACGATCGGTTGCATGGTGAACGGCGCCGGTCTCGCCATGGCGACGATGGACATCATCCAGCACTACGGCGGCAGCCCCGCGAACTTCCTCGACGTCGGCGGCGGCGCCACGGCCGAGAAGGTCCGCGAAGCCTTCAAGATCATCACGAAGGACCCGAACGTGAAGGGCATCTTCGTGAACATCTTCGGCGGCATCATGAAGTGCGACACGATCGCCGAGGGCGTCATTTCGGCGACCAAGGAAGTCGGTCTCAAGGTCCCGCTCGTCGTTCGCCTCGAAGGCACGAACGTCGACAAGGGTCGCGAGATGCTCGCGAAATCCGGACTCAACATCACCTCGGCCTCCTCGATGGCCGACGGCGCGCAAAAAATCGTGAAGGAGACCTCGAAGTGAGCGTCCTCGTCGGAACCAATACCCGTCTCATCACCCAGGGCATCACCGGTAAGGTGGGCCTCTTCCATTCGCAAGGCTGCCGCGCTTACGCCCTCGAGTGCGGCGCCAAGGGCGGCAAGGTCCTCGGCGGCGTGACGCCGGGGCGCGGCGGCCAGACCGTCGACGGCTTCCCCGTTTGGAATTCCGTTTACGAAGCCGTCAAGAAGGAAGGCGCGAACACCTCGATGGTCTTCGTTCCGCCCTTCGGCGCGGCCGACGCGATCCTCGAAGCGCTTGACGCGGGCATCGAGCTCGTCGTGGCGATCACCGAGGGCGTTCCGGTCCTCGACATGGTTCGCGTGCGTCAGTTCATGCACGCCAAGAACCGCGAGCGCGCGGCGGCGGGCCTCAAGCCCCAGCGCCTCATCGGTCCGAACTGCCCCGGCATCATCACGCCGGGCCAGATCAAGATCGGTATCATGCCGGGCTACATCCACCGTCCCGGTAACGTGGGCATCGTCTCGCGCTCGGGCACGCTCACGTACGAAGCCGTGCACCAGACGACCTCGCTCGGTATGGGCCAGTCGACCTGCATCGGCATCGGCGGCGACCCCGTGAACGGCACGAACTTTATCGACGCGCTCGAGCTCTTCGAGAAGGACCCCGACACGCACTCGATCATCATGATCGGCGAAATCGGCGGTTCGGCCGAGGAAGAAGCGGCCGAGTGGATCAAGAAGAACACGAAGAAGCCGGTCGTCGGCTTCATCGCGGGACGCACGGCGCCTCCGGGCCGCCGCATGGGCCACGCGGGCGCGATCATCTCGGGCGGCAAGGGTACGGCCGACGGCAAGATGGCCGCCATGAAAGAAGCCGGCATCCGCGTCTCGCCGACGCCCGCCGAGCTCGGCACCACGCTCAAAGCTTTGTTGGAAGGAAAGATCTGATGAAACGTTTCTTCGCTTCGATGATCGTCGCTCTCTCGGCCGTCTCCGCGCAAGCGGCGAACGTCGAGTCCATCGCGCCGGCCTGCACCGCGGAAGAAGTCGCGCTCGCGACGACCTACCAGGAGCAGATGCAAAGCCTCGTGGATCGTCGCCTGCAGACGGGCGAAGCCCTCTGGACCGCCAAGCTCCTGACCCTCGAGGTCAAGCGCTGCGCGGGCGAAGTCGCTCCCGCGGACTACTGCACGCAATCGCGCGCGGTGCTCGCCGAGCATCTCGTGGCGATCCGTCGTTCGGTCGAGATCCTCGGTCGCCTGCCCGCTTCGATGCCCGAGTATCTGCGTGAGACCGTGCGTTTGCGCGAGCTCTGCGGACCCGAGCTCCAGGCGCGCTAAGCCCGCCGCGGAATCCGTCAAAAGTCGAAGGCCCTCGACGAGCTCGCATGCTCGTCGAGGGCCTTCTTGTTTTCGTGGCTTTCGGTCTAGTTACGGTGGACGGACTTCAAGTTCATCGGAACGTAGGCCGGGAACTCCTGGCCCGGACGTACGCAATCCGGGCGCAGGCTCGTCGGCAGTCTCGCTTCGAAGAAGGCCATTTCGCCGCGGCCGCCGCGGAGGTAGCGTTCCTTGCCGGAGGCTTCGCGGATGCGAAAAACGAACTGCAGAGCTTCGAGCTGCTCGGGGCCGCCGCGGCGGGCGAGCTGCGTCGTCACGCGTTGTGACCACCGGTAGGGGCCCGTGGCCGGCATCTGGAGCTCCTGCTTCTGCGTCCAGTCGAGGACGGCGCCGCGTTCGCCGCGACCGAAGAACCCGAAGATAAGGTCCACCGAGCTGCCCCACGCGATGCTTTCGTCTTGGAGCGTGACTTCGAAGTCGCCCGTCACGTTCGTCATGTAGCTGCAGGACGGCATGTAGGCGCGGCCGTTCACCTTCACGTCCGTATTCGCGCGCGCGGCGGTCGACAGAAAGAACGAGAGGGCGAGGAACGCAAGTTGGCTTCTCATGACCCCAGGATAGCGCCTTCGCGGGCGCCCGGGAGTCAACGGACCGTCGCGCGCGACGTGAGGGCGTCAGGCTCCTTTTGGTTCAGCGGCTGCGTCAATTGACGCGCCTGCTGAACCAAAAGGAGCCTGACGCCCTCTAGAAGCGGCGGAACCACTCGAGGATGGTGAGCGTCGAGCGGTTCTGCGGGTCGCTCGGGTTTCGCACCGTCGTCTCGACCCGCCATTCGCGCGAGAGCCGGCGTCGCACGCCGACGTCCGTGACGCCGCGATCGTTCGCGCCCACGTTGAGCGACGTGCCGTCGCCCAGTCGCACCTTGGCCGTCACGCCCTGGGTCTGCGGGTCGTAGCCGACGCTCTCGATGGGCGTCGACGCGAAAAGATAAAGCGAGGCGAGGCTCAAGGCACCGTTCTTCGCGGCGGCCTCGGTTTTCGCGACGCTGCTGGCTTGTTCGTCGTCGAGGCCTTCCATCGTGCGTCCGAAGAGCAGCACGGAAAGCGCGGCTTGCCGGGAAAGCGGCGGGTCGCTCTCGAAGTCCACCCGGATGGAGTCCGCGCTTCCCGTGATGAGGGTCGTGATCCGGTGGTCCGTGAAGTCGGCCCGCACGCGCCCGTTCACGACGCGCGTCGCGATGTCGAAGTCGAAGCGCTCGACCGTCGCCTTGCGACGAAAAAGCTCCGTCGAGAAGTTTTCGACGCGCAGGTACCCACGCCCGGCGTCGGCGTCCGACTTCCGGACGTCGAGGTGGACGGGAATGGGATTCTTGAGGATGGGGCCCGCGATGCGAACGGGAGCGTTTTCGCCCGTCCGCACGCGCAGATCGAGACGGCGCGTGCAGCCGGTCGGGGCGGCGCGGGCGGCGACTTCGGTCCGGCGCGGCTCCGCCTTTATCTCGAAGCGCGAGTCGGGCACGATCGGGGGCGGGCGCGTGTAATCGATGGCCGGGAGCTCGAGCAGCGCCTCGCGCGAGACGAGGTCGACTTCGAAGGAGGATCCTTCTTCGCCCGCCCGGCACTGCCGAAAACGGAGCTCGCCGTCGGCGACCAGACGAAGCGCCTGATCGCGCGAACGCAATCGCGTCGTGAGCTTGAAGTCGGCGCGGCCCGTGGGCGTCTCGCTTTCGCCGGTACCGGAGAAAGTCAGTTGCACGGGGCCGCCCAGGACGGCGACCGGCGCGGGAACGATCCAGCCGAGCTCGTTCGAGGCGGCGGCGGCCTTGCGAAAATCGGGAAGCTTCAAATCCCCTTTCAGCGTGACGTCGAAGCCGAGCGTCCGGCGCGGCACGGCTTCCGCTTCGGCCTCGAACACGAAGATCGGCGTGCGGACGGGCAGGAGCTTGGCCGAGAGGCGCGGATGAAGGGCGCCGTCCTTCTGCGTCTTCGCTTCGGCGCGAAGCTCGAGACGAAATTCCTTGGGAACCCGGGATCCGTAGCGCTTCGTGAGGGCCGCGGGGTAGGTGGGCACGACGCGAACGGAGCATTCCGCGAGCGCGTCGTCCACGGGGATCGGGCGATCGCCTTCGACGAGGCGGCCTTGGCCTTGGCAGCGATCCAGTCGAAAGCTCAGCGAGGTCGGTCCGCGCCAGCTTCCGTCGCCGGACAGCGAGAAGTCGAGGCGTCGCGCTTTGAACTCGAGATGCCCGCCGACGGCGGCTTTGAGGCCAGGCCCGCTGCCCTTCACGCTCAGATCGGCCCGGCTCGTCGAGAGCGCGAATTCCCGATCCAGGAGATCCGTGCGCAGGCGGAGCTCCGTCTCGAAGCGGAAGGGCGGCGGGGGTTTGGGAAGCGTCGAGTGGAGCTCCGCTTGGGCCTTGAGCGCAAGCTCTTCGCGTCCCGCCGACTCGAGGCGCCCCGCGAAGTCCCAGCGCGAATCTTCGGCGGGCAAACGCAAACGTTCGAGCGTCGCGTCGACCTCTTCCCACGCCAGCCACGCGAGACTCGAGGTCCACGAGGAAGGGCTTGCTTCGGCGTCCGGCGGCTCCGTGCTTTCGGGGATCTTGAGCTCGAAGGCTTCCGCGTAGAATCGAAGCCGGCGCACGAGCAAGGGTCGCGTCGCGCCCGGTTTCAGGTTCGCGACGACCTCGATGTCGACGTCGCGCAGACAGAGCGGCCCGGTCGCGACGAGCGGATTCTTCCAGCACGCGCGGGGAGTCTTCAGGACGACGCGCTTGCGCCAGAACTCCGGCGAGTCGGCTTGGAGCTGCGGCGCTTCGAGTTCGAGCGCGTAACCCATCGACTCGAGATGGGGCAACGCCCAGAGCAGGCGGGGGGTGTTCACGACGACGCCCGGCCGGAACCAGACGAGCGCCGCGGTCGCGACGATCGTCACGAGCAACATCGCGACGATCGCGACGAATCCGAGGAGGCTACGCTTGATCAGGCGTTTGGCGTTCACGCTAGAACTCCTCGCCCAGGCTCACGAAAAACTCCCAGTGATCGCGCCCGCGATCCTCGGGCCGGGGCGACAGCGAAAAGCCCCGCGCCGCCGTCCCCCGCACGGTGCCGAAAGGAAGGCGGTAGCGGAGTCCGGTGCCCGGCGAAAGGTAGAGCGGCACGTTCGGCCGGGCCATGCCCACGTTGACCGTGCCGACGTCCACGAAAAGAAGCGGCTCGATCGGCAGCCAGCGCATGACCCGCAACTCGTTGCCGAGGAAGGCCGCGTTGGCGGCGCCTTGCCCGTCGCGCGGCAGTTCTTGGCGGCTGAATCCGCGCAGGTCCTTCGATCCACCGAGGTAGTGACGGTGCGGGAGCGGAATGAGGCCGAGCCGCCCGCTCGGCGCGATATTCTGCGCGAGGCCCGCGCGCTTGGCCCACACGAGCGAAGCGAAGGGACCTTCCCACACGATGCCCAGGTGCTCGACGCTCGCCTTGAGCCGCGTCGCCGTGAATCCCGACCCGAGGGCCTCGAAGGAAGCGCGCGCGCCGAGTTCCCAGCGGTAGCCTTCTTGCGGGGCATCGATCCAGTACTCGAAGAGGTGCGAGGTCGACAGGAGCGTCGACTCGACCGCGACGAAGTGCGTACTTTCCGGGCCCTGGCCCCGCAGGGTCCAAACCTGTTCGGCGACGCCGCCCAGGCGCCAATCGATCGAAGCCGGGAGCGTGTCGAAGTGCCGCGAGTAGCCCGCGCGTCCCGACAAGCTGACCGACTCGAAGGACGGCGTGTCCTGTCGTTTGACCGTGAACTGGTTGTAAACGCTCCGCCGCAAGGACGGGTCCCCGAACGGCAAGTCGACCGCGACGTCGGCGCTCTGCGTGAGCAGCGAAGCGAAAAGGATCGTGTCGACGCTCGCGCCGAGCGCGCTCAAGCGTTGGGCGCTGAAGCGGAGGCGGGCGAGAAACCATTCTTCCGTGTCGAAGCCCGCGCCGATGCTCAGGAAGAGGGCCTTGCCCACGAAAGGATGGAGTGAGATCCGGAACTCCTCGCCTTCGCAGAGGGGCGAATAGACGGCATCCTGGATGAACCCCTTCGAACGAATACGTCGCTCGCTCAGCACGAGCAGGCGCGGGTCGTAGGTCTCGTCCGCGGCGAAAGCCTCGAAGCGCTCGAGCAGACGAGTGTCGAAACCGTCGACCTTCGCGCGCGGGATCTCGCCGAAAAGGCGTCGTTTGCCGGCTCGCACGCGCACCGTAACGTGGCTCATGGGCGCGTCCGCGCGCGTCTCGAGCGCGGGACAGGCGTAACCCTCCGAGCGGAGCCGGGCGTTCGCGTCCGTCTCGATCTCGTCGAGCAAGGCGGAATCCAGGCGGCGACCCACGAAGCGCCGATCCGAAAAGGGCTCCAGATCGCCCGGCCAGCCCGTGACTTCGAGGCGGCGCAGCTCCGAAGAGGGGCCGAGCTCGACGAAGAGGTCTCCGCCCGTCGGGCTCGTGATCTTCGGCGCGTAGTAGCCCCGGTCGAGGAGAAAGGTCTTGAGGTGATAGAGGACCTGCGGCCGCGGGATCTCTTCCCAGGCCTCCGACTTCGGGTCGCCGCAAAGGAGCAGGATCTCGGAGCGGGTAAAGTCGACCTTCTGGTCGAGCGTGATTTCGGGGCACAGCTTGGGTTTTCGCCAGCTCGCGCACGCGCCGAGGCCCGCGAAAGCCACGACGAAAAGCGAGGCCACGAGGGCCCGCGCGAAAAGGGCAAGCGGGGCGAACATAAGCGCTCGATCTAAGTCTCCCCTCGCCGTCGTCTCAACCCGAAAACGGTGAAGTTTCCGTGACGAAGCCGGGGCGTCGAACTCTTGGACGCTGCTTAGCGTTTTCCGGGCGGGCCGGCGCCGTGGCGGCCCGAAGGAACGAAAACTTTGCTTTTACTTGGCGCGCGACTTGCAACAGAAGGAGGCCTTCCCAAGGAGGTCCCATGGCTTCGACGTCGAAATTTTCTTGGCTCTTGCTCCTCTCGGCCGTAACGGCTTGCGGAGGGTCAGACTCGCCCACGGGCAAGTCCGGCGCCGACGGCCAAGTCACGCCGAGCGGTGCCTTCGGCGTCGACGACGTGAGCCTGAAGCTCGTCTCGCAAAAACGCGAGGTCGAGGTGACGGTGCGGGCCGGGTACGCTTCCACCGGCAGTCTCATTATTTGGAATTGCCGCGAAGACTTGAGCTGCCTCAACGAGGTCGTGCGTTTTGACATCAAGAACGCCGCGCTCGCGGGCGGCGATGCCCTTATCAAGAACTACGGAGCGCTTTCGCTCGAAAGCGATTCCTCGACTTCTTCCAAACGGTCCGTCTTTCGTTTCCGTACGTCGGCGCGCTGGCTCGACGAGCTCACGGACGTCGTGAAGGTCATGGTC
>ERZ761607.2443-NODE-2443-length-20188-cov-5.209805_pt1 | contig 20188 bp, 15 predicted proteins | sample MGYA00511164_ERZ761607 | MGnify/ENA primary metagenome ERZ761607 (study PRJEB28899, sample SAMN02445080) | bioreactor sludge metagenome | biome: EBPR sludge | place: Australia: Brisbane, Thorneside Wastewater Treatment Plant | collected 2011-06-22 ... | reverse complement strand
GCGCACCAGGCCATGCAGCTGGATGGCGCGGTGGGACCAGGCGTAGGTGCCGGTCATCAGGCTGGACGTGCCCGGCGAGGTGAAGTTGCCGCCCGCCACGTGCTTGTGAAAGACGGTTGACTTCTCGGCAAAACGGGCGATGTTTGGCGTGGTTTCCCGGTTATAGCCATACAGAGACATGTGCTGCGCGGAGAGGGTATCAAACACCAGGAACAAAATATTGGGTCGGTCGCTGCTCTGGGCCTGAGTGCGGGCGGCGTGAACGGCCGTTTCTACATACGGCCAGGCCACTTTATAAAACGGCACCGTAGGCAGCAGCTTCAAAAATGTGCGGCGGTCTATCTTACTCACGGCAAAATCCTCAGCTTAAAACGCGCGAAACACCACGTTGATGATGCACAGCAAATCAATAAAAAGATACAGACCAGCCAGACCGACGGCCCGCTGCATGAAGTTGTTGACAAATGCAGCCACCTTGGGGCTGCGCCGGATGTAAACGTAGGCCGCACCGACAACCAGCGCATAGCTCACCCCCCACAAGCCCAGGGCAATCAGGTTGCGCTGCTCCAGCCACTTGGGAAAGAGGTGAAAGATCATAAACCAGACGGCCGTAATCAACGCCAGCGCACTGCCTAACGTGGCAAACTTCTGCCGGAAAAAGCGGTAGGGCAAAATCAGCGCCAGCAGCAAGACGCCTAAAAAGAGGAAAATGGCGTCCGGCAGGGTAAAAACGCCCATCAGGTAGGAGAACGCCCCCAACAGCTCTGAGGTGTTCATCCGCTTAATCCACACCGTATATTCGCGGAAAAAGTCAATGAGCGCCCAGACATGGGTAGGGAATATCGCCGCCGCAAACACGATCCACAGCGTAGACCGGTTCAGCCCTTCCTTGGGCGTTATTATCTCGGTCGCAGGAACGGCCGTTTCTGTCGTAGTTGGATTAGAGGTAGCCAAGACTCTTTAACCTCTCTTCAATCACTTCATCCGATTCCTTGCCGCTGGACGTGGGCGGCGGAGCCGAACCACTGGCATCTGGCTTGGAACCAATGGTCAACATGGGAATATCCCGGTAAGACGGATTGGGGAAATTGCCCAGGCCGTGGCTGCAAAACAGCACACCCGGTACCGCATTCGGGTCAATGCAGTGGTCAGCACCCCAATGATCCTTATTGGGCTCCACAGACGCTTCTTCCCAGGCACCAAGCCCCGTTTGCGACGAGGCGCGGAAGCCAGGAGCAAAACCTACCATCACGTCCGGCCCATACGCCGCCACCGGACCATCAAACACATCTTTGTTGCGCCACACCTGGTTGACCACTTTCTGCCCATTGGGCGCTTCCCACTGGAGCAGCTCGTCACACAGCCGGTTGACCAGCTGTTCCTGTTCGCCAGCCTGCACGATGCCCTTGCCCTCGCGCCCGCTCAAGTTCAGGTAAAGGCTGTTCAGGCCAATGCCATACGCCTGGGTCTGGCTCCAATCAACATCACCAAAGCTGCCGTGAGGAGCGGCCGTTTTTGCCGTCAGGTAGCCATGTTCTTGCAGCCACCGGTTCAGGTGCGCCTTCTGGCCAAAATCGGTAAAACCGTGGTCCGAAATCACCACCAGCTTGGTGGTGTCTTTGATGCCCTTGACCGCCAGCTTTTGCTCCACACGCCCCACCAGCGCATCCATTTTGACATACCACTCATCAATTAAATCCGGCCGGTCGCGCCAGAACATGTGCTGCATCCGGTCCAGCGTATCAAACACGCAGCCCAGCACCCCTTCGGTAAACGAGTTGAGGTGGTGCATCAGCACTCGCTCGCGCCGTTCCACAATTGACTCACACAGGCGGATGAAATGCTCGTCCTCGATGAAGCCGTCTTCCAAAGCGGTGGTGTCTTGCGGCCAGCCCACAGTGAGGAACGGCCCGGCGTTTTGCCAGGAATCCTTCACAAAGTTGGTCGGTGTGCCATAGTGCCAGGCAGAGCGCAGCGGGTGAATTTGCAGCGGCAGGGCATAAATGCTCAGTTCACGGCCGTTTTGGGTCAGAATGAGCTGGGTAATGCTGGGCAGCGACACCATAAAGCCAATCTTGAACTTTAGCTCCAGGATAGGGCTCCACTCGCCCAGGCGCAGCTCCAGCCGATTTTTGTCAACGGTTACCTGCACGGTGTTGGCCCCGGTCTGCTCGACAATCAGCTCGTGGGTGGCGGGTTCAACGCCGCCCTTCGCCTTGCGCATCGGGCCTATGACGACAGATTTGTACTTTTTATCGCCGATTTTTTCCAGGATGGCGACGGGGGTTTTACGGCCGTTACCGTGCGCCATGCCCCTATCTGTGGTAAACAACGTACCCACACCCAAACGCCCCAGCAAATCCGGCGTGCCTAAGCCCGGCAGCGAACGCACCGGCGACTTCATCCGCGCCGGAAACAGGGCAGGCCACCACAACGCCGTCGCCTGGTACCCCTGCGCCACCGCCTGGTCAAAAATCGTCCTGGCTGAAAATGGCTCGGCAAACTGCACCCCACCAAAACCGCTTTTGGTCGGCAGCAGCGACACGTTGAGCGCATAATTTGCCGGGTTGCGATGCACAAAATCGAACATTCCATGCCCGCCCGGATTCAGCCCCGTGGCAATACTCGTCCACGACACTTCACTCTGAGGCGGGTTAGAAACGGCAAATCGGGCGTAGGCGTTTACATCTACGTAACGAGCCAGGTTTGGTACCCGGCCTTCTTCATACAGCCGCTCGAAGCGTTTAGGTTCAAAGGCGTCTAAGCCAATAATCACGACACGCATATTTTTTTATCAATCGTCCTGTTTGAAGGCAGCATTGAGTGGCAATATTGGTAAATCGTTGAGGAATTCGCCTCATGTCTGCCGAAAATGCACCCAGTCTGTTGACAAGCTTTGCGGCCTACACTTGGGCAGCCCAAGGGCTGCCCCCCGGCGGATGGCGCTGCTAAGTTTACTAAGCGAGAATGACAGCGTTACTGGAGATTGTTCTCTTGAGGTGCGTCGGCCGCAGTGATTTCCTGCGTAACTGGTCCACCTTTCTTTTCACGGAAAGAACGCATCATGCGATTGAAGCTCATTTTGATGCGGTTGGCGAAGAAAAACCAGACTCCCGTCAGCATCCCAAACAAAACAATTAAGACCTGTGCCAGCATGCCCCCGGTGTTGGGATCAATGTAAGCTGGCGGTGCCGCCAAAACTGAACTCACACCACCAATAATAATGAACGATGTCCACAAGCCAGCTACCAAAATACGTTTCATAATTGTGACTCCTTTTGAGGTGCTCCAGCGAAAAGCAAATCAAGGTGTTTGATATTTAGGCACTGTCTCTTCGGTTTACAGCTCCCGGTGGGCAACCGACCAGCGCCTTTGTGCTACAGAACTTATGGTACTGCCGCTCTCTTAAGATATGCCTTACCTGGAACGGACAAGCCGCCACCCAAAAACAAAAATAACACCCACCAGCAGCAGCGCCGCAGCAACACCCACCACAATGCCACCGATGCTGCTGTCGAGCGGGCTCAGGTTTTGCACAGGGGCTAACGTGGCCGTAGCCGTGGGGGTGGGTTGGGCTACCGGGGTTTCGGTGGGCAGCAGTTCCGGCGTGGGGGTCAGGGTGGGCAGGGGCGTCCGGGTTACGGCGCTGGCAGGCAGTTCTGCCTGACGATTGGTGTAGACAATTCCATCGTGTACGGTGGCCCCAGTGGTGAAGAGGCTGCCAAACAGCACCGCGATCTGGCCATCTGGACCAGCTACGGCCGTAATGGCGTCGGCATTTACGGCCGTATCCTGCAACAGTCGCTGCTCATTTGCCGTCCAGCGATCGGTAGTCCAGCTCCATTCTTGCAGGACAAGCTGGTTGGCATTGTTTTCCGCCAGCTGCAAAATCAGCGGTGTATCGTTCAAGTCGGCGATGAGCGTGGTGGGGCCAGGTATCAATGCGGGATCCACCACCCGGCCACGTTCGCTCCAGGTAATGCCACCATCTTCCGAAAACTGATGCCAGACAATGGGACGGCCGTCTAACAAGCCATTCCAAACGCGATGCACCGACCGTTCCTGCACGGCCAAAATGCCGCTGGACAGAATCAGCTCATCGGCCACAATTTCCGGTTCGGACCAGGTCTGGCCATTATCCCCGGAGCGGGCATAAGCCAGGGCTGCGGCCTGTGAATCTGGCAGCTGCGTCCAGCGCGTCCACAGCAGGTGCAGCGTACCGTCTTCAGAACGCGCCAGCTGGGCCGGACCCACCAACTCCCAATCGGCCGCTTCGCCATCAAAAACCGCGATGGGCTCAGACCAGCTGTCGCCGTTATCGTTGGAGCGGGTCAGGTAAATGCCCCGGCCCGCGTTAAGCGGAATGGTGTAAGCCACAAAGACGCTGTTGGCGTCACCGGAAAGCAGCGTTGGCCAGGTGGCCGATTCACGCGGAGCGGGCAAAAACTGGGGCACAGTCCATTCCGTCACCGAGGCGGCCCGGTCAGCGGCAGAACGGCTGAAATAGATGCCGTTGGGTTGACTGCCCGCCCAGGCCGCAAACAAACTGCCGCCCTCATTCGCATCCACCGAGGGAAAATCGGCCTGGGCACCGTTGGGCGAGGTTAAAACGGGTCGTGGAGCAGCCCAACTGCCCGCCTCATAGCGTGAATAGAAAATTTGGTTGCCGGGAATCTCGTAGGGATTCACAATGCGCCCACTGGCCGCCGGGTTCTCCGACTGGCTCCAGAAGGCATGCATACGGCCGTCGGCTGCCGAAACCACGATAGGCTGCAAAATCTGCACTTCAGAGGTTGCCACAGCCACCGGCTGGCTCCAAACGGAGGTAGGTACAAAGCGGGAAGACCAGTTTTCGATACTGCCCAACGGCCGTGAGATTTGCCAGATGTCGTCGTTGCCGGTGCCGCAGCCAACCACCAACAGCTGATTATCGGATGTGACGTCCATCTGGTAACAGCCAAACTGCACCAGCCGGAAGGTGACGGGATCGGTAAAGCGGGCCAGCGGTGTCTGGGCCGTGATTCGGCTCCATTCGCTGCCGTCCTGGGCCTGCATGTACACCTCATTGTCCCGGGCAAACGCGAGCAGAAGCAGCCCGTTGGTCGCCTGGATAAAACGGCCGTCTGTCGGGCAGCTTAACGTTCCATCATGCACCTGCTGGATATCCTGCCAGGTTGCGCCGCTGTCGGTGGACTGCTGCACATATTGGGCACACTGCTCCACCTCATGGGTAGCGCGCCAGGTAAGGTTTACGTTACGGCCGTTGACGGCCAGGTTAATCAACGAGGGGCCAACGCCATCGGTCGGATCGTCTGCGTCGCGCTGGTCAACAATACGCGGGGCTTCCCAGGTAACGCCGTTGTCGGCCGATCGGCCAATAAAAACGGTGTCCAGATCCTGGTTATCCCAGACCAAAAAGAGGTTGTCCCCTTCCCCTTGCAGGGCATGGAAGTTTGCCTGGGATGCCTCGATGGTGCGGTAGTAATCCGAGGCGTAAACATTGACGGGATCTGTCCATACTTCGCCGCCGTCGTCGGAGGAGCGGTAAACGATACCGGCCTGGACTTCAGCGGTGCTGAGGGTGGTGAGGTAGAACATGTGGAGACGGCCGTTGGCCCCACCCACAATCTCGTAACGCAACACATTCCGCGCCAGCAAACGGGGTCCAGTCCAGCCCGCAGTTTCGGCGGCAATATCAGCCACTGCCGCCCGACTGTAAAACATCTCATTGTCATCATTGAGCCACAAAGCCTGCACACGGTCCTGATCGTCAATAAACACGGTAGGCGCAAAAAAGCCCTCAAACGTTTCGGTAGCAATGGTGGCAAAAGGCGGTTCGCTAAACGGGAAGCGGGGTGTGACCGGCTCGGACCAGGCTTCACCATTCCCGGAGGCATACGCCGCACCGGCAAACTCATCCAGCCAAAACAGGTGGTACGTGCCGCTGCTGTCTTGCGCCAGCGAAGGTGCAGAGGCCGCCCCACTGGCGGAAATATTGATTGGATCGCTCCAGGCACGGTTGTCATCCGTCTGGGCCAGCGCGGTGAGTCCGCTAAACACCAACAGGGCCAATACGGCCGTAAACAACAGAAAACGAAGGGAAAGTGAATGCAAGATTTTGTTCATAAGTCGCTGATAATTGAGGCAGATGCCCGGCGAGGAAAGTTAGGTAGCAAAAGTGGCTCCTGGCACTGCGACGAAAACAATACGCTAAACGCGCTGTGCTTCAGGTGAAGCGCAGCGCGCCCAAGATGTAAACGTAACCAACCTGGTCCGGTAACCGGCCAGATTTATGGCATTTTTCAAGTTATACCCGCCAGGGACCCTATCTCACAGGAGTATGGTGATAAGAGTGCCCGTTGCGAGTTTAACTCCCCGCCATCGCCTGAGACAGCGATGGCGGGGATAATTTCACGATTGGGTTGATATGCGAATTAGAATAAGGTGTAGATAAACGGGGCCAGACCGGAGGCCGAACCAAAGATTACCAGCAGCCCAAACAGCAGCAGAACGGCCACCATGGGAATGAGCCACCACCGTTTGTTGGCACCCAAAAAGCCCAACAGCTCACTCACAACACCCACATTCGATGACATACTGCGCAGGAATTTTTTCATGGTTAAATCTCTCCTAAATCAATAAAGAACTCGTTGTCCTCAATAAATCGATTGGCTTAATTATCAGCGTCAGCTAAGGTTTCGTCGACAAACTGATAGAGCAGCTCAGATGACAGGCTGTGCCCGGCAACAGTCATGTGAAAGTCCCGTTCAAAGTAGTACGGGCCGCCACCAGCCAGTGCCGCTTCCCGGAAGCCAGGCAGCATGTCCAGGTATGGCACACCAGCCTCATCTAGAAAGGCGGTCAGCCGATCATTGGGTACATCGCAGTACCAGTCCGCGTCACCCTCAGGCGGCACAATTTGCGGCGCGGCGGGGATGATCAATACCGCGAGGTGGGCACCATTAGCGGCCTGTTCTTTTTCCAGTTCCAAAATCAGCGCCTCGGTCACCTGCCACGCTTCTTCGACAATGGGCAGCGGGTCCGGGTCACAAATGTCGGGGCGGCGCTGTGGGGTTTGTACGGCCGTTTCCGACCCCTCAGCCTCACCAGTCTCTGCCACCTGCTCGGTCTCGGAAGCGGCCGTTGCGCCACGACCCCCGCCAAACAACCGCACCACTGGCGCTAACCAGCTGGGAATCTCGCCGCGCAGGGCCAGCGTTTGGGCCACAAAACGGGGCAGCTGGAAATTTTTCTTGAGGAAAGTACCCACTTTCGTCCAAAACGTTGCGGTGTCTTCCACCGGGAAGTTTTGCAGCTCCAGCGAACCATCTTCCGCCAGCGTGAAGTACGGCTTGGCGCTCTGACCACCGTAACGCAGCTCCAACACCGGATTGTTGTTGTAAATGTCGTTGGCCAGGTACATGTTCAGGAACACGATGTCCGGATCGTACTCTACACCTTCAAGCCGGTAAAACAACAGCTCATTGTCGGTGCCGTAAGCGTTGACGCCTGCGTTGATCACTTCCCAACTACCGCCGTCTTCGTTCAGGCTGCTTTCCAGCTGCTTAACAAAGGTTTCTTCCAGCTCCACCTGCATCGCGGCTGTGGTGGAATCACCCAGCATCAAAATACGCGTGGTGTCCGGCGCTTTTTCGTACGGAATTTCGCGGTCGCGCAGCCCCAGGCTGTTGATCGTCACCTTAATCTGGCACTCGCCATAACACGATTCCCAGCCGCTGGCATCGGGGATGTTTACCCAGCCCAACTCAGAATCCGGCTGCCAGAAGAGGCCCGTACCCAGCTTAAAGATACGGGCAGCCCCTTCCAACAAAGCGAGCGTAAACAACAAGCTGAAAAGTGTAAGCGCCAGGTTTTGCAGCAGCTTTCGCATGTTAATCCTTCGCAAAGGTGATTTCCGGCTTTTTTATCTTGCTATCCTTGTTTTGACTCTTACGGATAATAAAGCCGTCCATGTACAGTGAATCGATATCGCTTTGGGTGAAGGTATTCAACGCATTGGTCGGCGTTGTCACGATGGGTTCACCACGCAGGTTAAAACTGGTGTTGAGCAGTACCGGCACGCCGGTCGCCTCACCAAACAGCTCAATGGCCCGGTAGTAGAGCGGGTTCCACTCACGCCGTACGGTTTGGATACGGCCGGTTCCCTCATGGTCCACTGCCTGAATCTTCTCACCCTGGCCAGGCTTGGTGTGGCAAACCGAGAGCATGAAGCGGTACGGGTAGGTGCGCTTGTGGTCGTCCAGGTCTTCCCAGAACTCTGGGGCGCGATCTTCCAGCACCACCGGAGCAAAGGGGCGGAACGGCTCGCGGAACTTAATGCGCTCGTTGACGATGCCCTTCATTTCCGCGCTGCGCGGATCGGCCATGATCGACCGATTGCCCAGGGCACGCGGCCCCCACTCGAAGCGGCCCTGGAACAAGCCGATGACGCGCTTATCCAGCATGTCGTCTACCATGTGCTCAGCCACTTTGTCAATATCTTCGACGTATTCGTAGCGGTAGCCGTAATCTTCGATGGCGGCTTTATGTTCGTCGTGGCTGTAGGATTTACCCCAGTAGGCCGATTCCATGCAAAAGGTACGCGGCTTGCCCAGCAAAACATGGTAAGCGTAGAGGGCCGCGCCTAAAGCCCCACCGGCGTCACCGGCAGCGGGCTGGATATAGACACTTTCAAACGGACCTTCGCGCATGATACGGCCGTTGGCCACCGAATTCAGCGCCACACCACCAGCAATGCACAGGTTCTTCAAACCAGTTTGCTCATAGGCGTGGGCCACCATCTTGAGCATGGCATCTTCGGTCACACGCTGAATGCTGGCGGCGATATCGGCGTAATATTGGTTCTTTTCGGCCGTTTTTTGGTCCCACTGTGGATGATCTTTCTTGGGATTGGTGGTGGTAGTGTAGAACGTCGCATCGTGCACCCGCGCGTCTCCAAACAGGTCGGTAAACTTCCGGCTAAACGACTTGGAAGTAGACTTATGGAACGAGAAATAGTCCATATTCAGGCGGAAGCTGGCGTCATCAGCGATGCTGATCAGCTTGTACACATCGTCCATGCGGGTGGGTTTGCCGTAGGGGGCCATACCCATCACTTTGTACTCGCCGCTGTTGACCGTGAAGCCCAAAAAGGCGGTAAAAGCAGAGTAGAGCAGGCCCAGCGAGTGGGGGAATTTCTGCTCGTGGAAGAGGTCAATGGCATTGCTTTTTTGTGTACCGGGGATGCCATCGGGGGTGGTTTGCCAGACGGCCGTTCCCTTGCCAATGGTTGTGGTAGTCCATTCACCCACCCCATCCACGGTAATTACGGCCGCTTCTTCGTATGGCGAACAGAAAAAGGCGCTGGCCGCGTGGCTCAGATGATGCTCGACAAACAGCAGCTTCTCATTCGGGATGTCCAGCTTGGTTAGCAGTTCGCCCTTAATCCACAGCTTTTCATTAAACCAGGCCACCATTGATTCGCGGAAAACCGGGTACGACTCAGGAAAGGTTTGCAGCGTGGTCATCAAAATCCGCTCAAATTTTTGCAGCGGTTTTTCGTAAAAGACAACGTAATCCAATTCGTGCGCAGTGATACCCGCCTGCTCCAAACAGAAGGCAATCGCCTGCGTCGGGTAACCAAAATCGTGCTTTTTGCGGGAAAAACGCTCTTCTTCAGAAGCAGCAATCAGTTGACCATCGCGCAAGATGGCCGCAGCCGAATCATGATAATAGCAAGATACGCCTAAAATATACATTTACCAGAGCCTCCGTGCATCATCCAGTGTCAAATCTTTTGTTCTGCGTTCCAGCCAGGAGGGGGTTAAATCTTTCATGTCCAGCTGATCGCTAAATAGGGTGATTATCAGCCCAAACGGTAAAAAAATGGTGAAGTAAAACACCGTCAGTACGATGCGCGCCACCAGATCACCGATGAAATGGCCAAATCTCTTCCAGGCTGCCCAAAATCTACTTAATGCGTCCTTCATGGTTTTTCCTCACTCAATTTAAGGATTGAACGTTACTATTCAGGTGTCAAAGGTGCGGGGCACGCTTGTCAACGAGTTTTGTTGTGCCTCACACCAGAACAAGTGCGTCGCACCTGTATGGTTACAAATTTTTTGCCAATTACATCTATCATGTTAGTGGAGTGCGATGTTGTCGGTTTTGTTTTTTGCTTTCATTCAAACATAGAATAATCAGCCAAAGCTGCAAACTTTCTTAAGGTGAATAGGGTTTATGGCATTGACTGAAAATTTCCCTCTAAAATCACGGTCATCTGGTCGGCCCGGGTGGCAAAAGCGGGACGGTTTTGCCGCTGCCACCAGCCCACATAAACGGTCATCTCCGTCCGTACTTCAGGCAGTTGTATCAAATAGGGCACTGCCTGTTCATACTGGCCCTGCCAGACGTAGCTATAGCCTAACGATTTGCCTATGCCGCGATGGTTAGGTGCCTGGGCGTTGGCCTGTACCAGATGAGACACGGCCGTTTCATACTCTCGCGCCACCATCGCCATCACACCCAGCCGGTGCAGCGCCGTGCGATTGTCCGGGTCCAGGGCCAGGGCCTGCTCAAAATAGGTGGTGGCCTCGTCAAACCGATCCAAATTTTGGCCACTGTCCCACTGATCGGTAGGCCAGCCCACCAACTCGGCGCGGGCCAGGGCCAGCGCGCCCAAATTGGCATACCACTGCGCCACAATCGGCCGCCGCAAGCCCACAAAAAGAGCCACCAGCAGGACGGCCGTTACGCCCCCCGCCAACCCCCAGCGAGCCAGACGTTTGGTGAAGGGGACGGCCGTTTCTGCTTCGCTTTGCCGGGTCACCAGCACCACCATAGCCGGGGCAAAAAAGAGCAGCGGCGAGGCATGACTGCCAAACAGCGCATCGTCTACCAGGCCGTGCAGCACCATCACCACCAGGCTGACCAACGCGCCCCAGCGGAACAGCACCAGGTCATCCGAGTTCATCTTGTCTGATCGCCACCGCCGGGAACGTTCCCCTGTTTCGTCCGGCTGTTTGACCTTAAGGGAAAAATCGGACTGCTCCAGCAGCAGCCAGAAGCTGCTGCCAATCAGCACCAGCAGCGCCACCAGGGCCACCAAACCTTGCTCCAGCCAGACGTCCAGAAACAAGTTGCTGTACGCGGCAAAAAAGACCGGTGTCACCTGGATGTACTGCGCGTACAGGGCGGGAAACGTGGCCAAACCGCTGCCAGTAAGGGCAAAATCTTGAATCAGAAACAACGTCTGCCGGGCCAAAACCAGTCGGCCAGAGGCGTGGCCAATGCCCGACATGGAGGCCACGACAACCAGCAGCACACCAGCCGCCAGCAGCGCAACAACGGCCGTCCCAAAAATGGAGCGCCGCGAGAAGCGCAGCTGCCGCTGCCAACGCCCGCTGATTTCCCACAGCAGCCACAGGCCAAGCCCGGCGGTCAACGAGAGCCAGCCACCCAGCGAGCTGGTGAAAAGCAGCCCACCGGCGGTAATCACCCCAGTGGCGGCGGCGAGCTGGATCCAGCGCAGCTGCCGTTTGCGCCAGGCAAACAGGCCAAAAGCGATGGTAAAGGGCAGCAGCAGGGCCATCATGCCTGCCAGGGTATTGGGGTGCAAAACGGGGAGGCCGAAGGACGGCCGTAACCCCATCCAGCGCAGCCCCAGCCGGTTAAACATGCCCAGCTCAGCAGGCCACAGCCGCCAATCGTTGCTGAAGACAAAATAAAGGGCCAACAGCGCCCCAATCGGGCCGGTGCCCCCAGCCAGCAGCCAGACATCTCGCCGGGAAACCGAAACCACCGCCAGGTAAAGGGCAATCGCGCCGATTAGAACCCACAGTTTGCCTTGGGCACCGGCGGCATCATACGCTGTAAAGGTGCTAATGACGGCCGTTACGCCAAACAGCAGCAGCCAGCCATCAAATCGGGTGCGGCGAAAGGGGGAACGACCCGCCGCTATGCGCAAGAACCAGGGAATCAGAATCGCGGCCAGCAGCGGCCAGCCAATCTGTCCTGATGACAAATACCATAAAGCGGCCGCTCCCCCAGCAAAAACAGTATTGATAACCGGAAACCAACGATCGTTTGCTAATTCAATCATGAAACTACTGATTTATTGACGGCCGTTAGTCCAAATTCTGGCAGGTTGTATTCGGCCAATTGTGATTAGGCAGCTGCCCAGGTGATAACCCAGACAAAAACAAGCAAGAAGCTTAGAACATCGAGGATAAGTGCGGCTAGTACTTTCCCGAGAAAGCACTAGCCGCCAAAGTGATGAATTAATCCCGGTTCGTCTGCCAGCTCAGCGTCTGTAAACCAACACTGAGGGCAGATTTCACCGTGGAAATGTCAGAGGCAACCATCTTCAGATAGGTCATGATGGGTCCCGGCCGCAGCGCCCACTCGCGGAAGGCGCGGCGCTGCCAGTACAGCAGGCGTTCCGCCGACAACCCTTCGTAGTCCAGCACCGTGCCCTTGTCCATGTCCACCTGTTCCCAGCGTGTGCCGGGGCGGAACCAGCCATTTTTCACCACTTCAAAGAAAAACGGTGTGCCGGGATAAGGCGCAGCCACGTGGAACAAAGCGATGTCCAGCGGCAGACCCTTGGAGAAATCAATGGTCTGGCGAATCGTTTCTTCGGTTTCGCCGGGCAGACCAATGATGAAGTAACCCCAGTTTTTGATACCGGCGTTACGCGCCCACTGCAGGGAGCGGGCCGCCTTGTCGGGGTAAGCGCCCTTCCGCGCATGGCGCAAAATCTGCTCACTGCCACTTTCAATACCCCAGGAGATGAGCCAGTTGCCTGCTTTGCCCATCATAGCCAGCAGCTCTTCATCGACGTAATCAACCCGGCTGTTGCATGTCCATTTGAGGTTGATTTTCTCGTCAATCATCCGCTGGCACAAATCCATCACCTGGTCACGATTAACGGTGAACAGGTCGGCATACATGTGGATGTTGTTCAGCCCCATCTTTTTCAGCTGCCACAGCTCTTCCATAATCTTTTCGGCGGAGCGCAGGCGCACTGAAAACTGATAGCTGACATGTTTGATGCAGTAGGTGCAACCCGCCGGGCAGCCACGGCTGGTGACAATGAAGGTAAACGGCCCTTTGATGAGCGGCATACGGTATTTGTCCCAGGGGAGCAGGTGGTGCATGGGAATGGGCATATCATCCAGATTGGGGATAAACGGCCGTGTCAAATTCACCACGATCTCGTCGGCATCGCGCCAGACCAACCCTTTGATCTTGCGCATGTTGACCGTGCCATCTTCATTGTAGGCCGGGGCATACATCGGATCGTGCGTATCAAACATCTTTTTGATGTTATCCGGGCGCTGATCAACCTTACCTTCCAACACGTCCAGCAAATCGCGGATGGTCAGATCGGGTTCACCCAGCAAAATGAAGTCGAGGGCCGGATACGGCCGCATCGTTTCACGCGGAATAGGCGTTACGTGTGTGCCAAAAGCAATCGTTTTGGCCCCGCGTGCCTTGGCCAGAAAACAGCCGTACATATCATTTTCCAGGGTCGGGGCAGTGACCTGGGTCATGTAATACTTCGGCTTGTATTTGTCTAGCTTGCGCGAAAATTCCGGCCAGCCCATACGCTCGGCGTTGGCATCAATAATCACCACCGAATGCTGCGGATACAGCATCGCCGCCATTTGGGCCAGGGAAACCTGGGGCCACACCATATTTTCACGGGTACGGCGTCCCACGCGGTGCTGGGTGCGAATCCACAAACCGCCGTCAGGCGTGGGTGGGTTTACCAGCAAAATATCCACCGCTTCCGCGCTGCGTTCGTTTTCCAATAGCCCCTGCCGAACAATGTCGTCGGCTTCGGGGAAGTTGGCCATACGCAGTTTGGGTACCCGGCGGGTGCCTAAATTCTCGCGCAGAGGATCATCTCTGCGATCTTCTTTGTCATTTACCGTTACATCGTCGAGCTTAACTTGACTCATTGTCTTTCTCCTTGCTATGCCCGTTTCTTTTTCTGAGGCTGCTCAAAATGACCCAAGATCGCTATCGATCTAAGAGCCATATCCTTTTAAATCACGTTTCGCTAAAATTTCACGCTGGCTCAGCTCTTCAAGAACTCGCAGCAGTACCCAATAGATGATTAACTGTAAGCCAACCAGTGTAGACATGGCGCTGCCCAAAAGGTAGAGCCATACCCGCTGAATCGGCCATTGTTGATTAATTGCTAATGTCAACGTGCCCACGCCAATTAAAATGCCCAGGAAAATACCCAGCATGCCCATCCAGCTGAAGTGGCGGTTGATGGGCGTTTTGAAGATGGGCTTGCGGAACAATCCCTGGCGAATCGGTTGCTTGTGGAAAATTGAAACCAGGTAGTTGAAGGTGATCCCCAGGGCAAAGATGCTGATACCACTCACCGAGCCGATGAGCGCTGTGAAAACGGCCGTTACCCCCCAGGCCCCCAATCGCGTGGTATCACCAATCCGGGCAAGCACCAGGCCCAACAGCACCAGGCCAGCCAGACCAATGCCCGCCAAACCGATCAGACCCAGAATGCGCACCGGGTTGTAGGTCATCGCCGTCCAGATCATCGATTCCAGGAATAAACGGCCGTCATGCACCACGCTCAATTTGGAACGACCCAACCGCTCGCTGTAGGGAATCGGAATTTCGGTCATCTTGATTTGCTCGTGCAGCGCACGAGTGCTCATCACCGGGGTCAGGTTCAACCCGTCCGGCAGCGGGTAGATTTTCTCCAGCACTTCCCGCTTAAACACGCGCATGCCGCTGGCGCTGTCGGTAATGCGCTGGCGGCCCAAAATGCTGAGCAAATTGGCAAAAAAGAAGTTACCCACCCGGCGCGTCATGGGCATCTGGCTGTCGGCCCCCGCCATGCGCGAGCCAACCACAATTTCTGAGCCATTCATCGCTTCCACGCACAGCTTGGGGAAATACTCAGGCGGATAGGTACCATCGGCGTCCAAAAAGCCGATCAATTCCCCTCTGGCCTGGCTGAAGCCTGTTTTAAGCGCACCGCCATATCCCTTGTTTTTGGGATGTTTGATCATGGTGACGCCCTGAATACCGCTGGCAATTTCGACGGTTCTATCTTTGGAGCCATCATCAACAACAAGCAGTTCCAAATCATCGACGCCTACCTCACGCAGGGAGTCCCGCACCGCCAGGACACGATGGGCAATTTCCGCAATTCCATCTTCTTCATTGTAGGCCGGTATAACAACAGAGAGTGTGGTCATAGTTTTGTCGCACCGCTTTTGTCATCGGCAAACGTTCACTTTTGCCGATTGTTTGGGTAAAAGCAGGCGGCGAATGGACCTGATCGGGTTCTGCACCTTTCCCGCTTTCACTATGAGAATTTTTTACCAATTCAAGATTTGTTTGAGGTTCACTATACGTGGGTTACCTTAAGTTTTGTCTGTAGACTGGCAGACGGCCGTTAAAAATGCACTTCTGCCGCACGGGCTGGGGCTTGCCCGTCAATGGTTTTGATCACTTTGGCTGGTACACCCGCCACCACGGAATGAGGCGGCACATCCCTGGTCACCACCGCGCCTGCGGCCACCACGGACCCTTTACCCACACGCACGCCGTCGGTAATGACCGCACCTGCGCCCAACCAACAGTCATCTTCGATGACGATGCCTTCGGCGGTGATACCCTGGTGGATAAACGGCCGTTTCGGGTCATCAAAAATGTGGTTCACGGCAATAATCTGGGTAAACGGCGAGGTAAACACCCGGTCGCCAATCGTCACGCCACCCTGCCCGCGAATAATGCTGTATTCGCCAATCAAGCTGTCGCGCCCAATTTTGATGCCCGAATGGGGCAAATTGCGGAAGTTGTACACGTGCAGCACCGCCCCGTGCATCACAATCGTCTCCTCACCAATCTCGATACCGGCCGGGCAGGCGTGTAAATAGCTGCCCTGGTCCAGGTAAACACCGTTTTTGAGGGTGATGTGGTTGGCAAAGCGCAGACGCACATTGTTTTCAATGGCAGCCATGCCCTCCATGCGCAAAATCAGGCGGTACAAAAAGCCGCGCAGGCCAATGCCCACAATGGTCGGCACCCAACCGACCAGCAGAAAGAGCAGCTGCTCCAACATATACCGCCCCAGCCCAGAAGCCTGGCGGCTCAAATACAGTCGAACACTTTCAAGAACTTTAGACACTGCGATGTTTTTAACCGATTGTGATGTGCTGAATTTTGCTGATCCACACCTGCCAATTCAGGTTTAACGGCGGTGCGGCGCTCCCTGCCTGTTCGATTTGGTGGCGACCATCGTGCCTGTGCCAACACAATTGCACAGCCAGACAACCAGGGATACGGCCGTTTGCCGCCCAAAAGCCAGGTGGCTAACCAGGCAGATAGATTGTCAGCGTGCTTGTAGCGCAGCTTCAGGTGGATGACAAATACAGTGTTGAATCGTGGTAGGTGTTGATGCTTAGCATTGGCTCACACCTGGTAAGCTTTTATCGTCCCAAATTATTGGTGGGCTATCTTACAAAGGTACTTACACCCTGCACGACCGCAGCCAAACATGATCTTGCGCCACACTTGACACACTTACCACTTGAGATTAGAATAATCTCAATCATTCTACTTTTTTTAAATGTTCATCTAGAATAAAACAGGACAGGTATGACCACCCCCGATGAATTGGCCCATGAATTTTTGGTCGACGATATTGAACTCTTAAAAGTGATTGCCCACAGTACGCGGTTAGACATTTTGCAATCCTTGAAGTATCCCAAAACCGTTAAAGAGATTGCCAAACTGCTCAAGCTGCCCGCCACCAAGCTGTACTACCATGTAAATATGATGGAAAAACACGGCCTCATTCAGGTCGTGGAAACCAATATCGTGTCGGGCATTGTGGAAAAGAAGTACCAGGTAGTGGCCCGCAACTACCGAATTGACGATCAGCTCCTGGCCGATCAATCTACCAGCACAGAAAATATGTACCGGATGGTCAGCGCGATGTTGGACATGACCCGGTCTGAAATTCAGCGCACGATGCAGGTGACGCAGCAAAATCCGTTTGATGCTTCGCGGGGCATTTTGTGGCGCACCACGCTGCGGCTTACACCTGAACAATATACGGAGCTGTACGGCCGTTTCCAAACCTTCCTCGAAGAAATCAACGCGCTAAATCCAGACGGCAAGGAAGCAGGCACCGATTTGTATGGCCTTACCCTGGCCTGGTACCCCGTGGTGGCTCCCTCGGAGGACGGATCATGAACCCCATTTCAGACGCATGGTTGGCACGGGCCAGGGAAAATACGGCCGAATTCCAGCAAAATCCCCACGTTAAAGCGATCCTGGTCACTGGCTCAGTAGCCAAGGGCACCGCTGACGACAACTCGGACATTGACATCATTCTGTACTACGACGAGCTGCCCGGTGAAACTGCATTTGAAGCCTACCGCCAGGCCGCGCTGGATTCTGGCGGCGGTTTTTATGGCGGCAATGCCCAGGATGGCTGGGCGCTGTTTCAGTACATCGACGGCGTGCGCCACGACTTTGCCCACGCCCAATTGGCCGAAACCGAAGCCCTCATCGATGAATTTTTGCGCGAACCAGATCTGGAAGATGTCAACAAACAAATCATGCTCGATGGGGTGCTTACCGGCGTGGCGCTGAAAGGGGCCGACATTACCGATGGCTGGAAAGCCAAACTGGCCAACTACCCGCCGCAGTTGGGCGACATGCTGGTCAAGAAATATTTGCGCTTTCGGCCGCTGTGGGTGCTGCAAAAAATGGGCGTCGATCGCCATGAAATCATCTTTTTGCAGGAGGAACTACTCACTGCTGTGCAGCATATCTTTGGCGTGTTGTGCGGGCTGAACCAACTCTACCATCCTGGCAAGATCAAAGGACTAAACGTCACGGTGGCTAAGATGAAGTTGGCCCCGCCAGACCTGGCCACGCGGCTGCCGGGGATTTTTTTGGTGGATGGGCAAACGGCCGTTCACCAACTCCAGCAGCTCATTGAAGAAACCCTGGTCCTGGTAGAAACCCACCTACCCCACATCGAGACCGCGCCCACCCGGAAACTTTTCACCATGCAGCTGCGCAAATAAGCAAGAGAATCAGCAGATTCACGCTTCTTCCCCCTCTGTGAAACTCTCTTCTTCTCTGCGCAGCTCTGTGTCCCTTATTCTTTTTTCAGGAGAAACCCATGAAACGAATCGAATCTTTTTTGTCCGCGCGGCTCTTTTTGGTGCCGCAAATAGTCGGCGACCGCCTTTATTTCATCAGCAATTTGAACGGCCGTAACAGCCTCTACGTCATGGATCGCGGGGGAAGCGTGCCTGAACCGCTGCTGCCGCCCAACCTCGCCCTGCAAAACCCGCATCTGATGCCCGGCCGTTCCTTCATCGTCTTCCCCAAGTTGGAAAAAATCGTGGTCATGCTCGACCAGGACGGCGACGAAAACTACCTGCCAATGGCCATCTCGCTGGACGGCGGCTACCCGGAACCCCTCTTTGCCGAGGCTTTTGCCAACCACCGCGTCAGTGCTGATGATGCCGATTTGGAGCGCAACACGCTCACTTTTGTGGCCGAGTCACGCACGCAACCGTTAATGCGCTCCTATCTGGCCAACCTGGAAACGGGTGAATTGACCCTATTAAACGAAAGCCAGTTTGGCGGCATGCCCGCAGGGATCAATGAGACCAAGGACAAATTCATTCTGGCCGAAGGCTACGGCGCGGGCGACGGCGTGCTGTTCCGCTACAATCTGGGCGACGCCAAGCCCACCACCCTGCTCGGCACACCCATGGCCGAACGCACCCCCGGCAGCGAACCGCGTAAATACAACATCGGGCAGACCCACTTCATTCGTAACGACAGGGGCATTTTGCTCACCACCTCCGAATTCGAAGACACCTACGGCCCGGCTTATTTCAGTCTGGACAATCCAACCGACCTGAAGCAGGTGACCATCACCGGCACACAGCATGAAGGCGTGGGCGAACTGGAAGAGATTCGCCATCTCACCGGGCAAAAATATCTGCTTATCTACAACATCGATGGCAGTTCCTGGGTGTACGAGGCCGAGCTGGACGAGGAAAACCTGACGATCCGGGCGACGCACCTGCTGTGCGGCCAGGGTGAACTGGCGGGCGGCGTGCTGGAATCAATCCGCTATAACAAGATGCAGGACGAATATGTGCTGTCGTTTTCAACGGCCGTTTCCCCCACCCAGCTCTACACCATCGGCGGCCCCAACCGGGATGTGTGCCAGCGCCACACCCGCGAGCGCATCCTCGGCCTGCCCGGTGAATGGCTCGCCCCCGGCGAAGACACCCCGTTCACCAGCTACGACGGCCTGCGCATCTCCGCCCGGCTCTACCTGCCCGCCGCCGAACTGGGCTACGAAGGGCCGCGTCCGCTGGTTTACTACATCCACGGCGGCCCGCAGGGGCAGGAACGGCCCGATTTTGCCTGGTTCTCCATGCCGTTTATCCAATACCTGACGCTGAACGGCTTTGCCGTCTTTGTGCCCAACGTGCGCGGCAGCACCGGCTACGGCTACAGCTACATGAAACATGTCGTGCGCGACTGGGGCGGTGCGGATCGATTGGATCACGTTCACGCCATGACCGAAGTGCTGCCCAAAGATGCGCGCATTGACGTGAGCCGTGCGGGGGTTGTCGGCCGTTCCTACGGCGGCTACATGACCCTCACCCTGGCCAGCCGCTACCCCGAGCTGTGGTCCGCGGCCATCGACATGTTTGGCCCGTACGACCTGCTCACCTTTGCCAGCCGCGTGCCGGAAACGTGGAAACCGTTCATGAAAATGCTCGTGGGCGACCCGGAAACGGAGCAGGATTTCCTGACAGAACGCTCGCCGCGCACCTACATCGAGCAGGTTACTGCGCCGATGCTGGTGGTGCAGGGCAAAAACGACCCGCGCGTCATCGAGCAGGAATCGCGCGAACTGGTAGAAAAGCTGCGCGAGATCGGCAAGGAAGTTGATTACCTCATGTTCCCCGACGAAGGCCACGACGTGCTGAAATACGAAAACCGCGTCAAGGTCTACACCACCATGACCGACTTCTTCAGAAAGCACCTCGGATCATAAAACGCTTTAAAACACAAAAGAGCCAGTCCCTAACAGCGATTGGCTCTTTTTACATTGTCGAGTTTTGAGCTAAAAACTCGCGGTCACCGAGAGCTT
>ERZ761607.2442-NODE-2442-length-20189-cov-7.102612_pt1 | contig 20189 bp, 15 predicted proteins | sample MGYA00511164_ERZ761607 | MGnify/ENA primary metagenome ERZ761607 (study PRJEB28899, sample SAMN02445080) | bioreactor sludge metagenome | biome: EBPR sludge | place: Australia: Brisbane, Thorneside Wastewater Treatment Plant | collected 2011-06-22 ... | reverse complement strand
TCGTCCGGTTTGACCGTCTTGACCGATTCTAAGGAATGTCCAGATGGTTAGGCCGGACGCTTACGAGCCAACAGCCCGGCTACCGCCGTAAACATGTAGGATCGCACCAGAATCAAACCCAAACTATAAGGCCAGCCCGGCCGCTTGGGGCCTGCTCAAATGGGGAAAACCCGGTCCCGCTAATCGTTCTTGACCTCGACCCGGCTTTGTCCGCCGGCTTGCCGGCGAACCTGAACCTGAATGCCGATCCGCTCGGTCATTTCCTGCACGTGAGAAATGACGCCGACCTTGCGGCCCTGGGCTTGCAGATTGTCCAGGGCATCCATCGCCACCCGCAAGGTGTCGGCGTCGAGGCTGCCGAATCCTTCGTCGATGAACAGCGATTCCACCCGGACGCGGTTGGAGGACAGCGAGGCCAGACCGAGCGCCAGCGCCAGCGAAACCAAAAACGATTCGCCGCCGGAGAGGGAATGCACCGAGCGGTGTTCGTCGCCCATGTCCTGATCGACCACCATCAAGGCCAAGCTGTCCTTGACCCGTTCCAGCCGATAGCGACGCGAGAGATCGGCCAAATGGCGGTTGGCGTAGCCGAGCAGAATTTCGAGGGTGAAGCCTTGGGCGTAGTTGCGGAATTTCTTGCCGTCGCCGGAACCGATCAGGGTATCCAATTTGCGCCAGAGTTCGGTTTTAGCGTCCTGCGCGGCGATGTCAGCTTGCAAGGCCGAATTGCGCTCGCGGCGCTCGTCGTCCTGCCGCAAGGTCAACTCGGCTTCGGTCGCGCGCTGCTGGGCCTGTTCCAGTTCGGCGACGAGGCGCGCGTGGGCGGCTTGCGCCTCGTCCAGCGATTCGGAACGGGCGCGCTGCCGTTCGTGGTCTTCGCGCCGCGCTTGACGTTCGCGCAGGGTGGTTTCCGCGTCGCGCGCGGCGTCGGTCAGTTGGCGCAGCGCCTCGCGTTCTCGCGCGAGCCACGCGCGGTCGTGAGCGAGCAAGGTTTGAAGGCCGGCGGCGTCCAGCCGGTCGTCGGGATGCGCGGCGTTGAAGCGAGCCAGCCAGTCCGCCAACGCGGTGTCAGCCTGTGCTGTCGCCTGTTCGCTGGCATCGAGCGTCCGCCGGGCTTGATCGAGCACGGCTTCGGCGCTGGCCTGAGCTTGCGCGGCGGTTTGCTTGGCGCGGTCTTGCTGTTGCTGGCGGGCCTTGGATTCGGAAACTGCCTTGGCCAGTTCGGCGGCCCAGTCTGCGGCCGTCCGTCCGCTTAATACGGTTTGTCGTTGCGAGCGTTTGCGGCCGAGGAGTTGATCGAGGCGCGCGAACTCCTCGCCGGCGCGGCGCAGTTGTTCGGTTTTATCGGCGGCCAGGGCGCTCAGGTTCTCGATTTCGAGGTCGAGCCCGGCCAATCGGGATTGTTGCTGTTCGACCGCTCGGTGTTGGCGGGTCCATTCCGCGGCTTGCTCGCGCCGGTCCTGATGGTAAGCGAGCGGATCGGCGCGCCAGCGTTCCCGCCAGTCCGGCGGTTGCAGCACGGCCTCCAGTTCGGTCAAGCGTTCGTCGCGCCGCGCGACGATCTCGTCTAGACGGGCGGCCGCCGCTTGCAGGGTATGCGCGGCGCGGTCGAGTTTCGCTTGCGCGGCGCTCGATGCGTCCCGCGCGCCCGCTTGTTGCCGGTGCGTTTGATCGCGGGCGGCTTGCGCCGCGTCCCTGGCTTTCGCCGCCTGCCGCCAAGCGGTTTCTTGCGCGGCGAGGGCGCTCAGTTGTTGCTGGAGCGCTCGCTGGCGGGCGGCGAACTCGCGCGGCCGTTCGGCGGGCGGGATCGCGTCGCATTCCGCCGCCAGCGGGTGGGCGTTCCAGCGGTCGACATGCGGTTGGATGGCGGCGCTCGATTCTCGCTGTTCGTCCGCGAGCTCGGTCAGCCGCTGGCGGCTGGCGGTCAGGTGGGCTTGGGTGGCCGCTTCTTGTCGGTCCAGGGCGGCGACCGTTTTCCGCAGGCTTTCGGCCTCGGTTTTGAGGCGGGCCAGCAGCGCGCGGGAAGGCGCATCGCCGGCGGCGTAGGGGTGCTCCGTCGCGCCGCAGACCGGGCAGGGCGCGCCGTCTCGCAGATGGTCGCGCAGGCTCTCGACGCTGTCGGCGCACGCTGCTTCGGCGAGGGCGCGCGATTGCTCGGCTTGTTCCCAACGGGCCACGGCGGCCGATTTTTCGGCGAGAATTCGCGCCAGATCCTCCTCCGCGCGGGCCGAGCGTTCCCGCGCGCCGGCGGTTTCGCGCGCCAGTTCCTGTTGGCGGTCGAGCGCGGCGGCCAGGGTCCGCCACGCCTGTTCGGCCACGATCAGTGGATCGCGCTGGCTTTCAAGCTCGGAACGGCGCGCCGCCAGCGCTTCGGGGTCGAAGCGGACAAGCGCTTGCCCGGCGGCTTGGAGGCGGGTTTCCGCCGCGCCGAGCGCGGTTTCCGCTTCGGTTAGGGCGGCGCTCAATCGGGCGCACGCCTGCTGTTGGTCAGTCTGTTCCCGGCGATGGTCGGCGATCAGACGCTGGTTTTGGCGCGCGTCGTTTTGCAGGCCGGCGGCTTGGTCGAGCACAAGATCCCAACGCGGCCATTCCTCGGCCAGGCGACGCAACGCCTCGTGTTCGGCCAGCCACGCTTGAGCGGTTTGCCGCGCCGCGCGGGCGCGCTCGCGTTCGGCCTGTTTTTCGGCCAGCCGCCGGCGCGCTTCCGCTTCGGTTTTGCGGGCCTCATTTTGCGCCTCGGCGGCGGCCTGGTGGGCGGGGATCAAGACGCCGATTTCGGTGTCCAGCGCCTTGGCGCGGTCGAGATCGGGCTGCGCCGCGATTTGAGCTTGTTCGGCGAGGGCGACGGCTTGCTGGGCTTGAGCCGAGGCGTCGTCCGCCTGTCGGCGGTCGTGTTGGGCCACGCTCAGGCGTCGCTCCGCGTCCGTCGCGGCTTGGCGGGCGCGGGCGATGGCGTGGGCCGCGCGCTCGATTTCGGCAGTCAGCGGCCGAGCGTCTTGCACGGTTTCCGCGCGGCTGAAATACGCCTGACGGGGAACGGCGGCCTGTTGCAGGGATCGGGCGTCGAGCAGCGCCTGCCCGGCTTGCCGTTCGAATTGCTGGAGCGCGTCCCAGCTTTGATGCCAGCGCAGGTGTTGGTCCAGTTCCGTCTTGCGGCGTTGCAGCTCCGCCGCTTCGGATTTGGCCGCTGTCAGGGCGAGTTCCCAGTGGTCGCGGCGTTCGGCGGCGAGCGGTTGCTGGTCTCCGAGTTGCCGGCGCAGCACCTCCAGCGATTTTTGTTCGACGTTGGCCCGCTCGTGCGCGCGCTTGGACAGCGTTTCGTAAACCTCCAAGCCGGTCAGCGTTTGCAGCAGTTGCGCCCGTTCGTCGTCGTCGGCTTTGAGGAAAGTGGAAAATTCGTTTTGCGCCAGCAGCACGGCGCGGGTGAATTGCTCGAACGACAGCCCGAGGCGCTGTTCGATTTCCCGCTGGACCTCGCTCCTGCCGCCGCCGAGCCTCTGGTTGTCGCTCAGCCGCAGCAAGCTCATTTCGACGTTTTGCAGCTTGCCGGTGGTCTTGCTGCGCGCCCGGCGGATTTCCCAGCGCGCGCGGTAGCGGATGCCGTCGTTGCCGACGAAATCGACCTCGGCGTAACCTTCGCCCGCGCCGCGCCGCAACAGGTTGCCCGGATCGCGCGGGGTGACGGTTTCGACGCCGACATCCGGCAGGTTGACCCCGCGCGCGCTGGCTTTGGCCAGGCGTGGTGTGTTGTTGTAAAGCGCCAGACACAGCGCGTCGAGCAGGGTACTCTTGCCGGCTCCAGTCGGCCCGCAGATGGCGAACAAGCCGGTGGAGGCGAGGGGTTCCTTGTGGAAGCGCAGTTCGAATTCGCCGGCCAGCGAGGCGATATTCCGGCCGCGAATGGCGAGAATTCTCACGGGCTGCCGCCTGATTCGGGGGCCAGCAGCAATTCCCGGAACGCGGCCATCAATTCGGGGGCCGGTTCCGCGCCGTACTTGCCCCAGTGCAGTTTGCTGAAGATTTCATCCGGTTGCAGCCGGCTCAGTTCGTCCAGCGATTGCGGGTGATCGGCGGGATCGCCTTCGCTCGCGCGGCTGTAGCGGGTTTCGATTCGCGCCAGCCGGACCGGTTTGTTCTCCAGGACGGCTTCGATGCGGGCGCGCAGGCCGGGTTCCGGCGCATTGAGCCGCACCCGCGCTTCCAGATAGGGACGGTCTTCAAAGGGCAGATCCGGGAGATCGAGCGCCGCCAGCGCATCCAGCGCCTCGGTTAAAGGGACAGGTTGCGCGGGAATTCTCAGCAGATCGACAAAACGCGGAATGGGGATCGACGCGGTTTCGATTAGCGAACCGCCATCGAGATCGACGCGGATGACTTGGTGGCGATAGCCGACTTCGGTAAAGGACATCGGCAGCGGGCTGCCGGAGTAGCGCACCCGCTGTTGGCCGCCGACCGCTTGGGCGCGGTGCAGGTGGCCCAGCGCGGCGTAGCTGATCGCCGGATCGAAGGTTTCGACCGGCAGCGCCTCGATGCCGCCGATGACGATCCGCCGCTCGGATTCTTCCGACAGCAACCCGCCCCTCATGTGACAATGGCCGAGGGCGACGATGGCTTGGCCGTTTTCTTGCCGTTTCAGGGCGCGCTCGAGCGTGCGCTGATAGAGCGCTTCGATGCCCTTCAGATACGGATCGCCGTCCGTGTCCACGCGCGGCACGTCGCCGGGCCGCAGGAAGGGCACCGCCAGACACCAGACCGCGATATCGCCGTTGCAATCGCGCAGCGGCGCGATGAGGCGGTCGTATTCAATAGCGCCTTCAGCATCGCGAGTGGTATGGCCGACGACGGCGGCGTCGAAGGCTTCAAATAAAGGCGCGGGCGCTTCCAGCCGTCCCGCCGAGTCGTGATTGCCGGCGATGATGGCAAGGTCGAGCCGGGGCAGACGCCGCTTGGCGGCGGCGAGAAAGCGGTAGAACTGGCGTTGGGCGGCGGCGGACGGATTGGCGTTGTCGAAAATGTCGCCGGCGATCAACAGCGCGTCGATCCGCTCGGTTTCCAGGGTGTCCAGCAGCCAATCGAGAAAGCGCTGGTGTTCGCGGCCGCGTTCGAAGGTGTGCAAACTTTGGCCGAGATGCCAGTCAGCGGTGTGCAGCAGGCGCATTTCGGCTTATTCCAAGCAACTGTTTGAGCATGGCTCAGGCCTGTTCTCGCCGCCGCCGCTCCAAATGGAAGGTCAGCGCCAGCGCGCCGCCGCCGGCGATCAGCAGGCTCAGCGGCAGACCCAGATCCTCGGACAAATGGGCGAAGAATAGGGTGTAAATCTGAATGATCAGGAAGGTCGCGCCGTAACCGGTCAGCATCCGCATCATCAGCCGCGCGCCCAATCCGATCAAGGCGACGTTGAGGATCGCCCACAAACTGTTGAACAGGAAAATTTCACCGCCGCCCGCCAGATGCCAGCGGTGGTTTTCCAGATTGAAATTGCCGAACAGCGACAGCAGCCACAGCGCCATTTCGGCGAAGAACAAGCCGCTGGACAGCCAAATCTTGAAAAAGCCGCGAAACGGCGCGAGCGGGCCATTTTCGCTCTGCTGGTGGATGACGGCCACGGCGATGATCGCCGCGGCCGCCGCCAGAAACCGCAAGGGATAGCCCATGCCGAACCAATACGCGCCCCACCCGGAAGCGTAGCCGGTAAAGCCGCCGAACCAGCAGAAAAACACCACGGCGGCCAGCGTCAGCAACAGGGCGTTGCGCAGCGCGTAACTCAAAACCATCAACAAGATCAAATCGATCAGCAGCAGCGCCGGCCAGTTGCCGGAGCCGGTGGAAAAAATCGCCCCTAAGTTGAACGTCAGCCCGATCAAGCCCAAGCCGCCCAGCAGCTCCAAACTGGCGGCGGTCCAGCTTAAGGTCGGTCGCTCGCGCTTGAGCCACCGCGCGATGCCGAAACTCGCGATCAAGCCGATGGTTTGAACGACCGCCAGTTTAGTCAAGGTGAAGGCGAACCATTTCCGACCGAGAATTCCCAATCCGGCCATCAAACTGATCGCGCCGAAGATTAGAAACCAGCGCCCCAACGACCGCCAGTCCCATCCTTCGGTCGGATAGCGCTGGCGCAATCGAGCGTGCCGGGCTTCGTCGATCAACCCCTCGCGCAGCAGTTCGTCCAGCTCGCGGCGGACGCGGCGGTTGCGGGATTGCGGGTTCATCCGCCCGTCTCCACGGGGTTCTGTTGCGCCCAACGCTCGAACAGATAGCCGAGCGCCAGCGCCAGCGCGCCGCCGATCAGGAAAAACATCCCGAGCGACAGCCGGTCCCAGAACTGTTCGAAGTAGCGGGTATAGAAATTGATCGCCAGAAACACGATGCCGAAGCCGGTCAAGCGGGCGTCGCGCAACCGGGCGCCCGCGACGATCTGGGCGACGGTGGCGGCGGTAAAAACCAGCACCCAAGCGAGAGGTCCATCCGGCAGGGTGAGAAACCACAGCGACACATTCAGATACAGCAGGCCGAAAATCAAATACAGGCTGCCGAAGCCGATGCAGCGGCGCAAGAGTCCGATTTCCAGCCGCCGTTCGTGCCAGATGCCGAGCAGGATCGCGCCGAGCGAAACGGCGGCCATCCAGCGCGGTTCTTGAATGTCGGCGAAATAGGCCCCGTGCCCGCCGTAGGTATGCCACGCGCCCAAGCCGTGAAAAAAGAGCAGCAAGGCCAGCAGCAACGGCCAGCGCAGCCGATAGCGATAGGCGGTGAACGCGCCGAGCACGGAGGTCAGCAGCATCAGAGTCGGGATGGGCGGATCGTCGGGTTGACCGGTGGACGCGATATACCCCAGTATCAACGCGCCGAACACGCCGGCCAGGCTGGCGGTCACTAATATCGCGCCGGTGTGCGGATAAAGCCGGCGCGGGTCGGTCGCCAGCCGCACGCCGCCGTACCACAGACCCAAGCTGACCGCGCCCAACAAGACCGCCGCGAGGAGCGCCGACTTGAGCAGGAAGGCGATGGAGGCCAGCACCGCCAAGCCCAACTGCAAAATGGCGAAAATTCCCAGCCACTTCAGCAGGGTGGCGAGGATTTCGCCGCGCCGCGCGTAGCGCTGCAACAGCAAATCCAGCAACGGACGGTCGATCAAGCCCTGCTGGTGCCAATCGGTCGCTTCGCGGCTCAAGAGATCGTGGGTGACGGAGCGCATGACGATTTCCGCAAAATCAAAATTACACTATAAGCTTCCGCCGGGGGTCTGAACACTGTTGTAATAACAGGGGTCCTGTTCCACGCCGCGCGCTGGCTCGAAGCTATTCAAAAAGATCGGAAAGCCCAAAAATCATGCACTGGCTCGCACCCGCTGAAAGAGATTCGGCCAACGCCAACCTGGAAAAACGGCTGTGGGACGCCGCCGATCAGTTCCGCGCCAATTCCGGCCTCAAAGCGCAGGAATATTCTGGCCCAATTCTGAGGTTGATCTTTCTGCGCTTTGCCGAAGTGCGCTTTGCCGCCCGCCGCGCTGTGCTATAGCAAACCAGCGCTTCCAGCCGCCGGGGCAGTTTGGTGGATAAGCCGGACGCCTATCAATCCGAGGGCGTGCTTTATCTGCCGCCGATGGCGCGCTACGACGCTTTGTTGAGTCTGCCGGAAGTGGTGGATATCGGCGATAAAGTCAACGCCGCCATGCGCGATATCGAGAAGCACAACCCGCAACTCGGTGATGATTTCTCAAATCCAAAATTTGCGCCGCACCCGCGACTTGCTATTGCCAAGTCTACTCTTGGGGCGGATTGACATGAAAACAAAGGGAAAAGAGATTTTAAGTTATTGACAAAAATAGAAAGCGCAGCATACATTCGCTATTCGCGAATAGCGAATGTATGTGGCGGTCTGGCTGTGATCCGTTCAAAATCCAATCCCCAAATCGTACTGCGCCCGCAAGACCTCGTGGTATTGCTGCGCCTAGTGATTGCCGACGGTTCAGCAATCACTTACGCCGCGCTCGCCGCTGATCTCAGTCTGACGGCCTCTGAAGCCCATGCGGCGGTCGAGCGGGCGGTGAAGGCTCAGCTAGCGCGCAAAGACAGCGGCGGCAAAGCCTCCGTCGTGCGTGACGCGCTGCGGTTGTTCATCCAATACGGTGCGCGTTACTGCTTCCCAGCCACGCGCGGCGGCATGACGCGCGGTATGTCGACCAGCTACGCCGCCCCTCCGCTGAAAGAACGGATCGTGCAAGGCGCTGATCCCATCCCCGTGTGGCCGCACAAAAAGGGCACAGTGCGCGGCCTCGCCTTTTATCCGCTTTATCCTACAGTACCGGAAGCGTCGGAGCGCAATGCGGCGCTTTACGAGCTGCTAGTGTTGTTCGATGCCATTCGCGGCGGCAGCCTGCGCGAACGCGCGCTCGCGCTAGAGTTATTGGATGCCCGATTGCAACCATGAATCCCAACGATCCGAATATTGCCCTGCTGAATATCGTCGCGGATCATTTAGGCGACGTGCTGTGCGAAGAGGTGGTATTCGTCGGCGGCGCGGTCGCTGGGCTATTGATCACCGACCCCGCGATGCCCTCGATTCGACCGACCGAAGACGTGGATTTGATCGTCGAGGCCGTGACGCTTAGGGACTACCACCAAGTCGAACAAACACTGAGAGCGCGCGGATTCGAACAGGACCTGCGCCCAGCCGCGCCCATCTGTCGCTGGTGCGTCGGATCGGTCACCGTGGATGTCATGCCGACGCTGGAAACCATCCTCGGTTTCTCAAACCAGTGGTATCCGCTGGCGCTTGCAACCGCGCTTCCCATCGCATTGCCGAGCGGACGCCACATCCGAATAATCGCCGCGCCGGTTTTCCTGGCGACGAAACTGGAAGCGTTCGACGGTCGGGGCAACGCGGATTTCCTATTCAGCCACGACCTCGGCGATCTGTTGGCGGTGGTCGATGGCCGTGACGCCTTGATCGGCGAATGCCGCAATAGCTCGCCCGAACTAAAAACCTACTTGGCGGAACGGTTCCGAAGTTTACTGGCCAAACCTTCGTTCGTGGAAGCACTGGCGGGTCATTTACCGGGGGACGCCGCTAGCCAAGAACGCCTGCCTGAACTGGAAGCCAAGCTACGGTTGATCTCCGACTTATAATCGTCACTATCCGCGCCCTTGCATGCCAGCCCTGATAGGCTTCCATGAATCACGACCGCCCACGCCTACACCGAAGACCAGCGAGGCGAGCAACCCGCCTCGGGTTGTTCGCCGCGCTCGGCTGGCAGACGGTTAAGGCGCTGGATGAAACCTTCGGCGCAAGCGCTGTTCGAGCACGTTTACCAGCGCTATCCCGAACGCAACGCCGGGGTTCAGGCCGTGGCGGACTGATCGCCGCGATCGAGTAAACCCGCGTTACAAGGCGTTCTCGCCGACCTCATCGGTCCATACCGTAAAGCGATCCAGCCGGCTGGGACCGAAGGAGGTCAGCAGCGCCACATCGGCGGCGTCGTGGCCGTAGGCCATCAAAATCCGGCCGATGCGCGATGCGTTGTGGCGCGGGTCGAAGGTATACCAACGCCCGCCCACATAGGCTTGGAACCAGGCGCTGAAATCCATCGGATCGGGCGCGAGCGGCACGCCGATGTCGCCGAGATAGCCGGTGCAATACCGGGCCGGGATGTTCATGCAGCGGCAGAAGGTAACGGCCAAGTGCGTGAAATCCCGACAAACGCCGACTTTCTCTTGATACGCCTCATGGGCGGTGCGGGTTTTCCGAGCCTGCAAGTAATCGAAGCGAAGGTGCCCGTGCACGAAATCGCAGATCGCCTGCACCCGCAACCAGCCGGTCGGCGCGCTGCCGAACAATTCCCAGGCCAGATTCACCATCACATCGACTTCGCAATAGCGGCTCGGCATCAGGAAAGTCAGCGTCTCATCCGGCAAATCATGGATTTCGTGCTGCGGGGCGGCGGGATTCTGCTCGTCCAACTGGCCGGCGTCCTCGATCACCGCGTCGTTCCAAAAGCGGATCGGTCCCTTTGGCGCAAGCAAGCGCCCGCAACGGTTGCCGTAAGCATCCGTGTATTCACTGACCGCCACGGCGGGTTCGACCAACAAATGATCGCCCCGACGGACCGACGCCGCCCGCGAGGGATGCGGGTACAGCATGGCGATAATCGGGGTCGGCGCCGGATGATCGAAAATAATGTCGTAACCGACTCGAATCAACATGAGGATTCCTCGGACTGCGGTAAGGCGGGGGCCTTTGGAACCCTGATTGGACCGTTGGAGCGGCCGTGGACTTCGCGCAGGGTATGCGCCGCCCGTTAGATGCTTGTAGCTCCGTGAGCTATCGCACGGCGGTCGACCCGACGGATCGCGGGCGGATGCGTCCGGGGTCAATCAATGAGACTTGTAACGCGATGATGAGTTGATCGCCTCGGTCGGTCAAGCCGTTTGGCTGGGTGATCGTTTACACTTAAGCCAACCCTCCCAGTCATGGAGCTTATTCCCGGATGGCGCACGATAACGAATTTACCCTGTTGAGGGAGCGGCGGTTCCTGCCGTTTTTTGTGACCCAGTTCCTGGGAGCGTTCAACGATAACGTTTTCAAAAACGCCTTGATCATCATGATCGCGTTTCAAGTGGCGGCCAACGATCCCGCGCGCTCCAACCTGCTGGCTAACCTCAGCGCCGGGCTGTTCGTGCTGCCGTTTTTTTTATTTTCCGCAACCGCCGGACAGTTGTCCGATAAATTCGAAAAGTCGCGCTATATCCGCTGGGTCAAGCTGCTGGAAATCGCCATTATGTCCGGGGCGGCTTTTGGATTTGTCACCGGCAACACGCCCTTGCTGATCGGATTGCTATTTTTGATGGGCGCTCAATCCACGCTGTTCGGGCCGGCCAAGTACAGCATTCTGCCGCAGCATCTAAAGCCGGAGGAACTGGTCGGCGGCAACGCCTGGATCGAGATGGCCACCAACCTCGCCATCTTGTTGGGGACCATGTTGGGCGGCATTCTGATCGCCCGGCAGCAGGGGGCTTATTGGGTGGCGGGCGCGGTGGTGAGCTTGGCGGTGCTCGGCTATCTCAGCAGTCGGTCGATTCCGACGGCGCCGCCGGCCGCGCCCGATCTGAAGATCAATTGGAACCCGCTCACCGAAACGTGGCGCATCCTCAAGTTTACCCATCAGAACTTCACCGTTTTTCAGTCGGTGCTCGGCATTTCGTGGTTCTGGTTTCTCGGCAGCGTTTATCTCGCGCAATTGCCCAACTACAGCAAATTGACCTTAGGCGGGGGCGAGCCTGTCGTGACCTTGTTGCTGACGCTGTTCGCCGTCGGGATCGGCATCGGTTCGCTGCTGTGCGAGCGGCTATCCGGGCGGATGGTGGAACTGGGGCTGGTTCCCTTCGGTTCCATCGGGCTGACCTTGTTCGGGGTCGATCTGTTCTTCGCCACGCCCGCGCCGCCCGCGCCGGGCGGAGAATTGCTGGGGGTTTGGGCATTTTTGACGCAGCCCGGCAGTTGGCGCGTGGTATTGGATATCGTGTTGATCGGCGTCTTCGGCGGCATCTATATCGTGCCGCTCTACGCGCTGGTGCAACAGCGCAGCGAGCCGACCCACCTGTCGCGGGTGATCGCCGGCAACAACATCATCAACGCGGTATTTATGGTGGCGGCGGCGCTGATCGCGGTCGGGCTGCTGGACCAGGGACTCAGCATCCCGCAGTTGTTGTTGGTGATGGCGATTTTCAACGCGGCGGTGGCGGTCTATATCTTCACCCTGGTCCCCGAATTCCTGATGCGCTTCATCGTCTGGATTCTGGTGAACATCGTCTATCGCCTGCGGACCCAGGGCTTGGAGCATGTTCCCGATCAAGGCCCGGCGTTGGTGGTGTGCAATCACGTCAGCCTGATGGATGCGCTGGTGGTGGGCGGCTGTTGCCGGCGGCCGGTCCGCTTCGTCATGGACCACCAGATTTTCAAAACTCCGGGGCTGAATTTCGTGTTTCGCACGGCGGGGGCCATTCCCATCGCCTCGGCGCGCACCGATCCCAAAATCTTGGTACAAGCGTACGAACGGGTGGCCGAGTATCTGGAGCAAGGCGAGGTGGTGGGTATTTTCCCGGAAGGCCGGCTGACGCCGGACGGCGAGATCGGCTCGTTCAAATCCGGCATCGAGCGCATTCTCAAACGGACGCCGGTTCCGGTGGTGCCGATGGCCTTGCGCGGCCTGTGGGGCAGTTTTTTCAGCCGCCGCCACGGCAAGGCGATGCGGCACTTCCCGCGCCGGTTCTGGTCGCGAGTCGAACTGGCGGTCGGCGAGCCGGTGCCGCCGGAGCGGGCGACATCGGAGCTGCTGCGCGAGCGGGTGGCGGCGTTGCGGGGAGATTGGCGATAAGGGGGACGCATCATGCGATTTGAAAACAGTGGGGTATTCGGCCGGCGGCGGGCGTTAGGCGGCTTTCCCCGGCGCCAGCTCGGCCGGGCGCCGTTTTGGCTGATCCTCGGGGTGGGCCTGCTGGGCGGGGTGGGTCTTTATTGGTATACCACGCCGCAAGCCGTGCCGGCGTGGGCGCGAAAGTGGCTACCGCTGCCCGGTTTGCCGGAGTATACCGGACCGCTTTATCGCTGGCGCGACGATCAAGGCCGCGAACAGATCACCGACAAACCACCCCGTAATCGGCCCTACGAGACCATGCGCTATCGTTCCAACGCCAACGTGGTGCCGCCGAAGCAGTAGCCGGCCGAAAAAAAATCGCCCCGGATCGACCGGGGCGACGGATGCGTCAAAGGTTTATAGCCGTTCGCTCAGGGCGCGTCTCGCTTCGGCTGTTTGACCTGGGCGGCGCGTTGGTTCAAGGTGTCGACGGCGGTCGTGTCGTCGTAGATCCCAGCGCCCACCTGAATGTCGGGTTTGAAGGAAACCTCGGCGCTGTGGATGTAGGAAATTTTGCGGGACGACTTGGCTTCGCCCGGTTTCGGCCACCAGTATTCGACCCAGCCGCCGTCGGTGTTGGCGCCAGCCTTGCACATATCCTGAAACAGCAGGTGGTCCTTATCGTCCTTCATTTGCAAGATCGGTTTGCCCACCATGTCCGGGCGCAGCGGATGGGCGATCATCACGTTATCCCGACAGCTGTAGACGAAGACGTAGCTGTCCTTCCACACCCAGCGGGCATCCTTGTTGTTGTTGAAATCCGAAAAGCCCGCCAAGCCTTTGTCCTTGAGGTACTGCACGGCTTCGTGCACCTTGGTCACCACTTCATCGGACGTGGCGGCGTTGGGGTTTCCCGCCGCGCCATCAGCCGCGCCGACCCAGGCCGGCGCGGCGGTTAGAGCCAAGGTCACGCCGGCGACACCGAGCATTATTTTTCGCATTTTACAATCCTCCAGAAATTTGCTAGCGAATTAGGGAAAGCTGTCTGCTTAGGAAACCCAAGGTTTGCCAGCCGGTAAGACTTCCCTGCCGTAGAGTTCGTTCAGAATGATGCGGGCCATCATGTACCAAGCCGCCAAGGCGCAGACCATCAGCTCGTAACCCGCCACCACGGTCAGCCCCGGATAGCCAAAATGCGCCAGGTCGAGCAGGATGAAACCGATCAGCAGGGTGGTGAAGGTAAAGGCCATGGCGCCGTGGATGCGCAGCGCGCCAATCCAGAGGATCACGGTAAACAGCGTCCAAGCCACCAGGAACCAGCCGACATCTTCAGTGCCCGCCTTGAACAGGTCGTACTTGTTGCCCAGCAGCATCAGACAGAGGGCTATCCAGAAACCGCCATAGGACGTGAAGGCGCAATAGCCGAAAGTGTTGCCGGTTTTTTGTTCTTGCAAGCCAGCGATCAGTTGGGCGGTTCCGCCGACGATGAGGCCCAGCCAAACCACCGGGCCGATGCTGGGCATCCAGCCGACGTTGTGGAATTGCAGGACCAGCGTGGTTAGGCCGAAACCGGCCAAGCCGACGACCGCTGGATTAGCGAGTTTTACTTCTGACATTGAGGTGCCTCCCAAGATTTTTATGCTGTATCAAAATTTTTACAAAAAAGGGTCGTGTAGGTGATACAGCTTTTTTTACTTTAACATTATGGCCAGCTGGAGAGAAACTAAACGCCCTATTTTATCGCGTGGGAACTACTCAAAAAATCAGACGGCTTCTTTGCGGGATGCTCGCTTGCGTTCGTTTTCCAGCAACAATTTCTTGCGCAGCCGGATCGATTTGGGCGTCACTTCGACCAGTTCGTCGTCGTCGATGAACTCCAGGGCTTGCTCCAGACTCAAGCGCGCGGGCGGGGTCAGCAGGATGTTTTCGTCCGAACCCGCCGCGCGGATGTTGGTGAGTTGCTTGGCCTTGAGCGGGTTGACCACCAGATCGTTATCGCGGGAGTGCAGGCCGACGATCATCCCCTCGTACACTTCGTCGCCGGGGCCGACCATCAGCCGGCCGCGGTCTTGCAGGTTGAACAGGGCGTACGCCAGCGCCTTGCCGGTGGAATTGGCGATCAGCACCCCGTTGATCCGCGCGCCGATGGTCCCTTTCTTGGCCGGCGCGTAACGGTCGAAGACGTGATAGATCAGTCCGGTGCCGGAGGTGGCGGTCAGGAATTCAGTCTGAAAGCCGATCAGCCCGCGCGCCGGAATCAGATAATCCAAGCGGGTCCGGCCCTTGCCGTCGGGCTGCATATCGAGCAGCTCGCCGCGCCGGTCGCCGAGTTTTTCCATGATCGCGCCCTGATGTTGCTCCTCGACATCGACGGTCAATTGCTCGTAGGGCTCGTGCGCTTCGCCGTCGATCTCGCGCACGATCACCTCCGGGCGCGACACCGCCAGTTCGTAGCCTTCGCGGCGCATGTTTTCGATCAGGATCGACAGGTGCAACTCGCCCCGGCCGGAGACCTTGAATTTATCCGGATCGTCGGTGTCCTCGATGCGCAAGGCCACGTTATGGATCAGTTCTCGATACAGGCGCTCGCGGACCTGGCGGCTGGTGACGTATTTGCCCTCGCGCCCGGCAAAGGGCGAGGTATTGACCTGAAAGGTCATGCTCATGGTCGGCTCGTCCACCTTGAGCGGCGGCAGCGGCTCGACCGCGTTGGGGTCGCAGATCACATCGGAAATCCCCAAGCCGTCGATGCCGGTGAAAGCGATGATGTCGCCGGCCGAGGCGTCGGGAAATTCGATCCGTTCCAGCCCCTGAAAGCCCAGGATTTGCAGGATGCGGCCGTTGCGGCGGTTGCCGTTCGGGTCGAGAATCGTCACCGGAGTGTTGGTCTTGACCTTGCCCCGGCGGATGCGGCCGATGCCGATCACCCCGACGTAACTGCTGTAATCCAGCGAGCTGACTTGCAGTTGAAACGGCCCGGCGGGATCGACCCGCGGTGGGCTGACGTGATCGATGATGGTGGTAAACAGCGGGCTCATGTCGCCGTCGCGCACCGACTCGTCCAGCCCGGCGTAGCCGTGCAGGGCGGATGCGTAGATCACCGGAAAATCCAGTTGCTCGTCGGTCGCGCCCAGGCGGTCGAACAGATCGAAGGTGCGGTCCAGCACCCAATGCGGCCGCGCGCCGGGACGGTCGATCTTGTTGATGACCACGATGGGTCGAAAGCCCATGGCGAAGGCTTTTTGGGTGACGAAGCGGGTTTGCGGCATCGGGCCGTCCACCGCGTCCACCAGCAGCAGCACCGAATCCACCATCGACAGCACCCGTTCGACCTCGCCGCCGAAATCGGCGTGGCCTGGAGTATCGACGATGTTGATGTGGTAGTCGCGCCAGTATAAAGCGGTGTTCTTGGCCAGAATGGTGATGCCGCGTTCCCGTTCCAGGGCGTTGGAATCCATCACCCGTTCGGGCGGCGCGGCCCGGTCGCCGAGCGTGCCGGATTGTTGCAGCAGTTTGTCCACCAGCGTGGTCTTACCGTGGTCCACGTGGGCGATAATGGCGATGTTGCGAAGTTTTTCAATCACGGCGTGACTCTGTCAGGGTGGGGCGGGCGTGGCATTATAGCGGAGCGGCCAGAACGACGAAGCCCCGCGCGGAGCGGGGCTTCGGCTGATGGGTTGGTGGAAAAGCGTTTTATTTTGCAGCCGCGAATTTTTTAACCATCGTGGCTTGTGGACCTTTGGGCCCGACTTTAACCTCAAATTCAACTTTTTGATTTTCCGCCAGGGTCCGGAAACCCTTGCCCTCGATCACCGAGTAATGGACGAACACATCGCTGCTGCCGTCCTCGGGGGCGATGAAACCGAACCCTTTCGCTTCGTCAAACCATTTCACAGTGCCAGTACGCATTAATACAACCTCAAGACAAAAATATTTTTCTGCCGGGCCGCCGGTTGTACCAACGCTTTACGGGAACGTTGGCAGCCGAAAGCCGACGTTGGGTCTTTGAAGTTCTCGTCCTCCACCCGCGGCCGAAAGTACGTGAAAGCAGGCCGTTCCGCAAGCAAATTTTGTGTGCGTTCGCACAAGCTTATGTGAAAATGCGTGCCGCTTTCACCGCGGGCGACTGGGGTTTTTCAGACCAAAATTTTCGGTTGAATGGTGGAACAGCTTCTCCTTTCTCTACAAACACGGTTGGCGGATTGTCCGGTTCGGGATCGCGCCGCGTTCGGCCGCCGCCTGCGCGGCTTGCTCGAGCGCGCGCGCGATGGCAAGCCGGTGGAGCGCGGTTTGGAACAATTGAGCGCCGGGATCGAGGCCGCCGCCGCGCGGCTGCGCGCGCGCCGCGCGGCGCTGCCGGTTCCGGAATTCGACGACAGCCTGCCGATCAACGCCCATCGCGAGACCATCGCCGCCGCGATCCGCGACCATCAGGTCATTGTGGTCTGCGGCGAGACCGGCTCCGGGAAAACCACCCAGTTACCTAAAATTTGTATCTCGCTCGGTTTCGGAGCCGCCGGGTTGATCGGTCACACCCAACCGCGCCGGATCGCCGCCCGTTCGGTGGCGGCGCGGATTGCCGCTGAATTGAAAACCACCGTGGGCGGCTGCGTCGGCTACAAGGTGCGCTTCTCCGACCGGACCGGTCCCGATGCGGCCGTCAAGCTGATGACCGACGGCATCCTGCTCGCGGAAACCCAAAGCGACCGCCAGCTGGAACAGTATGAAGTCCTCATTCTGGATGAAGCTCACGAGCGCAGTCTGAACATCGATTTCCTGCTGGGCTATCTCAAGCGCTTGCTGCCGCGCCGGCCCGATCTGAAGCTGATCATCACCTCGGCGACCATCGATCCGGCGCGCTTTTCCCGCCATTTCGACGGCGCGCCGGTGATCGAGGTTTCCGGGCGCGGCTATCCGGTGGACATCCGCTACCGGCCGCTGCTGGCGGAAGACGAGGACGGGCGCGACCGCGATTTGCAGCAGGCGATTCTGGACGCGGTGGACGAGGTGTGGAAGGAAGGGCCGGGGGATATTTTGATCTTCCTGTCCGGGGAGCGGGAAATCCGGGAGACGGCGGAAAGCCTGCGCAAGCACCATCCGCCCAACACCGAAATCCTGCCGCTCTACGCCCGGCTGTCGGCCGCCGAGCAAAATCGGGTGTTTCAGCCGCACGGCCGGCCGCGCATCGTGCTGGCGACCAACGTGGCGGAAACTTCGCTGACCGTGCCCGGCATCCGCTACGTGATCGACCCCGGCGCGGCGCGGATCAGCCGCTACAGCCCGCGCGGCAAGATCCAGCGGCTGCCGATCGAGAAGATTTCCCAGGCCAGCGCCAACCAGCGCGCCGGGCGTTGCGGGCGGGTGATGGCGGGCGTCTGCGTCCGGCTGTACGCGGAGGAGGATTTCCGGTCCCGTCCGGCGTTTACCGATCCGGAAATCTTGCGCACCCATCTGGCGGCGGTGATCCTGCAAATGAGCGCGCTCAACCTGGGCCGGCCGGAAGAGTTCCCGTTCGTGGACCCGCCGGATTCGCGCCAGATCAGCGATGGATTCAGGCTGCTGTTCGAACTGCAAGCGGTGGACGAGCAGCGGCGGATTACCGAATTGGGCCGGCAGTTGGCCAAGCTGCCGCTCGATCCGCGATTGGGTCGGATGCTGCTGGCGGCGCGCGGCGAGGGCTGCTTGCGCGAAGCGTTGGTGATCGTCGCGGCGCTGTCGGCGCAAGACCCGCGCGAGCGGCCGCTGGAGCGCCAGCAGGCGGCCGACGAGAAGCATCGCCGGTTCCGCGACGACCAGTCCGACTTTCTGGCGCTGCTCAACTTGTGGGATTACTACGTCGAGCAGGCCCGGCAACTGTCCAAGAATCAGTTGCGCAACCGCTGTCAGGCCGAATTCCTGTCGTTCGTGCGGCTGCGGGAGTGGCGCGACCTCCATCACGAATTGCTGGGGGCCGTCACCGAAATGGGGATGCGGCTGAATGACGCGCCCGCGCCTTATGGCCAGCTCCATCGCGCGCTGCTGGCGGGCGTGCTCGGCCATGTCGGCGTGAAGCAGGAGGAAAACGCCTACCTGGGCGCGCGGGGCCGCAACTTCTATCTGTTCCCCGGTTCGGGATTATTCAAAAAGCGGCCGCGCTGGGTCGCGGCGGCGGAACTGGTGGAGACCAGCCGCTTGTACGCCCGCACCGCCGCGCGCATCGAGCCGGAATGGCTGGAGGGGTTGGCCGGGCATTTACTGAAACGCAGCCATGCCGAACCGCATTGGGAAAAGCGCTCGGGGCGGGTGATCGCCTTCGAGCGGGTGACGCTGTACGGCTTGCCGATCATCGCCAACCGCCGAGTCCATTACGGACCGCTCGATCCGGCGCTGGCGCGGGAAATTTTCATCCGGCAGGCGTTGGTCCAGGGAGATTTCCATTGTCACGCGCCCTTCTTTCAACATAATCGCCAGGTGCTGGCCGAACTGGAAGAATTGGAGACGCGAGTCCGCCGCGATCTGGCGGCCGACGAGGACACCCTTTATCGCTTCTATGACGAGCGCATTCCGGAAGGGATTTATAGCGGCTCGGGCTTCGAGGCTTGGCGCAATCGCGTCGAACGAGAGCAGCCGCGCTGGTTGTTTCTTGATCGCGCCGCGCTGCTGGCGGACGCGGGGCCGGCCATCGCCGACGAGCGCTTTCCCGATAGCCTCGATCTCGACGGTTTGAAGCTGCCGCTGACCTACCGCTTTACGCCCGGCGCGGAAGACGACGGCGTGAGCTTGACCGTGCCGTTGGCGGCGGTCAATCAGGTCGATCCGAAACGGCTGGACTGGCTGGTGCCGGGCTTGCGGGCGGAGCGGATGGCGGCTTTGTTGAAATCGCTGCCCAAAGCCGTGCGCCGCAATTTCGTGCCGGTGCCGAATTATGTGCAAGCCTTGCTGGAGGGGATCGAGCCGGATGCGCGGTCGCTGACCGAGGCGATGGCCGAGCGTCTGGAAAAGATCGCCGGGGTGCGGATTGCCGACGAGGCTTGGAATCCCGATGCGGTCCCGGCGCACTTGCGGCTGCGGGTTCGGGTAGTGGACGCGGAGGGTCGAGAACTGGCGGTCGGGCGCGATTGGGCCGCCCTCCAAGCGCAATTGCGCGGTGAGGCCAGGACGACTTTCGCCGCGCTGCCGACGCCGGAATTCGAGCGGGAGCGGGTGCGCGATTGGGATTTCGGGCCGCTGGCGGAGGAGGTCAGTTTCATCCGCAACGGCGTCCAGTTGCGGGGTTATCCGGCTTTGATCGCCGAACCGGACGGAACCCTGGCCCTGCGCCTGCTGGATTCGCTGGCGCGGGCGCAAGCCGCGACCCGGATCGGCTTGCGGCGCTTGATCGGCTGGCGGCTGGGGCCGGCGTTCAAACAGCTGGCGCGCGATGTGCCCTATTTGCAGCAGATGACCTTGCATTCGCTCGGCTTGGGAACGCAAGAAACCTTGCGCGAGGACCTGCTGGCCGCGATCCTGGATCGGGCTTTTTCGCTCGATCAGCCGCCGCCGCGCGACCGGGAGGCGTTCGAGGCGCTTCTGGCGCGCGGCAAGCCTCGACTGGCCGGCGTCAGGGCGGAAGTCTGCGCCATGGCCGCCGAGATTCTGGCCGCCTATCATGAGGCGCGTCGGGTTGTGGCAGCCGCCGACGCCGCCATCTGGGCCGAAGCGTTGGCCGACGTGCGCGAGCAACTTGCCGGGTTGGTGTATCCGGGTTTTCTCAGTCAGACCCCGCCGGGATGGTTGGCGCAATTGCCGCGTTATCTGCGCGCCATCGTTTTGCGCCTGCAAAAGCTGCGGCAAGCGCCGGACAAGGATCGCCAGCGGC
>ERZ761607.2439-NODE-2439-length-20199-cov-5.991412_pt1 | contig 20199 bp, 19 predicted proteins | sample MGYA00511164_ERZ761607 | MGnify/ENA primary metagenome ERZ761607 (study PRJEB28899, sample SAMN02445080) | bioreactor sludge metagenome | biome: EBPR sludge | place: Australia: Brisbane, Thorneside Wastewater Treatment Plant | collected 2011-06-22 ... | reverse complement strand
CGGGTCGTCAGCGAGGTGTCGGCCGTGGCGCGGGTCACTTCTTCCGTCGACAGGCGGGTCGTCAGCGAGGTGTCGCCCGAGATACGAGCAACTTCTTCCGTCGACAGGCGCGTCGTCAGCGAAGCGTCACCCGAGATGCGGGCGTCTTCTTCGGCCGACAGACGGGTCGTCAGCGAAGCGTCGCCCGAGATGCGGGCGTCTTCTTCGGCCGACAGACGGGTCGTGAGCGAGGTATCGCCCGAGACGCGAGCGTCTTCTTCGGCCGACAGGCGGGTCGTCAGCGAAGCGTCGCCGGAAACGCGCGAGTCTTCTTCAGTCGACAGGCGGGTCGTCAGCGAGGCGTCAGCCGACAGGCTGGTGGACTCTTCCGTCGACAGGCGGGTCGTCAGCGAGGTGTCGCCGGAAACGCGCGAGTCTTCTTCGGTCGACAGGCGGGTGTTCAGCGAGGTGTCGGTCGACTCGAGCGAGGCCACCGCGTCGACAACTTCGGTTTCGAAGGTGCCGTTGGTGATGTCCTGCGGCGGGTTCTCAACCAGCTGATCGCCGATGCCGCCGGCCAAGCCGGTTTGGTTGTTCAGCGAGGTTTCGAGCGAAACCACCGACGAGTAGGCCGACGAGGTCGAGTTGAAGGTCGACTGGGCGGTGGAGACGACAGTCGAGGTGCTGGCCCCGGTCGACGCCTGGGTCGACAGTGCGGTCGAAAGGGCGGTCGAGTTGCTCGTCGACGCGCTGACTTGCGTAGAGATGGCGTTGGACTGAGCCGTCGAAAGCGCCGCGTAGGTCTGCGTCGCGTTCAGCAGCAGGTCGTCCTGCAGGTCCGCTGCGATGCTTTCGGCGTCCGAAAGCACAAAGAAGCCCGGAGCGCCCTGAAGGTCAGAGATCAGGGTCGAGGTGCTGGCCGACAGAGCCTGAGCGTTCGAGAGCAGCGTGCTGATCGAGCTGGAGGTCGTGTTGCCGGCTTGCACCGCCGCCGAGGTGCTTTGCGAAACCGAGGCTTCGGTGCTCAGCGCCGTGGACAGGACCGTCGACGCGCTGTTCTGCGAGGACAGCGACGTGCTTTGGTAGGTGCCGCCCGGGCCGTAGGTGCCGTCGAAGGCGGCCGGGAGGGCTTCGCTTGCGACTTGCGCGTAGGCGCTCGTCCCAACCGCGGCGACAGCGAGCGCGAGCGCGCTGGCGCCAATCATGATGTTGCGTTTCTTCATTTCATCCCCTCGAGGGCGTCAACCGTTGGAGCGACGCAAAGGGGGTATCAAGGCTTGGCTCGCCCCCCGGCCGCCATACACGCGCGCTGCCCCACCCGGGCAAGCGCCGAGGCGATTTAAAGCGGGGAATGACTCAAATTACAATGGTATTTTCGTAACACTTTGACCCAATCCTCGCTGTTTGGAGCCGCGCAGCAGGCCTTTATTTTCGCCAGAAACCCCCCAATTGGGGGTTGCGCCGCGCGGGACCGATCACCTGCCATTGCGCCGCCGCGGGGCTCGATCCGAAGGCCGACTTGCCTCGCCAAAGCCACAATGTAACAGGATCGCTGTGACGTGATCGCTTGGTCACGCGGCGGCCTTTTCGGCGCCGGCGAAACGCCGGGGCGGAAGCCGAAGGCGTGACGGAGAGGAAGGGCGCTGGCCTGTCCGTTTGGGGTGTGCATGGGTCGAGTTCGACGGTTGCGAACGGGGTTGGCGGGTCTGGCGCTCGCCGCGGCGTTTCTTGGCTCGGGTTCAGGACTGGCGCAGTCGGACGCTGACGCGAGCCTCGCGGCTCCGGCGGCGACCCTGCCGCCGCCCGCCATGGGAGAGAGCATCGCCATCGAGGTGAACGGCGCTCTCATTTCCAGCTTCGACGTCTATCAGCGCATGCGCTGGCTTCTTTATTGGTCCCGCCTGAAACCCACGCGCGAGGTCCTGGTGCGGATCGAGGACGAGGCGCGCCGCATGCTCGCGGACGAAGCCCTCCAGATCGCGGAGCTTCGCAGGCTGAGCCCGGGCGGCGGGTTCATCGTCGACAACCAGCTTGTCGAACAGCGCATCGAGGTCCTAGCCAAGCAGCGCGGCCTGACCTCGGCCGGGCTGCTCTCCGACCTGGTCGACCAGGGGATCGACGCCGAAACCGTGTACGCCATGTTTCGGGCCCAGATGAGCTGGGACAGCTATATCCGCTCGCGATACGCGAGCCGGATCTGGATCGACCCGGCGCGGGTCGCGGCCCGGCGCGAGGCGCAGGCCGCCAATGCCGCCAGGGACCTCTATCGCATTCGCGAGGTGGTGATCCCGGGCATGGCCAAGGGCGGGCGGGCCGGCGGGGTCGACTTCGCCGAGGCCCTGTGGAAGCAGATCGTGGAGGGGAAGATCTCGCTGGGCGAGGTGGCCGAGCAGTTCTCCGACGCGGCGAGCGCCTCGCGCGGCGGGGAGATCGGCTGGGTGGCGCTGGAGGATCTGCCCGCGGAGACCCGGACGATCGTTTCCCGCATGGGCCCCGGTCAGATCGCGCCGCCCATCGAGTCCAGCGGACAGTACATTATATACTACGTTGAGGATTTCACCCCCGCCGGGGGCCAGGTCGCCTTCGATCTTGTCGCGGCCTTCACGCCCTCGACCGGGGATCAGGCAGAGATCGTGGCGCGCCTGTCGCCCCTTCAACAGGACGCGTCCTGCGCCGACCTCAAAGCGGCGGCCAACCGTTACCCCGGCGTCGTCGTTCAGCCGATCAATGGCGCGACGGCCAGCACGATCGCCCCCGACTTCCGCGACTGGGCGTTGCGCAGCCAGGAGGGCGATGTCTCCCCCATCGTCAGGACGCCGACGGCCACGGGATTCGTTCGCCTCTGCCGCCGGTACAAGCAGGCGCCGAAGCTGGCAAGCGACGAGGAGATCAAGGACGAGCTGTTCCTGGCGCGCCTGGTCACCCATTCGCGAAGCGACTTGAACAGGCTGCGCCAGACCGCGTTGATCACCCAACGCTATTGATGCGGGGGACGGCGCAGGCGATTGTCGGCCGCTTCGGCTCGACGCTCCAGGGCGCGACGACCCAAGTGGAAAGGAAGCCTCATGGCCACGCCAGATCAAGAAATCGCAGCGGAGATCGCGACGGCGCCGGCCTCGGCGGAGCATCGGTCCGCGCCGTCGATCGACAGCGCCCTCGGCCGCGAGACGGCTCTGTCCGATCTGCAGAACGCGCCGGTGGACACCACCGGCCTCCAGGATCGCCTGGCGAGCGCGCCGCAGGCGGCGACCGGGCCGCTCGAACCGGTGCTCCTCGCCACGCCGTTGCTCGATCGCGTTCGCAAGCTCGTCGGTGAAGGCGGGGACGTCGCCGACTTCGTGCGCCGGGCCGTGGCAGAGGCGCTGCAACGGCAGGGCGGCTAGCCGGCTGGCGGGCGCGCGGCGCCAGGTCGATACGGCGTCGGGCCGGCGCGGCTCCAGTTTCCTTGCTTTCCAGACGACGGAATATCGAACGGGCGCCGTTCAACGCCCAATGACGACTCTGGGATGTATAGTCCGCATAGAGCCGGCGGCCGCGGTGCCTGGTCTTTGGTCACGCTTGCTGCGAACGTCGGATAGACGACTGTCCGGTGCGCTTTTCCGACCGTGTCGGATTTTACACCCGATTTGAGGCGTGACACGACCGCCTCACGTGCTAGTAGTAAACAATCTCTGGTGGGTAGAGGTCTCGTCTCGTGTTCATTGTCGCTTCGCCTCGAAAGGACGGTGACCTTGAAACGCCCGAAATCGAGACTTGCGATCCTGTTGCAAGAGGTCGAGATCGCTTTTCCCCAGGAAGTCTGGCGGTCTGGTCTCTGGAAAAGCTAGATTTCCCGCCCCATCCCAAGGGATATGTCTTAAAGCGAGCGGTCGATATTTGCGCGAGCGCGCTTGGGTTGATCTTTGTCTCGCCCCTGATCCTGGCCGGATGGATCGCCGTCAAGGCGACCAGCCCGGGCCCCGGCATCTACTGGTCCGAGCGTGTCGGCTTCGCCGGCCGCGCCTTCGCCATGCCGAAGCTGCGTTCCATGACCGACGGCGCGCCGCGCGGGCCGCGCGAGACCCTGGCCGGCGCCGACAGGCACATCACCCCGGTCGGCGCCTTCCTGCGGCGCACCAGCATCGATGAATTGCCCCAGCTCTGGTCCGTGCTCGTCGGCCATATGAGCCTGATCGGGCCCCGCCCCCTGCTGGCCGATGATCCGGGCACGGTTCTGCGCGCCGCCCGTCATCCGGAAGTGTTCAGCGTGCGGCCCGGGATCACCGGCCTTTCGCAGGTCAACGGCCGCAATCACGTCCACGCCCGGCGCAAGGCGCGCTATGACTCGGTCTATGCCCGCCGCTGCACCATCGCCATGGACCTCTTCATCCTCCGGCGCACCGCCCGGGTCGTGCTGCTCGCGGAGGGAATCCTCTAGCCAGCGCCGCGACGACGTAAGACCTTCACAACGCTGACGGATAACCCCTCCGGCGCCGAAACGGCGACGGAAGCCGGCGCCCGCGGCCACAGGCGAGACCCAGCCAGGGTGGGGCTTTCACCCTGGCTGCGGAAGCTTGGGCGGAGGAAGCGGTAGAAGCGACTCGGCCGCCGCTCGCAGTCGGCGTTATCGCGCATTGGGGCGCCAAAGGCAGCCGGTCCCGTCAGCCCTAGTCGGTCTACCGCAGTCACCGCGCTGCTCAATGCCAATCTGGCCGGGCGTCTTTTCGCCGCCCGAGACCAGCCAAAACTCTTCAGAGACTGGACGATAGTTCGTGATGTCAGACGCAATCGCCGCGAGAGACAGCTTCCTGAGCAAAATCGCGGACAGGCAGGTCGGGGTTGGCATCACTGGGATGGGCTACGTCGGCCTGCCTCTGGCGGTCGCCTTTGGCGCCGCCGGGATCAAGATCCTCGGCTTTGACGTGGACCCCGCCAAGGCCGACGCTCTAAATGCCGGCCAGAGCTATATCAAACACATCACGACCGAGCGGGTGTCCGCCCTTCGCCAGGCGAACCTCCTGGAAGCCACGGCCGACATGGACCGTCTGTTAGAGCCCGACGCCTTTCTGATCTGTGTGCCGACGCCGCTGACGCGTCACCTGGAACCGGATCTCAGCTTTGTTGTCGATACGACCAAGGCGATCGCAGCCCGGCTCCGGCCGGGGCAGATCGTCATCCTGGAATCCACGACTTATCCCGGCACCACCCGGGAGGTGATGCAGCCTATTCTCGAAGCGGGTGGCCTGAAGGCTGGCGTGGATTTCTTCATCGCCTACTCTCCGGAGCGCGAAGACCCGGGGAACCTCGATTTCTCCACGGCGCGCATTCCCAAAGTGGTTGGCGCTGATGACCCCGCCTCGCTCGCCATCGCCGACGCTCTCTACGGCGCGTTTGCCCCAAAGACCGTACCCGTGTCGTCGGCCGCGACGGCAGAAGCCGTAAAGATCACGGAGAACGTCTTTCGCGCGGTCAACATCGCGCTGGCGAACGAGCTCAAGGTCGTGTTCGACGCAATGGGCATCAATGTCTGGGAGGTCATTGACGCCGCCAGCACCAAACCCTTCGGGTACATGCCCTTTCCATCCTGGTCCCGGCCTCGGCGGACACTGCATGCCGATCGACCCCTTTTATCTGACCTGGAGGGCGAGAGAGTTCGGTCAGCACACGCGATTCGTCGAACTGGCCGGTCAGATCAACTCGGCGATGCCCGAGCACGTTGTCCGGGTCACGGCCAATGCGCTTAGCCTGAAACAAAAGCGGGCCCTCAATGGCTCTCGCGTGCTTCTTGTTGGCATGTCGTACAAGAAGAACGTCGATGACACGCGCGAAAGCCCGTCGTTTGCGCTCATTGAATTGCTTGAGGCCAAGGGCGCAAATGTGGACTTCTACGACCCGCACGTCCCGCTCGTTGGCAAAACACGTGAACACCCCAATGTCGAAAGCCGCGCAAGCGTCCCCTGGGATTTCGACAAGATCGCCGAATGTGATTTGGTTCTTATTTCAACGGACCACGATCAAGTCGACTATTGTGCCCTAGCCAGACACGCTCAGATGATCGTCGATACTCGTAGCGTTTGCGCCCGGGCTGGCGCTGACCTCTCCAACGTCATTTTGGCATAGAAATACAATCGTAAACGCTCAAATGGGCACCAAGCTCGGCGCTACCGAGCAGAGACGGGTGAGATACATGCTGGCGACCGCGGCAGACTTGCAAATCGGAAGCGTCTAGGCGCTATATGACGAACACAACAGTTCTGGTTGCGGGGGGGGCGGGCTATGTCGGGTCCCACACCTGCATGCAACTCTCAGAAGCTGGCTTTCTTCCCGTTACATTTGACAACCTAACGAATGGTCATCGCGAATTCGTTCAGTGGGGTCCGCTTGAAGAGGGTGATATTCGTGATGCCCAGACTGTGACCGAGGCCTTTCGAAAACACCGACCTATTGCGGTCCTACACTTGGCGGGACTGATCGACGTGGGTGAATCAATTAGAGATCCGCAGTCGTTCTACGACAACAACGTGGCCGGATCAGTTACCCTCTTCGGAGCCGCCCTTGCGGCGGGCATAAAGTCGATCGTCTTTTCGTCAACATGCGCTACATATGGCTCGCCGGAGCACATGCCCATCCGCGAACACCATCCGCAACATCCGATAAACCCGTATGGCCGCACGAAGCTGGTGGCCGAACAAGCGCTAGCTGATCTTGATAGCTACGCAGCAGTGAGATCTGTTGTTCTCCGCTATTTTAATGCCGCCGGCGCGGACCCGTTGGGTCGCATCGGTGAGCGCCATCAGCCAGAGACTCACGCCATTCCGCTGGCGCTGCAGACCGCTATGGGCCTTCGTGGGTCCTTTTCAATATTTGGAGAAGACTACAGCACGCCGGACGGTACAGCCATCCGAGACTACGTTCACGTTTGCGATCTTGCTCGCGCACATGTGCTGGCGCTACAATACCTTCTGAACGGGGGGCGCAGTGAATCTATGAATTTGGGCACAGGCTGCGGCATAAGTGTTCGCCAACTAATTAACGCGATCGAGCAAGAGACAGGTTTTGCGCTAAACACCGTCGTGTCGCCCCGGCGAGATGGAGATGCCCCAATGTTGGTTGCCGACAATGCTAAGGCAAACGACATTCTCGGATGGAGTCCGCGCTATAATATTCGAGATATTATCTCATCAGCCTATTATTGGCATCAAGCCGATGCGGACAACAGTGCCCCTATCGCCTAACCACATCTCGTATTTTCAAAAGTCCTTCGTCCCGCCGCGACAGCTCAATTCCACAAGCTCACAAAAAGCACTTATTTCAGCTACGCCAAAATGACTGTAATCGTTCAACTTGCCGGGGGCCTTGGCAACCAATTGTTTCAGTATGCGACCGCTCGCGCCCTCTCCCTACGGCTTGATTCTCCACTTCTATTGGATACCTGGTCAGGCTTCTCGCGCGATTTTCAGTATAAGCGGAAATATGCTTTGGACTCGTTCCCAATACGAGCGCTCAAAGCACGCCCCATAGACATGATTCCATTTTGGCTTGGCAGAGCCGCAGCTCGGCTAGACAGTTCGTTACCATCGCCGATATCTTCAGCCTTTAGATTCTCATCCTTAGTCCCCATAATAACCGATAAGAACGTTGCCTACAGCAAGATATTAGCTGGACTTGAGAGCGGTAGATCTCATTGGCTATCCGGATATTGGCAGAGCCCCGAATATTTTGACGAATATAGATCACATATATTCCAAGAACTTTCACCGCCAGAGCCCAAGCACCAGCTATATGTCGACGTCGGTAGAGCGATGGCCGTTGAAAATTCGGTTGCGATTGGAATACGTCTCTACGAAGAGGCACTCGATCCATCGCAGCATTCGTCCGATGGAAAATCGAAGGACGCGTCAGAAATTTCGGCCGCAATTGCCGAGATTGAAAACTCCGTGGCCGATCCTGTTTACTACGTGTTTTGCTCTCATAACTCCCCGCTGATAGCTGAAGTTATGGCCGGAAGGCCGCATTTTGTATTAACCCCCGAATTTGGTTACTCTGATTCAACTTCTACTTTGTGGCTATTGGCCCAGTGTCATCATCATGTATTTACCAACAGCACGTTCTACTGGTGGGGCGCTTGGTTGAGCAAAACGAACTGGAACAGTGATTCTCAGATGATTTATGCCGCCAATAATTTCGTCAATCGCGACTGTTTGCCGGTTGACTGGGCGACCTTCTAATAATTTGACTATTAGGATTCGCCGATTTCGGGGCGATGAGACGTCGACGACGCTACATCTCGTAGTCCGTAGCTTTCAACTTCCGGCCGCCGCCCCCAGCGCTAGCGGAACATCCGGTCCGCACGCATCGCCCGTTCGCCTCGCGGGAATCGGGTGACGCGCTTCAATAGTCATTTGGGCACCAAGTCTGGGAGCGCTGCGGGCGTTACAACTCGGAAAGAACGTCCCGCTCCCCGGACCGACGGCGATTTTTCGGCAGAAAAATGAACTTGTCCAAGCAGGCCGCGATATTCGCTGCCTTCCAGATTCGAGCGCTGGCACTGTTGAAGGTCGTCTTCCGGAATCGAAGGCTGGCGGTGGAGGGCGTGTGGATCGCTCTCGGCCAGTTCGCTGCTATGGCCGGCTCGTTGGCATTGGTGAGAATCCTCACCGGATACCTCGACCTAGAGCAATACGGCCAACTTGCTCTGACGCTGACGCTCGCGGGCCTCGCGGCGCAGCTAGTAACCGGCGGCCTAGCAGCAGGTATAGCGCGCCACTACCCCCTCGCCCGCGAACGCGACGATCTGCCCTCCTACCTTAGTGCAGCGCGGAAGCTCTTTGCACTCGCCGTGCTAGTGATCTGTGGGCTGGGTGGCGTTGCCGTCTTGGCCCTTGCCCTCCTAAATAGAGCACAGTGGGTTTGTCTGGTTCTCGCAGCGCTGGCTCTTTCCATAGTTGGGGGAGCGAATGGGATTCTGAACGGTATCCAGACCGCGGCGAGGCAACGTCCCGTAGTAGCGCTCCATAGTGGATCCGATGCATGGCTTAGAATCGCCTTAGCTCTAGGTATCGCTAAGATCTTGGGTCCATCGAGCGTCGGTGTAGTATGGGGCTATGCGCTCTCCGGTGGCGTGATCACGTTTTCCCAGCTACTGTTCCTCCGACGCCTATTGCACCGTCAGATCCCCGGGCAACCAAACCCATTGAAAGCTACAAACTGGATAGCTGAAATGTGGAAATACTCGTGGCCCTTCTCAGCTTGGGGTCCTTTTACCTGGGCGCAACAGTCTTCTGATCGTTGGGCGCTCCAGGCCTATACAAGTACCGCGGCCGTAGGGGCCTACTCCGTAGTCTTTCAGCTTGGATATGCACCGATTTCTCTCGCGAGCGGCCTATTCGTGACCCTAGTGGGGCCCATTCTGCATGAAAGATCAGGGGGCGCTGACGATCCGGAGCGCAATCGCGAAGTCCACAACACGCTTTGGAAGATTACCGGACTTTCAGTCGCTATGACGATGGCAGCATTCGCTCTCACCTATATTCTTCACGCGGTAATATTTTCATATTTCGTGGCACCACCCTATAGACAGTACTCTCCTTTTCTGCCGTGGATGGTGTTGGCGGGAGGATTTTCCGCCGCATCCCAGATACTAATAATCAAGAAATTTTCCGAATTTCTGACTCGTCAAATAATACCGGTGAGGATCGCAACGGCCGTTGCTTCTGCTATCCTAATTGCATCCCTTACATTCGCCTATGGTTTGACGGGTACCGTTGTAGCTATGGTTTTATCTAGTTTGCTATCATTTGTATGGATATGCCTAATCAGTCTTCGGCCCGTTCTATAGTGTTTCGGGCACCATAATCATGCAGTTCCCCTATTTTTGCGGCGACACATAGACAATGTCTACGGCGCGCGGGAAACGCAAGACGCTGCAGAATCGCGATTGAGCTCAGGTTCATGAAAATTGGCTACATACCATCGAGCGCGTCGGCATATGCCGGCATACTAAGCACAAGCCCTGTTGATCGCCGGCGGCTTGCAGTTCTAGTAGATCACTGGACGTCTAACGGCCTAGAGGTCTGCAGATGGCAAAAAGGTGTTTCGTGTGATCTGGTTTATGTTGTCTCGGCACAATCCTCTATTGACGACTTAGAGTATATTCTTAGGCAGAAAAAGTCCGCCCCTGCCGTAGTGATAGGTCTAACGGAAGACGTTCTAACCGCAGAATGGGCAACATTCGACGACGAACACGTTGACGACATTGAAACAATCGCGGGGCGGCATTTTAACCGAGGGCGCGGACGAGCGGGTGCCGTCCGGCTTGCTAAGGACGCTCTCGCCAAGCTAAGGATATTTCCGCGCGCAAGAGAGCGTCTTCTGCGTGCAATTGGCCAGTCAGACTATGTTGTTTGCTGTTCTGAGGCGCAGGCGGCTTCCCTGCGTCATTTGAATCCGTTCTGCGATTCCATTGCCGAAGCGATCCCGCCCAGCGATTTCCCCCTTCCGACGAGCGCGAGTCTGTCCAACCTGTTCGCCCAAAGCGAAGGACCCACGCCCATCCGACTTCTGTGGGAGGGTACTGAATGGGGGATGCAACTCCTGGAAACTCTCAAGCAGCCCTTGGAGATGCTCGCTTTGCAGACCAGCACGCCATTCGAACTAGTCGTGGCTATGCCTAGAATCCGATCCAGCCCCTTCTTTGGTGAAGTTGACAACCAATCTATCCTGAAATCGCGGTTTAGCACCCGCACCCATTTTTTTCCCTGGCAGGCAGACACAATTGGATCGCTGATCCGCGCCTGCGACATCGGCCTAGCCCCGATGCCTCAGCTAAATCCGTTCTACCGCGCCAAAGCGTTCAACAAGCCAGCTGTCTATATGTCTCTTGGGCTACCTGTTGTGGCCTCGGCGATCCCCTCATACCAGCAGCTTGTTTCGCACGGACAAGACGGTTTCATTGCCTCGACTCCAACCGAATGGACGATGTATCTGCAAAAGCTGATCGAGCAACCAGCCCTACGAAGAACGATGGGCGCACAGGCACAGGCGAAAATCGAATATGTCCATTCGGTGGATGCTGTTGCGGCGGCGTTCCTCTCAGTTTTCCAAAAGGCCTCTACAGTGGCACTATCCCGGACGTAAGCAATAAGTGAGGACACGACGGGCTGGCGGGATCCCAACAACTCACATTCGCAGCCGGGCCCATCGGGACCTGGGTCGAGTCCGAATCGGACACGCCTATGAAACCCGTCCTATGGACTTGAGACTATAGCGGCAGTGCGTCAAACGCAGCGTCCAAGGACGGATCGATATGAGTTACAATATCGCGATTATCGGAGGTGGCTGGTACGGTGCCCATCTCGCTTGGTCTTTGAGAAATCTCGGATTTGGCGTGCGGCTATTCGAGCAAAGCGGTCGTCTGATGAATGCCGCGAGCGGAAACAATCAGTTCCGCCTGCATATGGGATTTCACTATGCGCGCCATCACGGCACCAGACAGCAGTCACGTGAGGGCTTCCTCCGATTTGTAGAGAGATACCCCACCCTTTCAAATCCGGTGGAAAATAATATTTACGCCATACCCACTCGAGATAGCCTAATTGATTTCTCGACTTACAAACTAATAATGGCCTCATCCGGTATTGACTTCGTCGAGTTGAGAAATATTCCTGAGGTTCTGACAAACGTCGATGGTGCCATACTGACGCCAGAGCGTGTGGTAATGATCTCTCGCGCTAGAGCGTTCTTTATGGAGCGACTCTCCGACATCGTCACATTCGGCAGGCGGGTCGAACACGTTACCGACCTTGGCCACGCGATTGAGGTCGACGGAGAGCCATTCGATTTTGCAATCGACGCCACTTGGGGCCACCTGGCCCCCCTCAGTATCGAGTGCTCCTACGAGCCAACGGTTCTTCTATACTACGAAACGCGCGAGTCATTTCCTGCCATCACATTGGTTGATGGACCGCTTTCTTCTATATATCCGACAGATGACCCTAACATCTACACGCTCTCTAGCGTAACGCATACGCCGCTTGGCTCATTCTCTTCTCCGGGGCTTGCTCGTAACGCCCAAGACCGGGTGACGCGCACCACGATTGATGCCAAGAGATATGAAATGGAGCACCAGATCCATCAGAATGTCCCAACCTTCCTGGAGCGCTTCCGATTTGTGGGTGTTCAGCTCTCAATGAAGACAAAGCCTTTGGGGCGGTCAGATGATCGCAGTTGCTATGTCGAGAAGCGCGGACGGCTGTTGTCGGTGCTGTCTGGAAAGATTGATACTGTATTTCATGCGACGGAGCGGATCCTTAGTCACCTCGGATCATCTAGTACGTCGCATGGAACCCCCGAATCGTCTGAACTTCGTGCCGACATTCAATATAGTGACGGGTTCCAATGATTTCTTCTACGCATCAAACAGCGCTGATCGGTCACACAGGATTCGTTGGGAGCAATATACTTAACGGAATCCATTTCAGCGCCACATACAATTCTGCGAATTTTAAGCATTTGACCGGCGGAATATTTGAACTCGTTGTTTGTGCCGGCGTGTCTGCTACGAAATGGTTGGCGAATAGAAATCCCGATGAGGACTGGCGGCGCATTGAAGAACTGTGGTCCGTATTAGAGACCGTAGACGCACAAACCTTCGTTCTGATTTCGACCGTGGACGTATATCCACATCCACATAACGTATCTGAGAGCCATTCTCCAATCTCGAACAACGGGCCACAATTCTCTTATGGCAACCATCGGAGAGAGTTAGAATTGCGCATACTGCGACGTTTTGAAAACGCCAAAATTCTGCGCCTGCCGGGTCTATTCGGACCCGGGCTGAAGAAGAATGTAATTTTTGATCTCGTGAACGGAAACAACGTCGATCAGATCGATCCCAACAGCATGTTCCAATGGTACCCGACGCGTCGCCTCGCTTCCGATCTAAGGATTCTGATCAATAGTGACATTCGGGTACTAAACGTCGCTCCGGAACCTATTCTAACGAAAGATATAGCCCACGCCTTTTTCCCAAACGTGAATCTCCAGGACCGTCCAGGGCCCCCGGCTCAATACGATATGAGGACAGAACACCCCGGGTTACTTGGTGGATCGGGGCACTACCATTTTCGTCGCGACGAAATACTTTGCGAAATGAAACACTTTCTTGGGTAGAACTAGTGCCGATAGCAATTTCCAATCTTGCCCTGCCTGAAGTCGCGGGAGCGGCTGGGTTTGAGCCACTTATTGATTTCGGACTGGATGGTGTTGAGGTCGCTCCCACTCGGATTGCACCGTGGGGCCACCTAACTCCGGAACGGACGAAAGAATACCGGCATATCCTGGATGACATGGGCCTCAAGGTTCCAGCACTTCAAGCAATACTCTTTGGCGTCGAGGGCGTAGCGCTCCTGAAGTCGACGGGTGAGTTCTCAGCAATGAGAGACCACCTAGATCGCGTCGGTGAGATTGGTGCCCTGCTCGGCGCAAGCGTGGCCGTGTTTGGCTCGCCGCTACAGAGGGATTGCTCCCATCTTGATGCTGCTACCGCATTGTCACTTGGCGCCGAACGGCTTGAACAACTCGCGGCCGTAGTGGGGCAGTATGATATGGTCTTGGGCATCGAGCCGGTTCCGACGTTCTATAGGGGAACTTTTCTCCAAACTTGGCAGGAAGTGTATGCACTTGTCGAACAAGTCGAGCACCCGGCGTTAGCCTGTCACTTGGATATTGGTTGCGTAACACTGGGCGGCGGCAGTATCCAGGAGGCAATTAGTTGCCTCGGCAGCGACATCGCGCATTTCCATGTCTCTGAGCGGTCGTTAGGCTCATTCGAACATCCCGAATTCGAGCACGCGCGTGCTGCAGCTGCGCTGGAGACCGTCGGCTACCGGGGCTGGTGTAGCGTCGAGATGATTGGACAGGGAAGCCGGCAGTTAGAGGATGCAGCGGTTGCGATTGCATTCTCGCGGTCTCTTTACGGCGGAGTTTCGTCGCCCTGCGTGCCGGAGGCCTAGGTCATCGGCCTCCGCATGTTCGCTGATCGATATGGCTTGATCGGGAACTCGGCTGGCAGAGACCGTGGTCTAATTGGCGGCCGCTGATCGAGTGCCATAGCCCTTAGGCAGTGCTATAATGACAAGATTTAATGCTGCAGGAATCGCGAAGGGCCTTTCGGCCAGCGCTCTTGCGGCCCCCTCACAAGCAGCACTAAGAAAATGAACAGGGTTGGACGGCTGAGTCTATCAATCCCGGCGAGGAGCGTGGCAGCCCGCCGACGGCTAGAGCTTGCCGGCTCAGAAACCGATGCAAAGCGACTCTCGCCGGAGCGCACCGTGTACATCGCGGTGAGTTACGTAGTGGCAGTGGCAGTAGCATCTGGCTTCATTGGCAATATGCCAAACAACCCTTATGTTGCACTTTGCCTTGCAGAAGCTCTATTCATACTATTTCTATTTTTTCAGTTTAAATCGAATTTCCGGCTACTCTTTCTACTTCATCTCCCGTTGGTGCTTATTCTATCTCAGAGTTTTGAGCGGCCCTTTCTTAACTTGGGTGACGGCCCCGCATATGCAGCAGTAACGCGACAGTATCTTAATACCGCAGCCGGGCACGTTGACATTAGTGCGGTCATGAGAAGCCATGATATACTATACACGTTCAAATATCTCTCTTTAGGCGTTTCGCCAATATTCTATGTGCCGGAACACTATTTCCGGCAGCTGGACGCGCCAGTTTATTATATTTGGCAGAATCTTTTTCATCTCGGCTTAGTTTCCGGCGTGGTCGCACTTGCGCGCATCTGGCGCGCTGTATCGGAAAAATCACTGCTGGCAATGGCGCTCTTCGCTGCCGTTGGCCCCTCTTTCTTTGAGCTCGGCGCAACTCCGACGCGCCATGTTGTTACATTTTTCGGGGTGTTTCTCTTTTTCATTTCCTACACAGCCACAGCCCGGCGATTTCGCCTGTCGAGCGCACTGGGGCTGCTAGCAGCAGGCTTGGTATTAGCGGTATCTAGGTTCCCCCTGATAGCACCTGCTCTTGCGTTTATTGTTCTGGACCAACTGCTCAATGCAGGCCGGAAGCTATCACCTCAGCGGTTGGCAATAATTGCGGCGGTAGTTATTGCCTCGCTTCTGCTTGGAAGCACCCTTCTAGAAAAGTATGTCGCATATGGTCTAATCAGCAGAAAGGGGGCTGACACTTTCGGATTCATGGCAACCACGCCCGTCGTGGGCCCCATCGTTAAAGTTATATATGCCATTTTGTCGCCATTTCCTTGGTCAAAGGCGTCGTTCTTTGTGGATAACACCTATGGAGGAAACTGGTTCATTTTCTATTTTCATGTTCTTTCGGCGCTGTTTGGTCTTTACGCGTTTATGGCGCTTGCCCTACGTGCCCGAAGATTTTCCGCGTTACCTATAGATGTTCGACAGGGTGTTATGTATGCGCTATTGATGTCAGCATCGGTTATGCAAGGCGCAACCGGCTTTCACACATACATACTCCTCTACTTTCCGTTCTTGGCACCGCTTGTGCGATTTAGAGAATTTCGCATAAGCCCATTGTTCCCGCTTCTATTTGTAGGCTTTCTGGAGCTTGCGTTACTAGTGGCATCGGCGTCTTGAGAATGGTCACCCCGTCCCGAATTGCCCATGGCGGACGTATTGAGTGCAAGGACCACCGGCTTGTTGGTCGACCAGATCGCTATTTCGTTGCGTAGAGACCTTAGCATGCCGGCACCTTCCGTCACCGTCTTGATGGCCTGTTTCAACGGGGAGCGTTGGCTTAGGGAGGCTGTTGCCAGCGTCCTTGATCAGACGCTGAAAGACTTTGAGTTCCTCATCATTGACGACGGAAGCGTTGACGGCTCGTCGGCAATCTTGGCCGAGTTTGCTCGCAACGATGGGCGGGTCCGGGTCCTGACGAAGACCAATACCGGCCTTGCTGACTCATTGAATGTGGGAATGGCAGCGGCCAAAGGAAAGTGGATCGCGCGCCTCGACGCTGATGACGTATGTGAGCCGGATCGGCTCGAACGTCAACTAAATCACGTCAACGAAAACCCCGGGATCGTCTTCCTTGGCAGCGGTCTAATTGAAATCGACGAGTTTGGCCGCATCGTCACTCGTCACCACTACCCGACCGATCACGCTTCGCTCACGAAGGCGCTGACACACCGACACAAGTTCCCACCCCACTCTTCCGCCTTTTTCGACAAGGCAGTCGTGATCAGTCTGGGAGGCTATAGGCCCCGGATAGTCCGAAGCCAGGACTATGATCTCTGGTTGCGACTATCGGAAGTTGGATGGCTTGCCTGCACGGCGAGCCCACTTGTTAGGGTCCGCCGACATGCCAACCAGCTCTCTTTCGGGCGCAGCGCCACGCGGCAGCAGATCGATGCCCGGATTGCATTGGTTAGCTATTGGCTTCGATAAATGAATGCTCTGGATCCTGTGGCCGGCCCCCAGGAAACTTTTGACCTCTTCTCTGAGTTTGTCGAGGAGATCATCCAATCGTCAGGTGAACTTTCCTATGCAAACTATATTGAGAACGTAAAGAGTGAGCTGAGACGCACGGGTGGTGCCGGAAAACACTTCACCGCGGGAACCAGAGCGGCTTTGAGCAATCCTAGTTACTTTTTTCGATATCTTTGGAGGTTCGTTTTCGCAAACAGCGCGTGCCGCCATATAGCCGAGCGATGGATTCAAATGTCCGGGTCATCTTGATTTGCCGTAATTTCATACAACGGCTTGAGCTGACAGGCCACCTCTCACCTTCTTTCGTCTACCGTCGGTGTTTGACGTTATCGTGGATCTTTCCAGCCCTGACGCGCCGCATAGGTTGTGATACGATTTGATTGATACGCTCGATCGACGCGATAGATTGAGGACCTTAGCATGCCGGCACCTTCCGTCACCGTCTTGATGGCCTGTTTCAACGGGGAGCGTTGGCTTAGGGAGGCTGTTGCCAGCGTCCTTGATCAGACGCTGAAAGACTTTGAGTTCCTCATCATTGACGACGGAAGCGTTGACGGCTCGTCGGCAATCTTGGCCGAGTTTGCTCGCAACGATGGGCGGGTCCGGGTCCTGACGAAGACCAATACCGGCCTTGCTGACTCATTGAATGTGGGAATGGCAGCGGCCAAAGGAAAGTGGATCGCGCGCCTCGACGCTGATGACGTATGTGAGCCGGATCGGCTCGAACGTCAACTAAATCACGTCAACGAAAACCCCGGGATCGTCTTCCTTGGCAGCGGTCTAATTGAAATCGACGAGTTTGGCCGCATCGTCACTCGTCACCACTACCCGACCGATCACGCTTCGCTCACGAAGGCGCTGACACACCGACACAAGTTCCCACCCCACTCTTCCGCCTTTTTCGACAAGGCAGTCGTGATCAGTCTAGGAGGCTATAGGCCCCGGATTAGGTGTGCAGAGGATTATGATCTGTGGCTGCGCCTTTCCGAAGTCGGCAAAGTCGCGTCTCTCGACCGTGCCCTAGTAAGGATACGCCAGCACCCGGAACAAATATCTCAGGGCGCGACAGGAATACAACAGCAAATTGATGCTCGGATTGCGTTGGTGGGTTATTGGCTGCGGAAGAGAGGAGCGATAGATCCCATTTCAGGATCCGATGATGTATTCATGCGCTTTTCCCATTTTGTTAGCCAGCGAGTTATATCATCGCACGTCATAGAGTATGCGCAATATGTTCGCCGAGTACGAGTTATCATGCTTTCTCGCAATGCTTCGCTTAATTTCCGTTTAGGCGCAGTTTCAGCGGCACTATCAAACAGACGCTTTTTGCTTACTTTCTTCTGGATGTGGATCTTTCCGGAAAAACTGAGTGCGAGAATTGCCGATCAGTGGTCACTAACATCCCCGACTTCGGCATAGTCGGCCCATTCAGTATGGGGTAATGCTTTTCGTTCACTAGGCCACTATTTATGGCCGGCGACGCGGTTAATATGAGATTTCCAGTAAGAAGTAAATTTGATCAAAGGTTCTTGTGATCGTGTACGGCAGGATTGGGGCTCACCCTATGGGTCGAATTTTGTTGACTGGCGGAGCCGGCTTCATTGGAAGCCACACCGCGGTCGCGCTAGCGGAAGCCGGCTACTCCGTCACCGTCCTAGACGACCTTTCGAATGGACACCGGCTAGCGCTCGCGCGCGCGCAGGATATTTGCTCGGGTGATATTCGCTTGGTCGTGGGGGACGTACGGGACTACAATACCGTGCGAACGATATTTGAGGGGGACCACTTCGCTTCAGTAATACACTTGGCGGGGCTGAAATCCATTTCAGACAGCGTAGACAGACCGTTGGCGTATTTTGACAGTAATATCGCTGGTTCAATTGCACTTTGCCGAGCGATGTCGGATTCCGGCATCTTTCGTCTCATTTTCAGTTCCTCCGCGACTGTGTACGGAAGGCCCAGGAGCACCCCAATAGCGGAGTCGCACCCCGTCGGCGACGCCACCAATCCCTATGGCCACTCCAAAGCAATAGTGGAAAAGCTTCTAGGAGATGTTTCCCGCTGTGACCCTCGATGGTCTATTGGCATCCTTCGCTATTTCAATCCAATTGGCGCGCATCCATCTGGCAAAATTGGGGAACAGCCGCGTGGCGAAGCCGCTAATTTGCTCCCAGTTATTTGTGACGTGCTGAATGGAAAGCGGCCATATTTGCACATTCTGGGCGATCAATTTCCCACCGGCGACGGAACAGGCGTCCGGGACTATATTCACGTTTGCGACCTCGCCTTCGGACACGTAGCTGCGCTAAGCTGGACACTGTCGAACCAAGGCTTGGGAATCTGGAATTTGGGCACTGGGCGGGGGCATTCCGTGCTCGAGATCGTCTCTCGATTCGAGAAGATCGCAGCCAGAACGATTCCTTATCGGATCGGACCACCTCGAGAAGGTGACGTCGCTGAATGTGTGGCAGATCCCTCGAAGGCGGCGATGGAGCTGAATTGGCGCGCCGTCAGAACCATGGACGACATGCTGTCCGATCTCTGGGCGTGGCAGTTGCGCAACCCCAACGGCTACAACACGTGAAACAGGCCCTCCCGGCTCGTCCCTTTGTATTTGGAATAGATGCGTCGAACTTGCTTGGGGGCGGGGGGCGCACCCATCTTGTTGAGCTCCTGAGCGAGATCACCGCCGGTGATCACCGTGTTGGCCGAATCATCGTGTGGGGCGACAGGGAGACGCTTGCACTGCTCCCAGATAACCCCTTGCTCGAAAAAGTTGATCTGACCATTTCAGCCCGGTCAATTGTACACAGATTGTGTTGGCAAACATTTCTTTTGCCCGCAGAGGCGCGAGAACGTCATTGCGACGTTCTATTTGTTCCGGGATCTTTGTTTTTGGGTGACTTCCGGCCGTTTGTGACAATGAGTCAGAACATACTTCCATTCGACTTTATGGAGATGCGGAGATTTGGTCTCTCTGCGACAACACTCAGATTGTTAATACTTCGCATAGTACAGACCATGACGTTTCGGCGCGCTGACGGGATTATCTTTTTGTCAAAATTTGCTCAACGTCTTATTGTGAGCAATATTGGCGGTATTGAGGGCCGTGCGTGCGTAGTTCCACACGGCGTGGGCAATGGGTTTTTTCTAGCACCTCGGGCACCGCGGCCGCTGTCGGCGTGCTCTCGGGCGCGCCCGTTTCGTATTGTATATGTCTCGATAGTCGACCAATACAAGCATCAGTGGAACGTGGTGCGAGCAGTAAACGCCGTAAGATTGAGGACGGGCGCTCCATTAACGTTAGAGCTTGTAGGCCCAGGGCAGAACGCGCCCTTGAGGCGGCTCAAGCGAGCAATGGCTGAGTGCGATCCCGCCGGGGAATGGGTTTTCTATCGGGGGCCTGTGGACAATGGTCGGCTCCCGGAGATCTATGAAAGTGCCGATATGGCCGTGTTTGCATCGAGCTGCGAGAACTTGCCAATCGTGTTGTTGGAAAAAATGGCATCTGGTCTGCCGATCGCAAGTTCCAATCGAGGGCCAATGCCTGAAGTGCTAAAAGATGGAGGGGGGTTTTTTGACCCTGAATCAATCGATGAAATCGCCGATACGATTGAATCGATGGTGCGATCGGATTCCCTGCGAGGAGCACTGTCGATTCGCTCGTTTGAAATCGCAAAGCAATATAGATGGGCCCAAGCAGCTGCCGAGACTTTAGGTTTTGCGAGGTTGGTGGCGGCATTGTAGCTTTCAAGCGACAGATCCC
>ERZ761607.2438-NODE-2438-length-20203-cov-5.268860_pt1 | contig 20203 bp, 17 predicted proteins | sample MGYA00511164_ERZ761607 | MGnify/ENA primary metagenome ERZ761607 (study PRJEB28899, sample SAMN02445080) | bioreactor sludge metagenome | biome: EBPR sludge | place: Australia: Brisbane, Thorneside Wastewater Treatment Plant | collected 2011-06-22 ... | reverse complement strand
CCGCACAGCTGCTGCAGCAAGGCCGCCGAGAACGATCGGTAATCCCCAACGGCATACGAAGACGGAAAAGCAGGTACTTCTTCCGTTTTCCGCCTGTTTCACGCGCGCGGCACGGCACGCGCGCCGATGTCTACTCGGCCTCGAGCGCTGCGCGCGCCGCGTGCAGCGCGTCTTTCTGGGCGCGGGTGACGGTGGGATAGGCGAGTTTGAGCGACGACAAGGCGTCAATCACCGCCGCCGCGACCACGATACGGGTGAACCACTTGTTGTCGGCGGGCACGACATACCATGGCGATGTCTTGGTCGCGGTGGCCTGGATCATGTCCTCGTAGGCGTCCATGTACGATTTCCAGTGGGCGCGCTCGGCGATGTCGCCGGCGGAGAATTTCCAGTTCTTGGCCGGATCCTCGATCCGCTCGAGGAAGCGCTTCTTCTGCTCGTCCCGCGAGACGTGCAGGAAGAACTTCCGTACGATCGTCCCGTTGTTGGCGAGGTACTGCTCGAAATGGCGGATATCCTTGTACCGCGTATCCCAGATGCCCTTGCCTCGCACCGCGTCGGGCAACTTCTGCTTGTCGAGCAGCTCAGGATGCACCTTCACCACCAGCACGTCCTCGTAGTAGGACCGGTTGAAGATGCCGATGCGGCCGCGCTCGGGCAGGTGACGCTGGCAGCGCCACAGGAAGTCGTGGTCGAGCTCCTCGGACGACGGGACCTTGAACGAGGCGACCTGGCAGCCCTGCGGGTTCACCCCGGACATGACATGCTTGATCGCACCGTCCTTGCCCGCGGCATCCATCGCCTGGAAGATCAGCAGCACCGACCACCGGTCGTGTGCGTACAACGTGTCCTGGAGCTCGGCCAGCAGTTCGATCCCCTCGGCGAGCGCTTCCCTGGCCTTCGGCTTGTCCTCGTCGGAGAAGGGCCCGGTATCGGAAGGATCGACCTTCTTCAGCTTGAACGAAGCGCCGTCGGTGACAGCATACGGACGGCTCAAGGCACACGCCTTGTCGATGAGTTTTTCCTTGTTCATGCCCATTCTCCTTTTCGTGCGGCATCCATCACCGCACGCACGCTTGCCACCACGGCCCGGCGCACCCGTGCCGGCTCCGCGCACAACAACCCCTGGTTCACTTCCAGCTCGATCCCCGCATAACCATCGGGAAAAACACGCCGCAACACCGTGGTGTGGCCGTCGGCCACGCCGCGGTACGGGTAGTTGCGCCGCACGCGCAGACCCGGATCCACCACGGCCAACGCGGCCTGCCAGATCCGCGCCACACGCACCTCGTCCGCACGGCGCGGATCGTACAGCAACCCGATGTCCGCATTGCGCACCGCACCGTCGAGTTCCGGCGTGAACGAATGGACCGACACGTGCAACACCGCACGCCCGGCCCGCAGAGCCCGGGCCACCGAAGCGCGCACCGCCAACCGATGCGGCTTCCAGTACATGCTGACGATGCGGGCGCGCTCCGCCGCGGGGAGGCTGCGCGTGAGGTCGGACCAGAAGGCCGGATGGTGCGGCGAGCGGTTGGCCTCGACGAGCAACCGTGTCCACGGCACGGCATGGCATGGCACATCGAAAGCACGGGCCAGGGAACGGGCCAGCGGCAAGGCACCGGGATCCCAGCCGCGGTGCGAGGCGAGCCGTTCCGCCGCGCCGGCAAACCGTGCACGGTAGGCGGCGGGCACGCGGTTTCCCGCATGCTCGCAGGTGACGATGAGCTGGAGCGGCCGGGTCATCGCGGCGGCATCACGCGGTCGGCCTCGGTGATCGGACGCAACACGCGGCAGGGATTGCCGACCGCGACCACCATCGGCGGGATGTCGCGGGTGACCACGCTGCCCGCCCCGATGACCGATCCGTCACCGATGGTCACCCCGGGACAGACCACCGACCCGCCGCCGACCCAGACATCGGAACCGATGCGGATCGGCTTGCCGTACTCGAGGAAGGTCGCGCGGTCGGCCGGATGCACCGGATGTGTGGCGGTGTAGAGCTGCACGTTCGAGGCGAACAACACGCGGTCGCCGATGAACACCTCCGCGACGTCTAGCACGATGCAGTTGAAGTTGAAGAACACGTTCTCGCCGAGGTGGATGTTCTCCCCGTAGTCGCAGTAGAACGGCGGTTCGATCCACGGCACCTTGCCGGTGAGGTTGAACAACTGGCGCAGCAGCTCGGCGCGCCGCTCGCCCTCGTCCTCGCCGGTCCGGTTGAATGCCTGGAACAGGGTGCGGGCGCGCAGGCGGCGCGCGGACAGATCGGGATCACCGGCGAAATAGAATTCCCCGGCCAGCATTTTCTCGCGTTCGGTTTTCATCGGACCCCCGGTTGATGGGCTGGCATCCACGATGAACCGCGATCGGGAAAACCTCAACTGGATTTGGCGGAAAACGGATGGCCTTTCCCCTCCCCGCCGGTATCATGGGGTGCGATGACCGATGCCTCCGACATCCTCGCCGCCGCGCGCGAACGTCGCCTGCTGCGCGAACGGCAGGCCAGGGAAACCCATCGCGCCGTGTACCTGCTGGACGACACCTACGTGGTCAAGCAGTTCACGCTGCCCGCGGCAGCGCGGAACCCGCGCACACCGTGGCGGACCGAGGACGCCGCGCTGCAGCGCGCCGCGCCCGCCTTCGCCCCGCGCTCGTTCGGGGTGGTCGAACACATCGAGGGCGACCGGCGGGTGGCGTGCCTGGTCAAGGCCTACGTACCGGGCCGGGTACTCGACCGTCTCGGCGTCGCCGAAGCCCCGGATGCCGCCGCGCTGATGGCCGGCCTGCACCGGCTCGGCGTGGTCACCGACGATGCCAACGCGACCAACTTACTGCGCGCCGAGGACGGACGCCTGCTGTTCCTCGACCTCGGCCGCGCCCGCCTCCACGACCGCGCCGGGTGGGCGCTCCGGCGGGACATCGGCCGCGAACTGGCCAAGTTGCGCCGCGAAGGCTTCGCCTGGGACCGCGCGGCCTGGCGGACCTTCCTGCCCGCCTACTTTTCGCACCTCGCCTGTTCACATCCGGTTCGGATTTTGTTAATGTTCCTGTGCGCTACCACGACCTTCGCCCGGATGCTGCGGAAAACGCTGCAGGGTTCGTCATGGCGCGCATGATGGCATGAACATCCTGTTGTCCGGCTTGAGCAACGACCGAGTGGAGCTGAACCTGGCCCGCGCCTTGATGGATGCGGGAGTGAACCTCTCCATCATCGCCTCCAGTGGCAGCCCGGCCGAAACCCTGGCCCGTGAACGCGGCGCTCTCGCAGCCACGCATGACTTCAGCAGCCGGATCGACCGGAACGCCGTGCAGTTGTACCGGCAACTTGTGCCGGAACGAAAGATCAACCTGATCCACGCCCTGACCAACCGGGCCCTATCGACCGCGCTCAGCGCCCAGCGCCGGCTGGATCCCGCGCCGCGCATCGTCGCCTACCGGGGCACGATGGGCCATCTCAGCCGACTCGATCCGGCTTCGCATTTTTCCTACCTGAACCGGCGGGTGGATTGCATCATCTGTGTGTCCGACGCGGTGCGCCGTTACCTGAAAACCTTCCGCATCCCCGACGATCGGCTCGCGGTAATATGGAAGGGGCATGATCCGTCGTGGTACCGGTCCGCACCGCGATCCATCCTGCGCGAATGGAACATTCCGGACGGCTCGACGGTGGTGAACTTCACCGGCAACATCCGCCCGGTGAAGGGCGTGGATTACCTGCTCGACGCGTTCGAGGGCATCGACCCCGCGGAGAACATCCACCTGCTGGTGGTCGGGGAGGTGCGCGATCCGTCGATCCGCAAACGCATGGGCCGCCACCCGCACGTACATTTCACCGGCTTCCGCAACGAAGCCACCGCCCTGGTCGGGGCGTGCGACCTTGCGGTCATGCCCTCGATCGAACGCGAAGGCCTGCCCAAGGCGGTGTCGGAAGCGATGGCCCAGCAGGTCCCCTGCGTGGTGTCGGACGTCGGCGGCCTGCCCGAGCTGGTCGAGAACGGCGTGAGCGGCGTAGTGATCCCGCCCCGCGATGCCGCGGCGATCCGCGACGCGGTTCGGGCCCTCGCCGCGGACCCGGAGCGACGCCGCACGATGGGCCGGGCCGCCCGGGCCCGGGTCGAAGGCGTGTTCAACTTCCGCCACACCGTGGAGAAAACGCGCGCGGTGTACGAACGGCTTCTCGCACCGCACCACGCCTCCGCCCGTTGAGCGCACGCGGACGCGGACGTCAGCGGTAGCCGTAGCATCGCAGCTCGTCGTCCATCACCGCGTTCAGGGTGGCCACCTCATCTGCGGTGAACGCCTTTTCCCACTTGTCGTTGCGGTCCTCGATGCTGCAACTGGCCGCACGGCGCGCCTCTTCGCTCCAGTCGAGCCCGCAGAACGTGGCGGTGCGGCCGAGGAAGGCGACCGGATCGCGGGTGAAGTCCTCGTAGCGCAGTTCGAGAAACTGGTCGGCGGGAAGGGCCAAGCCGACCTCGCGCACGTAGCGCACCACGGCGCGCCACTGGTGCGCGACGGAGGCGACGGGCTCGGTCTTCTCCCAGTCGCGCCACCCTTCCGGCTTCACATCCCACCAGCGCCGGGGGTTGCCGGCACGCTGGCGTCGTTCGAGCACCGAGCGGCAGACCGCGCGGCCGTCGCGCACGAGGTGGATGAACAGCGCGTCGGGAAAGATCGCGCGCAGGAACTCCATGCGCATCCCGTTGCGCGGACACTTGGAGATAAAGCGCGGCCGGTCATACAGGCGCAACACGTTTGCCACTGCGGTGGTGTAGTAGCGGCGGCTGGCCAGGGTGACGTCGCTGGCGCGCAGGATGTCGGTGTCGCCGGTGACAAATGTATCCCACATCGTGCCCGCCTCGCCGGGCTTGTGGTCGCGCACGAACAGCGCCATCAACTTCAACGCCGGGTAGCAGGTCGGGGCCTTGCGGGTGAGGTGGGTGGTGGTCGCCAGCGCCGGATGCTCGGCCATGACACGGTGCAGCGCGGTGCTCCCGCTGCGCGGCATGCCCACGATGAAGATGGGGCGATCGATGGGGCTCATGCGATGTCCAGGAAGTAGCATGGTTTGGCGTCGAGGGTGATGCCGGTTGAGCGGGCAAGTTCGCGCCCGTCGCGGTCGAGGATGGCCGCGCAACGGAATGGCGGGGTGAAGTACACCGGTTTCGGATGGGCCCAGGCGAGGGCGAAGCCGCGGCCGTCGGCCCCGCGGAAACGCAACAGCCAGACCCCGTCCGGCGAGGCCATCTTCTCGAGGAACACGGCGCGGCCGGCGTGGCGGACGAGGTTGACCAGGGCGGCGTGGGCGGGCCGCGCGCGCCAGGGCGTCGCATGGTTGTCGACCAGGCCGAACCCGTGGGCGGCCAGCCGCCACCAGTACACGGCATCGACCAGCCCGGAGCAAAGGGCGAGCGCGAGGTAGCGGACGAGGTAGTTCGCATAGGCCTGTTCATCGACGCTCGGATCGTTGGCGTGGGAACCGGGGATGATGTAGGGCGAGTTGACCGGCGAAAACGGGCCGGTGCCGAGGATCGGCCAGTTGACCTCGGACACGATGAGCCGGTCGCCGCGCACGGCCGGACTCCACGCGGCAATGGCCTTGGCAAGCGCGAACTTCTCGACCGCGGAGAACGGTCCCTGCCGGTTTTCCGGCGCACCGCGGCGATCCACGTAGAGGTGGTGGGACAGGGCATCGAATACACCTTCACGCGGTAGCTGGTCGAGCAGCCCGGCGAGGGTGTGGTACTCGAAGTCGATCGCCGCCGGCCCGGACAGCGACAGGTTCAGCGCGCGGGCGCGCTCGATCACCGGATCGAGCAGGCGACGGTATTCGCGCACATCCCACACCCCCCACTTCACGCGATTGACGGCGTGGCCTACCTCGACCACATCAGCCAGCCCGGCGAGCGCGGGCAGGTTCCGGTCGAGAAAGGCGCACCACACCGCCGGGTCGCGCACCGCAGCGCGGTCCTGGACCAGCGCGGCCATGACCCGGTGGCCGAGGCCGTGCAGGTGCCGTGCCTCGGCAAGGGCGGCCTCGTTCACCGCATCCCTTTCGTGCCGGTACAGACGCACCAGCACGGGCACACGACCGATGGCCTCGAGCCACGGACGCTCCGACGCCTCCGCGCCGGGAGCGGTGCCGATGGCGACGCCGATGCGGTGCTCGAGGGCGACTTCGCGCCGGAAGGCTGCATCGCGCAGGTCGCGGTAGCGCGACCAGACCGGACCAAGCGCCTTGAACAGGCCGCGCGCGACATAAAAATTATTGGCCGCGGGATAATAGGCATGGCGTTCACGGCTGAGCATGGTGCTCACCGCCTGGACCGACCGGTCGTCCCACACCCACAACTCGCGGCCGCGCGGGACCTGCGGCAGCAGCGCATCCTTCGCGCGCTGGCGCGCCTCGCGGATCGGATGCCGGTAGCGGCGCGACGCAGTGTGCAAGGCGAAGCGGCGGCGGTAGCGGGCCTCCAGCTCGTTGAAGGCGCGCGGCGGATGCTGGTGGCGGAAGTACATGCACTTGAAGACGCGGAAGAAATCGGAGGGCAGGTCGATGCGCGACAGGTCGCGCGCCCGCTGGTCGAGGGTCAGTTCGTCGGCGAGCTGCGCGCGGTTGAGGTCGATGAAGCGGACATCCTTCCACGCATCCGGTCCGTCGCGGCGCAGCAGGATGTTCTGGTTGCCGAGGTCGCGGTGGCAGACCCCCGCATCATGCAGGTCGGCGACAGCAAGGGCCACCGTTTCCATCAGCTCCATGATACGTCGACACAACGGGTCCTCACGGTACAACCGGTTCAGTTCGTCGCGGAAACTGGTGATCCCCTCCTCGTACGCACAGAGATAATACGAGGCAAGCAGGCGACCGCCTTCCCATCGATCAAGGTAGGCAATCGGCTTCGGGGTGCCCACGCCGCGTTGGTCGAGCCGGACTGCCGTGTCAAAGGATCGCCGGGCCTTCGAGCCGCGGCGGGCGAAATCGCGGTCGCGCCACCATGACCCCCGCGCAAAGGATTTGATGGCCACGGAAACCGGCACGCCGCCGATGGTGATGGTGTGGGTCGCAAGCGCGTGGCGGCCAAGCGATGCCAGGCCGTCGCCTGCGGCAAGCCAATCGGAAACCTGCTCCAGCGCGGCCTGCTCTTCCGGACGCCATGTCCAGCCGGCATAAAGCGCGCCCGTGAGGGGGCTGGAGCGATACGGAATGACAGGCATGGGCAAACAGTACAAACCGGCTTGTAGCCAATCAATCCCGAAGACGCATCCATCTCAAGCGCCTCGCCGAGGCCGGATCCCCCCTGATACCGGACTGACAATTGCCCTTGCTATCCGGATTGGTGCAGGGATAGGTTCTGTCCGTTTCCATGAAGATCAGTGGCTTTTCATTCTGCCGCAATGCGGCGAAATTGTACTACCCGGTGGCGGAATCCATCCGGTCGGTCCTGCCTATCTGCGATGAATTCATTGTGGCGGTCGGCAAGGGTGACCCGGACGACGCCACCCGCGAAGTGATCGAGGCGATCGGCGATCCGAAGATCCGGATCATCGACACCGAGTGGACCGACCGGGAGAAGCTGCAAGGTTGGATCCACAGCCAGCAGACCAACATCGCGCTGAACGCCTGTTCGGGCGACTGGTGCCTTTATGTCCAGTCGGACGAGGTCGTGCATGAGAAGGACCTGCCGCTGATCCAACAACGGGCTGCCGCGCTGATGGATGACCGGCGGGTGGAGGGATTGGCCTTCCGCTACCTGCATTTCTGGGGCGACTACAGCCACGTTCACCGCAGCCATGCCTGGTATCCTACCGAGATCCGCATGATCCGCAACGGCATGGGCATCCAGTCCTTCCGATCCGCGCAATCGTTTCGCCGCAACGGCAAGCGGTTGCGTGGCGTGGATGTCGGCGCCGATATGTTCCACTACGGTTGGGTCCGCCCACCGCGCCTGATGCGGGTGAAAAGCTACGAGATGATCCACACCCACCACGGCAAACAACGCGCCGAGGAGCTGCACGGCCAGTCGGCCGGTGTCTTCAACTATGGGTCGCTGGCGCAGATACCGCGCTTTGCCGGAACCCATCCGGCGGTGATGAAGGATTGGATCGCCCGGTTCGACTGGGGCGATCAACTCCAGTACGCGGGGCCATCGCCGGTGCGCCACCGCCATGACCAACCCAAGCAACGAATCCTGACCTGGATCGAACAGAACCTCTTGTTCGGCCGGATGCGCCTCGGCGCCAAACCGTTCCGCCGGGTGTGGGGCGCCTGACGGTCGCAACGGCGTTCGCCCCCGGCGATCCGGAGGATTCTCGACTTGGCTCTCCCGCTGGCGTAAGGTGTTCGCCATGCATTCGATTATTCCCGATCTTCAATCCGCCATCCTGTGCGACGACGTGCGCCAGGAGCGCAACGGCAAATTCATCCTGATCGGCCTGTTCGACGCGATCATGATCCCGCAGCTTCCCGTCCGCTACCCGCGGCTGTTCATGGTCTCGCGCTGGTGCAGCGGCGAAGGGGAATTCTTGCAGCATTCGCGCATCCTCGTGCCGGACATGAGCACCTCGCTGGTCGAGGGCCAGAAGATTCCGGTGCGGCTGCCCAACACCGAGGCTACCGCCACCAACGTCGAGGCATTCCTCAACGTCGAGTTCCGCGAGGAGGGTCCGCACTGGGTGGAGATCCTGCTCGATGGCGATATCAAGATCCGCTACCCGCTGCGCGTCTCCATCGTCAAGCCGCCGCCGGGGCAGCCCCCCCAGGGCGACCTGCCGGCGTAAGCGCGGCTTGTCCGATCAGGCCGGTGGCGGCGCGAACAGGTCCGCACCGATCGTGCCTTCGAGCGCCTTCAGGCTGGCCGGCGTCTCGAGGTACAGCAACCGGTTGGTCACTTCCTTGAGCTGATCGGCGATCTTCAAGCGTTCGGCTTCGGCTTCGTACTCCGAGAGCGTGAGGAAGTTGTCGAGCTCGCGGGCGATGGTCCGGTTGACCGCGAGTTCGCGCTCCTGCCGCTTGACCAGCCGTTGCTTGTACCACGGGCTGGCGAGGATCGAGGAGCGGGTGAATTGGGCGCGGATCGAAGGATCGTCCAATCCCTTCCCCTCGAAGTCGCCGCGGGCCATGATGTGCAGCAGCGCCTTGAGCGGCGGCACGGCGAGGTCGATCGAACCATCGAGGAAATACTGCGCCGCGACCCACTGGTGGGCGGAGACGATGTTATCCATCGAATCGACGAAGACCTCGAGGTCCTGCAGTTCGGGCTTGAGCATGTCCGGCGCGAACACCATGTCGGGTGTGGTGAAGATGCGGCCGCCATACACCTGCATGAAGCGCGGGGTGATGCGGTAGCCGAGGCGGCTGGCCAGCACGGTCTTGCCGTTGTGCTCGAAGTCGCGGCAGCGCTCGAGGCAGCCCTTCTCGATCAGGTCGGCGGCGGTGCGTTCCTTCGGGCGCATGCGGCTCCAGATCTCGGGCACGACCAGGCTGACGTCGTGGTCGACGCGGTAGTTCGGGCCGACATACCCGGCGGCGGTGATGAAGGCATCGCAGCCGCACAGGGCGAGCGACAGGAACGCGTTGTTCAGGTCGTGGATCGGCAGCAGGGCGTTGAACGGGGCCTTGGTCAGCGCGCCTTCCGAACCGGCGCCGGTGGTCGACGGCGACTTGCCGGTGATGCTGGCGATGAACTCCATCAGCAGCTCGGGCAGCTCCATGTAATGCACCGGGTTGAACACGCAGAGCGGGCGCACGCCGGTATCCGGCGGATTGTTGCGGCGGCCCGGCAGCACGGCATGGACCGGGGCGGGCACCGCCTTGTCGGTGGTCATGCGGCGGTACAGGCGCGCACCAACCTCGGCGAGGTAGCGCTGGCGCGGGTTCTCGAGGTCCGGGCGGACCTGGAGGTAGCGCGGATTCTTGGTCGGCTTGCCGTCCACGATGCGCGGGTGAGCGGGCGAGACGATGTAATCGGGATGTCCCTTCGCGAGGTGCTTGTGGAACATCCGCTGCACCGGTTCCGAATACTGGCCGAAGCGGATCGCGTCCTCAACGATGTCGTTGGCCTGCTTGCGGTCGAGCGGCTCGTAGTTGCAGAAGAAGTTGCCGGGCCTGGCCATGTCGGCCTCGGTCTTGATGTCGTACCCGCGCACGATGGCGTCGTCGGGCCGCTGGAAGAACTTGTTCTCGCAGTTCACCACGAACTTCGCCGACGGGAAGTTGAACTCCGGATCGACCTTCTCGATCACACTGCGCGGCACGGTGACCGAGGCGGTGATATCGTCCTCGGTGGAGATCTTGTTCGCCGGGATGAAATCCTTGCGCACACCGAAGATCCGCCACGATCCGTCGCCGTTGTAGCCGACGCGGACGTACCGGGTGTTGATCTTGTTCTTGCGGTAGCGCAGTTCGTTGCCGGGATTGCCGTTGATCACGTCCACGCTGAACCGGCTGCGCCAGTCATCGCCCCAGTCCGGCTTGTAGTACCGCTTCACGACGAACACCAGGTCCTTGATGTACTGCGGGATGCGGTGGAGCCAGGCGTTGTATTCGTCGGTGTAATCCTCCGACGGCGTAAGCAGTTTGATGACCGATCCGAGGGTGCGCTCGGGGCTCAGCAGGGCGCGGCCCTTGCGGTTTGGCGGGGACGACTTGAACCGGTCGAAGTAGTCCTTCTTGATGATCTCATCGACCAGGTCGAAGTCCTTCTTCATGTCGGCCACGAACACCGGACCGTCGATCATCGCATCGGAGATCGGCTTGGAGATCTCCGACTTGCCGCCGCCCGACACGGTGCAGGGCTTGTGGCAGAGCGTACCCTCGGCGGGCTCGCCATAGAGGCGCCAGCGGCTGCCGCGGGCCGGCTTGAGCATGCCGATCTTGTAGCCGGACGGCAGGACGTAGACCTGGTCGGGCAGCAGCTTGATCTCCTGCTGCCTGCCGTTGCGTTTCCAGGAGACCGACTGGGTGTCGAGCTTGATGTGCACGTTCTCGGGGACGTAGATGATCGACGGGTATTTCCGGTCGATGCCGTAGCCTTCCGGCTTCACCTCCATCACGTCGGAGAACAGGCGGCTGATCTCGGCGAAGGTCTGGCCCTTCTCCGGAATCATGCTGTTCATCGAGAAGTCCTCGCCGAGGTCGTAGCGCGGGAACACGAAGGCGCCGCCGGCATGCTCCTCCTCGACGAGTCCGTAGAGGTTCGCGGCATAGCTGATCTGGGTCTTCACTTCCTTCTTGCAGTAGCCGAAGTAGTTGTCGGCGATGACGGTGACGATCACGCCTCGCTCATCGCGCGCGGTGATCTTGAACGCCGAGCCGTCGTTGTAGATCTCGTCGGGCTTGTCCCAGCACATGCCGTCGCGCTTCTGGCGTTCGGTGGCCTGGTTGCGAGCCGGCAGGCCGAGCTCCTTCTTGGTCAACCGCGTCAGGTGCGGGGCGAGGATCACGCAGCCGGTGTGGCCGCTCCAGTGCTCGGCATCCAGCGCGGCATTGTTCTCGGGCAGGTACGGGTCACCGCCGTTGCCGAAGATCGATTCGATGAAGTCGAGGTTGGCAATCATGCTGCCGGGGACGAAGAACCGAATTTCCATCCGCTTTTCCGGCGTAAATCCGGGCACTTCCGGGCAGACGACCGGACGGAGCAGCAACGAAACGATCGTCTCCGCCTTGGCCTCCTGGGCCTCGGTGAAGGGCAGGCGCTGCAACGACGGCGGCGGATTGACGGCATGGTAGAGCAGGCGGCCGAAGACGTCCTTCGGCACCGCCTTCTTGTCGTCGGCCACCGGCAGGCCACCCTCGGCGACGTGGAACACGCCCTGGGTGGTGCGCCGGTCATTCACCGGGTTATGCAACACCCCGTTGGCCAAACGATAGCTGCGCATAATCTCGGACGCATAAGCATCGGCATTCGGCGGCAGGGACAACATCCGGGCCAGGCCGGGACGGTCGAGCACGAAGGTCCGGGCGGGCAGGCGGAACGGCATGTCCACATCGACTTCACCGATGTAGTCGTAAAGGAAGTTCTGGATCCGGCGGTCGGCCGGGCACAGGTAATCGGACAACAGCCGCGATTGCTCCTGGTAGTTTGCCAGCAATGATTTGCTGAGCGAGATGAACGGGAACTGTTCGGGTTGGCCGAAGATCGGGCACCCCAGCGCAGCCAACTTCAAGTTGATGTACTCGATCACGATCCGCTCGTCGGCGGGCATCTTTTCCAAGCTGTTCATGGGCTTTTTCCTCGTTTATCTGGGCCCCATCATACCGGGGCACCGGGGCAGGGCAATCGATTCCCTGTTCAATGTGTATTAGGCGATCATGGCAAAGTCGCCGCCCCGCGGCTATCGGGGAAACCACGAACGGCACCCCCGCTCGTACCTTGTCGCACCGGCGGGATCCGGTCACGGCGCGGATACGTCGGGCGAGGTCGCCGGCTTGTGCGGCCGCACCGCTTCGCCCACCTTGCGGGCGGCCGCAGCAGGGAGGTTTTTGGTGATCTCGGACTCCCCGCCGCCAAAGCTCATCTCGAACAGGCTGGAGGGCTGCCCTGACGGGTCGTCAGACGGGTTGTAGGCGTCGTAGTCGATCGACCCGGTTTCGCCCGACGGCGTGCCGCAGCCGGCGAGCAGCAGCGAGGCGGTTACCAGGGCATACAGGTGGTGGCGCATGGTGTCACTATACCCGCCATCCCCACGCGGGGAAAGGCGGAAACATCCTGTCGTTGCCGGAACGTGAACATTGGCGTAGGGTTTTGCGTCTATCCGGTCACCATGAAACAATCCCTGCTTTCCTTCCTGATGGCGGGCGCCCTGATGGCGGTCCCGCTGCGCGCGGCCACCCCGAATGCCGCGCGTCTGTTTGGTGACGCCATTGCCGATGTCGTGGAGAAGAATATGCCCGCCGTGGTGGTCATCCGCACCGAGTCCCGCCAGTACCGGGTGGCCCGTGACCGGTTCTTCGGCCACATGTACCGGATCCCCGAACGCCTGGCCGGCCAAGGTTCCGGCGTGCTGTTCAAGAAGGACGGCTATATCCTGACCAACAACCACGTCATCGATGGCGCGGAAAAAGTCGAAGTGGTGTTCGATGATGGCGCCAAGTATCCGGCCACGGTCGTCGGAAAGGACGTACACACCGACCTCGCGGTGGTGAAGATCGAGGCCACAGACAAGGAGTTTCCGGCGGTAGAGATCGGCGATTCCGACACCCTGCGCGTCGGTGAATTCGTCATCGCCCTCGGCTCCCCGTTCAGCCTGGACAGCAGCGCCACGCTGGGCATCGTGAGCCAGAAGGGTCGCTCGATCGGCCTGCTCCCGTTCGAGGACTTCATCCAGACCGACGCCGCCGTGAACAAGGGCAACAGCGGCGGCCCGCTACTGGATGTCGATGGCCGCCTGGTCGGCATCAACACCGTGATCCAGACCGCCGGCGTGTCCGACGGCAACATCGGCATCAGTTTCGCCGTGCCGGTGAACCTCGCCATGAACGTGGCCGAGTCGATCATCCGCACCGGCCGCTGGGAACGCCCGTGGATCGGTATCCTGATGCGCGAGGTGGAGGACGGTGTACGCATCATGGATGTCGTGCCCGACAGCCCGGCCCAGCGCGCCGGCCTGCTCGCCGGCGACGTGATCCGCGCGGTGGACGGCCAGGCCGTGGACGCCTCGGCCAAGGTCCAGCGCAGCATCTTCCGCCGCAAGATCGGCGACCCGGCCACCCTGACCATCGACCGCAATGGCGCATCCCTTAACCTCCGCATCGTGACCGAAACCATGCCGACCCCCGCGCTGATGTTACGCGAGTAGGAACCATGCCCCGCCTCCGCCTCGATTTACTCGTCGTCCAGCAAGGTCTCGCGGAAAGTCGCGAGAAAGCGCAGGGCCTGATCCGCAGCGGAAGAGTCCGGATCGGCGGCCACCCGCAGACCAAACCCGGCCACCTGTACCCGGACGACACCGTGCTGGACGTGGAGGCGAACGAACGGTTCGTCAGCCGCGGCGGCGAGAAACTCGAAACCGCCTTCCAGCATTTCCCGCTATCCGCCGACGGCAGGGTGGCGGTGGATGTCGGAGCGTCCACCGGCGGCTTCACCGACTGCCTTCTGCAGCACGGGGCCCGCACCGTGTACGCGCTCGACGTCGGCCACGGGCAACTCCATTGGAAACTGCGCAACGACCCGCGCGTGGTCGTGCACGAGGGCATCAACGCCCGGCAGCTCGACCCGGCCCTGTTCACCGAGCCCCCCACCCTCGCCGTGGTCGACGTGTCGTTCATCTCGCTGACCCTGATCCTCCCCGCGCTGTGCGGCATCCTCGCCCGCCCGGCCGAGCTGGTGACCCTGATCAAGCCGCAGTTCGAGGCCGGCCGGGAGCAGGTGGGCAAAAACGGCGTGGTGCGCGATCCCGCCGTCCACCAGGAGGTGATCGACCGCATCAAACGGTTTGGCGAAGGGCAACTGGGTCTGGTATGGTCCGGATTATGCGAATCCGCCATCAAGGGTCCCGCCGGCAACACCGAGTTCCTCGCCTGGTGGAAAACACCGTGAACACCGGGCGGACGGTGCCATGAAAACCATCGGCCTCATCGTCCACACCACGAAATCGGTCAGCGCCGACGCCCTGCGCCGGTTGACCGAAACCGCCCGCCGGCTGAACGTGGACTTGTGCACCTGCCCCCCCTACGGCGACCACCTGACCGGCATCCGCTGCGTGGAGACCGCGGCCTGCACGCAGGCGATGGATGCCCTGGTCGCCCTCGGCGGCGACGGGACCCTGCTGCGCGCGGTCGGCCTGATCGCCGGGCGCGACATCCCGGTGCTCGGCGTGAACCTCGGCCGGCTCGGTTTCCTGACCAGCGTGACCGAGTCCGAACTGGAACACGGCCTCGAAGCCCTCGTCGCCGGCACCTACACGACCAGCGCCCGCACCATGCTCGACGGCACGATCGTGAACCGCAAGGGCGCATCCGTCGACGTGTTGCGCGCCTTGAACGATGTCGTGGTCGGCTGGGGCCAGTCCACCCGCATCGTCACCCTCGACGTCGCGATCAACCAGGAACCGGTCGCGTCGTACCGCTGCGACGGCATCATCGTATCCACCCCGACCGGATCGACCGGCCACTCGTTGTCGTCCGGCGGACCGATCCTCCACCCCGACGCCCCGGCGCTGCTGCTGAACGTGATCTGTCCGCACACGCTGAGTGCCCGCCCGGTGGTCGTGCCCGACAACGCGGAAATCCGCATCACCGTGAAACAGACGAGCAAGCAATTGCTGTTATCGGTGGATGGACAGGACGGCCGGACCCTCTCCGAGGGCGATGCCCTGGTGATCCGCAAGGCGACGGAACGCTTTAACCTGGTCCACCTGCCCGGCTACCAGTACTTCGCGGTGCTTCGGAAAAAACTGCACTGGAGCGGATCGAGCAGCTGATCGGATCCGGCGCGCCGCCAGGTCAACCGCCCGCCAGCCGCGCCGCCTCGTACACCAGCCGCACCGCCACCCCGCGCTCGGCAGCCACCCGCTGGCAGTCGGCCATCTCCGGCGATCGGGTGAGCACCTCGCCGCGCCATGTCCCGACCTTGACCCGCACCGGTCCGTAGGGCGTCGCCACCGTTTCAAAGGCGCGGGCAAGTTTGGTCCGCTCGACCGCGTATTCACGGACCCCGAAGGTGGTGCTGCCACGGAAGATGCGGTCGATGACGACCTCGCGCCGCTCCGGTTCGGTCAGCACCGAAACGACCACGCCGGGCCGCTGCTTCTTCATCGTCACCGGCGTGCAGGTAACGTCCAGCGCACCGGCCGCGAGCACGTCCTCCATCAGGACGCCGATCAGTTCCGGCGTCGTGTCGTCGAGCGTGCACTCGATCACCACGCAGGTGTCGCGCTCCGCCGATACGGCAAGCTCATACAGCGAGGCGCGCACCACGTTCGGACGGTGATGCAGCTCGCGGCGGCCCACCCCGTACGCCGCGCGCACCAGCACCGCCCCCGGTGGAATCGCCGCCACCGTGCGCCAGCCGGCCAGCAACGCCGCCCCGGTCGGCGTGACCAGCTCAAACGGCTCATCGGTCTGCACCACCGGCAACCCCTGGATCAACTCGATCGTCGCCGGTGCCGGATTCGGATACACCCCGTGCGCACACCGGATCGCCCCGTGGCCGAGCGGGATCGGCCCGACCGATACCGAGGCGACGCCCAACTGCTCCAGCGCCCAGCAGGCACCGGTGATGTCGAGGATCGAATCGGCCGCCCCGACCTCGTGGAAATGGATGTCCGCCACCGGCACGCCGTGCACCTTGGCCTCGGCGTGGCCGAGCGAACAGAAAATCCCCACCGCCCGCGCCGTCACATTCGCCGGCAACCCCGCGCCCTCGAGCAACTGGACGATCTCCGACAAGGCGCGGTGCGGCGCGTGGTCATGGGTTTCATGCGTGTGCGAATGATCATGGCGATGGCCGTGATCGTGGCCGGCGTGGTGCGCATGGTGGTGATGGTCGTGCACCGGCGAAACCGGCTCGGCGGGTTCGGCCGCCTCCGGCTGACCGGCCACCGCGACGGAAACCCGGGTGCCGGTGATGCCACGGCTGCGCGCCGGTTCGGCGGTGATCGTGAACGGATCGAGCGGTAACACCCGCAGCGCCTCGCGCAGGGCGTCCAAGTCCGCCCCGAGCGCAACCAGCGCGCCGAGCACCATGTCGCCACTCGCCCCGCCGACGCACTCGAGGTGCAGATGCTTCACGCGGTCGCCTCCCCGGCACAACGGTTGATGATCGCCGCGGCGATCGCCGCGCCAAACCCGTTGTCGATGTTGACCACGGTGATCCCCGGAGCACACGAGTTGAGCATGGCCAGCAGCGGAGCCACCCCGCCAAAATTCACCCCGTACCCGACGCTGGTCGGCACCGCGATCAACGGGCGGTCGATCAACCCGCCCAACACCGACGGCAACGCCCCCTCCATCCCGGCCACGCACACCACCGCGCGCATCGACCGCAAGGTCTCGAGGTGCGGCATCAAGCGGTGCAGCCCGGCCACCCCGACATCCGAGATCAACGTCACCCGCGCCCCCGCCCATTCGGCGGTGAGGACCGCCTCCTCCGCGACCGGCAGGTCCGCCGTGCCCGCGCACACCACCGCGATGTGACCGACCGGTTCGGGTTTGTTCGCCACCGCGACGGTGATGCACCGCGCCCGCGCATGGTACACCGCATCCGGATGCACCGCAGCCACACACGCGAACACCGAAGGCTCAGCGCGGGTGGCCAGCACCGGTTGACCGGCCTGCTTCAGCACGCCGACAATCGCCGCGACCTGCTCCGGGGACTTGCTCGGGCAATAGATCACCTCGGGAAACGCGCGGCGGCGCGGCCGGTCGAGGTCGATGCGGGCGAATCCGAGGTCGCGCACACCGTCCTGCTTGAGCAGGCGAGCCGCCTCGTCCGGAGCCAGTGCACCGCCAGCCACCTGCCGCAAGACATCGTCGAGGTTCATGGCGTGGGAGGGCGAGACGGGATGTCCGGGAACCGCTCGCGCAGGATTTGCTGGAATTCAGGACGACCGCGAATGGCATCGAAATCAGAGTCGGAAAGATATGCCTGCAATTGCGACGGCGTGCACGCGTCGGCGCCGCGCCGTATCCACTCGAAGGCCGCCTCGGTGTTCTGCTCCAGCACGTAGCTGATCGCCATGTTGAAATAGGCGGTGGCGCGGTTCGGGGCGCGCTCGATCAATTCCCGCAAGCGCTCGCGGGCTCCGGCATGGTCGCCAATGCGGATCAGGCACACCGCGAGGTTGTTCAGCACGCCGGTGTTGTCGGGCATTTGCTTGAGACCCAGCTCGAAATTCTCGATGGCCAGATCGTAGCGACCAAGCCGCAGGTGGATGAATCCCAGGTTGATGTAGGCCACACCATACTCGGGGCGGATCTGCAGCGACGTGTTGAGCAACTCCTCGGCGCGGCTCATCATGCCCTTCTGCATGTAATTGATGGCGAGGTTGTTCAGGGTCTCGGCGCTGAACGGCTCGCGGTTGAGCGACTTCTCGAGCAGCAGCACCGCCTGGTCGAACTGCCCGCGCTGGGTGTAGATCGAACCGAGCAGGCGGACCGCGAGGTTCATGTCGGGCCAGACCTCGAGGGCTTTCAGGGTTTCGCGTTCGGCCCCGTCCATGTCACGTGCGCGGATGTATTGTTGGGCGGAACGGACATACGACATCGCCTCCGCCATTTTCTGAGGCGACAAGGTGGGTGGCGGGGTCTGCGGTGTTCCACCGAGATCGGTCATCAACGTATCCATGGCCGGCGCGGCGGAGGTTGTTCGATTGGTCGCCGTGGCGATCAGGTTGGTGGATGGTGCCGTCAAGCTGAACCCGAACGGGTTGTCATCCTCCCCGGAACGCCCCCAGTTGAAGACCGCCGCCAGACCGACAACCAGTGCAGCCATGATGCCGAACAGGATCAGCGCCTTGCGGTGCGGCGGCGGACCGGCCGAGGGCGTCGGATTGAAGACCGTCGGCTCGGCCTTGGCCGGCTTGTTGTAGATATCCCCGCGGTGTTTCATGCGTGCTTTCGCCCAACAACGTACCCCACCACGTTACCGGAATCCATACAGGGGGTAAATGTTTTCCTGTGCTGGCCCAAGCGGTCCGGGCCAACACAAAACGCCATCCGGACGGTTTGTCCAAATGGCGTTGGTGCGGGGCGTACGGACCGCCCGATGCGGTTGCCGGGTTAGCGGACCTTGTTGGCGGCGCGGCGCTTGGCCACGATTTCCTCGGCCTGGCTGTACGGGACCGCCTCGTAGTGCTCGAACTCCATCGAGAAGCTAGCGCGGCCCTGGGTCAGCGTGCGGACGTGGTTGGCGTAGCCGAACATTTCCCCGAGCGGAACCTTGGCGCGGATGATCTTCTGTGAACCCTTCGAATCCATGGTCTCGATCCGGCCGCGGCGCTGGGCCAGCGAACCGGTCACCGCACCCATGAACTCCTCGGGGGTGACCACCTCGACGTCCATGATCGGCTCCAGCAACTGCGGGGCCGCGCGCATGAAGCCTTCCTTGAACGCCATGCGGGCCGCTTCCTGGAACGCGATGTCGCTCGAGTCGACGTCGTGGTACGAACCGTCCCACAGCGCCACCTTGATGTCGACAACCGGGTACCCGGCATACGGACCGGAGACCATCGCGCGGATGATGCCCTTCTCGACCGACGGGATGAAGTTCTGCGGGATGCGGCCACCGACGACTTCATCGATGAACGAGAAGCCGGCACCCTTGTCGTTGGGCTCGAGGCGGATCTTGACGTGACCGTACTGGCCGCGACCACCCGACTGCTTGATGTGCTTCGCTTCCTGCTCGATCGTGGCGGTGCAGGTCTCGCGGTAGGCGACTTCCGGACGGCCGACCGTCGCGCTCACGCCGAATTCGCGCTTGAGGCGGTCGACGATGATTTCGAGGTGCAACTCGCCCATGCCCGAGATGATCGTTTCCGAGGTCTCGTGGTCGAAACCGACATTGAAGGTCGGATCCTCGTCGGCCAGCCGGTACAAGGCCTCGGACAACTTCTCGTTGTCGGCCTGCGAGTCGGGCTTGATCGAAATCGACACCACCGGGGCCGGGAAGTCGATCGCCATCAGGTGGATCGGATGGTCCTCGTTGCAAATGGTATCGCCGGTCTTGGTGTCGCCAAAGCCGACCACCGCGACGATTTCGCCGGCATAGGCCTCCTGCAACGGCTCCTGCTTGTTGGCGTGCATGCGCAGCAGTCGGCCGACGCGCTGAGTCTTGTCGCGGGTGATGTTGTACACCGCCTCGCCCTGCTTGAGGGTGCCGGAGTAGATGCGCACGTAGGTCAGCTTGCCCATGTGCTTGTCGGACATGATCTTGAACGCCATGCCGGAGAACGGGGCGGTGTCGTCGGCCATGCGCTGGTTGGCCTCCTTCTCGACCGCGCAAATGACCGGGGGGATGTCCATCGGGGACGGCAAGTAGTCGACCACCGCGTTGAGGATGATCTGCACGCCCTTGTTCTTGAACGAGGAACCGCAGAACAGCGGGACCATCTTGCGGGCAATGGTGGCCTTGCGGACCGCCGCCATGACTTCCTCGACCGTCAACTCCTCGCCGCCGAGGTACTTCTCGAGCAGCGAATCGTCGGACTCCGCCGCCTTTTCGATCAGGTTGTGGCGCCATTTGGTCGCCTCGTCCACCAGCTG
>ERZ761607.2434-NODE-2434-length-20228-cov-4.270262_pt1 | contig 20228 bp, 21 predicted proteins | sample MGYA00511164_ERZ761607 | MGnify/ENA primary metagenome ERZ761607 (study PRJEB28899, sample SAMN02445080) | bioreactor sludge metagenome | biome: EBPR sludge | place: Australia: Brisbane, Thorneside Wastewater Treatment Plant | collected 2011-06-22 ... | reverse complement strand
TTGCGGCCAATGACAATTCCAGGCCGAGCCGTGAAAACCGTGATGCGGGCGCGGTTGGCGTAGCGCTCGATCACGACTTCCGGTACGGCGGCATCCTTGAGACGGCTCTTGACCATCTTGCGGATCTCAATGTCCTCGTGGAGGAGATCACCGAATTCCTTCTTGCTGGCAAACCAGCGGGAACGCCAATCCTTGTTGACGGCTACCCGCAAACCATTTGGATTTACTTTCTGTCCCAAGTCATGCTCCTTTCGGAAAACGAAAAACGCTTATTTTGCGGCGGTTTTGTTATCCGTCAATACAATCTTGATGTGACTCATTTTTTTCTGGATAGGACCCGCACTTCCGCGAGCACGGGGCTGGAATCGCTTCATCATGTGGCCCTGGTCGACAATCGCCGACTTCACGACCAAATCATCTGCGGAAAGACCATTGTTGTTTTCCGCATTGGCAATCGCGGACTTGAGGGTCTTGCCGATATAGAGACCCGCCTTGCGTTCGCTGAACAGGGTGATCTTCAGGGCATCCGATGCGGAACGACCCTGGATTTCCCGCGCCATGTCGCGAATCTTCGTCGGTGAAACCCGTGCATCTTTAGTTATAGCCACGACGTCCATGTTTACCTCATCCATCCTGCGTACTTCGTAAAACCAACCGATCCCCCGCTTCGGGAAACGGCATCCGTTCATTCCACTCAATCAAACCACCGGCAATACGTTCCCGGACATCCGTTATCCGTATCACCGCCAACACATCATTTCCTCGAACAACCGAGAACCGCATTCCCTGCTTCATCCCGGAGCGGACGCCGCCACTTACCACGGCGACCATCATCTCTCTATTTACCTCGACGACCTGCAACCGCGCCGGGTCCGACATGACCTCCGGCGGTACGGTCATCGATTTCGGCGAACCGACCGGTGTCCGCTCTCCACCACCTGCGATCCCCAGGTCCAACTGGACCCTGGATTCCGCAAGCTTCAACTCCAGCAACATCACCTGGCGGGTCAGGTTGGTGACCTGGCTAGCCAGCCGTTGATTCTCCTGCTGCAACAGAATCAACATTTCAGCTGTTTCCCCATCGCTGGGTTTCGGGGTCAGCTTCTCTCCCCGCGCGTTCAACCAGTCGCCACTGGGGGCCACCACCATCATCAATGCCAGTCCGTAAACCAGCCTTGCCGCGGTGTGACCCATAATCCGTCAGTTACTTCAAGGTGACGGTTTTGTCCGTTGCCGCACCGTGACGGCGGAAGGTCCGGGTCGGGGAGAATTCACCCAACCGGTGTCCGACCATGTTTTCCGTCACGAAAACCGTATTGAACATCTTGCCGTTGTGGACGGAGAATGTGTGGCCGACAAAATCAGGGATGATCATGGAACGGCGCGACCATGTCTTGATCGGACGCTTTACGCCGCTAAGGTTGAGCTTCTCAACCTTCTTGATCAACTTTTCCTCTACGAACGGACCCTTCTTGAGTGAACGTGACATCGATTACTTTCTCCGTTGAATGATGAAGCGACCCGAGGTCTTGCGTTTCTGGCGGGTCTTCTTGCCCTTGGCCAGCTGACCCCACGGGGAGCGAGCCAGACCACCGGAGGCACGACCTTCACCACCACCCATGACGTGATCGACCGGGTTCATGGCAACACCACGAACAGTCGGTCGGATACCGAGCCAGCGCTTGCGGCCCGCCTTGCCGAGGGAAACGTTTTGATGTTCGGTGTTGCCGACCTGACCAACAGTGGCCACGCAACGCTCATTGATCAGGCGAATCTCTCCGGAGGGAAGCTTGATCTGAGCCATACCAGCCTCGCGGGCCATGATCTGGGCACCCATACCGGCACCACGAACCATCTGTCCGCCCTTGCCGGGAACCAGTTCGATGTTGTGCACGGGCAGGCTCAGGGGAATATTCGCCAACGGCAGGGAATTGCCGATTTTCGGCTCGGCAGTGGGCCCAGACATCAGTTCCTGCCCGACTTCGAGGCCCATCGGGGCTAAGATGTAGCGCTTCTCGCCATCAGCATAATGCAGCAAGGCGATGCGGGCCGAGCGGTTGGGATCGTATTCAATCTCCGCAACCTTGGCCGGAATTCCAAACTTCTCACGCTTGAAGTCGATAACACGGTAACGCTGTTTATGGCCACCACCACGGTGACGAACCGTCAAGCGGCCATAGGCATTGCGACCACCCGACTTTTTCTTCTTGCGGGTCAGCGATTTCTCCGGCTTGCCTCGGGTTATTTCCGAGAAGTCCGGCAGCACCGTGAAGCGTTGGGACGCGGTATAGGGATTGTGTTGCTTAAGCGGCATGGTTCAATTCCTCAGGTAAGCTCAATCTTGTCGCCGGCCTTGAGCGTAACCACGGCGCGCTTCATCGAAGCACGTCGACCCATCCGGGAACGGCGGTCACGCTTCATCTTGCCCAAGCGATTCATGGTATTCACGCGGACCACACCGACTTTGAACATATCCTCGATCGCCTTCTTGATCTCGATCTTGTTGGCGTCGGGGTGAACGTTGAACAGATACTGATTCAGGTCCGTGCTGAGACGGGTCCCCTTCTCGGTCAGCAGCACTTTCTTGATAATGGCAAGGGTGGGTTTCATTGAGCGGCTTCCTTGGACCCGGCTGTGCGCTGCTCGATCACACCCAAGGCGGCCTTGGTGATCAGCAATCGCGGATAGCGGGCGACTTGATACACATTGACATGACTGGCCCGGGCCACTTCAACGCCCGGAATGTTGCGAGCGGCCAACAGCAGGTTGTTGTCGGGATCATCCACAACGACCAACACACCCTTTGCCAAGCCCAGTTTCTTGAGCAATTGGACGAAGTTCTTGGTTTTGGCATCTGCGACGGTCAAGGATTCGACCACGGTGACCGCCTGCTGGGAAACCCGGTCGGCAAAGATTCTAGCGAAGGCGAGGCGCAGCATCTTGCGGTTCAGATCGCGGTTATGGCAACGCGGCTTGGGACCGAACACCACACCACCACCGCGCCAGATCGGAGACTGACGGTAACCGGCGCGGGCGTTGCCGGTACCCTTCTGGCGCCAGGGTTTCTGACCGTTACCGGCAACTTCACCTTTGGTCTTGGTGCTGGCCGTACCTTGCCGCTGGTTGGCGTGGTAGGCGACTATGGCGTCGCGAACTACCTGTCCACCGCGGCTGGTGTCAACCAAGTGCGCCGGTAGCGCGACGCTACCGACCGACTGGCCTTCGAGATTGGTGATGGTAAGAGTGCTCATCAGATTCAGCCTTTCTTGAGGGCCTTGCGAACCACAACAATCGTTCCGGTCGGGCCTGGAACCGCGCCATGCACGAGAATCGCATGATCCTCCTTGCGCAATTGAACAACCTTCAAATTCGGCATGGTGATGTTGACATGGCCCATGTGGCCAGGGAGACGCTTATTCTTGAAAATTCGACCTGGCGTCGTGCGCATACCAATGGAGCCAGGACGACGATGCATGGTGTGACCGTGAGCGGCTGGCTGACCAGCCATACCGTGGCGCTTCATGACACCTTGAAAACCTTGACCCTTGGTCATACCAAGGACATCGACGTAGGTTACACCTTCCAGAATTTCCGCGGTGAGGGTGTCGCCCTCCTTGGCGGCATTCGAAGCATCAACACGGAATTCCTTGACGATCTTCTTGGGGGTGACTCCGGCTTTCTTGAAGTGTCCGGCCTGCGGTTTGTTCACGCGCTGCGGTTTCTGGTCGAGATAACCGACCTGGACGGCCTCATACCCATCGCGAGCGGCGATCTTGCGTTGCAGGACCACACAGGGACCGACCTCAATAACCGTGACCGGGATATGATGCCCGTTGGCATCATAGACCTGCGTCATACCCAACTTTTTTCCGATTAAACCTTGCATGACCAGCCTCAGATTTTAATGGTGATGTCAACGCCCGCGGGAAGATTCAGCTTCTTCAGCTCGTCCACGGTCTTGATGGTGGGCTCGATGATATCCAATAAACGCTTGTGCGTGCGGATTTCGAACTGCTCCATCGACTTTTTGTCGGCATGTGGACTGCGGTTCACCGTGTAGCTTTCGATGCGCGTCGGCAACGGAATCGGTCCGGCCACCCGGGCACCCGTGCGTTTGGCAGTTTCGACGATGTCACTCGCGGACTGATCCAGTACGCGGTGATCATACGCCTTCAAGCGGATTCGTATTTTCTGTCCATTCATAATTACCGATTCAGTATGCTGTTTTTTAAATTGTCAGGAACCACATCAAACTGACTTGGCTCCATGCTGTAACTTGCCCGGCCACGCGTGACCGAACGCAAGCTGGTCGCATACCCGAACATTTCCGCGAGGGGGACCTCGACATGTACGGTATGAAACCCGTCTTGCGCGACCATATCCTTCACCTTGCCACGCCGACCGTTTATATCACCCAAGACATCGCCAAGGTGCTCGTCCGGCACGACAATTTCCACTTTCATAATTGGTTCGAGCAGAACCGGTTGGGCCGCCCGAACCGCATCACGAAAAGCCATGATCGCGGCAGACCGGAACGCGACTTCCGTCGAAAATTCCGGGTGGAAACCGCATTGTATAACACGCACCTCTAAATCAATCAACGAATAATTTCCTAAAATTCCTGTTACCAGTCCGGATTCGATGCCCTCACGCAATGGAATCTCGAATTCCTTAGGAAAACGATCTGATTTTACCGAGGTAAGGAGCAGGTTGCCGTCCCCGCGACGACGCGGGGAGACCTCCAATTCGACCTGGGCGTATTGACGAGATCCAGCCAATTCGCGATCAAACGTATGTTGAGCCTGGGCTTTGGCCGAGATTGTTTCGCGGTACGCCACCATCGGTCTGCCGGCATTGGCCTGAACACGAAACTCGCGTAACATGCGGTCCTTGATGATTTCAAGGTGCAGTTCCCCCATCCCGCTGATGATGGTCTGGGATGTTTCGGCATCCATGGTTACCCTGAAGGTTGGATCCTCCTCGCCCAACGTCTGCAACGTGGCGACCATCTTTTCCTTGTCAGCCTGTGTTTTCGGCTCGATCGCCATGGAGATGACAGGTTCGGGAAAGGTAATGCGCTCAAGAACCACCGGATGCTGTTCGGCGCACAACGTGTCGCCCGTAGTCACTTCCTTCTGGCCACTGATCGCCCCGATTTCTCCGGCGTAAAGGACCTCTACATCCTCGCGTTGGTTCGCGTGCACCCGCAGGATGCGCATCAGCTTTTCACGTTTACGGGTGCGAGGATTGAAGGCATTGGTGTTTTTCTTGAGTTGTCCGGAATATACCCGGACATAGGCCAGCTTACCTACATAGGGATCCGTAGCAATCTTGAAGGCGAGTGCGCTGAGTGGCTCATGGTCACTGGCAGCACGTTCAACCTCCTCGCCAGTTTTCGGATGCGTACCGCGAATCGCTGGTACATCTAGTGGTGATGGCAGGAAATCGACCACCGCATCCAGCAGCAATTGAACGCCCTGATTCCGCAACGAACTACCGCAGGCGACCGGGAGCAAGCTACCGGCGATGACACAACGGCGGATCGCGGCGCGCAAGGCGGAGGCATCAACCTCCGGCTTTTCCATGTAGCGATCAAGCAGCACCTCGTCGCGTTCCGCAACCGATTCGATCAGGATGGAACGGTGCAACTCCACGTCCGCGAGCATGGGTTCCGGAACCGGGATCTCGATGATTTCCGCACCCATACTGGTCGAATCAAAACGGTAGGCTTTTCCGCCTATCAGGTCAATGATGCCATCGAAGGCCTCCGCTTCCCCGATCGGCAACTGGATGGGAATGGCCGGAACGGAAAGTTTGGCGCGGATGTGTTCCACGACCCAGTGGAAACGCGCACCCATTCGATCGCTCTTGTTGACAAAGGCGCTGCAGGGAACGCGGTATTTGCGGGCCTGACGCCATACGGTTTCCGATTGTGGCTGGACGCCCGCCACGCCACAGAACACGCCGACGGCACCATCCAACACCCGTAGTGATCGTTCCACTTCGACGGTGAAATCAACATGACCCGGGGTGTCGATGATGTTGATCTGGTGGTCACGCCAGAAACAGGTGGTGGCGGCGCTCGTGATGGTGATCCCCCGCTCCTGCTCCTGCTCCATCCAGTCCATCGTCGCCGTGCCTTCATCGACACTGCCCATTTTGTAGACTCGCCCGGTGTAATAGAGCATGCGCTCGGTGGTCGTGGTCTTGCCGGCATCAATGTGGGCCATGATGCCGATGTTGCGAATGGAATGAAGCGGGTGTGCGCGACCATCCGCATCGGGCGATGCCGGGCCATGGGCAGACGAACCATCTGTCGGCGAATCGCCCACGACGTTTTTCCCGAAAAGGTTGGGAATTACCAACGGTAGTGAGCGAACGCCTTGTTGGCTTGCGCCATCTTGTGCGTGTCGTCGCGTTTCTTGATCGCGTTGCCCTGATTCTTGGCGGCATCCATCAGCTCAAGGGCCAAGGCGCGTTTCATCGGGACACCCTTGCGGGCCTTGGAGAATTGGACGATCCAACGCATGGCCAATGCCGTCTGGCGAGCGGCATCCACTTCGACCGGGACCTGGTAAGTTGCGCCACCAACGCGACGGGACTTGACTTCGAGACGGGGCTTGGCGTTGTTCAAGGCCTGCAACAGGACTTCCATGGGATCTGCACCGGTCTTGTCCTTCACATGATCCAACGCATCGTACACGATCCCTTCGGCGACCGAGCGTTTGCCGCTGTTCATGATCTTGCTGATGAGGAGGGATACATCCTCGCTGGTGTAGCGAAGATCTTTTGCGGCCGGGCGTTTTTCTGCTCTGCGTCTGCGTGCCATACCTTAACCTATACCCTTGTCGATCGTTATTGTTGTTTCTTGGGGCGCTTGGTTCCGTACTTGGAACGGCCACGGCGGCGTTGGCCCCAACCCGGCTGCTCATCCACACCCTTGCAATCCAGTGAACCGCGGACAATGTGGTAGCGAACACCCGGCAAATCCTTCACACGACCACCGCGGACCAGGACCATGCTGTGTTCCTGGAGGTTATGGCCGACACCCGGAATGTAGGCGGTGACTTCAATCCCGTTGGTGAGACGAACACGAGCTACCTTGCGGAGCGCCGAGTTCGGCTTTTTCGGGGTCTGGGTCTTGACCAGCAGACAAACGCCACGGCGCTGAGGACATTTCGACAGCGCCGGCGACTTGTTCTTCTTGCGGGCCAATACGCGACCCTTTTTCACGAGCTGATTGATTGTCGGCATAATTCTTACCTGTATCGATTTAAGAGCGCGGTAACGTAACAAAGCGACCACGCTCTTACAATCATTTCTTCATTCCAGTTAGATTTTTTGCTCCAGGAAGTGGTCGCCCAGCATTTCCTCAACGGAAATAGGCTCGCCCAACGGTACCAGCCGGATGTTCTTGTACATACCGAAACCGGAACCGGCGGGGATCAAGTGACCCATGATCACGTTTTCCTTAAATCCGCGAAGGTGGTCGACACGGCCGAGGGCGGCCGCTTCGGTCAGCACCCGGGTGGTATCCTGGAAGGATGCAGCCGAGATGAAACTTTCCGTTTCCAGCGAGGCCTTGGTGATGCCGAGCAGAACCGGTGAGGCTTCGGCGGGGCGCTTGCCCTCGGCCATGGCCTTCTGGTTGACGTCGATGAAGTGCTGACGCTCGATCTGTTCGTTCCAGAGGAATTCGGTATCGCCCGGGTCGGTGATACGGACTTTGCGCAGCATCTGGCGGACAATGATCTCGATGTGCTTGTCGTTGATTTCCACACCCTGCAGGCGGTACACCATCTGCACTTCGTTGACCAGGTACTCCTGAAGTTCCTGCGGACCGCAGACCTCAAGGATTTCCTGCGGCACGACCGGTCCTTCGGTGAGCTGCTGCCCCTTCTTCACGCGGTCGTTGCGGAACACCACGATGTGTTTACCCATCGGGATGAGATGCTCTTCCTCGTCACCGGTGACCGGATCGCGTACGACGAGCTTGCGACGACCGCGGGCGGTGCCGGCGAACTCGACAATACCGTCAATACGGGCGATTTCCGCGGCGTCCTTCGGGCGGCGTGCTTCGAACAACTCGGCCACCCGGGGCAGACCGCCGGTGATGTCCTTGGTGCGGACGACCTTGCGGGGCGTCTTGGCCAGCATGGCACCGGCGATAACCGGGGTGCCTTTGGTCACCATGACGTGCGCGCCGGCCGGGATCGAGTACGAGCTGACCACAGCACCGGTGTCCTGATTCTTGAGGACGATCTGGGGATGCAGGTCTTCCTTGTGCTCGAGCACGACGGTACCTTCCATGCCCGTGGCTTCGTCCATCTCGCGTTTAACGGTTACGCCTTCGATAAAGTCGTGGAACTCCACCACACCGTTCTGCTCGGACAGAATCGGTACGCTGTACGGATCCCACTTTACGAAGCTTTGGCCCTTCTTGACCATATCACCATCAGCAACGGAGATGACCGCACCGATCACGGTTGTATACCGCTCGAGTTCGCGGCCTTCCTTGTCGTAGATGCTGATGTAGCCATTCTTGTTCAGCGCGATGTAGTTGCCGTCGAGCGCCTTGACCGTGCGCAGGTCCTGGTAACGTACCACACCTTCATGCTTGGCGATGATCTGGGGCTGCTTGAAGACCGAGCTGGCGGTACCACCGATGTGGAAGGTACGCATGGTCAGCTGGGTACCCGGCTCGCCGATCGATTGCGCGGCGATGATGCCTACGGATTCGCCCAATTCGATCGGGCGGCCATTGGCCAGGCTTCGGCCATAGCACTTGGCACAGACGCCGACGCGCGATTCGCAGGTGAGCACGCTGCGGATGCGGACCGATTCCAGCTCCGACTTTGCGATGCGGGCCTGCGCCTTCTCGTCGATCTCCTGCGAGGCCGCGACGATGATTTCGCGGGTGACCGGATCGCGGATGTCATCCAGCGCCGTGCGGCCGAGGATGCGGGCGCTCAACGGGACGAGCTCTTCGTCACCTTCGTAGATGGCCTTGATCTCGATTCCGTTCAGGGTGTTACAATCCTGCTCGTAGATGATGACGTCCTGGGAAACGTCGACCAGCTTGCGGGTCAGGTAACCGGCATCGGCAGTCTTCAGCGCGGTATCGGCGAGACCCTTGCGTGCGCCGTGCGTACTGATGAAGTATTCGAGCACGCTCAGGCCTTCGCGGAAATTCGAAAGAATCGGGCGCTCGATGATTTCGCCCGACGGCTTGGCCATCAGGCCGCGGATACCGGCGAGCTGGCGGATCTGCTGGCGGTTACCACGGGCACCGGAGTGCACCATCATGAACAACGGGTTGACATCGTCGCGGTTGTCGTTGAACTCGATCGCGCGGAACATGACACCGGTAATCTCGTCGGTGGCATGCGTCCAGATGTCGATGATCTTGTTGTAGCGTTCGCCGTCGGTGATGATACCCTTGCGGTACTGGGCTTCGACCTCGGCGATCTGCTTGTGGGCGGCTTCCAGCACCTGGTCCTTCTCGGCCGGGATAATCATATCGATCAGGCCGATGGAGATGCCGGCGCGGGTGGCATGCTCGAACCCGAGGGCTTTCAGGCGGTCGAGGACCTTGACGGTTTCGCCGTGGCCGGTGATCTGGTAGCAGCGCCAGATCAGTTCCTCGAGTTTCTTCTTGGTCACGGTGTCGTTCACGAAACCCATGGCAGCAGGCCAGATCTCGTTGAAGAACACGCGGCCGATGGTCGTGGTAATGGTCCCGTCCTTGGCATTCCCGTAGAAGGTCTCACGCTGGTAATCCGGGTTGCGGAAGCGGATCCGGCTATGGATCTTCAGCGCACCCTCGTCAAACGCGGTATGGACCTCGTTGATGTCGGCCAGGATGGGCAGATGCTCGATCTGCGACGGATCGTTCTTGCGCTGGATGCGGTTCAGGCGATCGCGCTGCGACTCGATGGTCAGGTAGTAGCAGCCGAGGGCGATGTCCTGGGTCGGCGTGGTGACAGGCTTGCCGCTGGAGAGCGAGAAGATGTTGTTCGTCGCCAGCATGAGCAGACGCGACTCGAGCTGAGCCTCGATGGACAGGGGCACGTGCACGGCCATCTGGTCACCGTCGAAATCCGAGTTGTACGCGGTACAAACCAGCGGATGGACGCGGATGGCTTCGCCTTCGATCAGAACCGGCTCGAACGACTGGATCGAGAGGCGATGCAGGGTCGGGGCGCGGTTCAGCATCACCGTGTGACCACGGGTCACTTCCTCGAGAATATCCCAGACCTGATCGTCTTCCTTCTCGATCAGCTTCTTCGCGCTGCGCACGGTATGCACGACGCCGAGTTCCTTGAGGCGGCGGATGATAAAGGGTTCGAACAGCACGAGGGCCATCTTCTTGGGCAGTCCGCACTGGTTCAGCTTCAGGTTCGGACCGATGACGATCACCGAACGACCCGAGTAGTCCACGCGCTTGCCGAGCAGGTTCTGGCGGAAGCGCCCCTGCTTGCCGCGCAGCATGTCGCTCAGCGACTTCAACGGACGATTGCCGGCACCGGTTACAGCGCGGCCGTGGCGGCCGTTGTCGTACAGGGCGTCAACCGCTTCCTGCAGCATGCGTTTCTCGTTGCGGATGATGACATCGGGGGTCTTCAGCTGCAGCAGGTTGCGCAGGCGGTTGTTGCGGTTGATCACGCGGCGATAGAGATCGTTCAGGTCGGAGGTGGCGAAGCGACCACCTTCGAGCGGAACCAGCGGACGAAGATCCGGAGGGATGACCGGCAGCACTTCCAGAATCATCCATTCGGGGCGGGTATTGGTGCGCAGGAAGGCCTCGAGCACCTTGATGCGCTTGGTCAGCTTCTTGCGGGTCTGCTTGCTCCGGGTCGATTCCATTTCCGTTTCAAGCTGCTTGATGGTCTCCTGGAGATCCATCCGCTTCATCAGATCGCGAACGCCTTCCGCACCCATCTTCGCGATAAAGCTCTCGCCGTACTTGTCCTGAGCCTCGCGGAATTCAAGCTCGCTCAACAGCTGCTTTTCCTGCAGCGGAGTGTCACCGGGATCGATGACAATATAATCCTCGTAATAGAGCACGCGTTCCAGGAAGCGGGCGGACATGTCGAGGACCAGACCCATCCGGCTCGGCGTGCACTTGAAGAACCAGATGTGCGAAACCGGAACGGCCAGATCGATGTGACCCATGCGTTCGCGACGGACACGCGACAATGTCACTTCGACGCCGCAACGATCGCAGATCACACCCTTGTGCTTGATGCGCTTGTATTTTCCGCAGCTGCATTCCCAGTCCTTGGTCGGACCGAAAATGCGCTCGCAGAACAATCCGCCCTTTTCCGGCTTGAAGGTGCGGTAGTTGATGGTCTCCGGGTTCTTGACTTCACCCTTGCTCCACGAGCGGATGGTATCCGGCGCGGCCAGCGTGATGCTGGCCCGGTCAAAGCCGCCATCGGTATCAATCCCCAAAAGTTCCGCTGCACTGGTATTTTCAACCATTGGTCATCTCCATAATCACAGGGCCCGGAGGCCGACAAACATCAAGCATTGTTGCGGTGAACACGAATATCCAGGGCCAGGCTCTGCATTTCCTTCATCAGCACGTTGAAGGATTCGGGCAGTCCCGCCTCAAGGGTGTTCTCGCCTTTGACGATCGATTCGTAGATCCGGGTACGGCCGCTCACGTCGTCGCTCTTGACCGTCAGGAGTTCCTGCAGGGCATAGGCGGCGCCGTAGGCTTCGAGGGCCCAGACTTCCATTTCGCCGAAACGCTGGCCGCCGTATTGCGCCTTGCCGCCCAGCGGCTGCTGGGTGACGAGCGAGTACGGACCGACGGCGCGGGCGTGAATCTTGTCGCTGACCAGGTGGTGCAGTTTCAGCATGTAGATGATGCCGACCATGACTTCCTGGTCGAATGGTTCGCCGGTACGTCCATCGAAGAGCACGGTTTTGCCGCGTTCCGGGATGCCGGCCTTGACCATCATCTCGCGGATGCTCTTCTCGGAGATACCGTCAAACACCGGGGTCGCGGCATGCATGCCGAGGCGCTGGCAGGCCCAACCGAGGTGGGTTTCGAGCACCTGCCCGACGTTCATGCGCGACGGCACGCCGAGCGGGTTCAGCACGATATCGACCGGAGTGCCATCCGGCAGGAACGGCATGTCCTCATCCGGAACCACGCGGGCGATGACGCCCTTGTTGCCGTGACGACCGGCCATCTTGTCACCCACCGAGATCTTCTTCTTGCTGGCGACATAGACCTTGACCTGCTTGATCATGCCCGGATCGACGTCATCGCCGCTTTCCACGCGATCGAGCGAGCGGTCCTGTTCCATCTCGAGTTCGGCAAACTTGTGGCTGAACTCGTTGATGATCGCATGGATCTTGATCTGGATGGGACTCGGATCAATCTCGATATGATCATACGAGGCGGCAAGCTTGCGGAGCAGCGTCTTGGTGATCTTCCGGTTGGCCGGGATGATCACTTCGCCGCTCTCGGAATTCATGACGTCAAGGGGGATCTTCTCGCCGAGCAGGATGTTGCTCAGGGCTTCGGTCAGATCCTCGGTCAACCGCTCGTGCTTCTCCTTGAATTCGTCCTGGAGTTGCTTCATCTGGCGGCGGCGTTCGGCCGGGGTCATCTTCGATTTGCCGGCGTCCTTGCGGGACGAAACCTTGACGTCCATGACGATACCGGACGTTCCCGAGGGAACGGTCAGCGAGGTGTCACGGACATCCGCGGCCTTTTCGCCGAAGATGGCGCGGAGGAGTCGTTCTTCCGGAGCCAGTTCGGTTTCGCTCTTCGGGGTGATCTTGCCAACGAGGATGTCGCCCGGCTTGACCTCGGCACCGATGTGCACGACGCCATCGTGGTTGAGGTTCTTCAGCGCTTCTTCGCCGACATTCGGGATATCGCGGGTGATTTCCTCAGGCCCGAGTTTGGTGTCGCGGGCGCCGCATTCGAATTCCTCGATGTGGATTGAAGTGTAAACATCCTCACGAACCAGCTTCTCGCTGATCAGAATGGCGTCCTCGAAGTTGTACCCGCACCAGGGCATGAAGGCGACCAGCACATTGCGACCAAGGGCCAGTTCGCCCTGATCGGTGGCGGGACCGTCGGCCAGCACATCGCCACGGGCGATCTTCTGACCCTGCTTAACGATCGGTTTCTGATTTACGCAGGTACCACCATTGGAGCGGAGGAACTTGCGGAGTTCGTACTCGCGGTACTCCGTCTTGGGGGTCTTCTTGCTCGGGACTTCGCCGTCCTTGGAGACAATGATCTTCGCTGCGGAAACATAGGCGACAATGCCTGGCTCCTCGGCGGTCACGATCACACGCGAGTCGCGGGCGACGCGCGCTTCCATGCCGGTTGCCACGTACGGACGCTGGGTCCGCAGCAGGGGAACGGCCTGGCGCTGCATGTTCGAGCCCATGAGGGCGCGGTTGGCGTCGTCGTGTTCCAGGAAGGGGATCAAGCCGGCGGCCACGCTGACCAGCTGCTTGGGCGAAAGATCCATGTAGTCAACCCGGTCCTTGGGCACCTCGAGGAAATCGCCCCGATAGCGGACCGATACGTTCTCGGCGGTGAAGTTGCCCTTCCCGTCGATCGGGGTGTTGGCCTGGGCGATCACGAAATTCTCTTCCTGATCGGCGGTGAGGTATTCGACTTCCTCGGTCACCCGGCCCTTGTGAACACGGCGGTAAGGGCTTTCGATGAAACCGAATTCATTGATCCGGGCGTAGATGCTCACGGAGGAGATCAGGCCGATGTTCGGGCCTTCCGGCGTTTCGATCGGGCAGATGCGGCCGTAATGACTGCTATGCACGTCGCGGACTTCGAAGCCGGCGCGATCACGGCTCAAACCGCCGGGACCGAGGGCGCTCAAACGGCGTTTGTGGGTCAGTTCGGCCAACGGATTGGTCTGGTCCATGAACTGGCTCAACTGGCTACGGCCGAAGAAATCGCGGATGACGGCAGAAAGGGCCTTCGGGTTGATCAGTTTCTGGGGGGTGAGTTTTTCGGCATTGGTGTCGAAAATCGTCATCCGCTCCTTCACCAGGCGTTCGGTACGGGCCAGACCAACGCGGCACTGGTTCTCCAACAATTCACCCACGGTGCGGACACGGCGGCTGCCGAGGTGGTCGATATCATCAATCGTCCCCTCACCCATACGCAGGCTGATCAGGTACTTGATCGCGGCGATAAGGTCTTCCTTCTCGAGCACGCGGGAATCGGCATTCTCGGTCAAGCCGAGCTTCTGCTGAATTTTGTAACGGCCGACGCGGCTCAAATCATAGCGGCGGGGGTCGAAGAAAATGCGCTTGAGCAGTTGTTTTGCGTTCGAGGTGGTCGGCGGATCACCCGGGCGCAACTTCATGTAGATGTCCTTGAGGGCTTCCTCGGTGCTATGGGTCGGATCCTTCTGGATCGTCTTCAGCAGGAGACCTTCATCAAGGGAAACGGTAGCGATTTTCACCTTTTCAATACCGGCGGCCTTGATCTGCTTCACCAGATCTTTGGTCAGCGGTTCGAACTTGCGGGCCAGAACGCTCTGGGAGTTCACATCGACCACATCTTCGCGAAGAACGCGGAACTTGATGTCGTCATCCGAAAGATTGCCCTTCAGGCTCAAGTCGCTGAGGGGATAGAACAGCGCCATCAATTCATCGTCGGTATCGAAACCGAGAGCGCGCAGGAACGTCGAGGCCAGAAATTTACGACGCCGACGGGTACGATCCAGGTACATGTGCAGGTTGTCGGACGTATCGAATTGCACTTCGATCCACGAGCCACGGTCGGGGATAATGCGGAACGAATAGAGAACGGTGCCGTTCGGGTGGATATTCTGCTCGAAGCAGATGCCGGGGGAACGATGCAATTGGCTGACAATGACGCGTTCAGCGCCATTGATGATGAAACTGCCCTGTTCGGACATGAGCGGAACTTCGCCCATGTATACATCCTCTTCGCGCACTTCATCGCCGTCCTTCAGACGGAACGTGACATACAAGGAGGACGAGTAGGACTGACCTTCGCGGATGCTATCGATCGGACTGAGCTTTGGCTCGGTGATCTCGTACTTCACGAAGTCGAGGACGATTTTACCGTCGTAGCTCTCGATCGGGAAAACCTCTTTCAGGACAGCCTGAAGCCCGACCGGTTTGCGCTTATTCGGCGCCAGGTCGAGCTGGAGGAAATCCTTATAGGAGTTTTTCTGGATCTCGATCAGATCCGGAGGTTCGATAATGTCAGTCAGCTTGCCGAAATTCGTACGTTGTGCCATTGACCACCTTCAGGCTGCTACAGCCATAGAAAGACTTCACCCGCCTCCACACCTACCTGCCCAGAAAAAACACTCCGATCCCGCCCCACCGGGATCGGAGTTTGCCGAAACCTACTTGATTTCGACTTTTGCGCCAGCCGCCTCGAGCTTGGCCTTGATCTCGTTGGCTTCTTCCTTCGACGCGCCTTCCTTGACGGTCTTCGGAGCGCCATCGACGAGATCCTTGGCTTCCTTCAGGCCGAGGCTGGTAACCGCCCGCAATTCCTTGATCACATTGATCTTGTTTGCGCCGGCATTGGCCAGGACCACGGTGAACTCGGTCTTCTCTTCGACCGGAGCTGCGGCGGCTGCACCACCAGCCGGAGCGGCGGCGACGGCAACCGGAGCCGCGGCGGAAACGCCGAGGCGGTCTTCGAGAACCTTCACGAGCTTCGAGAGCTCGAGCACGGAAATCGACTCAATCCACGAAACAAATTCTTCCATCTTGCCCGTGGCCACTACTTTTTCTGCTGTTTCTGACATGTTCTTCTCCTCTACGCTTTCTTGAACAGATTACTGATTACCTTTTTTATCCGCCGCCGCCTGCAACACATACAGCAAGCTGGACACCTTCTGCTGGAAGACGCCAACCAACTGACTCATCGGTGCGGCAATCGTACCCACCATCATTCCCAACAACGTCTCGCGTGCGGGCAGCGAGGCTAACTGCTCGACATCGGCCGCGGTCAGGACAGCTCCCTCAAGGGCGCCGACCTTGATGACCGGGCGCTCATTTTCCTTGATAAAATCCTTCAGGATCTTCGCGGCCTGGGTGACATCACCCTTGCCATAGACCATGGCGGAAGGACCGGTCAGGTGGTCGCGCATGGCGCCCAGTCCCGATTCTTTCGCGATATGGCCGAGTACACGGTTTTTGACCACCTGGATGCGGGCATCGGCCTTGGCCAGGCGCTGACGCAACACTTCGGTCTTGCTGACAGTCAAACCCTGGAAGTCGGCGACGATGACGAACACGGAGTCGTCGACCTTACCGCGCAACTCATCAATGATCGATTGTTTTTCTGGTCTCATGGTATTGATTCCTCTACCGACGCCTTAGGCGGCAACGGCATCCTTCACATTGACATGGAGGCCCGGTCCCATCGTGGAACTCAGGGTCACCCGCTTGATGAACACGCCCTTGGCCGTCGGGGGCCGGGAGTGGGCAACGGCTTCGATGACCGCCTTGCAGTTGTCGTGGAGCGACTCGACGCTGAACGAAAGCTTGCCGAAAGGAACCTGAACATTGCCATTCTTGTCCATGCGGTACTCGACGCGGCCAGCCTTGAACTGCTTAACGGCGTGTGCCGTGTCATCGGTGACGGTACCGGTCTTCGGGTTCGGCATCAGGCCGCGGGGACCAAGCACCTTTCCGAGCTTGCGGACTTCCTTCATCGCTTCCGGGGTTGCGATGATAACATCCATGTCGGTCCAGCCGCCCTTCACCTTCTCGAGCAGCTCGTCATAGCCAACTTCATCCGCGCCGGCGGCACGGGCGGCTTCGGCCGCCGGGCCGGTTGCGAACACGACCACGCGAACATTCTTGCCGGTTCCGTGCGGAAGCGAGACGGTACCGCGGACGTTCTGGTCGGATTGGGTCGGATCGACACCGAGACGGAACGCAATTTCGGCGGTTTCGTCAAACTTCGCGACCTTGTTCTGCTTCAAGAACGAAATGGCATCGGCCACTTCATACAACTTGGTGCGATCCACCTTGGCCTTGACGGCCGTCAACTTTTTGCCTTGCTTAGCCATGATTATACCACCTCGACGCCCATGCTGCGGGCGGTGCCTTCAATGATCCGGCACGCGTGATCCACATTACGGGCATTCAAATCCTTTTCCTTGGTCTTGGCGATGTCGCGGACCTGGTCCTTGGTCACCTTGCCGACCTTGTCGCGGTTCGGCGTCGCCGAACCCTTGGCGATTCCAGCAGCCTTTTTCAGAAGGGCGGAAGCGGGGGGGCTCTTGGTGATGAAGCTGAACGACTTGTCCTGATAAACGGTGATGACTACCGGAATTACGATACCGGCGTCCTTCTGGGTGGCCGCGTTGAATTCCTTGCAGAAGGCCATTATGTTCACGCCTTGCTGACCGAGCGCGGGACCTACCGGCGGTGCGGGATTCGCCTGACCGGCCGGAATCTGCAAACGAACAATACCTGTTACTTTTTTTGCCATACCATGCTTTCCTGCGGATTACGCCCGCTCGACCTGCCAATATTCCAGTTCCACCGGCGCGGAGCGGCCGAAAATGGAAACCGAAACCTTCAGTTTTCCACGTTCCGGATCGATCTCGTCGATGGTTCCGTTGAAGTTCAGGAACGGACCGTCATTGATCTTCACGGTTTCACCCAAGGCAAAGGCGACCTTTGGCGCAACCTTTTCCTGCTTCTCCTCGATCTGATTGAGGATACTGTCCACTTCATCCTTCCGCAGCGGAACCGGACGGTCACCACCGATAAAACCGATGATGCCCGATGTCTGCTGAATGAAGTACCAGGACTTCTCGTTCAGACCCTTCTTTTCGTCATACAATTGAATGTTGATCAACACGTAGCCCGGATAGAACTTCCGGGTCGTGGTGGTCTTCTTGCCTCGCTTCACCTCGGAGACCTTCTCGGTCGGGACGAGCACGTCCCCGATCAAGTCACCCATCTCCTCCAGCTTGGCGCGGCGTTCGATGTTTTCCTTGACCCGAGACTCCTGCCCGGAGAGGGTATGCAATACAAACCACTGTTTTTCCATGATCGTAGATGATCCCATGTGCGCTATCAGCGGATGACCAGTTTCATGACCTGCATCAGAATGAGGTCACTGACGCTGACGACGGCCGCGAGGATGAACACCGACACAATCACCACACCGGTTGATTGGATCAACTCGGAGCGGGTCGGCCAGGCGCACTTCTTCAGCTCCTCCTGAACCTCGCCGACAAACTGCTTTGTTCCGCCGATGACGTTGCCCATCTTGCTTCGTTTCCTTCGTTCGTTCAGACCGTTACCTGATGCTTCACTGGCAGGCCAGGAGGGACTTGAACCCACAACACCCGGTTTTGGAGACCGGTACTCTGCCAATTGAGCTACTGGCCTATGCTTCTGTGAATCGTCCGATTACTTGATCTCGCGATGAATCGTGTGCTTACGCTCGGCCGAGCAGAATTTCTTCAGCTCAACACGCTCGGTGCTCAGCTTCTTGTTCTTGGTCGATGTATAATTGCGACGCTTGCACTCGGTACAAGCCAATGTAATCAATTCCCGGGCCATGTGATCCTCGTCGGATAACATCCACGACCCCGGCCAGCCTGAACTGACCGGGGCCGCGTTGTTGATCAATCGTTACTTGACAATTTCCGTGACGCGACCGGCACCCACGGTGCGGCCACCCTCGCGGATAGCGAACCGCATGTGCTTCTCCATGGCGATCGGGGTGATGAGCTTCACTTCGAAGCTGACGTTGTCACCCGGCATCACCATGTCCACGCCTTCCGGCAACGTAATGTCGCCGGTAACGTCGGTGGTACGGAAGTAGAACTGCGGACGGTAACCCTTGAAGAACGGGGTGTGACGACCACCTTCGTCCTTGCTCAGGACGTACACTTCCGCCTTGAACTCGGTGTGCGGGGTGATCGTGCCGGGCTTGGCCAGAACCTGGCCGCGCTCGACGTCTTCCTTCTTCAAACCGCGGAGCAGGCAGCCGACGTTGTCACCGGCCTGGCCCTGATCCAGCAGCTTGCGGAACATTTCGACGCCGGTGATGGTGGTCTTGGTGGTGGGGCGGAGACCGATGATCTCGATTTCCTCACCGACCTTGATCAGACCACGCTCGATACGACCGGTCACCACAGTGCCGCGGCCTTCAATCGAGAACACGTCTTCGACGGGCATCAGGAAGGGCTGGTCGATTTCGCGGACCGGCTCCTTGATGTACGAGTCGAGGGCGGCCAGCAGGTCGGCAATGCACTTGGTACCGGCATCGTCCGCCTTTTCGGCCTTCAGCGCGCCGAGGGCCGAACCACGGATGATCGGGGTGTCATCGCCGGGGAAGTCGTACTTGCTGAGCAGTTCGCGAATTTCCATCTCGACGAGGTCGAGCAGTTCCGGATCGTCCACGGTGTCAACCTTGTTCAGGAACACCACGATGGCCGGCACACCGACCTGGCGGGCGAGCAGGATGTGCTCGCGCGTCTGGGGCATCGGCCCGTCGGAGGCGCTGACCACGAGGATCGCACCGTCCATCTGCGCGGCGCCGGTGATCATGTTCTTCACATAGTCAGCGTGGCCCGGGCAATCGACGTGGGCGTAGTGGCGGTTGGGGGATTCGTATTCCACGTGCGAGATCGCGATGGTCAGAATCTTGGTCGGGTCGCGACGACCCTGCGATTCCGAAGCCTTGGCGACCTGATCGTAACCGACGAAGTTCGCCATGCCGCGCAACGACTGGACACGGGTGATGGCCGCGGTCAACGTGGTTTTGCCATGGTCGACGTGACCGATGGTGCCGACGTTGATATGCGGCTTGGTACGCTCGAATTTATCTTTTGCCATATGATGCTCTCCTCGACTTCGCTTACCGTTCGTTAGATTTCTTTTCTTAACTGGAGCCCACGAGCGGGATTGAACCGCTGACCTCGTCCTTACCAAGGACGTGCTCTACCAACTGAGCTACGTGGGCCGATCCCATCGCACGTCCAAACCGTCGGTACAGGCAACCGCAAAACCCCGCCTGAAACCGGCCAAACCCGCCTTACCGGCTAATGCCAGTCAGGCAACCCGCACACCCAAACCCGAAGGCCATCGCCTGCCGTGCTAGACGACAAGACAAGACAACCGCGACCCTTCACCCTACATCCCCGAGGGGTTACGCGTTGCTTGGCTGTGTGATTATCGTTCTGTTCAAGGGGGTTTTCACCACCTTT